>Ga0265327_10004727_pt1 | contig 11887 bp, 8 predicted proteins | sample 41621metaG_FD_202089 | JGI IMG/M metagenome (GOLD analysis project Ga0265327, IMG submission 202089) | Rhizosphere microbial communities from Carex aquatilis grown in University of Washington, Seatle, WA, United States - 4-16-21 metaG | ecosystem: Host-associated > Plants > Roots > Rhizosphere >...
TGCCGCCGGGCGAGGTGATCCGCGTCGCCGACTGCCCGAGCCAGAGAACCTCGACCTTGCCGCCTGACGGCGGCTGCTGCGCCGTCGCGGCCCCGCCCGCGAGCGCCAGCACGACGCCGGCCAGCATCGACAAAAACCGCAGCATCGCTCCCCTCCCCCGATATCCGCGGGGTTGAGCGTAGGGGGGCGAGTGCAGTCTGTCGATGGGATAGCGCTGCTCGGTTGTCTTGGCGGTTGGAAAAAAGAAGCCCCTCTCGACGCGCGAGAGGGGCTTCGAATGGTTACGCCGGCGGCGTCAGGCGGCGGCCGCCTTCATCATGTTCCGCAGCACGTATTGCAGGATGCCGCCGTTGCGGAAGTACTCGACCTCGTCGAGCGTATCGATGCGGCAGAGCAGCGGGACGATCTCGCACGACCCGTCGGTGCGGTGGATGCGGCAGGCCACGTCCATGCGCGGCTTGATGCCGGCCTCGACGCCGAGGATGTCGAACTGCTCGCTGCCGTCGAGCTTCAGCGACTTGCGGTCGGTGTCCGGCTTGAACTGCAGCGGCAGCACGCCCATGCCGACGAGGTTGGAGCGGTGGATGCGCTCGTAGCTCTCGGCGATCACCGCCTTGACGCCGAGGAGCCTTGTGCCCTTCGCCGCCCAGTCGCGCGACGAGCCGGTGCCGTACTCCTTGCCGGCGACGACGACCAGCGGGACGTTCTCCTGCTGGTACCGCATCGCCGCGTCGTAGATCGCCATCATGTCGCCCGAGGGGAGGTGCTTGGTCATGCCGCCCTCGACGCCCGACACCATCTCGTTGCGGATGCGGATGTTGGCGAAGGTGCCCCGCATCATCACCTCATGGTTGCCGCGCCGGGCGCCGTAGGAGTTGAAGTCCGCCGGGCGTACCTGATGCTCGATCAGGAAGCGGCCGGCCGGGCTGTCCTTCTTGATGCTGCCGGCGGGCGAGATGTGGTCGGTGGTGATGCTGTCGCCGAGGATCGCCAGCGGCCGCGCCATGTGGATGTCCTTCGGCGGGACTGGCTCGCCCGCCATGTCCTCGAAGAACGGCGGGTGCGCGATATAGGTCGAGGCCGGGCTCCAGTTGTAGGTCATCCCCGCCGAGGTCCTGATCTTCCGCCACTGCTCCGGCCCCTCGAACACGTTGGCGTAGCGCGTGCGGAACGCCGACGCCGTGACGGCGCTGCCGACGGTGGCGCTGACCTCTTCGTTGGTCGGCCAGATGTCCTTCAGGTAGACCGGCTGTCCGTCCTTGCCGGTGCCGATCGGGTCCTTGGTCAGGTCGATGTTGAGCGACCCGGCGATCGCATAGGCGACGACGAGCGGCGGCGACGCGAGGTAGTTCGCCCGGACGTGCGGGTTGATGCGTCCCTCGAAATTGCGGTTGCCCGACAGCACCGAGCAGACCACGAGGTCCCCGGCCTCGACTGCGGCGGCGATCGGATCGGGCAGCGGTCCGGAATTGCCGATGCAGCTCATGCAGCCGTAGCCGGTGAGGTTGAAGCCGAGCGCGTCGAGATACTGCTGCAGCCCCGACGCCTTGTAGTAGTCGGTCACCACCTGGCTGCCCGGCGAGAGCGAGGTCTTGACCCACGGCTTCACCGTGAGCCCCTTCTCCACCGCCTTCTTCGCCACGATTCCGGCGCCGATCATCACCGACGGGTTCGACGTGTTGGTGCAGCTCGTGATCGCGGCGATCACGACGTCGCCGTCCTTGATCTCGTAGTTCGTCCCCTCGACAGGCACCGCGCGGTTGAGCTGCTTCGGGTCTTGGGTCCCGGCGAGCTTCGGCAGTTCCGTCGCGAAGGACTTCGCCGCGGTCGACAGCGGCACGCGGTCCTGCGGGCGGCGCGGGCCGGCGAGCGACGGCTCGACCGAGCCGAGATCGAGTTCCAGCGTGTCGGTGAAGACCGGGTCGGGCGTCGTCTCGTCCCGCCACATGCCCTGCGCCTTGGCGTACGCCTCGACGAGCCTGACCCGCTTCGGGTCGCGGCCGGTGAGCGTCAGGTAGCGGATCGTCTCCGCATCGACCGGGAAGAAGCCGCAGGTGGCGCCGTATTCCGGCGCCATGTTGCCGATCGTCGCGCGGTCGGCGAGCGCAAGCGCGCCGACGCCCGGCCCGTAGAACTCGACGAACCGGCCGACGACGCCCTTCTTGCGCAGCATCTGCGTCACGGTGAGGACGAGGTCGGTCGCCGTCGCGCCTTCCCGCAACTGGCCGTGGAGCTTGAACCCGACGACCTCGGGCAGCAGCATCGAGATCGGCTGGCCGAGCATCGCCGCCTCGGCCTCGATGCCGCCGACGCCCCAGCCGAGCACCGACAGCCCGTTCACCATCGTCGTGTGGCTGTCCGTGCCGACCAGCGTGTCCGGATAGGCGACCCGCTTGCCGGCCTCCTCGGTGACCCAGACCGTCTGCGCGAGGTATTCGAGGTTGACCTGATGGCAGATGCCCGTGCCCGGCGGGACGACGCGGAAATTGTTGAACGATTCCTGGCCCCAGCGCAGGAACTCGTAGCGCTCGCCGTTGCGCTCGAACTCGATCTCGACGTTCTTCGCGAAGGCGTCCGGCGTCCCGAACGTGTCGACCATCACCGAGTGGTCGATGACGAGATCGACCGGGGAGAGCGGGTTGATGCGCTTCGGATCGCCGCCGAGCTTCTCCATCGCCTGCCGCATTGCGGCGAGGTCGACGACCGCCGGCACGCCGGTGAAATCCTGCATCAGCACGCGGGCCGGACGGAACGCGATCTCGCGCTGCGACGTCCGCGTCGCGAGCCACTCGCCGACGCACTTGATGTCGTCGACGGTGACGGTCCGGCCGTTCTCCAGCCGCACGAGGTTCTCCAGGAGCACCTTGAGCGAGAAGGGAAGCCGCGCGATGTCACCGAGCTCTGCTGCCGCCGCGGCTGCCTCGATGCTGAAATAGTCGTAGGTCGTGCCTTCAACCTGAAGCGGGCGACGGGCCTTCAGCGTATCATGACCGGTGACGGACACGGGTATCTCCCTCGATCGATAGGCGCGAAACGGACGCAGGTAGCTGCTACCGCCTATAATAGGCGAGATCAAGGGCTAGCCGCCCCCGCGAATGCCGTCGCGCTAAGTCGCCGCATCGCGCCTCGGCCCGAATCGACGACGGCAAAGGGGGCGTGCACAGCGCGGTCTTCAGGGCGGGAACTATACTTTGATCTCGGACGGCGAAGCCGGAGCATAGTCGTCGTTGCCCGCGATCGTCGCTCCGGCAAATAATTATCTGGAAATCTCGATGGTTTTGCCGCTGAGTGACCGGCGGAACGGCTCGCGGCAGCCCCGCGGCACTGCGGCGCTTGACCGCGCACGCGCCGACGTTACCCTAGCACTGACAGGTTTCGGTGCTGCGGGAATTAACTAAAACCAGTCTCCCGCAGGTCCGGGGAGGTAAATTACAGTGGCGGAAAATCGAACGGGGCCGGGCGCCGTGCGTCCGGTCTTGTGTATCTCGGCGCTGGGTTGACGGGCATGGCGGGCATCCCCGAGATCCTGCTTGAGGTGGATCGCGTCAGCTTGGCGTTCGGCGGCATCAAGGCGCTGAGCGATGTCGGCTTCCAGGTGAAGCGCGGCGAGCTGTTCTCGATCATCGGACCGAACGGCGCCGGGAAGACCTCGCTCCTCAACTGCATCTCCGGCCGCTACTCGCCGACGGCGGGCCGTGTCCTGTTCGACGGCCGCGACATTACGAAGCTGACGCCGAACCAGCGCGCCGGCATCGGCATCGGGCGCACCTTCCAGAACCTCGCCCTTTTCGGCCACATGAGCGTGCTCGACAACATCATGGTCGGGCGTCACAACCTGCTGAAGAGCAACTTCCTGACCGGCTCGCTCTACTGGCTGACGGGCGCGCAGAAGGAAGAGCTGGCGCATCGGCGCGAGGTCGAGGAGATCATCGACTTCCTGGAGATCCAGCACGTCCGCAAGGCGACCGCCGGCACGCTCTCCTACGGCCTTCGCAAGCGCGTCGAGCTGGCCCGCGCCATCGCGTTGAAGCCGAAGCTGATCCTGCTCGATGAGCCGATGGCGGGGATGAACCTCGAAGAGAAGGAGGACATGGCCCGCTACATCCTCGACCTCAACGAGGAGTGGGGCATGACGGTCATCATGATCGAGCACGATATGGGCGTCGTCATGGATATCTCGCACCGCGTCATGGTGCTCGATTTCGGCCGCAAGATCGCCGAGGGCCTGCCCGACGAGGTGCTTGAGGACGAGCACGTCAAGAAAGCTTATCTCGGCATTGATGACGACGCGGCGGAGCCCGCCGCCGCAGGCGCGCGGGCGGGGGCGGCGGCATCGTGAGCGGGATGACCACCGCCACCACCACCGGCGCGAACGAAGCGGCGTCCGGCGGCCTCTGCGACACGCTGCCGAAGCTGCTCGCGCGCAACGCGGCGCAGCACGGGCAGGACATCGCGCTGCGCGAGAAACAGCTCGGCATCTGGCGCAGCTACACGTGGCGCGATTACCAGGAGCGGGTGAGGCTGCGTGCGCTCGGCCTGCACCATCTCGGCATCAAGCGCGGCGATGTGGTCGGCTTGATCGGCGACAACCGGCCGGACTGGCTGTTCGGCGAGATCGCCGCGCACGCCGTGGGCGCGATGAGCCTCGGCATGTACCGCGACGCCCTGGACGAGGAAATCGCCTACCTCGTCAACTACGCGTCGGTCCGCGTGATCTGCGTCGAGGACGAGGAGCAGGTCGACAAGCTGCTGAGCGTCGGCGACCGCATCCCGACGGTGCACCGGATCGTCTACAGCGACCCGCGCGGAATGCGGAAATACAGCGACCCGCGCCTGATGGCGGCAGGCGAACTCGACCGCATCGCCGCGGGGATCGCGGCGGCGCAACCCGATCTCTACGACTCCTTCGTTGCCGCCGGATCCGGCGAGGACGTCGCGGTGCTCTGCACCACGTCCGGCACGACCTCGCATCCGAAGCTCGCGATGCTGTCCGCCGGCCGGCTCATCCGCCATTGCGAGAGCTATCTCGCGGCCGACCCGAAGGGGCCGGAGGACGAGTACGTCTCGGTGCTGCAACTGCCCTGGATCATGGAGCAGATCTACGCGGTCGGGAAATCGCTGATCTGCCGGATGCGGGTCAATTTCGTCGAAGAGCCCGAGACGACGATGGCCGACATGCGCGAGATCGGCCCGACCTTCGTGCTGCTGGCGCCGCGCGTCTGGGAGCAGATCGCCGCCGACGTCCGCGCCCGCATCATGGACGCCTCGCCGCTGAAGCGCCGCGCCTACGAACTCGGCCTGAAGCTCGGCATGGCCGCGCTCGACGACGGCGGGCGGCGTTCGGCGCTCGCCGATTTCGTGCTGTTCCGGGCGCTCCGCGACCGGCTGGGATTCTCGCGCCTGCGCTCCGCCGCGACGGGCGGCTCGTCGCTGGGTCCCGACACGTTCCGCTTCTTTCTCGCCCTCGGCGTGCCGCTGCGGCAGCTCTACGGCCAGACCGAGACGATGGGCGCGTACACCCTCCATCATGCCGGCGACGTCGATTTCGACACGGTGGGCGTCGCCTTCGATCGCACCGTCGAGGTGCGGATCCATGACCCCGACAAGAACGGCGTCGGCGAGATCGTGACGCGGCACCCGAACATGTTCCTCGGCTATTACAAGGACGAGGCGACGACGCAGAAAGACATCCGTGACGGCTGGCTGTACACGGGGGATGCCGGCTACTTCGACAAGAAGAGCCATCTGGTCGTCATCGACCGCATCCGCGACATGGCCACGACGGCGCACGGGGACCGCTTCTCGCCGCAATACATCGAGAACAAGCTGAAGTTCAGCCCGTACGTCGCCGAGGCCGTCATCCTCGGCCATCAGCGGGACTACCTGTCGGCGATCATCTGCATCCGCTTCCCGATCGTCTCGAAATGGGCGGAGCGCAACCGTATCGTCTTCACGACCTACAGCGACCTGTCGAGCCGGCCGCAGATCTACGACCTGATCCGCCGCGAAGTCGACAGCGTCAACCGCACGCTCCCGGAACCGCAGCGCATCCGCAAGTTCCTGCTGCTCTACAAGGAGCTTGACGCCGACGACGGGGAACTGACGCGGACCCGCAAGGTGCGGCGCGGCGTCATCAACGAGAAATACGGCGACATCATCGACGCGGTGTACGCCGGCCGGGAAGAGATCGAGGTCGACACCATGATCGCCTTCCAGGACGGCACGAAGCAGCGCATCCAGACCCGCCTGACGGTCGTCGATCTGTCGCAGGCGGCGCCGCCGGGCCGAGGCGTGCCGCGCGAGAAGGCGGCTTGACAGTGCCTTCGTGGACCGCAACCAGTTCTGTTAGGCGCTCCTAGCGATGGACACGCATCTCCTTCTTCAGCTCACGATCAACGGCCTCATCGTCGGCGCGCTCTACGGCGTCGTCGCGATGTGCTTCGTGCTGATCTACAAGGCAAGCCAGGTCGTCAACTTCGCGCAGGGCGAGTTCCTGCTGATCGGCGCCTGGATATGCTGGTGGCTGCTCACGAAGTACCAGCTGCCGTTCTACGCCGGCTTCCTGATCACGCTGGCCTTTATGATGGTGTTCGGCCTCGTGCTGCAGATCGTCGTGCTGCGGCCGCTCATCGGCGAGCCGGTGATCTCGGTCATCATGGTGACGATCGGGCTGTCGATCTTCTTCCAGGCGCTGATGAAGTGGATCTTCGGCGTCTTCGCCCAGCCCTTCCCGCCGGTCTTCACGACGAAGAGCGTAGCGGTGTTCGGCCTGGAGGTGCAGACCGTCTACGTGATGTCGACGGTGGTCAGCGTGCTGATCATGATCGGCTTCGCATGGTTCTTCAAATTCTCGCGGATGGGTCTGGCGATGCGCGCCACCGCGTTCAATCAGCAGGTCGCGCAGTCGCTCGGCATTTCCATCCGTCAGGTGTTCGCGCTCTCCTGGGGCATCTCGGCGGTGGTGTCTACGGTCGCGGGCGTCGTCGTCGGCATCGTCAACGGCGTCTCGTCGGCGCTCTCGTTCTTCGGCATCAAGGTGTTCCCGGCGGTGATCCTCGGCGGCCTCGATTCGATCGTCGGCGGCGTGCTCGGCGGCCTGATCATCGGCCTGCTGGAGAACCTCGCGCATTTCGTCGACACGCAGTGGCTGAAGTGGGGCAACCTCTATGAGGTCGCGCCCTTCTACATTCTAATCGTCATCCTGATGATCCGGCCGTACGGCCTTTTCGGCACCAAGGACATCGAGAGGGTATAGGGCCGATGGCGACCGCGATTGCCCGCCCGTGCGGCGACTTCAAGACGAGCTACCGCTCCGATCAGACGATCTTTCCGACGATCGCCTCGCGGCTTTTCTGCCTGGCCGGCGTGGTGCTGCTTTGCGCCGCGCCGTTCCTGTTCAGCAAGTACGTGCTCAACCTGCTGATCCAGATCGGCTATCTCGGGATCGCGGCGCTCGGCCTCAACATCCTGGTCGGCTTCACCGGCCAGATCTCGATCGGCCACTCGGCGTTCTTCGGCTTCGGCGCCTTCGCCTCGGCGTACTTCAATAACCGGTTCCATATCCCGGTCTTCTTCTCGATCCCGCTCGCCGGATTGGCGGCGACCGCGGCGGGGCTGATCTTCGGGCTCCCGGCGGCGCGCCTCAAGGGCCTGTATCTCGCGATCGCGACGCTGGCGGCCCAGTACATCCTTCAGGACTTCTTCGCACGGGCGAACTGGTTCAGCGGCGGCGTGGCCGGCACGATCGCCGAGACGTTCTCGATCTTCGGCTGGCAGGCCGACGGCGACGAGCGGTACTTCTATGTCGTGCTCGCCTACGTCGTCTTGATGTACGTCCTGGCGGCCAACCTGATGCGGACGCGCGACGGACGGGCGCTGGTCGCGGTGCGCGACCATTATCTCTCGGCCGAGATGATGGGCATCAACCTGACGAAGTACCGGACGATGTCGTTCGGCATCTCGTCCTTCTACGCCGGCATCGGCGGCGCGCTGTACGCCCATTACCTCCAATACGTCTCGATCGAGGCGTTCAGCATCCTCTTCTCGATCCAGTTCCTGGCGATGATCATCATCGGCGGTCTGGGCTCGATCATGGGGACGCTGATGGGCACCGCCTTCATGGTGCTGCTGCCGGAGGCGATGAACGGGCTGGCGCAGATGCTGAGCGGCAGCGTGATCGACAAGATGCTGGGCCTCAACGAGGGCGTCAGCTTTCTGCGCGAAATGGCGATCGGCGCGACGATCGTCCTGTTCCTGATCTTCGAGCCCGACGGCCTCGCGCACCGCTGGCAGCAGATCAAAGCCTATTGGAAACTATATCCTTTTTCGTATTGACCGTTACCGCAGGCACCACAAGCCCGGGAACACCACGGAGGAAACCATGAGCTTCAGAACGAACCTTCTCGCAGCGGCGGCGGTCGCCCTGCTGCTGCCCGGCGCCGCGGCGATGGCGCAGTCGATCCCGATCGGACATCTCAACGATTTCAGTGGCGGAACGGCCGATGTTGGCACGCCGTACGGTCAGGGCGTCGACGACACGATCGCCTGGATCAACAAGAACGGCGGCGTCGCCGGCAGGCAGATCGCGGCGGACGCCGTCGACTACTCCTATCAGGTGCCGCGCGCGGTCGCGCTCTACAAGAAGTGGACCGGCTCCGAGAAGGTCGTGGCGATCATGGGCTGGGGCACCGCCGATACCGAGGCGCTGACCTCCTTCGTGACCAAGGACCAGATCCCGTTCCTGTCGGGCTCCTATGCCGGATCGCTCACCGACCCGACGGGCAAGGCGCCGAAGGCCGAGCGGGCGACGCCCTACAACTTCTTCTACGGCCCGTCCTACTCCGACTCGGCGCGCGCGATGGTGCAATGGGCGGCCGAGGACTGGAAGAAGAAGGGCGGCCAGGGCAAGCCCAAATACGTTCACATGGGCGCCAATCACCCGTATCCGAACGCGCCGAAAGCAGCGGCCGAGGAGTACGCGAAGGAGTTGGGGTTCGAGGTTCTGGAGCCGATCCAGTTCGCCCTGGCGCCCGGTGACTACACGGCGCAGTGCCTCACGCTGAAGCAGTCCGGCGCGAACTACGCCTACCTCGGCAACACCGGCGGCTCGAACGTCTCGGTGCTGAAGGCGTGCGAGACGGCCGGCGTCAAGGTCCAGTTCTTCGGCAATGTCTGGGGCATGGACGAGAACGCGATGAAGACGGCCGGCACGGCGGCGAACGGCGTCGTCTTCCCGGTTCGCACCGCTTCGGTCTGGACCGACGATCCGCCGGGCATGAAGCTGTTCCGCGACATCTCGAAGATCTCCGACCCGAGCGGTAAGGCCTATCGCACGGTCCACTACATCTCCGGCGTCTGCTCGATGCTGTACATGAAGGAGGCGATGGACTGGGCGGCGGCGAACGGCGGCATCGCCGGTCCGAAGATCCGCGACGGCTTCTACGCCCATAAGGACTGGGTGCCGAAGGGGACCGAAGGCGTCTGCAAGCCCTCCACCTGGACGCCCGAGGACCACCGGCCGACGACGCAGGTCGAACTCTATCAAGCGTCCGTCACCGGCCCGACCGACGGCGAAGTGGCGGACCTGATCCAGAAGGGCACGCTCAAGCTCTCGAAGATCGCGACCATCGACCTGCCGCGCAAGAAGGAGTGGCTCGGCTACTAAGCCGGCCAGGCAATCTCCCTCTCCCGTGGACACGGGAGAGGGAGATCACGTCCGGAGAAATGGGATAATGGCAGAACCGGCGCTGAAACCGCAGCAGCAGCACCCGCAGGGAACGGCGACCGGAGCGGACGCGCTGCTCTCGGTCAACAACATCGAGGTGGTCTACAGCGACGTCATCCTGGTGCTGCGCGGACTGAGCCTGCAGGTGCCGCAAGGCAAGATCGTGGCGCTGCTCGGCGCCAACGGCGCCGGCAAGTCGACGACGCTGAAGGCGATCTCGGGACTGCTGAAGACCGAGGACGGAGAGATCACGCGGGGCGACATCATCTTTGCCGGCGAGCGGCTCAACGCCCTCGAACCGGACGCGATCGTCCGCCGCGGCATCTTCCAGGTGATGGAGGGGCGCCGCATCGTCGCCGACATGACGGCGCTGGAAAACCTGCGCCTGGGCGCCTTCACGCGGCGCGACCGCGGCGAGATCGCGCGGGACATCGAGATGGTCTATCAGTACTTCCCGCGCCTGAAGGAGCGGACCGGCCTCGCGGGCTATCTCTCGGGCGGCGAGCAGCAGATGCTCGCGATCGGCCGGGCGCTGATGGCGCGGCCGAAGCTCATCCTGATGGACGAGCCTTCGATGGGGCTGTCGCCGCTGCTGGTGAAGGAGGTGTTCTCGATCATCCGGCGGGTCAACCGCGATCTCGGCGTCACGATCCTGCTGGTCGAGCAGAACGCCCGCATCGCGCTCCAGGTGGCGGATTACGGCTACATCATGGAGCAGGGCAAGATCGTGCTCGACGGCACCGCCGCGGAACTCAGCTCGAACGAGGACGTCAAGGAATTCTACCTTGGCCAGGGCGGCGAGGAGCGCAAATCGTTCAAGAACCTCAAGTCGTTCAAGCGCCGCAAGCGTTGGATCTGAGTCGAGGTTGAGGCGGAGGCCGGGCACATGGGCGAGTATTACGATGCGCTGGAGACGCGCGACCCGGAGCAGCGCGAGCGCGAGCTGACGGCGGCGCTGCCGCTCCAGATCGCCCACGCCAAGGCGAACGCCCCGGCCTTCGCCCGGCTGCTCAAGAATGTCGATCCGGCCGACGTGAAGGACCGGCGGGCGCTCGCCGACCTGCCGGTGACGCGCAAGTCGGAGCTGTCCGACTTGCAGCACGGCGATCCGCCGTTCGGCGGCCTCGCCGCCGTGCCGCTGGGCAGCCTCGCCCGGATCTTCGCCTCGCCCGGCCCGATCTACGAGCCGGAGGGACATCGGCGCGACTACTGGCGCCTTGCGCGCGCGCTCTTTGCCGCGGGGTTCCGCGCCGGCGAGATCGTGCACAACACCTTCTCCTATCACCTGACGCCAGCCGGCTCGATGCTGGAGACCGGAGCGCACGCGATCGGCTGCGCCGTGATCCCCGGCGGCGTCGGCCAGACCGAGCAGCAGGTCCGCGCCATCGCCGACCTCAAGCCGCACGGCTATACCGGCACGCCCTCGTTCCTGCGCATCCTGCTCGCCAAGGGCAAGGAGCTGGGCGCCGACACCGGCTCGCTCCGGAAGGCGCTGCTCTCCGGCGAGGCCTACACCAAGCCGATGCGCGAGGAGTTCGCCGCTGAGGGCATCACTGCCGTGCAGTGCTACGTCACCGCCGATATCGGCCTTATCGCCTATGAGAGCGTCGGCAGTGGCGGCGAGGGAATGATTCTCGACGAGAACCTGATCGTCGAGATCGTCCGCCCCGGCACCAACACCCCCGTCCCGCCCGGCGAGGTCGGCGAGGTCGTCGTGACGACGCTCACCCCCGAATATCCGATGATCCGCTTCGGCACCGGCGACCTGTCGGCGTTCCTGGAAGGGCACAGCCCGTGCGGCCGCACCAACCACCGCATCAAGGGCTGGATGGGCCGAGCCGACCAGTCGGCGAAAATAAAAGGGATGTTCGTCCACCCGCCGCAGATCGCCGAGATCGTCAACCGGCACAAGGAGATCATCCGCGCCCGCCTCGTCGTGACCCGCGACGCCGTCACCGACATCATGACGCTGAAGGTCGAGATGGGCGAGCCGGCCGAGAACCCGGCGACGATCGCCCAGACCCTCCAGTCGGTGACCAAGCTGCGCGGCTCGGTCGATGTCGTTCCGCAAGGCAGCCTGCCCAACGACGGCAAGGTCATCGACGACCGGCGGACGTATGAGTGACGAAAAAATAGATCAACCTTTTAAGGGGATCGGGGGGG
>Ga0265327_10004728_pt1 | contig 11886 bp, 8 predicted proteins | sample 41621metaG_FD_202089 | JGI IMG/M metagenome (GOLD analysis project Ga0265327, IMG submission 202089) | Rhizosphere microbial communities from Carex aquatilis grown in University of Washington, Seatle, WA, United States - 4-16-21 metaG | ecosystem: Host-associated > Plants > Roots > Rhizosphere >...
TCATCGCGCATCGAGTCCGAGCTGTCCGAGCTCGAGGACGACGAGGCGGCGGCCATGAGGGCCGAGCTGATGTCGCTGCCCTCCGACGGGGCGGTGATCGACACCCCCCTCCAGCGCGTCGTCAAAGAGGCCTTCGGGCTGCTCGAGCTGCTGGTCTTCTTCACAGCCGGCGAGGCCAAGCCGGCGCAGTCCTGGCACCTCCGCCGGGGCCTCTCGGTCTGGCATGCGGCGGGACAGATCCACACGGATATCCAGAAGGGCTTCGTGCGAGCCGAGGTGATCGGCTGGAAGGAGCTGATCCACGCCGGGGGCTACGCCGGTGCGCGGGACAAGGGGACGCTGCGCCTCGAGGGCCGGGATTACCCGATGGCCGACGGTGATGTGATCACCGTCAAGTTCACGCCCTAGCCATCTTCGCCAGCCGCTCGGCCAGGCGGCGCATGCCCAGCTTCTCCGCCATCTCCGAGCCGCGGGCGTGGTCCGTGGGCTGCTCGCCGGGCAGCTCCACATCGACCGTCTGGAGCGTGGCGATCTCCTTGAAGTCGCGCAGCAGGGCGGCGTTGTCGGCGATCGAGGCGGCAACCCGGACGGTCAGGGGTTTGGCCGGCTGGCTCGACCCCGCCCCGATCCGCTGGGCCGCCGCGATCACCCCTTCGAGGCTCCTGTGCTCGACCAGCAGTTCCGCGGCGGTCTTGGCACCGACCCCCGGTGCGCCGGGGAGACCGTCCGACGGGTCGCCACGGAGAGCGATGAAGTCGGGCACCTGCTCGGGGTCGACGCCGTAGCGCTTGCGGACACCTGCCGGGTCGATCAGCCCGGAGATCACCCCTTTGCTCAGCTCGATCACGCTGACGCCCGTGCCCACTGCCCCGTAGAGGTCGCGGTCGCCCGTCAGCAGCCACCCCTCGCCGCCGGCTGCCTGCTCCGCCCGGGCGAAGGAGAACATCACGTCGTCGGCCTCCAGGGACTCGTGTGTCACGTAGGTCCAGCCCAGGGCCTCAAGCAGCTGCTGGACCAGTCCCCACTGGCGGCGAAGCTCGTCCGGCATCGGGTCGCGGTGAGCGTGGTAGGCGGGGTAGAGACGGACGCGATAGGCGGCCTCCTCGGCTCCCATGCAGGCGATCACCGCCCGCGGCACCGCCCGCTCAGCGGAAGGTTCGAGCAGCCCCAGGAGTGCGTTGGCCGTCCCCAGCAGGGCGTTGACCGGCCGGCCCTCCCCGTCGGTGATCGATTTGGGGAGCGCGAAATAGGACCGGTAGAGCAGCCAGGGGACGTCGGCGATCAGCAGTGGTCCGGCCATCGCCGGAGCCTACGCGCTCAGCCCTCGAGCAGCGGCGGGGGGTGCCCCGTGCGAGTCCGGGGCACCCTGCCGCCTCTATGCGACTACCTCACCGTTAGGAGCTGACAGAGCCGTTCTGGCTCTGCGAGTTGCTCTGTCCGGTGCCGTTCTCGTTCTTGGCCGAGGAGTGCGTCTCGGCCTCGTTGGACTGGGTCACGCCACCACCGGAGCTCTCGCCACAGGGGCCGCATGATCCCTTCGAGCCGCCGATGCTCCCGAAGGAGAACGGCGAGTTGTTGTTCTTCTGCTCGTTCTTGGCCTTGCTGTTGGCCGTCTGGTTGGTGGTGTTCTGGTTGTCAGCCGACTGGCTCTGCTCGAGCTTCGGCGGACGGCCCTCGCCACCCTTGCCGGGGCCGCCATAGCCACCCTTGCCCCACTTGCCGGGGTCGGGCGACTTGTCAACCGGGGGCGGCGGGGGCGAACCCCAGCCACCCTGGCCACCTGACGGCGGGCCCGAGGGGCCACCATGTCCGCCCTTCGGCGGGCAGTGCTTCTTGGGAGGCCCTGAAGGGGCGCCCGAGCCGCCGCTTCCACCCTTCACCGAGCCGTTCTGGCTCTGCGAGTTGCTCTGCCCGGTGCCGTTGTCGTTCGACGCCGTGGAGCTGGTGGACGCGTGGTTGGACTGATCGACGTTCCCATTGTTCGAGTCCACGCTGAGGATCGAGATGGGAGCGTTGATGTTGGTCTGCTTGCTCTGGGCCGAGCTTTCGGCCGTCTGGTTGGTCGTGTTCTGGTTCGAGGCGGACTGGCTCTGCTCACCCTTCGGAGCACCGCCATCCTTCCCGTAACCCTTGTCGGAGCCGCCACCGGAGGTGACGCTTCCGTTCTGGCTCTGACCGTTGCTCTGCCCGGTGCCGTTGTCGTTCGACGCCGACGAACTGGTCTTGCCGGTGTTCGACTGCTGTACGTCACCGTTGTTCGCGCCCAGGCTCAGGATCGAGACGGGGACGTTCACATTGGTCTGCTTGCTCTTGGCCGAGCTTTCGTCCGTCTGGTTCGTTTCGTTGCTGTTGGTCGCCGACTGGGTCTGCTTGAGCAGCCCTCCCAGCGGGCCTCCACCTTGGCTGCCGCCGGCGAGCGCTGAGCTCGGGACGGTCGCCAGGGCGAGGGCGCTGAGCGCCGACACCACTACGTGGCGTTTCATTAGATGTTGCTCCTTTCAGAGCTTCGTTCTGATTTCCGATGGGCGCGCGATGACTCGCGATCGCACGCCAGGTGCGACTGCCGGGCTGCTCTAGCCGGGGCGGTCTGGAATCAGGACGAAGGGCGCCGGGCGCAGCGGATCACTCGCGATCCGCAGCCGGCGCATCGCCCAGAGGGCTCCTGCCATCAGGAGGCCCGCGAGGGTGAAGAGGGTCAGTCCGCCCGAGGCGCCCGCCGGGGCGCCGGCGCCCGACGGGACGCCGGCCGGGCCGGGCTGGGGGGAGAAGGGCGCCTGGGCCGGGCTGTCGGAGGACCCCGAGGGGTTCGCGCCCATGGACCGCCGGACGGTGCCCTGAAGGCTGAGAAGCGCGCCGGTGGAACCCTGGGGGGTGCCTGCGGGGAGCTGTGCCGACATGTGGGCCGAGCGTGTGTCCAGCACTTCAGCCGAGGGTCCGGAGGGAAGCTGGCCGGCGGCGAGCGGGCCCCCCGATGCGCCGCCGGCAGCGGCGGGCGCGGGAGCCTCCTGCGTCGCGCCGACCGGCTGGTCGATCGTCCGCGGCGACATCGCGTCCACGTGGGTAGCGGCCTCCGGCGCGGATCCTCCCGGGAGGGAGATCACGGGGGGTTTGGGCGTGCCCGCGACGGTGCGCCCGACGATCGGAAGGGAGGAAATGCTGGTCGCGGTGAGCGCTCCCGAGACCGTCGACTGGACGGGGCCCGCGGTGCTCGCAAGGACCGTCTGAACAACCGTCGAAGCATTGCCGCTCGTCACCGGGGCGGTGAGCTGCCCGACGGTCTTCGTGACGCCGGCGGGGACGGTCGAGGCGACCCTGGTGATCGTCGACGAGGCACTCCTGGTCACCGGCGAGGGCGCGACCGAGGTGACCTGCTTGACGGTCCCCATGACGGTCTTCGTGACGGTGGCGGCGGCAGCCGGCGGGAGCTTGTCGAGCGTGTCCTCGACGGTCTTCGAAACCACCTTGGGCACGACCGCCGCAACGGGCGCCGGGGTGAACTTCCGAAGCGGTGCCTCCACGCCGGCGGCGGGTGTCGCGGGAGCCTGCACACCAACCTCGGATGCGACGCTCCTGGCATCTGCCTGTGTGGGCGCCACGGCACTGTTCACGGTGGGGGCCAGCGACTTGATTGCGCCTTCCAAGGGGGCGTCCCCTGCGAGGGCCGGTGACGCGAGGGCGAGGGCGGCGCCGAGGCTCAGCAGTGACGCTGAAAGGGCCACGCGGGACGAGAGCTTGTTTGCGGATCCGTGCATAGAGCTTGCTTAATGTTCTTCCCGCTGGACGAATGTTCTAGATCATTCGAGATTTTCGAAATACCCGCAAATAGCGAGAATTTCGTGGCGAGCCATGCGAAATACCGGGACGGATCGGTACCGGAAAGGCCTAATCAGGCGGCCGGCGAGGTTCCGCCGCTGGAGCCGGCCGAGGTGCCTAGGGAGCTCTTGTTGGGCGTCGGCGCGACGCCGCCCTGACCCCCCACGGGCGTCGTCGGGGGAGGCGTGGCGGCGGGGTGGCGAGACTGTCCGCTGTGGTCCGCCTCGGGCCTGACGACCGTGCCGTTTCGGATGCTGAAGTAGGCCCAGGTCGAGCTCAGCCCGAGCCGTCCGGCGAGTTCCGGACCGCCGATCACCGAGGCCGCCCGGGAGCCCATCACGCGCACGCTCAGGATGCGTGGCGAGACGCCGCGCTTGAGCACCTCGATCCCTCTGAACGACCCCTTGAAGAGTCCGTGCAGCATCCGCGCGACAACGGTGAAGCTGAGGTCCAGCTTCCATTTGGATCCGGAGCCTTCGTAGCTGTCGGCGACGCCCTTCAGCCAGGGCTCGGGTTCGGCCCCGGGGAAGCCGTTCTCGACGTTCTCGGTCATGCCTCCCGAGCTGGCGAAGAAGTAGGTGATCGCCGGCTTGCCGCCATAGAGCACGACCTGTCCGGCGGTCGCCGCAACGGCCGCGTTGGTGGCCGACGTTTCAGCTGCCGCGCCGCGGTAGACCTGAGAGCGGGTGTCGGAGTAGACGTTGAATCGAGAGCCGCCGGCGTGTGAGGTCAGGGCGTAGGTCCGGCTCGCCACGGCCTGGGCCTCGAGGGCTGCCGCCGGGTAGCTCGAGGGCATCTCGGCGGAGACGACTCCCCGCACGTACCGCTCGAGCGGGACGCGCTTGACCTTCGAGCCGACCAGCACCTTGACGATCGTCTTGGCCGGGGCCTGACCCAGAGTGGTTCCCGTGTAGTAGTGGCCCAGGATGGCGCTGAAGCTGTAGCCGTGAAGCGCGTAGCCGCGCGCGCCTTCCTGGCTCATCCCCACCCCGTGGCCGTTACCCGCCCCTTCGATCACCAGCGAGGAGGCACCCGCGGCGCCGCTGAGGCAGGCGAGGCTCCCCAGCGCCGCAGCCAGCGCCAGAGCGAGGCGCCGCAGCGTGCCCGCGGGGCTCGCGGGACGGCTTCGAGGGCGGTGATAGGTTGGGCCGATGAGGTCCATCTGCTCTTCGTTGAACACGCGAGCATGCGGACGGTCGCGGTCGAGGGAGGGAGATCCCATGGATTCGAGGTCGGGTTTGCAAGCGGTCCGCGTGAGGGCTGCACGATGACTGGCGAGCAGCGCGAGCGCGCCGTTCTCGACGCCGTGCCGACCGACCTGCTGATCGACGGTGAGTGGCTCCCAGCCACCGGCGGAGGGCGCCTTGGGGTCGAGGACCCGGCGACAGGAGAGATCCTGATCGAGGTCGCCGACGGGACCCCCGAGGACGCGATGGCCGCGCTGGGCGCCGCCGCGGACAAACAGGCCGAGTGGGCCGCCACGGCTCCCCGTGAGCGCGGCGAGATCCTTCGCCGTGCCTACGAGGCGATCGTCGAGCAGACGGATGAGCTGGCCGTCCTGATGACCCTCGAGATGGGCAAGTCGGTCGTCGAGTCGCGCTCGGAGATCGCCTATGCCGCCGAGTTCTTCCGCTGGTTCTCCGAGGAGGCCGTTCGGATACATGGCCGTTACATGGTGAACACGACCGGCAAGGGCCGAATCCTGACCATGCGCCAGCCCGTCGGTCCCTGCGTCTTTGTCACCCCCTGGAACTTCCCCACGGCGATGGGCACCCGCAAGCTCGCGCCGGCGATCGCGGCCGGCTGCACGATGGTCGTAAAGCCCGCTCAGCAGACGCCGCTGTCGATGCTGGCGCTCGCCAAGATCCTGCAGGATGCCGGCCTCCCCGCGGGCGTCCTCAACGTGATCACCGCCAAGCGCTCGGGCGCGGTGATCGAACCGCTGCTCAAGGACCCCCGCACGCGGAAGCTCTCCTTCACCGGCTCGACCGAGGTCGGCCGGACGCTGATCGAACAGTCGGCCCACCAGGTTCTGCGCGTCTCGATGGAGCTGGGCGGCAACGCGCCCTTCGTGGTATTCGAGGATGCCGATCTGGATGCCGCGGTGGACGGCGCCATGCTCGCCAAGATGCGAAACGTCGGCGAGGCCTGTACCGCCGCCAACCGCTTCCACGTGCACGAGTCGATCGCCGGCGAGTTCGCCTCCCGGCTGGCCGAGCGGATGGGCAAGCTGAAGGTCGGGCGGGGGACCGAGCCCGACGTCGACGTCGGCCCGCTGATCGACGCGAACCAGCGGGACAAGGTCGCCGAACTCGTCGGCGACGCCGTCTCCAAGGGCGCCGAGGTTCTATTGGGAGCCAACCGTCCCGACGGCCCCGGCTACTTCTACGAGCCGACTGTTCTCTCCTCCGTGCCCGATGAGGCCCGGCTGCTCGAGGAGGAGATTTTCGGACCGGTCGCGCCGATCGCAACCTTCTCCACCGAGGAGGAGGCCATCGCCGCCGCCAACAGGACCGAGTACGGCCTTGTCGCCTACGTGTACACGCGTGATCTCGAACGGGCCTTCCGTGTCAGCGAGGGGATCGAGACGGGGATGGTCGGCGTCAACCAGGGCGTCGTCTCGAACCCCGCCGCGCCCTTCGGCGGCGTGAAGCAGTCCGGCTTCGGCCGCGAGGGCGGCTTCGAGGGGATCGGCGAGTACCTCGAGACGAAGTACGTGGCGATAGCCCTCTAGGCGGGATAGGCGGTAAGGCGGACAACAACCGAACACATCACGCGGCCCCTAGGCCTATCTCGGTCAGGGGCGGCAGCTCCACACAACAGCTGACCTTTCCGAGGCCCAATCCGCAACGCGACTGCGGTGAGCCCGTCCCTTCGCGTCGGCACCGTTACTGCGCGGGCTGCCGCGCCCAGCGGTTCGAACACGAGAGCTCGAATGCGCGAGACCAAGCCGCGCGTGTCCTGGCTCAGCTGCGTGCCGAACAACGTGACCCAGGCCACGGAGGTCGTGCCGCCCAGCTGCGCGGCGCCAAGAACTCAATGCACCAGAAGGCGGTTCGGCAGTGGTCGGGAGAGCGGCCAGACCCTGCTGCGTTCGCCGTCGAGGTCCTCCCGGGTCTCCGACAGCTCCCGATTCGTGCGATCTCGGAGGCGACCGGCCTCTCGGAGCACTACTGCTCGATGATCAGGCTTGGTAAGCGGGTGCCGCATCCTCGTCATTGGGATGCGCTGCGGACGGCCGGGGAGGCTTAGGCGATGCTGGCGCCCTTGCGCTGGTTGCAGGTCGCGCAAAGGACCTGCAGGTTCTCAACAGTCGATGCTCCGCCCATTGAGAACGGGATGATGTGGTCGTACTGGATCTCGAAGTTCGATCCACACTCCACGCATTTGCCTTCGTCGCGTTCGAAGACTGCGAGCTTGACCTCTCGGGGGATCACTTCGCGCCGCGGCTCGTTGTTGCCCTCTGCCGCGAGGCTTGCCCGTGCGCGCTCGATCTTTCGCTGCTTGCGCCGGTCACGGTCACGGATCAGCGCCAGGATGTCCTCAGCTGAGAGGTCATCGTCCTCCGAGAAGAAGCGGTCTTCGAAGACCCAAAACGCTTTGCCCTTGCTTTTCATGAGCGACTGAGGCTGTGTCTTCTGCTGCGCCTGCAACGCTTCGAAGGCCGACGTGGACATTGCCTTCGGGCCCGTCTGTTTGCCGATGAGGAGCTCGTGGCGCCAGCCGAACACGGTGAGGCGGCGCGTGAAGGTTGCGTTTCGGAGTTCTCGCAGCATCGTCGTGGTGTCACAGCATCGGGACATGACACGTATCGGCCGGGGAGGCCCGATCCTCCAGTCCCATGGCGAAACGCGAATCGTTCGCACAGGCGGACGTGGTTCGGCTGGCGCTATCCGGATAGGGTCCCGCCATGGCGCTCGCAGACATCACCCGCGAGGGCGTCCTACAGGCGGTCGCAGAGTTCGACCAGCTGGGCAGGGACGCATTTCTCGCGAAGTACGGCTACGGCCCAGCCACGACATACTCGCTGGTGCTCGATGGTAAGCACTACGACCCCAAGGCCATCGTCGGGGTCGCTCATCAGTTCGACCGTCCCGATCTCGGACCGCTCAAGAACAACGAGCTCGTCGGTGGGCGAACGGGGTCAAGCCCAGTCCTAGAACGACTCGGGTTCAAAGTCGACGAACTGGCCGACGGCGCAAGTGGCCGACCGCGTCCGTCTGACGCCGAGCTGCTCGATTCTGCCGCGGACGTCCTACGCGCGGCGTCCCGCCCTATGCATGCAAACGAGATCGAAGCAGCGGCCGGGATGAACCAGACCGAAGGACGCCGGGCGTACCTGGCGATGTTGGAGGACTCACGTCGCGACGACGGGCGGCAGTTTGTGCAAGTCGCTGGCGGGACCTTCGACCTCGCGGAGCTCAATCCGGACGGGGCGGCCGAGCGGCCCGATCAACCGACGACTGCCGCCGCCGCGTCTTGGTTGTTCCAAGCAAATCTCAAAGCGTGGGATCTCCGCGGCGCGCTCGCGAACCTCCCGACTGTCCAGTGGGTAGCGCGCCAGAGCCGCCAGAAAATCAAAGCGGGAGACACCGTACATTTCTGGCTGTCCGGTCCAGAGGGCGGCGTCTTGGGGCGAGGCCGCATCCTTACGGCACCAGCCGACGAACCGGAGAACCCCTCCGACATCGCATTCGATCTCGAAGGAGGCTTCCACGAGACCGAGCCGCGCGTGTGGATCGCGATCGAGCGCGCCCTCGACGCGCCGATCGGCAAACAGGAGCTAGTTGAGCATCCGGTCCTCCGCGAGCTGCCGATCTTCAAATTCGCGAACGCGACGAACTTCGCTTTAGACGCGGAGGCTGGCGTCGCGCTTACAGAGCTCGAGAACGAACGCCCTGGCCGTGACGTCCCGCGGGAAAAACTGTTCTTCATCACAGCGTCGGGAGAGCTCGCAGCCGAGCATCTGCGGACCTCGCTCCAGGATGGTGTTCCGCTCGAGAAACTCGCCCCGCTCAGCGAGATCAGCGAGGCGCTTGAGAGGCACGCGAAGGATGGACGCGTTTTCGCGTGGGGTGCTAGGCCGGGGAGTGCCGCGGAGCAGAAGTGGGAGCGCCTGGCGCTTGGCGATGTGTGCCTGGTGTACGCAAAAGGGAGCTTCCCGCTCTGGGGGCGCGTCTACGCCAAGGCTCGGTCCATCGATGTCGCCAGATCGATCTGGGGGGAGCACAACGGCGAGATCTGGGAGTGCATGTACTTCCTTGACCCGGTCGAGAGATTCGGTGCACCCCGAGAGGCCGTCGTCGAGGAGCTCGGCTACAAAGAGAACTACATCCCGCAGGGTTTCGAAATTCCAGGCGACCCGACCCAACAGCAGGTCTTGGCTACCCACCCGACGCTGATGCATTTCGTAAAAAGCCTCACTGTCGACCCGGGGGTGGAGGGTCCGCGGGTCTGGTGGGTGTGCCAGGGCAAAACCTATTCCGCTGAGCGTGACCTCGGCCTCATCTGGGCGCCCAAGCAAGGAGCTAACGGGGCGACCCGCGAGTTCTGGAGGGCCCTACAGGACGTGAAGCCCGGCGAGACGATTCTGCACTACGCCAACGGAGCGCTGCGAGCTGTAAGCACCGCTACTGAGGGGGCGGTGGACGCACCCCAACCCGAGTCGCTCGGCGAGCAGTGGGAGCGCGACGGATGGCTCGTACGCTGCGAGTACAAAGAGCTCGACCCGCCGATTAGCCTCGCCGAGATCCCCGAGGAGTGGCGAATCGCCGCAGGCGCACCGTTCACGAGCGTCGGTGGTGTACGACAGGGGTACCTGTTCCCCCTCGCGTCAGAATTCGTCGCACTGATGGCAAACCGATTTCCCCAGCTTGAGATTGTCCCGGGCGACGCCAGGCCGTCGGACCAATCAGTGATGACCTATAGCGAACCCCCTTTTGCGCAGCTGCTGGCTGAGATCCAAAAAGCTGGCCTGGAGATGGACGAGGAGACGGTACGCCGCTACCACGTGAGCCTGAAAACCCGCGGGTTCGTTGTGCTCTCGGGGATCAGCGGATCCGGGAAGACCTGGCTCGCCGAGCTCTACGCAAAGGCTGTCGGCGCTGAAAGCCTGCTTGTCCCGGTCGCCCCGAACTGGACCGCCAACGAGGACCTCCTCGGCTACTACGACCCGCTCGCCAAGGAGTACCGGCACACGACATTCAGCCGCTTCCTTCAACGAGCCGCCTCAGCCTGGGGCGAAGCGCAGCGCGCCGGCGTCGCCGCCCAGCCCTACCACCTGATTCTTGACGAGATGAACCTTGCGAGGGTCGAGTACTACTTCGCCAAGTTCCTCTCGGCGATGGAGATCCGCGCACGGGACGGCTGGGCTCGCCTCGAGCTCGACGGGGACACTGCGACCGAGCTGACGCCGAACCTGATGTTCATCGGGACCGTCAACGTCGACGAGACCACACACGGGTTCGCCGACAAGGTCTATGACCGCGCACAGCTGATCGAGATCCCAGTAAGCGAAGCCGCCATCCGACAGCACCTCGCCGGCACGAGCTACGCCACTCCAGTACTCGAGGTCTGGAAGGCAATGCGACCGATCGCGCCGTTCGCGCACCGGATACTCGACGAGATCGCCGCCTACGTCGGCCAAGCGCAGAAACTCGGCGTAGACGCCAACGAGGCGCTCGACGAGCAGCTGGTGCAAAAGGTTCTGCCCAAGGTACGAGGGACCGATCCACGGATCGGCGAGGCGCTGGGAAGGTTCATTGAGCTCGCCGAGCCAGCGTGGCCAATATCCGCAGCCAAGGCCAAAGCAATGCAGGACACCTTCGCCTCACATGGGTTCACCAGCTACTTCGAGACTTAGCTTCCGCGCCCCAGACGGGGCGACCCTCCCGGCGCTGCCCGAGTGGGCTCCGTGCAGCATCGTCCTCGACATCCCGGAGAGCGACTGGGAGACCGCAACCCTCACCTGCGCCGGTCAACAGCTGCGGGTCTATCTCGCAAAGCTCGACGGCGAACCGGCCGTCGTCGCAGACTGGCCCCGCTCGGGCGCCGGCGGTTACGAGCTAAAGCTGTCCTGGCCTGGCGGCGAATCGAAGCTCGCTACCACGATCACACCCGAAAAGCTCTCTCAAGCGGCTTTCGAGGCGATGATCGACGACCTCCAAGGACGACTCCCGGCAACCGTGGCGATCGCCCTCCAGAATGGAGGCGCTCTCGCAGGACTCGAGCTAGTACCGCCCGATGAGAGCACTCTCGCTGAGGAGCTCAACAGGCTCACCCGCGCCTGTGTCGGAACCGAGGCGCGCCCCGGACTCGTCAAGGTCCTCCAAAGCCTCGCACGCGGCCCGCATCGAATCCTCGCCTCAGTCGACACATGGACCCTCAGAGAGCGCGCCCGACGAATCGACGCGACACGCCTACATCAGGCCTTCTCAAGACCCACCAACCTCACCGAAGGACTGGTCCCGATCAGGGTGCCCGAACGACGCGTCGAGCACACCGTCGACGTCTACGAGAACCGCCTGCTGCGGGCCTTCCACGACCAGGTCAACCTGCGGCTACGCGCCCTGCGAAAAGCCGCCACCGCCGCAAAGAGCACGGCCGTCCGCGACCAGGTCGACCGCCTTATCTTCGAGCTGTCACGCTCGCGACGCGACGCAGCGTTCCTCGACGAGGTCAGCGAGCTCAGAGAGCCGCCAAGCCGCGTCACGATGGTGCTGCTCAAGCGCTCCGAGTACCGCGCCGCGCTCGAGGGCTTCATCGAATTCAGACGCAGAGCGCTCGTGCGCCTCGAGGAGCCCAAACTCGCCGCCCCGCTCGAGAACCTCCCCCAGCTTTACGAGACCTGGGCCACCCTCGAATCGATCGCCGCTTTCCTAGACGCCGCTAACGCCGCCGGCTACACGGTCACCGGTCAGCGGCTCACAACACCTGGCGACAGTGGACTCTGGATCAGGATCCTCCCCGACGGCGTTCCGGCCGTCGAAGCCGCACACCCGGACGGTACGACCGCCAGGCTCATCCCGCAGAAGCGCTACCGGCGAAACACAGGAGGACTGCACAGCGCCAGCT
>Ga0265327_10004729_pt1 | contig 11885 bp, 8 predicted proteins | sample 41621metaG_FD_202089 | JGI IMG/M metagenome (GOLD analysis project Ga0265327, IMG submission 202089) | Rhizosphere microbial communities from Carex aquatilis grown in University of Washington, Seatle, WA, United States - 4-16-21 metaG | ecosystem: Host-associated > Plants > Roots > Rhizosphere >...
AACGCTTCGGTGTGCCAAACGCGAGGCGCAACGTGTCTGGTGTGCCGTCTTCGTCGGTATCCCAATCCTGCACCAGAATGTTGCGCAACACTGCAAGCCATTGCCCATTTGCCGAAGTGTTCGGCGGACAGTAGAAGAATCGGCCGCCTTCGTCTAGCGGCTGAACCGAACAACCTTCGGCGCCGATGAACGTATTGCGGGTCAGACCGTGCGCCAACATTCCATAAAAGCTGACGAGCGCGCGTTCGACGTCATCACGCCGCAAACAATCCACGATATATCGCATCCCGTAGAGCGGATTCGTCCGATGCTGTCCGGTCCAAAAGGTGTGATTCGGCGTTCCGGAACGGGTAAGTCCCATGAACAATCCGCCATGCTGCTGATAGTAAGCCGGCAACCACGCCTCCTTTTCCGTGCCGATTAAAATGCCCGAGTCGACGACATATCCCGAAATCAAATCCCAATATCCACCGATGCGCGTGTTCCAAATTGGATCGTGAATCGTTTCAGTGGAGTACAAGCCCATCGGAATAAATGGTGGAGTCGTTTTTCGATGCAGATTCTCTTCAAGCGCTGCTAGAATCTTTTGTTTAAAATCTGCCGCAAACGCCGCCACTTTTGCCGCTTGTTCCTTCTCTCCAAGTTCCTCGAGGATCGGAACCATATCACGCGCCGCCGCCCAACATGTCGCGTTTGCCGTCAGCGAGTAACACGGCTCTTCGATGTCGGTGCAGTAATTCTCTTTTGGAAGCAATCCGTGTTCACCGGTGCGGCCGTTAAGAATGGAATCGAGATACTTTTGCCAAAGTGGTCGCTTCGCTTTGATGAATTCCAAATCGCGCGTCTGCCAATAATATCGCACGACATCACTCAGCTTGTGACCGGCGAAATGGTGCGGCAGTCGTTCATCGCGCACATTCATAATGCCGTCAAACACGTGACGCATCTCCTCTTCCTGGCCCCATTCCAACATCGGTAATGCCGAATCAGTGCTCTCTGCTGCATACATCTTCTGATACGAATTGCCCGCGCTGTAATTCATCTTGTCATCGAGAATGATCGAGATGTCCTGAATGAGCAGGTTCCGCCACGCGTTGTTGACGATCGGTTCCGGCACTTCTACGTTCATTCCGCGTGCGAGAAGTTTGTTCCAGATCTCGGCGCAGTGCTTGCGTTGCGCTTCGTAGTTGAATTTGCCCGAGGCGACCAAAGTTCTCAGTTCGTTCGCCGCAAATGGTTTTGTTGCGATTGCGATTGACGCAAATTTGTTTGTGCCAATTCTCGCGTGCGCGGAACCACGGGCCATGTCCCACGTTTTCTCCAACCACACAACGCCCTGGCCATCGGCGTCGGCGATGAAACCGTTGGTGAACCTATTTGGCCGTGGATCGATGTGGACGGTGATGATTCCGTTGCTGCCGCTGGCGAGTGAGAATTTTGTGAAAACGACGCCGTGGCTGGCCAAATCCGCATCGGTGCTCGCAAACGCTTCCACCGCGTAAACATTCGACATGTGTTCGAATCCCATTTGCAGATGCGGCGGCTCTGGAACGCTGTTTGTTGGCGGTAAATATTTGCTCGCCTCCGTTCCATGTTCGTAACGAACCTCGACAATCGGCAGATAACCGTCGGCGAGGGTAGGGTGATGCAGACGATTCAAAATATCGCCGAATCGTAACTCATCAGGACCAACGCGAAACGTGACCGGCGTGCCCGGTTCAAGCCAGCTGCGCGTCCCGGCGCGAAGATTGACACCGCTGCCATTAGAGATCAGCCGCGCTTTGACTTTCGAGTGTGGAGCACTAAGGACAATCGGGTAGTAACGAAAATCAGCGTTCACGTACCGCGGCGGCGGAAGCAGGTCTTTGAAGAACTCGTAGCTCGGGCCGTTCGTCTGCCGCATCGCTGCCTCCCCCCACTCGTCGCGACTGGAGGTAACGGCTTGTTCAAATGACGCCAAAGGTTCCGCTGTGCTCGAGACAACAGCAGCCGCGAGGACAGCGAGAACGCGCGCGGTCATAGATTAGATTTTTTCGACTTTGAAGACGACAGTGTGTTTGCCCTTCATGCCGGTGAGTTCAACTGTGCCCTTGAAATCCGCTTCGAACGTTTTGCCATCGGCTTCAGCCGAAACCGTTTTGAAACCATCCGGCACACGCGCGCGCAGATAAATGTGCTCCGGCACATTGCGTTCGGGCAGCGTTACGTCCGCAGTGACGTTCCCTTGTGCAATGTGCGATTCCATTTTGATGGCGACGGGGCCGAACGTTGTCGGTGCGCGTTCGATGTTTAAAGTCTTGCCGTCTTCCATCCAGCGTTTCGGCGTGGCGAAGCAAAGGCGCAAGGTATCGGGTTTGCCATCGTCGGAGTTGTCGTAGTCCTGCACAAGCATGTAACGGAGCATCGAGAGAAGGTGTGCATTGGCGGCGCTGTTCGGCGGTAGATAGAGCATACGCCCTCCTTCGTCGAGTGGCGTGAGGGATTGGCCTTCGCCGCAGTTGAAGGTGTTGCGGGTGAACCCTTGTGCGAGCATGCCGTAAAAGCAAACCAGAGCGCGATCAATATCATCACGGCGAAGCGTGTCGAGCGCGTAACGGGTGCCGTAGAGGGGATTCACTTTGAACGTCGAATTCCAAAAACGAACGACGGGGCCACCGGCCCGAATCATGCCCATGACGACTCCACCGTGTTGCTCTTGATAATTGGGAATCCAGTTTTCTTCCTCGCTGCCGACGGGGAATATGCCACTGGCGATGGTGTAGCCGATGATGATGTTCCAGTAACCGCCAATGCGCACGAGCGTGATTGGATCGTGCGGGCCTTCGTTAGTATAAAGCGCCATCGGGACGAATGGCGGGGTGGTGCTGTGAATGGCGCTGGCACGAGCTGCTTCCAAAACTTTTGGACGAAATTCGTTGGCAACCTGCGTGTAATGGTCGCCTTCAGCATTTCCAATTTCGTGCAGAGTCGCGCCAAGGTCGCGTAATGCGCGCCAGGCTTTTGAGTTCACGTTCAAACTTTGGCAGAAGGTGTGAACATCGCCGCAGTATTGTTCCTCGGGAAAGAGTCCATGTGCGCCGGTGCGATTTTTGTCGAGGCGCTCTGCTTCTTTGCGCCAGCGGGGTTCCAAGTCTTTGAACACGGAGGCATCACGGGTCTGCCAGTAGTAACGGCAGATATCGTTGAGCTTGAATCCAGCCTGATGGTATTCGAGACCCTTGCGGGTGAAATCAAAGAGAGGTCCCATTAATCGTTTCATGTCGGCTTCGTAGCCCCACACCAGGAACGCGAGAGCCGCGTCGCTCCCCTCCGCTTCATAAAGTCCATCGTAAGCATTTCCGGTGCTGTATTTAATTTTGTCGCCGTTCACCAACTCGAAATTCTGCGCGATCAAATGTCGCCATGCATTGTTGACGACCGGTTCTGGCGTTTCGACGTTCATGCCTTGTGCAACGATGTCTCGCCATGTCTTGGCACATGCCTCGCGTTCTTTCGCGTAACGAGCAGCGGACATCGGCAATGGCAACTTTCCTTCCACGGGTTTCGTGGCGATTGCAAGCGTGACGGTCCCGTGCTCGTTAAAATGGGCTTCGTATCTCCCGGCGGACCCTTTCCAGTTTTTATCGAACCACGCGAGCGTTCGACCTTTATCATCGGTCAGTGTTCCGTTGGCGAACTTCAATGGGCTTCGTGAGTCAACGATGACGGACACTAAACCCTTAGTGCCCTGGGCGAGAGAAAATTTCACAAACGCGATGCCATATTCCGAGAGGTTCGTCTCGGTCGCTGCGAATGCTTCGAGTTTGTAAATCTCTGGCGGGATATTGGCGTTGGTTTTCTGGTTGAGGGGCAGCCACGCTTCGTTGTCGACCGGGTAAGCGTGTTGGTAGCGGATTTCGAAAATTGGTAAGTATCCGTCCGCGCAGATTGGTTGATCGAGACGGCTCAGGATGCCGCCGAATTGGAACTGATCGGGTCCGACGCGGAAATGAAACGATGCGGGAAAGTCAGCCCAGGTATGCGAAATGCCACGCAGGTTGACGCCGCTTCCATTGGAAATTAGATGGGCTTTGACCGCTGCATTCGGCGCACTCAATGCGATCGGGTAGTATTTGAATTCGGCATCGACATAACGCGGCGGTGGCAGGAGCTTTTCAAAAAATTCGTAACTTGGTCCGTTTGGTTGCGCGATAGCGGCTTCGCCCCAAACGTCGCGTTTAGCGTTTTGAGCTTCTTCCAGCGTTGGAATGTGTGTGGACTGTGCCTGAAGATTTGCGGATGCTGCCGTTAGCAGTACAAAGGCGAACGATAGAGGGAGACGAACAGGGCTTTTCATAGGGCAATGCAAGCCTACGCAGTCCAGCGGCACGGAGTCAATCGTGTCTATGAATATTTGCCGAAAACAAGGCCGTTGAGCTTGCTGATCCCCGTGCGATGTGAGGCGACGAACGAGTAAAGCGATTCGAATATGAATCTCGCGCCAGGGGCATGATAGTAAATCCAAAGCAGCCATGTCTTGTTGAAGACCGCTCGCGACCTGAGCACGGCTTCCGCACCGTGATAAAATATGCCATCGGTTTCAACGTATTGCACGGAAGTGTCGTAAGCGGACTGCGGAATTTCGGGGAACCGCTTGCGCACCTCGGGTTGCTGGCTCGCGACATATTCGATGCGCTCGCCGCTCTTTCGACGCCATCGGTCGATCCAAAAACGGCAGAATCCACATTCGCCGTCGAAGATCATGACCGGCTTCTGCGGTGGTCTGGTGACTTTAGGTGACTGCCCCACGGAGAAAACATAACTCTTCCCGTGTCCGATGAACAGCCGTTTGCGTCTTTGCCAAATCGCGGTTCCGGCGAATATTGTACATGGAGGGAACTTATGACGTACACATGGCACTCAACCACTCGAAACATCCATGCAGAAAACCTCGGACAAAAATTTGATCATCGCCTCGATTCAATAAAAAAACATTTAACGCACTTTCCACAGGGAACGGTTCATTTAGACATCAGCCTGGAAAAAAACGTTAAAAAGGATTTGTACACCGCAAAATTGCATCTGCGCTTGCCCGCGCGAATGCTCAATGCCACCAAAGACGCCGATAACATGATGACGGCGTTTGATCGCGCTGCCGACACACTCGTGCGCGAAATCGAGAGGCATAAATCCGAACTGCGGGGCGACGCCCATTGGGAGCGTCGGCAGCGTCGCGCTGGAGAGGACAGTAAAAAAGTGCTCTGGTTTCAAGCCATTCCTGAGTTCGTATCCGATCAACCGGTTCCGGAAATGTTGATGGAAATGTTGTCCCAACACCGCAGCAGGTTGTTGTCGCATATCATGCAGATGATTCGCCGCGACGAAGCAGCTGGTCGGATTCCAATTAATTCGATCAATTCCGATGCCATCTTACAGACGGTGATCGAACGGTCTCTCACGGAATACTCAAGAAAACCGCCGCGTAAGACTTACAAGGGCTGGTTCGAAGTTCTTGCTAAAGAAGAGTTGAGCCGGCGCTACGAAGCCTTCAAGGCGCGACCGGTGCGACGCGAGTTAGTCGCCGCCTAAGTGGTCGCAACAAACTAATTATCGAAGCGTTGAACCTTTTCTCGCTTTCGCCATTCCACTGTCTGTAAATGGCAGGAGTGAGCGAACGCGAACAGTTACCTGTGTCGCAAGCCAGAAATGGAGATGCCGACGCCTGGAATGTGTTGTTCCAGCGTTACCGCCTGCCTTTGTTTGTCTATGTTTTTGAAAGCGTTCGAAATGAACAGGCGGCTTTCGATATCGTGCAGGAAACCATGATCAGCGCGATCCGCCATATCGGCAGTTTGCGCGACGATGGCAAGTTCGCGAGCTGGCTGTTCGGGATTGCGCATCAGAAATGCATTCAACTCTGGCGTAAGAGTGAACGCGAACAAGTGGCATTTGATGGGTTGGAAGATGATATGGCCCAATTCGAGCCCGATCCGCGCGAAATGCTCGTTCGTGAAGAACAGAAACGAGACTTCCTAAATCTTCTGGCTGACGTTCCGACCGCGCAACGATCCGTGATTGTATTGTTTTTTCTCGATGAACTGTCTCTGGAGGAAATCGCAGCCAGCACTGGGGTTTCGATTGGCACCGTCAAATCGCGTCTGCATTACGGAAAGAAGGCACTGAAACGATTGTGGAAGGAAAGAGGTATATGAACACTCCGCGTCAAATTTTACATGAACAACATCAGTCAGCTGATGCGCGGCTGAAACAAATTCAGGCGGACGTAATTACCCAATCGCTTGGAAGCAGGCCGAACAAACTCCGGGAGCGCGATAGGAGTTCGCTTGTCGAACTGCTTTGGAGTGAATTGGTTCTTCCCGCGCGCCGCATCTGGCTTGGCTACGCATTCGCATGGGTGATGATTCTGGCCGCATGGGTCGTGACTGCGGACCACAGTGGCATCCGCGAGGAGAAAGGCGGAATGCCAAACGAGGCGGTTGTTCGGTGGAAAGAGCAACAGACAATATTGGCAGAATTAATGAAGCCGTCTGTGCGCGATCCCATCGATCGTCCGAAATCACGCCCTGTTTCTCCACGCAGTGAGGCTTGGTTGATTTCCATCGGATAATGACATGAATACCCCCAAAAACATCGAAACAAACAAAGCCCATTTGAACCTGACCCGGTGGCGACGTTGCATTCTTGTCCTCGTCGGTTTTGTCACGGTAGTGGCTGGATTCTATGCCGTAGAAGATTGGCGCGGCAAACGGGCGTGGGAGAAGTGTAAACGTGAAATTGAGGCAAAAGGCGAAAGCGTCGACTGGAGCGCGTTCATCCCACCGCCAGTGGCAGACGAACAGAACTTTTTCAAGGCGCCGAAGATGGCAGAGTGGCTGACGGGGCGCGGCGCTACAGAATTTTCGAAAGCTATCGGCCAGATGCCTGTTGCCAAAGATCCTATCGTTATTGCCGACATCACAGTCATTCATGCGGATCCAAAGGCCCCGCTAAAAGGAAGCGATATTTTGGTTCAAATTGACGACCCAGAGGCGTCCACGAAAACAGAAGCGTTTATTAAGAATGTTTTGGGTCGATTCGCAATTGGCTCAATGAATTTTACGTTCTTTGACCGGAGCCCTGACCAACAACATATCAGCACCATTTTCGTTCAATCCGAGAAATCGTTTTCCGGGCTCGACTTGCAAAAACTGTTTGCTCCCGGTCGCGCTATTTTTTCAGTCGGTGGCAAAGGTGGTAGCGCAGCTGACTTTAAAATCGAAACCGTGGCGATTGATTCGTTCCGGTTGGTTTCCAATAGCGGTTTTTATCTGGCAGCAGACTACCTGCGTTGGTGCGACGAGATTGATCCGCATTTCGAACCGATCCGTACGGCGCTCAGCCGTCCGTTTGCTCGGATGGAAGGCGATTACGAACACGCGTTCAACAGTCCAATTCCCAATTTTGTGACGCTTCGGCAAATATCCCAGACACTTTCTCAGCGCGCGCAATGTTATCTCCTTCTCAATCAGCCGGACAAAGCGCTCGAACAGCTGACGTTGATCCATAATCTGTGCCGCACGCTGGAAGCTCGGCCAAGCGGCAAGCCGATGACACTCGTAGCCGCGATGATCAATGTCGCTATCCAGGGCGTGTGTGTAAACGTCGTTGCCGATGGCTTGCGTCTTCACGCCTGGCACGATGCAGAACTGAAAGTTCTCGAAGCGCAATTGGAGGAAGTCACTCTGCCTTTGCTTGTTCAGACGGCCTTCCAATCCGAACGCGCTGCGGAATGCCAGCTTTTTGAACAAAGCTCGGCTCGCGAACTGGCAAAAATATTCGATTCTAAATTTAAAGATAACGATTTTTGGCAACGTTGCCGGAGTCCGTTCTATCTTGTGATGCTGACGGTTCCACGGGGCTGGCGTCAGCAAAACATGGTTTTGGACGCCACGATCCTTCAGCAACTGGTGGACTGCGTTAATTCGCCGCGTGGCAGGATATGGCCACAACGAGCAGACGCATTCGCGACGTTTGAAAGCAGATATATGGACCCGCTGCCGTATCAGTTTCTGGCTGCGATGGCGCTTCCAAACTTCACGAAAGCGATATCAACAACGGCTCGCAACCAAACCTATGTGAATTGTTGTTATATGGCGTGCGCGCTTGAGCGTTACCGTTTGGCGAACGAACGATTTCCGGAAGATTTGAAAGCACTGATGCCTGCATACGCCGGCACAATCCCGGTCGATATCATCAGCGGCGAGCCGCTGCACTACGGTCGCAGAGAAGACGGTTTTTCCCTGTATTCTTTAGGTTGGAACGAAAGGGACGACGGTGGAGTTGTAGGCGACACTGTCACAGACGGAGACTGGGTTTGGAGTTACCCGTTGAAATTTTAGGTCTGATACAAACACCGCAACCATCGCCCCGGTTCGATTTCGATCAACTCCGGCATGGTGTTTGCGCACTCTGGCTTTGCGCTTGGGCAACGGGGGAAGAAGCGACAGCCTTTGGGAAAGTTGCCGGGGCGTGGCACGGTTCCGGAAATGGCGGTGAGACGATCGACGTTGGCTCCGAGTTTTGGCACCGAATTCATCAGCGCGCGTGTGTACGGATGCAGCGGACGTTTCAACAGATCGCGCGCGGGCGCTATCTCCACAATTTGCCCTGCATACATTACGGCAACGCGGTCCGCGATTTCGCCAACAATTCCCAGGTTGTGAGTGATGAGAAGCAGGCTCATGCCGAGGCGTTGCTTGAGGTCTCTGAGCAGTTCCAAAATTTGCGCCTGAATCGTGACGTCGAGGGCGGTTGTCGGTTCGTCGGCAATGAGCAACTTAGGTTGCGATGCCAAAGCCATCGCAATCATGACGCGCTGCTGCATCCCGCCGGACATTTCGTGCGGATAATTTGTCAAGCGCGATTCTGGCGCAGGTATGCCGACGAGTTTAAGTAAACGAACCACTTCAATATCGTTCGCCACGTCAGGTCGATGCAGTTTTAAGGTTTCCTTGATTTGTGTGCCGATCTGAAAAACGGGGTTCAACGAAACACTCGCGTCCTGAAAAACAAAGCTCACCACGCTGCCTCGAATTTGCCGCAAGGCGGACTTTGATGCTTTCAGAACGTCCTTTCCTTCAATGAGAATTTCGCCTCCAGAATATTTTGCCGGTGGGCTGGGCAAAAGGCGTGCAATGGAAAGTGCCGTAGCGCTTTTGCCGCAACCGCTCTCTCCAACAATGCACAAGGCTTCTCCCGCTGCGATTGCCAGCGAAACTCCATCGACTGCCCGGACGATCGAGTCATTCGATGTGAAGTCGATTTGCAGGTTTTTGATTTCGAGCAGAGGATTGGGCATCGCGAGATCGGATTAAGTTTCTATACTTGTGGGCTGCAAATCAATTCATCCTTTCACGCGCATGTTGAACTCTGCAAAATTGTCGTGTGTTAGTTCGTTTTTTCTTTTTATTGATGCTGTGCGTGTCCGCGACGGTTCGCGGGCAAACCACTCTGTCGCGTTTTGAATTCAGCGACACCGAGATGGGTCTGCCATTTCGCATCGTGCTTTATGCGGAAGACCAGGCGCAGGCACAACATGCTTCCGACGCGACGTTCGCACGCATCAAACAGCTCAATGACATTCTCAGTGATTACGATTCCGACAGCGAACTGAGCCAGTTATCGCACACTTCTGGTTCCGGCACGGCGGTGCATGTCAGTGATGATCTCTGGAATGTTTTAGCGCAGGCGCAGGTTTTTTCGGCGAAGAGCGGGGGAGCGTTTGACGTGACTGTTGGGCCGGTGGTTAATCTTTGGCGCTATGCCCGACAGGTGAAGAGATTGCCTGATCCGGCAAAACTGGCGCGGGCACGCAAAGCGGTGGGCTATCAAAAGGTGCGATTGAACCCTGAGAAACATACGGTTGAGTTACTTGTTCCCGATATGCGATTGGACGTTGGCGGAATTGGCAAGGGCTACGCGCTGGATGAGGCGATGAAGGTTCTAATAGCAAATAACGTTGTTCGCGCTTTGGTTTCGGGAGGCGGTGATATGGCAGTCAGTGATGCGCCGCCGGGAAAAAGCGGTTGGAAGGTTGAGTTATCTTCTGTTGAAACGAACGCGCCGAAAGAATTCGTGCTGATCAAGAACTGCGGCCTGGCAACGTCCGGTGATATGTTTCAACGGTTGGAAATCGACGGAAAACGTTATTCACACATCGTCGATCCGAGGACGGGAATCGGGCTGACGGACCACAGTCTAGTCACGATTATTGCGCCAAATGCCACGACCGCGGATGCACTTTCTAAACCGGTGAGTGTGCTTGGACCGAAAGAAGGACTTAAATTGGTTGAGTCGATTTCAGGAGCTTCGGTTCGCGTTTTGCGAAAGCCGGCGGATACCATCGAAGTTGTGCTTTCGCACAACTTCGACGTTCACACCAATTAAACTGTTACCGTCTGACCAGGGACGGGAAGTTTATACAATCCGTTTTGATCGGGCAGCGTTGGGGGCTTGGCGTCCCACGAGAGTTCTTTCGGCATGCTGTCGATGTTCGACGCGATGGCGGCGTCCCAGTCGATTTCTTTGCCGGAATAGGTCGACATGCGGCCGAGGATCGAGGTCATGGTGCTGTGTGCGCCACGTTCGGCCTCGTTGTAAGGCGTGTTGCTGCGGATCGCGGCAAAAAGGTCGTCATGTTCCTGCTGATATTTTTCGCGGCCTTGATGTTTTTTAAACATCCACTTTTCCGGGCCGGTGATGGTCCAGCGACCGTCGGTGAGGTCAGCTTTGCCTTTGGTACCGATGGCGTATTCGCCGACTTCGTTCCAGCAACCCTGTTGATGACGGCATTGGCTGAAGCAAACTGTGCCATCGGCGTAGGTGAATTCGACAACGTGGTGATCGAAGATTTCGCCGTAGTCGAGGCCTTTGCGGGTTTCGCAGCCGCCATTGCCGCGTGCTTTGACCGGGTGACCGTTCTTAATCCAGTTAATGACGTCGAGATTGTGGATGTGCTGTTCGCAAATGTGATCGCCACAGAGCCAGACAAAGTAATACCAGTTGCGCATCTGATATTCCATTTCGGTGAGTTTACGACCAGCGTCTTCTTCGAGCTTGGCACGCGCGCGAACCCAGGGAGTGTTGCCGTTCCAGTAAGCGCGCATGGCGACGACATCGCCGATCCCACCGTCATGAATGCGTTTGATGGAATCGAGGTAGCCGAGTTGGTGATGGCGTTGGAGGCCGACGCCGACTTTCAGATTTTTCGCTTTGGCTTCTTCGGCGGCAGCGAGGACTTTTCGGATGCCGGGAGCGTCGACGGCGACCGGCTTTTCCATGAAGATGTGTTTGCCCTGGCGCACGGCTTCTTCGAAGTGCGGCGGACGAAATCCGGGCGGGGTAGCAAGGACGACGACATCGGCAAGAGCGATTGCTTTCTTGAAGGCGTCGAAGCCGACAAATTTATTTTCTTCCGGGACGTCGATGCGCTCGGGGGTGTTGTTCTTAGCCATCTCGTCCTTGAGCGCGTTGTAAGCGCCGTCGAGGCGATCGCGGAAGGCGTCGGCCATGGCGACGAGTTTGACTGGTCCTTCAGTGTGCAAAGCCTGGCTAGCCGCGCCGGTACCGCGACCACCGCAACCAATGAGCGCGATTTTCAAGGTGTCAGTATGCTGTGCGAAAACGGGCGTGGCGGCTGCCGCCGTGGCAACAGTGGCCACGGTGGTTTTCTTTTCCGGCGTGCGACACCCCGCGAGCGGGATCAGGATCGATCCGCCTGCGGCGGCTGCGCCGGTAGTTTTGAGGAAGTTTCGACGGCTGTATTGGCCTTTGGGATCTTGGGGTGTCATAAATTATTTTTGTTAGCTTTCAGTTTCAGTATTCAGACGGGGTGCTTGATAAACGGT
>Ga0265327_10004730_pt1 | contig 11882 bp, 18 predicted proteins | sample 41621metaG_FD_202089 | JGI IMG/M metagenome (GOLD analysis project Ga0265327, IMG submission 202089) | Rhizosphere microbial communities from Carex aquatilis grown in University of Washington, Seatle, WA, United States - 4-16-21 metaG | ecosystem: Host-associated > Plants > Roots > Rhizosphere...
CCGCGAGGTCGAAGGGCGGCTCGGCGGCGGCGCCAAACAGCCCGAGCAGCAGAAAGGGAACGGCGGTCAGGCGCATCGGCGCGCTGCGCCAAAGCACGACGGAGAGCAGCGCCAGCGTCAGAAAGAAGATGGCCGAGGGCGCGAAGCTCCTCACGGGCAGGCCTGCGCCGGGCGCCGCGGCGATGAGATGCGCGATCTTCAGCACGAGCTCGATCCCGAAGCCGAGATACATCCAGAGCGGTCCGTCGAGGCCGAGCGGATAGAGCGCCGCGCCGAGGAGCGCGCACGGCACGACGAAAAATTCGATGATCGCGAGCGTGAGCGGATTGCCGATGAGCACATAGGGGCTCAGAATGCGCTGAACGTGCTTTCGGAAACGCTCTTTTGCACTTACGTCGCCAGATGCTTCATAACTAGCTGAAATAGCGCACTATTTAATATCACTCTTGCGCCTTTTGAAATCTTCTGGCATGTTCGGCAAGTGCTTACCTAGTCGTTACCGGTCATTTGGCCGGTAGAGACAAAGCGGCCCGACGAGGCGGTTGCAACGCCAAGCCGGGCCTAACCACAGGAACCGTTGGAGGCGGAACCCATGGCTACAACTGCAAGTATTTTGCGCGCCGCATTGGCGCAAGGCTATTCCGTCTTCTGGCGTGACGGCGTCTATCGATACGCCCCGTGCGCTCACGAGGCTCAGCGAGCCTTCTGGAGCGCCCCCTTCCAAGACCTCGACACATGCGCCCTTGCGGCCCTAGACGCCGCGCAGGGCCTTTACATCGCTCCCATGTCCCGCACGGCGCTCGACCTCCTGCTGCTCGCGGAGGCGCGTCATGCTCAATAAGGGCGCCGTCTCACCCTCTGCGCTCGACGGCGTCGACGCGTGCATGCGCGACCTTCACGCAATTGACCTCGCCGAGCGTCTGCTTCGCCTCGCCGACAAAACCTGGCGACTGGCGGCCGTGCAGCGGCGGCTCGCCAACGAGACAGACGCGCTTGCTGAAGAGCTTTCAACGGCGCTCGCCGAGTGGCGTTGCAATCAATCCTGACGACTTCCAGGCGCGGGCGGAAAAAACCCGCGCCTTCTCCTCCCCAACATCGAGATGAACCATGCCGAAAGTGAAACTAACCCCCGCATTCGTCGCCAAGGCGCCGCCGCCTGAAAAGGGCGACCGCGTTCTCTACTTTGACACCGAGCTTAGGGGCTTCGGACTATGCGTCACGGCGACCGGCGCGCGGAGCTATATCGTTCAATATCGCGCCGGCCGTCGCTCGCATCGGATGGCGCTCAAAGGCGGCGCCAGTGCTCTGAGCCTCGCCGATGCGCGCCGGGAAGCAAAGGCATTGCTAGGCGATGTCGCCAAGGGCGGAAATCCGCTGGCGGAACGGCGCAAGGCCGAGGCGGGCGACAGCAATACGCTGCAGGCAATTTGCGCCGAGTATCTCAAGCGCGAGGAAAAAGCCGGAACTATGCGCTCGCTAAAGGAACGGCGGGCGCTGCTAGAGCGGGCCGTGCTTCCCGTTCTCGGCAAATTCCCTATCGCGGAAATCCGCCGCTCCGATATCGTTCGCCTGCTGGACAAAATCCAAGACGAGCGCGGTCCCGCTTCGGCCGACGCGACGCTTATGGTTCTGCGCCGCATATTCAATTGGCACGCCACAAGAGACGATGACTTCTTGTCTCCGCTCGTGCGCGGCATGGGGCGGACGAAGCCTAACGAACGCGCCAGAGACCGCACGCTCACAGATGACGAGATACGGGCTCTTTGGCAGGCTGCGGAGGAGCTAAAAACGCCGTTCGCGCGCATGATGCAGTTTATTCTCCTGACCGGCGCGAGGCGGAACGAAGCCGCGTGTATGCGCCGCAGCGAGCTCTCCGGCGACGTGTGGACGATCCCGGCGAAGCGCTACAAGACCGGCGTAAATCATGAGATTTTCTTGACGAAAGCCGCGCAAGACATTCTGCGCGAGCTCCCGATAATCGGGCCCGAGGACGGGTTTATCTTCAGCACCAATGGCTCGAGGCCGTTTACAGCCTTCAGCCTGGGAAAGGCTCAATTCGACAAGGTTTGTGGCTTTACAGACTGGACTATTCACGATTTGCGCCGGACGGCGCGAACGCTCATGGCCCGCGCCGGCATCAGTAGCGAGCACGCCGAGCGGGCGCTAGGGCATGTCATTGGGGGAATAGAGGCGACTTACAATCGCCATGCCTACGAGGCCGAGAAGCAGAAAGCTTTCGAGGCCCTGGCGACGCTGCTCCAGCGCATCATTAATCCGCCGGCTGATAACGTCGTCGCTCTGCGGAACGCGGCTCCGGAGGCGCTCTAATGCCGAGAATCCCCGAAGTGATAGTGCGGTTCAAGCGATGGATTAAGCTTGCGAAAAACCATGACCTCTTCGCCGCCCTTCGCAACCATCCGGCCATACATGAAGAGGCGGTGAAGCGCGCATGCAAAGCCTTTGGCCTGGACGCGAATAGTCAGATTGACAGGGGTTTATTGCTGCGAATTTTAGCTGACGTGCATTTTCCTGACACGTCTCCACGGGTGAATGCGCTCGCTCTCCAGCCCCCTAAACAACCCGGACGGCCGGTCAAATGGACTGCCGCGGCGGTCTCGCTGCTTGTGTCGCGCGTAAAGGAAGTGTGCCCGGATAGCCCTCCTTATCCGGAAATGGAGAAGCTTGCCGAGCTTCTGAGAGATAAATTTCCGGACGACTACCGGTCAATTTCAGCGAAAACGCTCGCCGAATATTTGGACAGAGGGCCACCCGGCTGGAAATAATTAGGGCCCTATTTGTTTACAAGGACAGGAACATTTGATTGTGTTCTACAACAGACATCGCAACGCATGACGAAAGCAACAGTCTCATGACCGAGTCAAACCACAGATACTTGACGCGCGAGCAGTCAGCCGAATTCCTGACCGACAACGGGTTTCCGATAACGCACCGATATTTTGTCACGCTATGCACCCGCGGCGACGGTCCGGATCCTGATCGCTGGTGGGGGCGCAGGGCTCTGTATTCGGAGCCCCGACTTCTTGAATGGGCCGAGGCGCGCGTGAGGCCGGGCCATGAACGGCCGTTTGAGGGGAAGCGCCCTGGCGCCGGCCGCCCCCACAAATCGGACGAAAACCGTCCAAATCGGGCCGCCTGAGACGGCGCGTTCTTTGTGAGTATGTGCCGTAAAGCGCTTTTCCGCGCAGTTTCGTCGCCCAAGCGTCAATCGGTAACAGCGAGGTAAAAATCCGCGTGCCCAGAGGCCCAAAAAAAGACCCGAGGCAAACGCCCCGGGCCTCAACTCCTAGGAGCTCGCGCCCCCTCCGTGTCTGACAAGCCGGAGAATAGCGCGGTTCCTAGGGAAATCAAGCGAAATACTAACCCTAGGACAGACCATGAACGCCTCAGAAATATCTCGCGCCCTTCGCGGGCAGCGCTCCGGCGACGGTTACCTCGTTTCTTGCCCTGTGCCCGACCACGGCAAGGGCCGGGGCGATAGGCGCCCTTCCCTGTCAATCCGAGACGGCGACCGCGGGCTCTTAGTCCACTGTCATGCGGGCTGTGACCCGCGCGACGTTCTCGACGCTCTGCGCCAGCGCGGCCTGCTCGACGACCGCGATCCGATGCGACGCCATATCGAGCCGCGTCCCAAGCCCGAAGAGCCGCCGGCGACCCCAAGCCCCCTCGCAATCGAGCTCTGGAGGCTCGCTGAGCCGATTAAGGGAACGCTGGCTCACGAGTATCTTCTGTCGCGAAAGCTAAGTATATCGCCTCCCTCGCTGCGCTATTTGCCGCGAGACGCGCACGCCTTTATGTCGCATGTTCCATTCGACGCGATGATTGCCGCAGTCCAGGCTGGCGACCGGCAAATCATCGCCGCTCAGGTGACGTGGCTCGACCCTTCCGGGGAGGGGAAAGCGGACATCGACCCCCCGCGCCGGACTATCGGCTCTCTGCGCGACGGCGCCGTGCGTCTTGGATGCTGCAGCGACACTCTCGGCCTTGCGGAAGGCGTCGAGACGGCGCTCGGGGCGATGGAGTATTCAGGTATTCCCTGTTGGGCCGCGCTCGGCCGGCGGATGGTCAACGTCACAATTCCGTCACCATTGAAAAAATTGCATCTGTTTGCCGACAACGGAAAGGCGGGAGAGGCGGCGGCCGAGGCCGCATTTGACGGGCATCCAGAAGTCGCTCGCACAATGCACCTGCCGAACCCGATGTTCTCTGATTTTGCGGACGTCATCGCCTACGCGAAGGGAGACGCAAAATGAGACGCGCCCCCCATCACATGAACCGCCGCAAAGCCCCCCTGTCTCCTATGGCTGCGGCGCAGATCGCCGCGCGCGCGGAAGCCCGGAAGAACGGCAACGGCAAGCCGGCCGAGCCCGAGGTCACGGTGTCGCCTCTGGCCGATCTGTCGAAAGTCGCCAAGGAAGCGCCTGTCGCGCCCGAGGAGCCTTCGACGCTATCCGCCGACGCGGAGGTAGCGCGTCTCGCGAAACTGGCCCTTATTGCCTATGATCGTGAACGTGAGGCCGCGGCAGAAAAGCTTGGCATTCGTGTCTTGACGCTCGACGCCGAAGTAAGGGCCAAGCGAGAAAATGGCAGGACCGACAAGGCAATAGAGCTGTGCCGGGATATCGAGCCCTTTCCCGAGCCTGTGAACGTCGCGGGGCTGCTCGACGATATTAGCCGGACCATTTCCAGGTTCATCGTGTGTGAGCCTGCGACGGCGACTACAGCGACCCTGTGGATAGCGTTCACATGGATTATCGACCAGGTGAAGGTCGCGCCGCTCGCCATCATTACGGCGCCTGAAAAGCGCTGCGGCAAATCTCAACTTCTCGAAGTGATAGGGCGGCTTTCGCGGCGCAATCTCTTCGCCTCGAACATCTCGCCCGCGGCGACGTTCCGCGTCATCGAGGCGAAGTCGCCAACGCTTCTCATTGACGAGGCGGACACATTCTTCCGCGAGAATGAAGAACTGCGCGGCGTCATCAATTCGGGACACACTCGCGCGACAGCCTATGTCATTCGCACGGTTGGCGATGATCACGAGGTGAAGCAGTTCTCGACGTGGGGCGCGAAGGCCATTGCCGGGATAGGTAAGCTCGCCGATACCGTGATGGACAGGGCCGTGGTCTTACCGCTGCGGCGCAAGGGTCCAGAGGAGAAGGTCGAGCTCCTGCGTCACGCCGAGCCTGGGCTCTTCGACACGCTCGCCCGCAAGCTCGCCAGATTTGGCGCGGATCACGGCGTGCAGATCGGGCGCGCTAGGCCAGCGTTTCCCGATGCGCTAAACGACCGCGCCCAGGATAATTGGGAACCATTGCTCGCCATAGCCGACTTGGCCGGCGGCCGTTGGCCGGAAGAGGCTCGATCCGCCGCGGCGCCGATTAGCGGCAAGGGCGACGACAGTCACTCGACCGGCGAAGAGCTGCTTTCCGACATTCGAGACATCTTCGCCGCTAGTGGCGCAGACCGCTTCCCGATGACCGAGCTAATCAAGCGGCTTTGTGAAGACGACACGGCGCCCTGGGCAACATGGGATAAAGGCAAGCCCATGACACCACGCCAGCTTGGAAAGAAGCTCGGGGGCTTCGGGATCGTCGCCAAAGCCATCCATCTGAACCACCACGAGAAGCCAAAAGGCTTCCTCCGGTCGCAATTCGCCGATGCATGGAGCCGCTATCTGGATGGTCACTCGAAAAATGGACAGTCGTCCGACGATATCCTTTCGCCAGATACCCCCTTTTCGCCGGTCACCTGGTCACCTTTCAACAAATCCGGCGATTTTCCGGTGACTGAAGCGGTGACCGAAAAAACTAAATCCGGTCACCTGTGCGGACAGTCACTCGCTGAAGCCGAAGTGACCAATTTGGAGGGTGACCAAACCGCGGAAATTCGGTCACCGCTTCAGTCACCCGAAAAACCCTTGTATTCCCGGCAAAGTGACTGGGTGACCGACGGAGCCCCCCTCCCTGGCGAAGAACATGGAGATGGCGTGTCGGACGTCGGGAGGGTCGAGTTATGAGCGCCGCTCTGATTCTTCGCCAGGCTCAAGACGACGGCCTCGAGCTCCGGGCGACGCCTCGCGGGACGATAGAGGTGCAGGGGCCACGCGCGGCCCTGGCCCGCTGGACGCCGATAATCATCGCCAACAAGCCAGACATCCTCCGCGAGCTTGCGACGCCATCCCTCGAAGAGCGCCGGGCCAGTGTCGAGCGCCAGCTCGCCGAGATGGCCGAGAGCAACGAGCGCTCCCGATACTGGTGGACCCGTCCGCCGGAGGGCTGGCGCGACGGCCGCCTCGAAATCCGCAGCCTGACCGGCGAGAGCACAATCATTCGGTTTCGGAAAGACGGCAGATCATGACCTTTGCGCTCGTCAATGGCGTCCTTCACCGCGAGCCCGAGCGCCGGACCTCGAAGAACGGGAAGGCGTTCGTCACCGCGAGCTTGCGCTGCAAAGACGGCGACGGCTCGGCATTCTGGCGCGTGACCGGCTTTTCCGAGAGCGCCTGCGACGAACTCCTGCGCCTCAAGGCGGGCGACGCCGTATCCGTGCAAGGCCAGATGAAAGCCGAGCTCTATCAGCCAGAGGGCGGGGAGCCGCGCCTATCGCTTTCCGTTATCGCGGACCATGTGCTCGCGCTGCGCCAACCGGCCAAGCAGCGGCCTAGGGCGGAGCGGAGGCCCGGGGCGCCCTATCGAATGGCGGAAGAGCAATTGAACGACCCCCCGCCGTTTTGAAATTGCGCGCCCTCGCTCCTACGGCGTGCGATTGGGGCGGTCCCGTTACGGATGCACTGGCGGGGCCGCTCTATTTTGGCCGGAAATGCTGCGCTCATATGTATCAACACCGTGCTAACCGTCAAAAAACGCCGGAATTGCTAGTGTAACCCGGCATCGGTAAGCCTGCGGTATTGAATTTGCCGTAGACTGTGCTAGAATGCTGTTGTCGTATTCGCGGCTCGGCCGCGTCCCTGGTAAGCTACCCGTCAGCGATGACGTAAAACGTCTGGGAGCGGCAGCTCCGGGCCCGCGACGCTTCGCGGACAAGCCAAGTAGAGCCGACGGGCTTCTGCGAAATGCAAACCTCCAAAGATCATCGGGGAATAACTGCGCGCGTGCGGCAACGGCTCCTATGCCGCCGTGCGGCTTTTCGAGGCTAAGGAAGGCTAGGCACAAATGAGTGACGACTACAATCAGCGGGCGATGGCTGGCTATGGCGACGCCCATGACGCGGCGCAGCAGCAGGCGCTAGCGCAGCATCAGCTTGAGACCCAGCTTATCATTAAGCAGGGCAGAGAAGAGCACGGCGAAGACCGCTTCGACGACATGTCTGCCAAGCTTGCGGCAAAGCTCGGCGATAGAGTTCCTGAATTCATGAACATCGCGCGTCAATTCGACAATCCTGTGGCAATTGTCGCCGCGCTCGCGGAGGATGAAAAACGCGCTGAACACCTCGCTAAACTTCCGACGCATAGAATGATTGCTGAACTCGGCCGGCTGGACGCAAAGCTGACGCCCAGCTCCCAGGCTTTGACCAGCGGCGAAGCTCTTTGGAAGTCTAAGGGCCGCAGCCAGGGTAAATTGTCGGACGCAGATTGGTCGTCGCCGCGACAGGATACTCTTTCCGAGAAGGAGTGGGACAAGCAGTTCTGGCAAAGACAAAAGGCTCGGGCTGAGCACCGCAAAGCAAGGGGCTATTGACCATGGCTATCTTCTCCCACGAGCGACTTACAAATCTCAATAACGTGCTCGCTAATAGCCGATTTTTGCCTGAGACGGAATCCGCGACGAATGCTTGGGCCGCTCTCATGGCGACCATTGATGAGCTAACCGAGACCGGCGAGATTTTGGAGATCCCGGAGCGGAACGGCGCGGACGCATGGCGCAATGCCTGGAAGATATACCTCTCGCTCCGCGACCGGAGGCGAGCTCGTGAGCACGAGGCCCAGGCGCCGGACCGGCAACTTGAAGCTCAGCAAATGCGCAATGCGCGGTCTATGTGGGACAGTTTTACCTCCCATCGCGAGGCGCTGGAATGGGAAATCAAACACGGGGGGCTCTCCCCGTTGATGTGCGAGTTCATCGGCTTCGACCCCGCTTCGCTAGTCTGGGAAGAAACCGACGAGACCAGGCGATTTGGGAAACCCGCAGACTGGCGGGGAAGAGCGGACGCGTGTTCGCGAGCCATCGGTCGCTGGAAGAATATGGACCCGGAAGAGAAGAGGCTCGCGCCGCTCATTGTAGCGTTGCGCCGGCAGGCGAAGGCAATTGAAGCTCTTGAGGAACGCGTCGCGGCTCTTGAAGGCAATGGCCGCCAAGAAGCGGCTTAACTCAAATCAGAAAGGAAACACAATGGCGAAGACTTCGAAGAGCGTTCTCGGCGGCGGCGGGTCTATCAAGACGACCTCGATAGCGCTAGGCGATGGGAGCAACACCCAGGGACGCGGGGGCCCCGAGAGCGCCCGGCGCCGTAGCGCCGCCTGCGGCCTTCCAGACCAGAAGGGCGAGCCCTTTGCGCAGGGCGAGCGGCAGGATGTGCCGCTGTCTATGATCCCGGGACTGACGCGGCCATGAGCCTGCGAGACCTTATCGCAGTGGCGTTCCTGCTCGCGTTGGCAATGCTGGCGCGGGCGGGCGCACTTTTCGCTCAGGGAAGCTACTCACCGTGACGAACCGAACCACCCCAAAGGGCCGCTCCCGCAAGCGCGCTGCGGCTATGAACGCTGACGCCACGGTGGCGGCAACGCCTAGAGCCAAGCCTATGGGGAGGCCAGAGAAATATACCGAGGAACTCGGCGCCGCGATCTTGGCTCGCGTAATCGAGGGAGAGAGCCTGCGCTCGATCATGCGCGATCCCGCAATGCCGGACAGACTGTCTTTTTATCGGTGGTTGATAGCTCACCCGGATTTCCGCAACCATTACGACCTCGCGCGCGAGCTACAGGGGCAGGCATGGGCGGATGAGATCATCGATGAGGCGCGGGATAGCTCCGGCGACATAATCAGGACCGGCGATGGCGAGACGATGATTAACAACGCCAACGTGCAGCGCTCGCGGGTCCGCGTCGATTCTCTGAAGTGGATTTTATCCAAGCTGCATCACAAGCAGTATGGGGACCGGACGCATCTGGACGTAACGACACCGCCCGGACAGCCTTTCGAGGTTGCGCGCCCGCTGTGTCCGGACGAGGTCGCCGAGCAGATCCAGAAAATGCTTGCGGAGAACGAACGGGAGCTCGGTCTCGTGCCGGCGCCGGATGCGACGGACAGTGAGAGATTGAAACAAATATTAGCGACCGGAGAGCCGGTCTCGCCCGCGCTCTTCTCTGCGGTTCGCGGGAACGACAAGCGCTTTCCATGGAAGGATTGCCAATGACACGGCCCACCAACGCCCTAGCCAATCCTGACTATCCCGTCACGGATGATATGCGAGCGCGCGCCATCTTGACCGTGCTTGATGGCTCTGAGCGCGCGCTCGAGATCGTGCCCCCGGATGGCGCGAGCTTACAGGACCGGATTGACGCTTGCCTTCGCCGAGCGCTTGCGGGCGGCCTCGACTCTCGCCGCTACAGCGCGCTGTGGCTCCTGAGGCGCTCAAGAGCATTCGACGAATAGGGATCGCCGGGGCGGTTATTTGTGACTGGCCCGGATGACGACGGCCCGCTTGCCTGCTTGAGAGATCGAGCGTTTGCGAGCGGGCCGTTGCCTTTTCACCGAGTGGCAAAAATTGCCAGACGCTAGCCGCTGATATCTAATCTGAGGGTTAAGCCTCGCGGAAATGCAATAAAAATCGCATTTTCAATTGCTTACGATTTATTGTCTTGCGTCTCCCTTCCGCTTTCCAGAATTGGGAAGCGCATGGGAAGCTAGGCGGCTGGAATTTGGACCCCTTTCATGCCGGCGTCGGCGAGAGTGGGGCGCGAAACCGGTTCTTCGTCGGAACCGGTTTTAGATGGGCGACCGCCTTCATGCAGGCCCACGGTCTCTTTCTGCTCGCGCAGCATCTCGCCTCGGCTAACGGGGATATTAGATTTCCGTGATATGCCCGCATCGAGAGCACCGGAAAATTTCATTTTTGTTTTCGCTTGGCCCAGAAATCATTGGCACTTGCTGGTTCTGGTTGACCCAACAGTGAGGGCATTGATAGAGCCCGTAGATCTTAGGCTTGAAATCTGCGACGCGCTCCACTGCGATGCTCGCCGCATCGATCTGCGCCTTCAACTCATCCGCGCGCGCCTTCGCCTCCAAATATTGCTTTCGCAATTGCTCGATTCGGCCCCTCAGATTGGCGGCAATCTGTTGAGCTTCCTCGCGGATTACGCCTTCAATTGACATAGCACGCACTCCCTACACCACAGCTCTGCGCGGGAGCCTAGTTTATTCGCGCCCCTTCCGCAGCCTCGCGCCCGCCCCGCCGCCGTTCTCAGCGATGAACTCGACGCCAGCCGCCTCGAGCGCGGGGCGCAGAAGTCCTTTATATCCGCTTTCCACCCGGATGGCTGTTCGTGTGTCGCCAAGTTGGCGACTCGATAGCTGCTTTGCTTGCCCGGCGCTTACCGAAAGCATTTTTAGCCTCGCCTTCGCTGGCGATTATAGATTGTAAATCAACTGTTTATCGACGACGATTGCGCCCTTTAGCACATAGGGGCTCAATTCGTGAAAGTCGTTCGCCATGAAGGAGGCTGTGGCGAGCGTCGCAAAAAAGCTGGCGAGGAGCGCCGCCGCGGGCCCGAGCGTCGCGATACGAGAGACGCCGGAACGGAAACGCGCCCAGGCGCTGGGCGCGCCGATGCGCGGCTGCGCCGCCTCCTGGCCCCAAAGGCGCGCGTCGGAACGCGCCTCATAGACGGCGATGAGCGCGGCGACCGCGGCGAAAGAAAGCTGAAAGCTCGCGCCGAGCAGCGCTTCGGGCTCGAAGAGAATCACGAAGAAGGCGGCGAAGGCGAGATTGCGCATCGACATCGCCGGCCGGTCGAAGAGGATCGCGACGAGCATCACGATCGTCACGACGAGCGCGCGTTCGGTCCCGACGCGCGAGCCGGTCGCAAGATCGTAGACGACAGCGCCGATGAGCGCGAGCGCCGCCGCCCATTTCTCGATCGGATAATTCAGCGCCAGCGTGCGCGACAGCGCGAAGAGACGGCGCAAGCCGACGAAAAAGACGCCGGCGACGAGGCTCATCTGGATTCCCGAGATCGTGACGATGTGAAAAATGCCGGCCTTGCGGATGAGCTCCTTGGCGTCGTCCGAAAGATAGTCACGCTTGCCGCTCACCATCGCGGCGGCGATGGCGCCCGTGTCGCCCTGCAGCCGCTCATAGACGCGCGCGGCCAGCGCATTGCGAAAGCGGTCGATTCCCGCAAAAAAGCGCAGCGGAAAGGGCGCGGGATCGGGTGCCGGCATCGTTTCGACGCGACCCAGCACGCTGCCCACGGTGCCGAGCCGATGGAAATAGGCCTCTCGCGCGAAATCATAGCCGGCCGGCAGTGAGGCCTGCGCGGGCGGCATGAGCCGCGCCTTCAGCGCGACGAAATCGCCAGCGGCGAATTGCGGCGTTGCACGCAGCGTGAGGCGCACGCGCGCCGGCCGCACGTCGCCGGGCAGACCTTCGGCGCTCGCCACGCGCAAAAGGAAGCGCGCGCCTTCGCGCCTTAGGTCCAGCTCCTCGACGAAGCCCGTCAGCTCGCCGACGCCGACATGCGCCAGTATCGGCGCCTCGACGCGCGCCGCGCGCCAGGCGGCGGAGAAGAAGCCGCCGCTAAGACAGGTGAAGACGACGAGCGGCGCGAAGAAGCGCGGATGGGCGCGGGCTTTGAGGGCGAGACCCACAGCGATGAGGAACCAGGCCAGAGACGCCCAAAAGGACGG
>Ga0265327_10004731_pt1 | contig 11882 bp, 17 predicted proteins | sample 41621metaG_FD_202089 | JGI IMG/M metagenome (GOLD analysis project Ga0265327, IMG submission 202089) | Rhizosphere microbial communities from Carex aquatilis grown in University of Washington, Seatle, WA, United States - 4-16-21 metaG | ecosystem: Host-associated > Plants > Roots > Rhizosphere...
TAAGCTCTTGATAAATAAGGTAGCCGAAATTTCGGCTGCCAATTCTTTCAACAGGTTATCGATCGCTTCGAGAACATGCTTGTGCGCCTTCTCAAAGAAAGCCGCCACGTCGCGGCTGTTGGCAAAAATCCTGCCTTCGCGCTCAAAAACGACGGGGCTGCACCTGGGATCGCTTGTCATGGTAAAACTCCGATGCCTGCGGCTCTCACACCGTGGGCTTCGTGAAGGGTGGGCCGGCGGCGGGGTTTGTTTCTCAGGCGCGCCCCGCCGCCTTGGCCCTTCCCCTGGTGAGAGACAGGGGAATTTGGTATTTCCCCAAATATCACAGATTTTTTGCAAAATCTGCAACTTTTGGTTTTTTAGCCAATTGTGTGCCTTCGGCCAAATATGGCACTCCTTTGGCAATGATCACGCCAGCCCAAATACGAGCCGCACGCGCCCTTTTAAATTGGGGCCAAGACCGCCTTTCGGAGCGATCCGGCGTGTCAATCACCACAATCGGCAATATCGAAACGGAGCGCACATCCCCGCACCGCTCATCAGCAGCCGCGATCCAGCGCGCCCTTGAGGAGGCCGGCGTAGAATTCACGCCCGATGGCGGGGTGAAGCCGCGTTCCTGACTCGACTCCCGGTTTCCAGCGCACTACGATCCGTCGCTTTTTTGGAAGGATCGAGTGATGAAAAGGATTGCGGCGCTTTTGGCCCTGGCGCTTCTCGCGGGGTGCACCACCAGCGGGGTGAAAGTCACTGAGCAACAGCTCGCGCAACTCCACCCAGGCCAATCTACCTGGGGCGACATGGTTGCCGCTCTCGGCGAGCCCACAGCGACAGGCTTCACGTCGGACGCCAACCGGACCGCCACCTACACCTTTATGAAAATATCGACCCGACCCGAAACCTTCATCCCCTATGTCGGGCTGTTCGTCGGCGGCGCCGACACCAAGACCGACAGCGTGATGCTGGTCTTCGCCCAAGACGGAAAGCTCAAAAATTGGGCGGGAAGCTCCGGCGGGATCGGCACCGGCATGGGGCTTGCCAGCGGCGGAACCGGCAAATAGCCATCACCCCTTACACCCCACCCACATCTTCAACAGCAGATGCGCCGGCGGATTCTTGTTCCAATACTTGATGAGATCGATAAAGGCAGGGAACGGCATCGCGTCGATTTCATCGATTGTGTAGCCGCCCCCCGTTATCAGGCCGCCATAGATGCCGATCCAATCGAAATCGGCTAGGACGTTGCCGTTCCGGGAGCCGGCTCGGGGGCCGGCCCGGCTTCCCCCGAGGGGGCGTCCGCCACGGGGGCCGGAAGGGGGATCAATTCGAAGCCCGATGCCTCGGCGGCTCTCCGATGCGCGGCGGTCAATTCCGCGACGGTCACGCCCTTCAGGTTATCGATGAAATCCGGAGTAATTTCCGGGTCCGCGGCGCACATGGCGAGATGGATCATCGTCGTCATGGCCGAGACGCCATCGACCGTATCGAGGGTGCTGCGCTGGAACGCCGGGACGGAACGTTTCATCTGGCCGATGGTCAGCGGCGCGATCGGATATTCCTTGCCGGCGAGGGTGACGGTGAGCTTGTCACTCATGGGGCTTGTCCTTCTTGGTCTGGAATTCGTGATAGACGAGGGTCAGGTACGAGGTGGGGAAATCGTCGGATTCGCCGACTTCGTTGACCTCGATCCGCTTAACGACAACCCGGTTGCCGTCGATGGCATCGGCAAGGGCGCGGAGATCGGCGGCGAGGATATCCATTCGGCCCAAGCCGAAACGGAGATTCCCGTTCCCGTCAGCGCCCGCGCCGATGCAACTTTTCGCGTCAGCCATGGGCTTCCTCCGCAGGCGGGCCGGGCTGGGGTTCAGGGCCGGCAACCGGCGCCGGAGATACGAGCTTGTCTGCCTCTTCGCGGAAGCGCGCGGAGATCTCCACGTCGGTCTTGCCGGCGGAACGCAGGAGGCAAACCGCCTCCCACAGATGCGCGCCGGCCAGGGTTTCGTCGGGGTGCATGGCGGCTCCTTTACGACAGGTCGTTGCTGAAATCGAAGAACCGGTTCTGGGAATCGCAGTACGCCTCGAAGTCGAACTCCGGCACTTCAAAATCCTCGTTCTTGAAATTCAAGGCGAGCTTCGTGGCGATTACCGAATAGAGCGTGAGCTGTTGCTTATTGGCCTGAAAAGACTCACCCAGATAAAGCTGGAAGGTCGGGGCAGCACCCATCAACTGGTTATAGGCGGTGATGCGCCCGCCCGTCGTCGCCTGCTGATAGGTATAGGAAATCGCCACCTTGACGCCGGAGACGTTGTCCGCCGCGGCAAATGTATAAATACCGGTCGCCGAGGCGAAGCTGTATTGCCCGGCAGTCGGCGTCGTGGCGACGCGGGTCATTTGCACGCCGGTCGCCACATTGTAGACGCCAAGATCGATTCCGGGAGAACCCGTCGACATGCTGGAGCCGTTTGCGGCGGTGATCTGGAACGGCGTGGTCGGGATCGCCGTGCCGGCCGTGCCGCCCTCATCCAGGATCTGGATTTGCGAACCGGTCGCCAGGGTCTGGCCGAAGAACACGTCATTGAAGGTCCGCGCGCTGATTTTGGCGGCCTTGGCCTTGCCGGTAATCTTCAGGCCGGCACGGGCGGCGACCACGGGCGCTTGATATTGTCCTGTCAAGGACTTGGTGGTGAATGCGAAATCGACGGTGACATCCTGCACCGTGCCGAAACGGGTGGGCGTCGGGTTGGCGATGTCGGTGCGGACAGCAAAGAGGCTGCCGATCCCGAAGGCAAATTGCTCCAAGGGCATGGGTTTCTCCTGATGGGGATGAGGTGGGCGCTTAGGGGATGAGGATGCGGACCGGAATGACGGCCTTGGCGATGCCGTCGAGAAGTGCCGGGTATTGATCGGCGACACCCTCGATCCAGCAATGCCGGACAAGGCCGCCGAGGGTCTGGAGGCCGTTCGCGGACGATGGCGCCAGTGCCGTTTCCAGCGCATCGAGGAGGTTGTTGACCGGGGCTTCGGTGTCGGCGGCTGTGGCCGGGTCCGATTTGACGTAGAGCCAGATCTCGGCGTGGATGGTGCGCTTTTGCAGTTTTCCCGCCTCCCGCGGCGAGTAGTGCATGCCGACCGTCCGAATGAACAAGGCGGGAAATTGTATGGTGACTTCGCTCCACATCCGCAGCCGCCGCCCGCTGGTCGGGAAAGTCCCGGCGGTGAGCGCCTGCGCGAAAAGCGCCGCCATGATCGTTTCACGATTCATCAGAATGCCTTCGCCTTCTGGTCGATGACCGATTGCAGGCCGGTAACGGCATCGGCTTCAATGCCGGTCAGGGCCGGGTGCAGGAACGGATAGGCCGGGGCCAGATTGGCGATGGTCGCCTCGAAAGTGGAGCCGCCCGGGGCATTGGCGCCAAAGAAGCGCGCCAGCAATTTTGACATCTTGACGCCCCCAGCCTTCGATCCCTTTCCGCCGCGCGCGATCCGGTGCCCGTATTCCAGCGAAGCCGCCTTGATGAAATCGGCATCGACGGTCACGCGCCCGGCGATGTGGGTGCCGTCGTCATAGATTTTCTCGACGATGCTGGATTTGAGCTTGCCGGTCTTCACCGGGGCCAATCCAAGAACCCGGTCTTCAAGCCGCGCCGTCAGGTCGGTGATCTTGGCGAGAAGGTCGTCGTGAAGCTCCGCCGGCCACTCGTTGAACCTGGCGGTGATGGCGGTGTCGCCGGTGACGACGGCATCGAAGTTCATTTAGAACGCCGGGCGGACATAGCCGCCCGCATCGAGGAGATCCATGATCGATCTCGGGATCGCCGCACCCTCATGAGCATCATGGAACCACTGGCTCCTGCTCATGCCGAGATCGGGAGCTTCGGAGACCTGAAGCTGCTTGCGCGGATCCCGGCCAGCCTGCCAAAACAGAATCTGGGCATATTGTTGGGCCGCCAGGACCAGGCCAGCAGGAACGGTCGCATGCCCGGCATCATAAGCAATAACGATCTTGCGCCCGCGCCATGGGATTTCATCATCGCTGGCATTCAGGCGGATCAATATGCCTTGGCCGTCGCGCCGCTCGTAAAAGGATGGGTCGAGCACCACGCCGTCTTCCGTCACCGACGTCACCGATAAGATCGGGCGGCGCGATAGGATCAAGCGGCAAAGCGGACGTGTGTCCGAGGCCATGTTGCCGTCGCGCCCGCGCCCCAGCCGCGTGGTCTGGAGAATCGATTCCTTCATCAAGGTCGGAGGAACCGCTCCGTCACGCGCGACACCGCACGCATTGACGATAGCCTCCGACACGACCACCCCCAGGGCCGTCAGCGTGGTGTCCTGGCTGGAATCGGTCACGCCGGCGATGGCACGCAATTGCGCGATGGTCAGCAAATTGCGGTCCACCGCAGGAACGGTGACGGTGATGGAGGGGTCGATCATTACTGTGTTCTCGCCAAGCGTGAGGGGGATGGCTTTCGAACTACCAACGAACCCGGCTCGCCAATGGCGATAAACCCAGCTTCCAGCAGGCCAGGCGCCAGCGCATCGGCGATCTCCTCCTCCGCTCCCGCCACGGCTTTGAGGATGGTTACCCCATCGCATGAATGCGGGAAGGAGCGGAGAACGGAGACACGCATGTCCGATTCCTCAGTTTACGACGATGGCGCCGGTGGTCACGACCCGGCCGTTCGGGAGAACGATACTGGCGTAATAGGTGCCGGTGCCCGCCGTGACGGTGAAGCCGAGAAGGCCAGCCGCCGAGGTGATGAAGAGGTCGGCCTTGCCGGTGACCAGTTCCTGGATGGCGCCATTGGTCAGAGTCGCGGCGGAGGTGGCCGCCGCGACCGCGGTGCCGGCGGAATTCGAGAAATAGAGATACCCCGAGACGACATGCCCGAGCGCGGCGCCGGTTGAATCCTTGAAGGTGAGCTGTACCGCGCAGGTGCCGGTTGCCGGGGTAGCCGTCATGGTGACGGCGGCGGGAAGGCCGGTCAGGGTGTTGAGTTCCGCCGTTACCGACGTGGTGGGCGGAATGTTGTTGAGCTGCGCCGCCGTCGCGGTGACGGCTGTGCCGCCGAGCTTGAATGCACCGCCGGATGCGACATTCAGCGTGCCGCCGGAATCGACCGTTTCGGTGCCGCCACTGTCGATATCCAGCGTCCCGCCGATATGGTCGGCGGCGCCGCCCTGGGTTTTGTAGTTCTTGACGTTTTGAGCAAGGACCGGAGCGGCTGCAAGCAGCAGCACGGCAACAAGGCCGAGGATAAACTTTTTCATGGTGATATTTTCCCAAGGAAAGCCATGAGGCGGCGCTGACAGGGCGCCGCCTCATGAGATGGATCAGACCGGCGGGTTGGCCGTCGGTGCATTGCGCGGATTGCCGAGGATCGCCAACACCGCCAGAGGGGCGTTTCCCGTGTTGTTGCTCGGGGTGATGGTCAGGCGGGTGTACCGCTTGGAACCGATATAGCCCAGCTTGCGGGTTTTGCTGTCCGCCGCGAATGTGAAACCGGCAAGAGCCAGGGTGCCTACCAGATCGGTCGCCGCCGGGACGGCAGTATCGGCCAGAGCCGGGTCGTCTCCGTGTTCCATCGTCACCGCGAAGGTAGCATCGGCGTCCTCAAGGTTTCCCGTGGCGATGACATAGGTCAGGCTTTCGTAGCCCGCCCCGTCAACGATGACGCAAACCTGCGGCGTGTTGTTGGCAAGAGCCACGGCCACGGGGGCCAAGGCCACGACCGGGCTGATGTTGTCGCAGAGATCAGATCGCATTTTCTATTTTCTCCAGAAAAGCGGGCGGCGCGATCACCGCGCCGCCCCTTTCGTTCAGGATCAGGCCGAGACGGTCTGAACCGCGATGGCCTCGCCCTTGACCACGGCGCCGCCGACGCGTTTGCGGGCGCGGAACAGGATCTGGCCGGCGCCGGACTGGGTGAACGGGTCGCGCAGCACGGCAATCATGATGCGATCGACAACGCGGTAGCCCTGGAAGAAATCGCCTACCGCGACCGGCTTGGTGCCGGCGGCGATGTTCGGCATATCGGGCATCTCGGCATAGGGAGACCCCAGGATGGTGTTGGGGATATTCCCCATCAGCCCAGGAATCCATAGGTAATTGCCTTCACCATCCTTCAGCTTACGGATCGTGCCCAAGGTGGAGCGGTTCATGATCCAGGTGGCATTTTTGGCGTAAGCCGTCTTCAGCCCGTCATAGAAAAGGCTGATCAGGCCATCGGCGGTGACGTGGGTGGCATCGCCGGTCACGACCGAGTTGGTGCCCGTGTTGGTCAGCACACCCTCGGCCTGATTGGATGCGCCCGTGCCGGCGATGAACTCGGCACCCTCCTTGACCGCGAACTGCTCGGCGAATTCGAGCTGCATTTCAGCCTGAATATCGAACAGGGAATCCTCGATCATCTGCTCGGAGATATGCACCTCGGCATACATTTCCGGGCACTGTATTTCGACCATACCGGCAGTATAGCCCGTGGTCTCGGTACGGGCATCCACCTCGCCGACCCGCCTTGCCGCGAAGACGCCGGTGCGCTTCGGCAGCTTCAGGGAGGCCACGCCGATCTGGGTCACGCGCGCCAGGGCGCGCAACGGCGATTGGAGAATGACGTTCTTGATGATTTCCTGGCTCATCTCGCCCGGAGACAGGAAATAGCCGCCCAGCGTATCGCTGGCCGCAACGAGGGATTTGTATTCGTTCAGCCGGGCGTAATCCTCGGCCTTCATGTCATTGGCGTCGCGGCGGCAATAGGCGTCGAAGGACGCCTTGTATTCGGTGGCCTTCTCGGTCCCGTCTCCGCCGCCGGCGCCTGGGCGGCCGAGCTTGATTTCCAAGCGGCCAACGGTCTCCTTGAGCGCCTTGGTTTCCTCCTCGATCTGCTTGGCCTTGGCGGCAGAGAGGGTAAGTTCCGCGTTCTTGCCCTCGAACTCGTTCAGGCGGGCATTGAGCTTGTCGAGCTTGTCGGTGGTCACCGGGTCGGGCACGCCGTTCTTCTTGATCTCGGCGAGTTCACGATCGACGGTCGCCTTGAATTCGGCGTGCGCCGTCATCAGGCCGTCAACGGCCTGCTTCACTTCAGGATCAGCCATTATGGCTCCTAGTTGCTGGGGTGGATGGCAGCGGCGGCTCGGTTGAGCAGCGCCACAAGGTCTTGGTCCGCCTCGGCATCACGCAGGGCGAGGGATTTGAAGCCGCCGGCCAGGACGGCCTTGGCCTCGGTGCGGGACAGTCCTGCATCGCGCAGGACCGCCTCCAAAAAGCGGATATCTCGGGGGCTCGTCCCGGATTTTACCGCCGTTATGGTGGCGGCAGTGTTGGCCGGGAAGGTAACTGGGGATACCTCGATCAGATCCACCGCCTTGATGGTGCGACGCGGCTCGTTTTCCTTGGCGCCGCGCGTAAAATCTTTCATGCGGTAGCCGATGGAGAGCCCGTCGAGCTGTCCCTCCTTCATCGCGCCATAAAGGCGCTTGCCGGTCTCCGTATCGAGATTGATGAGCTGACCCTTGCACTGGAGCCCGTGGGCATCCTCACTCATCGAGATCCACTTACCGACCGGGATCAGGTCTTCCGGCGCGGGGGCAGAGAAGAACCCGCCGAGACCGCCGTGATTGAGAAGCATTTTCGGCATCTTGCCGCGCGTCTTGTAGTCGGCGAGCGTCTTGGTGAACGCGCCCGGCATCATCATATCGCCGTCATAGTCCTCGTTGCTGAAGACGGAGCCATATCCTTCAAACGCACCGAGCGCGCTATCCGTCGTCTTGAATTCGAACGATGAGACCTTGAATTCCGTATTCATGACGAGGGCTCCAGTGCCGCAAGCACTTCATTTAGGTTGTCGCGCGCGCCGACGATGCGCCGCTCATTGGCCGCCGACAGCGCGCGGCCGATCTTGGTTTCGAGTTCCGAACCATCCAGGGGCGGGCCGCCATTGTGACCGATCAGCATCGATTTCACGGCCTTGGCCACATCCTTGGCCGCCGCCGCGCGATCCGCCTCGGTGCCGAGGTTCAGCGGCACCAGAGGCTCGTTCAGGCCTGGCAGCGGGTTCCACCCCTCATCGAGCCGCGCTTCGTTGCGGGTCATGATCCCGAGCGTCACGAGGGCGGTATAAAACGCCGCCCGCGAGGCATGGTCGCCGCGCAACAGTGCCCGGCTGTTCAACCGGAAGCACAGGCCGTCGCGCCGCTCCGATTTCGTCAGAAGATCGACGTTGACCCGCTGCTCAAATCGCCTCGTCCACCGTCCCAGGGAATAGATGACATGCGCGAGGAAGAACTGTTCGGCGGAAGCGAATGTACTGGCCTTATCGGAATGTCCGATGATCGCCGGGAATACGCCAAAGGCGCGCGCCACCTCTTCAATCTGGAATCGGCGGGTTTCAAGGTGCTGCGCATCGACGCCGCTCATTGACACCGGCGTCCAATTCAAGCCATTGCCAAGCACCAGCGGCTTTGACGAATTGGCGAGACCGACATTGCTTTGCGAGAAGGTCTCGCGCAACAAATCAACATCGTCCTTTCCAAGCTTGTTCGCCGTCGAAAGCACGCCTGTCGTATTGACTCCATTCGAGTGCCGGCGCGCATGCGATTCTTCCGTCGCCAAAGCAAGGCCGATCGCCTCCCGCGCCATGCGGGTTACGTCGAGCCCGGAATAACCATTCCAGGACGGAGAGCGCAGGTGAAAGATGTTTTCAGCGGGCACCTCCATGCTTTGTCCGCTTGCGAAGGCAACGGTATAGCGCAGGGCGTAATCAGGCTGCTGCATGAGGGTCACCTGGTCGGGCCGCAACGGGATCAGCTCCCTTGGCGCACCCGTCGTGCTCATGCTCCCATCCGGAGCCAGACCGCGATTTATGAACGACATGCCGTTGCCGCAAAGAACGGCATGGATCATCATCGTTTCAACCCACTCGGTCGGTGTCTGCCAAGCGTTCGGCTGATCCTCCATCACATCCCAGAGCGGATGGTTCCGCTCCCGGTCAAAACCCCCGTCAGCACGCTCGCGCGACACTTCGCCCGGCATCATCCCGAGGCCGCAGGCGAGCGCTTGGGTGCAGGCCAAAGCCGTCGTGCATTGGAGAGCCCGATCCGGAGAAATCGTGATGCCGGATTTCGAGCGCCAGCCGCCGAACAACAGCGTCGAAAGATAGGCGCTGATATCGGTCGCCTTATGCTCGACGCTGCCGCTGAACAGGGATTGAACGAATCCCGCCATCAACCGGCTCCCTTGTCCGGCGTGGCGGCACCACGGTCACGTATCTCCGCGGCGCGCGAAGCCGCCAAGCCCGCCGCCAGCGCGAAAAAGCCGCCGATGATAATCCCTGCGGGCTTGGCCATAAGCCAGAACCCATAGGAGATGGCCGCCGCGCCGCCGAGGGTCACAAGATCGCGCATGGCGCTCGCCAGGAACGACCCCAAGCGCCGTTTCGGACCTTTGCTCATGCACGGCTCCTAAAGGACGAATATTTGCGGAGAATTGTCTACAGCGGATGGGTTCCGCTCCATCAGTACGGCAGCATCGAATAGGGCCATCAGCGGATCGATCTTCGCCGTGCCGCTGGCCTGTTTGGTGATCAGGAATGCGTTCTTTGTCGGCTCGACCTTGGCATTTCCGAGACACCACGCCATCATTGGCCGCGCGCCGTGAGCAAAAGAGCCGTCGATAAGCTTGCGCTCAAGGCCCTTGATCGCACCCGTCAAACGGTAACCCTGCGAGACGCCGCAGAGCAGCTTGCTATTTTCGTTCACGCCGATTGCGTCGAGCGCGTCGACCAGGCCGCCGATACCGATCTGGTCGATGCCGACACCGCCGAGCAGCCCAGCGTCCTGGACCCGGCGCACGATGTCGATGACCCCTTCAATGTCCTCCGGGTAATCGCCGATCACGGTAAGATCCCCGTCGCTCTCAAAATCCCGATACCGGCTTTCTTCCGATTTGCGCCGGGCCAGCGCTAACGGGTGCGCGAAGGCGTGCGCCCAATGAAGCCAGCGATCCGTGAATCGCTCACGTCCGAGAACCGAAACCCCCAAAAGATCATCAGCGCCACCGCCATCTATGCCGATAACCACGACCTCTGAGCGCTTAAGAATAGCGTCAAGCGTTAGCGTTTCATCGCCGGCACCCTCCCAAGAATCGGCGCCAACCCATCGGTCGGAACGCAGTCCCAGGCCTGTCTCGACGTTGAGGTGCTTTGCCAGAAAACCGCGCAGCGAGGCCTCTCCGCCGTCCTTCGCTTTTTTGAACTCGCGTTCCAGGAAGGGAATATCGACCGAGGCGCCAAAATTAGGATTGGTGACGAAGAAATATTTCTGGTCGAGGTACTGCTTTCCCTTGAGCATCCATTTCGGGTGCTCGTAGAGCACCGGCATGAACGACCTGTCGGCGATCTCGCCGTCGCGGACCTTCCGCGCATAAGACAGCTTCGACTTAAATACCCCCGCCGGGGGGTCGGAAGACTGCGTCGAAAGATAAATGACGAAACCTTCTGGACGGGCGGCAAGACCGCCGGTCGCCTCGCGTAGCATCTCCTCCGCATCGGCGATGGAGCCGAATTCATGCAGTTCGTCGACCAGCAGCCCCGCCGTCTTCTTTCCGACGACCGTCTGGGAATCGGCGGCGATCACCTTGAGGCTGGCGCCGGTCTTGCGGTGCGTGATTTGGCGCATATGCTCCTGAATATGGAACATATCGCTGAAGACCGGAGAGCGCTTAACGGCGCTCTTCGCTGGGAGAAAGGCGTTGTTTGCGGCTTCCTTCGTCGGCGCAAGCACAAAGAATTCGCTGTCGTCGCGCCAGCAGCGGACCAGAGCCGTCACCATGATCGCGGCGGCTATGGTCGATTTCGCGTTCTTCTTGCTGATCAGCAGAAAGAACTCCTGAATGAGGCGCCGGCCGGTTTCCTGGTCGTAGGCGCCGAAAACGGCGTCGATGAATTCCAGCGTCCACGGCCGCGCCGCCCCGACGATGCTCGGTGCGCCGGAAAGATCGACTAGACGGAACTCCCTCAGCACATCCCGCGCCGCGGAAACCTGGCCGGGGAAAAGCGGCGGGCACGGGACGAGCGACTGCTGCGCGAGGATGCGACGCTCCCAGTCGGGGCAGGCCGTCGTCCAGTCCATCGCTCTAGCCGGTTCTAGCCCAGGGGCTCGTCAGAGGGGCTTGTCAGTGCTTCGTGCCGAACTCGGCGGACGGAGGTGCGCAGGGAGCGAAATGACCGGCGGCAGCCGCCTCGGCCGCCTGCTGAAGCTGCTCTTTCTTGCCGGAAGAGCGGAGATCCTCGCCCTTCGGTATCAACGCCGGGGCTACCGCTCCGAGCCCGCGGCTGAGCAGGGACCGAGCGGCGGTGATCCGCGCGGACTCGCTCTGGCTGTTCTGGGCTATTTTCGCCAACACCTCAACAGCGAGATACGTCAGCTTGCGGCATGAGGACCGGATTTCACCCGGCTGCATCCGCGCCGCCGGTGAACCGAAAAAGGGCAACATCAGGTCGCCGCCTGCCTCTACGGTCGGCTTTCCCCAACCGCGATCGAGAATCTCGTTCGCCGCTACTACCCTGACAGAATCGCTCTGTCCGGCGATCATCTCCCGGTAAAGCGTGTCGAGAGCGGCCTGTATATGCGGGAAGACGACGGAATCAATCTCGGTGGGCGCCGGGGCTGCTAACGCGACGCGGAGGTCTACGCCTGCCACAGCGGAGGCCGGAACTGCTCCCTTCTTCTTGCGCCCGGCCCCCGGACGTGAGCCTCCGCGTTTGGATTTCTGGGGTTCATCGGTCATCTTTGATTTCCGGATTTCAAACCTGAATTTCAATCCTCTGGCGCACCAAGAAAAAAACCTGCGCGTGAGCCCATACCGGTTGCGGACGTCAAGGTGCCG
>Ga0265327_10004732_pt1 | contig 11881 bp, 8 predicted proteins | sample 41621metaG_FD_202089 | JGI IMG/M metagenome (GOLD analysis project Ga0265327, IMG submission 202089) | Rhizosphere microbial communities from Carex aquatilis grown in University of Washington, Seatle, WA, United States - 4-16-21 metaG | ecosystem: Host-associated > Plants > Roots > Rhizosphere >...
CAGCGGCCAGATTTTCATCGTCGGCAACGGCCCGGGCACGTCAGCCAATGAAGCGGCGTTTGATCAAAAGCGGATCGACGACGCGGGCGGCGTGGATATGTCAGCGAGCAGCGGCGAGCAAGGCGTTCACATCACTGGACGCGGCTGCTTCTTCACTCAGGACGTGTGGGATTTGAAGTGGGACCGCTTCACTGCCGAACAAGCCGTGGAGGCGGTGAAGAACGTGAGTTTAGTGGAAGGCGTGGTGTCACCGAAGAAAGACGAGTTTCCCGTCACCTATCTTTTCAAAACCGCGCGTGGCGAAGTCGGCATCATGGAAGTGCTCGGCACGGTGGAAGTGAAACACGAGGACTGGAGCGAGAAGTGCATGAAGTTCCGCTACAAACTGGTGCAGGGCACGGGCACGACGACGATCACCTCGTCCAAGATCACGCTCCCTCAACTCAACTTCGGAAAGGAAACCCAGGGCTTGCAGGCTGCGCTCGCCGTCACACCGGGCGAACCTTTCGGCCTGCGCATCTACCTTCGCAATGTGTCCGATAAAGCCATCGCCATCGATGCCGCCAACTATCGGCAGGCGGACGAGTGCCTGCTCACCGACGCGGATGGAAAGCCCGTGCCGATCACGCGAGTGACACACGACATCAAGGTGGGCATGGGCGGCGGTTACCACGGTCCCGGACAGGTCGCGATCTTCGAGAGTGCGGGCCTGAGTTTTCAAAGCCTCGACAAAGTGCCATCGAGCGCGGGCTATGTCGCGCAGGCGAAGCCGGGACGTTACACGCTGCGCCTGAAGCTGCGCCTGCCCGGTGACGATGTGCCTTTCGCTCCCAACCAAGGTGTGTGGCACGGCGAGTTGGAAACGGGGTCCGTGACCATCGAAGTGAAAGACCCCGCGACCCAGAAAATCGCGCCCGTGGCCGACGCGATCTGGTCATCCTATCTCGGCAAGCCTGTCGAGATCACCGTGAACGACCTGCAAACAACGCGCGAGAACTGCGCGCTCAGTCTCGACACCGGCAAGCTCCTGCCCGTGCCGGCGAGCATCACGCTCGACGCGCTGTCGCAAAACAAGATGACGAAAGAGCCGGCACCGTCCGTGGCCGAGGCTTGGGTGAGGGCGCAGGAAGAAGCACTAACTTGGGCGCGGAACAATCAGGTGGACGCCGTGGCGTTCGTCACCATCAAGGACGGCAAGGTCGTGAAGTGCGGCCTGCTTTGTCCTGACCTCCTCGTGTTTCCCGTCGAGAACAAGGCGTGGACGCCCGATCTCGCCGATGCCCGGATGTTGAAGGAACATTTCGAGAAGGCGATGCACGAGTGGAACTTCAAGTCGCGGATCGCCGAGGTCACGAGCGACGGCCAGTTCCCCGAGACCTACCTCATCCTCGACACGCGCACGCATCGTCGCGGCGTGCTGCAAATCCTCGGCACGAGCGACGAGCCGCGCGGCGTAAAGATCAGCTACCGCCTCATCGAAGGCGCGGCGGTGAAGCAGATCACCCAGGCCGCGCTGCCTGACGCGGTGAAGCCCGCGACCGGCTGGCGTGAGCGATTCCATGCCGCCTACCGACTGCAGGATGGAGAACTCGTCAGGCACATCCGTCCGCCGTTCATCCCGGAGCGGCTGGACTACTACCGCACCGACCATAGCACTCAGGCTGGCTTCATTTCCGAGCCGCCGACTTATTTTACGCTTCGCCAAAACGAGCAGGGCTTGCAGCTCGGTGGACTAGGTTTCATCTGCGAAGACAAGCACACGCTCGTCCGTGTGCTGGGCCATGTTTTCGGGTTGAATCGCTACGAGATCGAAGGCTCCGCCGTCCTGTTGGATTTGAGCCTCGAAGGCGACTGGACACTCCGCGAAGGTGCGGACACCCAGTCGCTGCTGGCGGCGCTGGAGACGGTGCTGCGCGCTGAAACGAAGCGGAACATCCACTTTGAAAAACGCACCGTGGAACGCGAGGTCGTCGTCGCTCGCGGGTCGATGAAAGACGCAAACGAACACGGCAAGAGCATCCAGATCTATGCAGAAAACGCGGCTGATACCGGCGCGGGCGGCGGCAGCGGCGAACTCGGCGAATTTCTCGCGCATGTCGGCGACAACCTCGGCATTCCGTTCGTCAACGAAGTGACAGACAGCGGAAAGACGAAGGTCTCGTGGGAGAATCACCGGGACGCCCGTTTTACCGGCATGGATTCGCGGCTCGACGAATTGACCGGCAAGGTGCTGAAAAACATCTCCGCACAGACCGGGCTTTCGTTCACGCGCGAGAAGCGGCGCATCGATGTGTGGTTCGTCAGCGAGACGCTTGCGCCGTCTGAGCCCAAGCCCATCGCCATCGCCGCCCCGCTGCCCGCCATCGAGCAGAAAGTCGCGCAGCAGCAGTTGGAGAAAGTGCTCGCCGATTTGCTGGAGACGCAGCTCGCGCTCGTCAGCGAGGAGAAAAAAGACCACCCTGCGGTGCTGCAGCTCCAACGCAAACTCGAGGTGCTGGAGCAGCAGGCCGCACAACTGCGCGCGCGCATCCAGCAGAGCGCGAAGCCGTGACCTTTTCCGTTAATCCAAACCAACGCCAACTCAACCACACACACGCCATGAAAACACTATGCCTCCTCACCCTCGCCGCACTCGTCCTCACCTGCGGCTGCGCGCATATGGGTGCCGTGCGTGACAAGGGCACATTCACGGTTTACGGCGCAGATGCCCTCTCGACGACCGCCCCGAACGAGGTCCTCGGCCGAGCCGCATGGGAAACACATGATGCGCTGGCGCACTGGTCCAAGGATAGCAATGGCAAGAATTACGATCTGAGTTATGGAGGCGGTGGCCAGTCATGGAGCGTGGGTAAAGCGGGCGATCCCGGCCCGGCCAAGAAGGTCGTGCTGACTCGCGGCAAGTCCGAGTTCAAGGACTCCGACGGCCACCGCATCACCATCGAAGCCGTCGGGATGAAAGGCGCGCCGACCATCGTCTTCTTCTCCCACGAGGGAAGCTCGCCGGAAACCGCGCTGAATGCCTACATCGCCTCGCTGCAAAAGCAGGGCGTGAAAAAGCGGGATGCGAACTAGATACCGCAACCAAACTCATCCCGTCGGGCAAATCCAAGCCGTGATCCCGTTCCGCAAATCCAAACCAATCGGAAGAACCATGACAAAACATCGCAGCTTCACCGCCCTCACCGTCACACTGTTCCTCGCCGTGATGCCAGTGCATCGCGCTTTGGCCTTGCAGTCGGCGACGGATGTGGAAGCCAAGGAAGCTGAACGTGCTTCCGTCGCCATCAGCGGTCACGTCGTGGACGACGCAACGGGAAAGCCGGTCGCGAATTTTTCGATTCAGGGCGGGCACGTTGACGAGAAGAATCCGGCAAAAATTACGTGGGGCTATTCGCTGGAATCGCGCGGGTCGAATCCGGAGGGCGGGTTCGATTCACGACTTGATTGGGCCGCCGGCTGGCGGTCGCGGATCATCGCGGGCGGTTATACGCCCGAGCCGACGCTGCTGGAGCTGCCGAAGCCGGGTGCGCGGGAAGTCAGCGGGATTGTGATCCGCCTGAAACGCGGGCGGCAGATTACGGGTCATGTTTTCGATTACAACGGCAAGCCGGTGGCGAATGCCGGCGTTTATGTCGTGGGCAATCCGGTGATCAATCTGACCGGCGGTCGCGCGATGGAACTGGCGGGCGGATTTGTCGAGGATCACAAACCCGTCCGCTTCGCCACCGATGCGGATGGTGCGTTCACCGTGACTGGCATCGGCGTTGACGATCAGCGCATCGCGGTCACGAGCGCGGCGCTCGATATGTGGGTCGTGCCGGTTCCGCCGGAAAGCGCGGGCCATTTCGAAATTCGTCTGCCGCAGCCGGGCACGCTCCTCGTTCACTACGACATTCCCGGCGCGCCCGAAAATGCGAAAACATTTCTGCAACTGCACACGTGGGAAATGCCGGAATGGAAGGGCGTCAGCCTTGAACGTTATGACCCGATCCGGCAGCACGTGGATTTCGCCATCACAAACCTTCCGCCGGGCGTCTACACATTGGACCGCGTCAAGAAAACCGGAGTCACGAACAGTTGGAACCAGGTGTTCGTTGACCGGCTCAACACCAAAATCGAATCGGGAAAAACAACCGTTGCCGATTTCATCCGGCACAAAGGCGCGCCGATTTCCGGCCAGGTCATCGGCCTTGATGAGGGCGACGTGGCCAAAGCCAAGCCGACGCGCGTTGATGTGCGCGTCCAGCCGCCCGAAGGCGACGATCCGTGGGGTGTATCGCCGTTCGATGTCGTCGCGATGGAACCCGGCGACGAACCGCTCGACGGCAAGTTCACGACCGAGCGCATCCTCCCCGGTCGCTACAAAATCCGCGCCGAAGTGTTCGTTCCAGAAACCGAACAGCAAAGATATTCGTCCGGCATTATTCCACCCGCCTTTGAAGGCGAGGTCTTGGTCACCGTTCCTGAGCAGGGGCGGCCTGAGCCCGTCCAGATTCCCTTGGCGCCGTTCAAATTCCCCGTGCGGTAAGACCAGCGTAGTCGCTTCAGGATCCCTTTCAATAAAACCAAACCCACCGAGGAACAAAGCCATGAATACAGCCAAGAAGATCATCATCGCAACTTGGCTGCTGCTGGTGGCAGCCAACTCGGGCTTCGCCCTGACGCCTGTCGAGTTTGTCACCAAGGAAGCAGTCAAGGCGATGGGCGTCAAAATCCGGGCGGAGGCGCGCGGCTCCGACCAAGTCTGGGTGGAACTGGAGTTTAAGCCAGAGGGAAAGTTGAAGACCTACAGCCGCGTGCAGTTGGGGGTTTTCGAAGGAAAGGACCTGCTGGTGTCCGCGACCTTGAAGGAGGATCAATATCTTTCGAAGGCGGGAAATCTCATTTTTGGATTTTTCATAAGTCGCTCGCTGCTGGACAAAGCCAGCCTGACGCTGTTTGTCAATGATGGCGCCGAAATGATCGGCGGTCTTCTCCGCACGAACGAGTATTGTTACCAGCTCGAATTGAAGGATTATGTCCCGGCCGATTTGTTGCGAAAGACGAAGCCAGCCTCATCAACCGATATTCGCGAAGCCCTGGTGCAGGGCGGCGCGACGACCGCCGCCGTTCCTCAAGCAGTCGTTTCCGACACACCGCGCCAAGTCATCGCCGAGTTCCTGCGCCGCCTCAAGGCCGTGGGCGAGCAGAAGATTGACGCACAAAAAGTCTGGGAATTGAGCACGCGGAGCTTGCACGTCGGTTGGGACGGCAACTTGGGAACATTTGCGAGCAAAGAGTGCATCCACCCGCTGCATCAGTTGGGGAATGACTCGCAAGCGCTGGTGCTGTCCGCGCCGTTCAAGGACGATGCCGGGCGCGAACGAATCTTTTGCGCCGTGCTCGTCCTCCGCGACGGCAAGTGGCTCATTGATCGCAGTGATACCTATCGTTCACGGTCGGAAGCGGAGAATCTGCTGGACGGATTCCTCCTCAACCCCGGCGTGAAGTTCGATGTGCAGGCGATCGGACTCGTCGGCAAATGGCGATATCCCTGCGCCTCGACGCTCACACTCTACGCTGACGTCACAGGCGTCCGCGTCGAGGAAGGACCAAGCGGCGTGCCCGAGAAGCCGGAGCACTTCCGCTGGGATATGAGCGGCGATACATTTCGCGCGCACTGGCCCGATCACACGGACGCGGCAAAGGTCACGCGGGTGACCGACGATGGGTTCGTCATCATTGACGCCAAAGGCCAAACCGAGGGCTTCGACTACCGCGAGGAAGCCATCGCGCCCGGTTCCCCGCACGAACTCGTCGTGTATGACCCGCGGCTGACCCAGCAGCAGTCGCATTGCTTCGGGATCGAAGTTGAGCGCGAGCGGATGATGGATGAGGACTTGACTGCGAAGCTCGACGTTGCCGACCCGCATCTAACCGATGCATCCCTGATCGCGTGGATGAAGGAGCATCGCATCGATGCCGTGGGCCGCGTCGTACTCACTGACGGCAAACTCGCGCAACTCGGTCTGCGCACCTTCGAGATGCTCACCATTCCCGTCGCGGAGGATATGTGGAACAAAATCACGGCCGCAGAGATTGCCGGGCAGATGCGCCAACGGTTGTCGGAATGGGGCGCAATCGCCGTCGTGAATGACGTTTTGACTGATGGCAAGAAACCGGCAACGTATCTTTTCCAAACCCGTGACGGCAGCCAGGGGCTGCTGCAAATCCTGGGCACTGCCGAGAAGAACGGCGTGAAGCTGCACTACAAGCTGGTGCAAAACACCGTCACCACGGCCACCCCGGTCAGCATGCCTCCCGCCGCGCCGGCCCTTCAAACCCCGCCACCACCGGCGGGGTTATGAGTCTAAATTTAAAAAACGCTTCCGGTCAGCTGATCCAGCGGGCGATGCCAAATGCCGCTGCCGCCGCGAGCCCGCCGATAATGCTCGTTTGCAGGGCGCTGCGGATGACCGGCACGCCGGTGAACCGGCCCTTGATTCCGCCGAACACCGCCAGCGCCGCGAGGGTCACCACCACCGAAAGCTTTAACGCGCTGTGGGCGTCCGACAGTAACAAGTAGGCGCTCAGCGGAATCACGCCGCCGACGATATACGCCAGCGCGATGGTCAACGCACTTTTCCAGGCTCGGCTCGGCTCGGGTTTCTCCAAGCCCAGCTCAAAGCGCATCATGAATGCCACCCAATCCTTCGGCCGTTTCCGCAGCGATTCCACCACCGTGACGGATTCCTCATCCGACAGCCCGTAGGTCCGGAAAATTTCCCGCACCTCCAGCGCCTCCCGCTCGGGCAGGGTCAAGATTTCCTCCTCTTCGCGGACCAGTTCATGCGCGTAATGCTCCGCATCCCCGCGCGCCGCCAGGTATCCGCCCAGCCCCATCGCGATGGAACCGGCGGCGATCTCCGCGAACCCAGCCGTGCCAATCAAATGCGTCTGGGAAATCGCGCCGGTCAATCCCGCCGCCAGCGCGAACGGCACCGTCAAGCCATCCGACATGCCGATGACGACATCGCGGACCGCTTCACCGGCGGTGAAATGCTTTTCAATGTGGGGCGTGGTGGGCATAGGTCAAATTTGTAAGAAACGAAGAGTAACGATATCGAAATCGGTTCGTCCAAAGGATTCGTCCACCGCCGGGCGATATTTCTTGGCCTCCCGTTTTAGTTTTGAGGGCAGCCCGCGCCGCGCCGACAGGCGGTAAATTCATCAATAATAACAGCTTTTTTAGCTTGGCAGGTCGTTTTAACCCAGCTTTAATGGGGCTTCGGTTAACAATAACACAAAAAACATTGATAATATTATGGCAAAAGCACTGACCAAATCGCAGATCGCGGCGGAACTCGCCGCCAAAAACAACCTCACCAAGAAACAAGCGGTGGAAATTTTGGAATCCCTCGTTCAACTGGCCTACAAGAACGCCAAGAACACCTTCACCCTTCCCGGTCTCGGCAAGCTGGTCCTCGTCAACCGCGCCGCGCGCATGGGCCGCAACCCGGCCACCGGCGAAGCCATCAAGATCAAAGCCAAGCGCGTCGTGAAATTCCGCGTGGCCAAGGCCGCCAAGGACGCGATTCTCGGCACCAAGTAAGAGGTTTTTAAGCGTATGAGTCTGATCAATCTAACGGCCGCCCAACTAAGAAAGGCAGCCGATCTTCAAGAACGGATCGCCAGCTTGAGCCATGAACTCGCCGCCCTGCTCGGCGGCAGTGCCTCATCGGCTCCCGCTCAACCGGCCAAACCGGCGGTGGTGAAAAAAGGCGGGATGAGTGCCGCGGGCAAAGCCAGAATTGCCGCCGCCCAAAAGCTGCGCTGGGCCAAAGTCCATGCGGCCAAAGCCAAATCCGCTCCGGCCGCCAAGGCTGTCGCCAAACCGGCGGCCAAGAAAGGCAAGATCAGTCCGGAAGGCATGGCGCGCATCGTCGCCGCTGCCAAAGCCCGCTGGGCCAAGGTTCGCGCCGCGAAAGCCGCCAAGAAGAAGTGATTTGACGGACAACTCAATCGCAAGGCCACTCCAAAAGAGTGGCCTTTTTTGCCGGCCTCTGGCGCCCCGCACCATCATATTATCACACGCCCCGGCCCAAGCCGCTCCAACCGAAATTTCCCCCCTTTGGGTTTTCGTCCGGCTTGGGTGTTGCGAACTTTTTTGCCGTCGTAAATTCGCCCGGATCGGCGCCGGGAGTTCGGCGCAAACACGGCACTGCTTACGCCGGCACTGGGCACTGAATAAGATGATGTCATTGATGTCGCCAGCGAAAAACCGGGCCTGACCCGGAGAAAAAAGTTGCAAACCCGTGGCGCAGAAAGAAAATAGGGGCAGTGTTGCCGCGTCCGTCGCGGGCCAGCACACCAAAGAGGAAATCCCGGACAACGCATGCCATCATATCAAGCATTCCGCTCCATAATTGAGCTCGAAAAAAACCGCAGCAAGATTGGCAAAAAGCCCGCCCGCCCGAAACCATCCCTGATCATGGCCAATAAATTTTGGGCAAAATTCCGGAAAGACAGATCATTTTTTGGCAAGGCGGCTGAGGTTGAAAGCATTAATCCGCCAGCGCCGCCAGCCGTCAAGAAAAGTAAAGTCCGCCTAAAAATCACGGCGGAAAAAAGCGGGGATGGGGTGGTCGCCATCGCCATGGTGAAAAATGAAGATGATATCATCGAGCAATTTATCAGGCACAATCTGCAGTGGGTTGACGGGCTGGTGGTTTTGGATAATGGATCCATTGATGATACACGGCGCATCCTGCGTTCTTTGCAGGCGGAAGGGCTTCCCTTATTGGTGCTGGACGATCCCCTCACCGGTTTTATTCAAGACCAGATAATGACGAAACTGCTTCGGGCGGTGACGGCTTCCTTTTTCCCGGAGTTTGTGGTGCCATTGGATGCCGATGAATTCATTGCCTGCGAGTCCCGGGAGGTCTTGCTGGAAGCCTTGCGCAAGATTCCGCCGGACACGGTGGGTACGGTTCCGTGGCAGACCTATGTCGTTCTGCCCGGCTATGGCGAGCAAACCTTTGAAGATATACCGCGGAATTTTGTGGCGCGGCGCACTTCCGAGACTCCGCAATACTTCAAAACCATCCTTCGCACCGATGGCGGTTATGCGGACGAAATTACAATATGTCAGGGCAATCATAATGTAAAAACCAGTAAAACCGGCGAGCTTTTACCGTCCATTCATTTAGCAGGCGTCAAACTTTCACATTATCCGGTCAGGAGTCCCCAGCAGGTGGCGGCCAAGGGCATCATCACCGCGATGGGGGTGCTTAAAAAAAATCCCAATTCCGAACAAGAGGGCATTAGTTATCAGCACTTCGCGCTCCTTAGAAAATGTCAAAGTTCAACCGGGATTACGGCGGCGGATCTGACCGGGCTGTCAATGCAATATGCCCAGTCCCGGCCGGAAATTGACTGGCAAAAGGATGTGGTGGCCGATCCGATGCCTTACACCTATGTCCGCCGGTATAATGCTGCAAAGTCGCTTTCGGTCCTCGCCAAAGTCACCAAGTCATGGGAAGCCTCCATCGCCAAGCCCCGGTCGTTGGGGGATGAGTTGAATTGCTTGGTGATGAATAAACGGGAAGCCGTGGCGGCCAGGTTGAAAAATGCGGGAGACGGGGCCGGGTCAACCGCCTTTGACCCGCTGTGGCATTTCGATCATCTATTTATTGATGTCGCCCCGTTTCAATTTCTGGCCGACCGGCATCAAATCAAATCTGCGCTGGATGCCGGTTGCGGTCTGGGGGCTAATCTGGAAATCCTCAGGCGAAACGGCGTCACCGAGGTCATGGGAATCGACGGATTTCCGGGTGAGTATTCGCTCCTATCCGGTCACGAATATCTCCAGCATGATCTCGCCCAACCCTTTGATCTGGGACGAAAGTTCGACCTCGTCATTTGCACCGAGGTGGCGGAACACCTTGCCCCGGGTAGTGAAAATGATTTGATCCGGTCGCTTGCCCGGCATGCGGACAAATTCATTTTATTTTCAGCGGCGGAGCCGAACCAGCCCGGCCACGGGCACATCAATGGCCGGCCATTCACCTACTGGTTATCGCGCTGGCGGGCGGCGGGCTGGGAGCCAATCCTGTTTGACACGCTGGCGTTCCGGTGTGCAGCCACCATGTCCTGGCTGCGACGCAATGCCATCTTGCTCCAACCCATATCCAAAGGCGTAACGGTTGCCGATGGGGCGGATATCAAATTGGAAGCCATCAGCCAGCTCCCCTACTCATGGTATGGCCAGAATTCCGGCATCCGCAGTTTTGCCCTGCAGGAAGAGCTGCCCGCCGGTTTGTTTGATCTGTAAATAGGCGTATATGCTCGGATGACACCAGCATGAAGTTTCTCAGCCGTTCAGACACCAACCGCCCGCTTGCGGCAAAGCCTTGACGGGTTTCCGGCGCGGGTCTTAAATTCCATCTCAAGTTTTCAGCGACCTATGTATTCAGCCAAGCAATGCTTGAATGTTCTGCTGGCCAGCCTGATGGCCGGGCTGGGTGGCGGCTGCAAAACTGAAGAGGATGCAAAGAATTACAGTCTCACTTACCATCTGTGGAGTCAGAACAACACGCCCTCCTACTGTCGCCCTTTGGCCGGTCCGGATCTGGCCTTGTTCCGCGCGGCCGCTCGGCAGGATTGGCTGGTGGTTTACAATTGCGCCAGTGAACTCCATCCGGGCAGTCATCGGCGGGCTTATTTCCTGGAAGAAAACCGCACCAACAACCCCCCGCATTTTGTGGACCTCAAAAGCGCGCGCGGCCTGCCGTCGGTTCCCGTCGTGAAGCAGTTCAAGCATGATATTAATCCAACGCCGACCAATACCTGCGCGATCTGGTATCTGGATATGGAGAATACCAGCTTTACGCTTTATCGGCCGGGCAGTCCGCCAGAAACTTACGCATTACCCTGCTACCCGGATTGGATGCCCCAGCCGGAAACCAAAGGCGGCACTTGGTGGCGAAGAGCGCTGACTCCGATTACGATGACAGTGGACATAACCGCAGGCGTGGCAGTGGTTGCCACTTGTATTTGGATGGCGGTTGGGGCACCGGGTCATTGACAATGGCCATTATATGGGGATGATCCAATTCCAATCGGGAAAATTGCAATGACGCCGTAACATTTGCGGAAGATGCCACACGGTTCGGAATGGTTGCCGGAATTATCGGGGGACAAATGTGGGTTCAAGCCGGCGGCCCCGGTGTCGCGGGCCAGTGATGAAAAGAAAAGCGGCGAACCGGGTCCTGATTTTTTGTTTTCGATCCCCGCAAGATCACTGTTTGCTGTGCATCAACTTAGAAACCGCAGTTGATTTGCCGTAAAACAGCGCAGAAGGCACAAAGAAATTGCCGCTGATGTGATTTTTCATTAGGACGTGTTTCCAAATTGATTTGGCGGGCAAGGGTGGCAAAGGTCGCACTGCAACCATTGCCGTCGCCGAGCGCAGCGTCAGGCAACGGAATCGTTCGTGAACCGGAAAATTGGCTGCGTCTCAAAGTGACCGCAGCGCGGTCAGGTCCAGTCGCGCCGCGACTTGACCCACCACCCACTGCCAAACCCACGACGCCGGCGGCATTTTTAAAACACGCCCCAGGGCGGTGGTCTTTTGCTGCCACTCGGTTTTCTCCGGGCTGCCCAGGCGGGAAATAGTTTTTACCGGCCGGCTGAAACCGGCGGGGAGGCCGTTGGCGCGGCCGTGGCCCCGACTCGTTCCCGAGGCCCGGTCAACGGCGGTCAAAGAACGCGGTCAGCGGATAGACCTGGGTGTTGAGCATCTTCATGGCGGCCAGCAGTTCGGTGTAGGGCTGGTAGGAGCAGCTGAGGATGCCTTTGTTGCTGTCAAGATTGCTCGGGTCGGCCTTCGTATTCGCGGGGT
>Ga0265327_10004733_pt1 | contig 11879 bp, 10 predicted proteins | sample 41621metaG_FD_202089 | JGI IMG/M metagenome (GOLD analysis project Ga0265327, IMG submission 202089) | Rhizosphere microbial communities from Carex aquatilis grown in University of Washington, Seatle, WA, United States - 4-16-21 metaG | ecosystem: Host-associated > Plants > Roots > Rhizosphere...
AAATGCGAAAAATCAAAACCAGTGATTTTTTCAGTCGGCTTCATCGGGCTCTTATCCAAAAACTCCGTGATCTGGTATTGTGCATATTCGGAATAAGTACTCGGTACAAGATATACAGAGTCTTTATATGAAACATACTGCTCCGATGTGATTGGATTAAAAGTACCAAATAGAAACTCATCGTTATCCAGTTTTAACTTTAGCCGTGGATTATCAAGGCCAAATTTAGCCAAGTCGGTCGCAGGGAATTTCTCACTGGTTGTTGCGCCTACAATCGACAATACGCGCTGCACATTCATTTGATCAGCACGGGCTTTATAGGGCAACACAAGGTTCCAGTAACCATCAATTTTCTCAAACTGAACAGCTGCTTTTGCTGGATACTCCACACTCAACTTGCTGATCCCAGCAATCTTGAGCGTGGATATTTCATATTTTTTAGCAGTCGCTTCTTGTGTCTGAGGGTGCTGTCGCAGAAACACAACAATCCCTGCGATTACGACCAGTAAAAGTAAATTAATTATCCACCGTGATCTCATGCTTTACGACGCTTCCACCAAAGAAATACACCAGTGAATAAAAGAGCAATAGGCAATACTAGGCGGAAGCCAAAGAAAATGACCATCGCCATGAAGCGATTCCATGGGTCTGTCGGAATCACCACATTCACATCCTTTAATGGCTTCGGGTCAATCGTAATCAGATTGTCATCGCCTGCAAGCCAGTTAACGATATTGACACCGAAATCAGCATTACCGCCGTTACTAATGAATGTATTGGATAAGAAGTTACCATTGCCGACGACTACAACGCGCTGGCCTTTTTTACCGTAAAGACGTTCCATCGCTACAGCAATATTAATCGGGCCTTTAATATCTTTCTTTTCATCGAAGCTGACTTTTGCGTCAACCTTGCCTGTTTCCAGCCAGCCGTTAGGTGCCACTTCGACCAGATGGCTGACATGCCAGCCATTATCTTCAGTCCCATGCGCATCAATTTTACGTGCCTCAGGGAACAAGGTACGTAACATGAAGTTCTTGGTAATTGCGTGTTCACCATACGAGCTTGCAAAGGCAATTTTGGAGTCAGCACCGTACTGAGCTGAAGTCAGGTCCACTACTGTTCCTGGTGTAATTTCAAGACCTAGGAATTGTGCGATGCTTTGCAGTCCATGCAGATTCTCATCGTCAAGCAACCACAGCAGATTGCCACCACCATCAAGGTAAGCCTTGATTTTGGTCACTTCAATATCGCTTAAATTAACTTGCGGTGCAGCAATCACCAGCATTGCACCATTACTTGGAACACCCTGTGCCACTGTTAGATCTGGATTGGCTAGCTTAAAGCCTTTCTGTTCGAGCAGTTTACCGAAATCACCCAAATCGTGATTCTTCAGGCCAATCAGATTGCGCTCGCCATGTCCATCCAGATACATCACAGCGCGTTCTTTCGAACGAGACAAGCGTACCATCAGGTTAGTCAGATCTTGCTCTACGTATGGAGGCACCAGATGGTCACTGCGCTTCTGATAATCAACCACCAGCTCGCCCTCAGCCTTGATGCCGGCATCCTGAGCAACCTTAGGTTGTTCAGCTGGGTTGATAAAGGTTACCTTGATATCAGGCTTGGTCCGCTGGTAACGTGAAACGAAATCATTAATCGTTTTACGGTACTCGTTATCCTGAGTAGCAAAGACCGTGATATCTACAGGCCCCTTCATTTGCTTCAACACGTTGACGCTACCTTGTGTCAGGGTATTGCGAGTGCTCTGTGTGATATCACGGGAATAATGATATTCATGTGATAAATATCCAACCAGGAATATCAGGATCAAAAATAAAATAACAAACATACTGTTCTGCATGAACAGTTGAAAGCGTAGTTTGCGGTTGGTTTTCATAGTAGTAAGTACTCGTTTAGCCACGCAGACGATCTGCGTCAAGACGACGCACTGTCAGGGTCAGAAAGGTAATAATAAATAGCAGGAAGTAAGCAAAATCGCGTGTATCCAGCAAGCCGCGTGAAAATGGATCGAAGTGATGCATCAGTGACAGATATGTCATGGTGTTGCTTGGATCGCCTGCAAAAAAGTAATCTAGAATCAGCAAACCAAAAAGAATGATAAAGCTCAAGATCGCCGCGACCACTGGCTGTTGCGTCAAGCTTGAAACATAAACACCAAGCGCAGAAAAACTCGCCACTAATAACCACAAGCCGATGACATTGGCAGAGATGTAGCCAAAATCAACATCAGCCCACAGATTGAGCGAACTCATCATGGCCGCCATGAAAGCTATCACGATAGTCAGAAAAGTGACCAAGCCCAGGAATTTCCCCAATACAATCTCTATTAGTGAAAGTGGCGCAGAAAATAGGAAAGTCAGTGTTTGCTGACGTCGTTCTTCGCTAATTAATCGCATCGAAAGCAACGGCACCGTAAACAGCATGACAAAAGAAGCAATGCTGAAAAGACTATGGCCAACTGACTCGGTCACCCCGACTCGTAATTCCGGCCTCACCGCACCAGACATGGTTTGGAAATATTGATCAATGCCGATCAGGAAAAAAGTACCAAATACAAACTGTAGCAATGCAAGCACTACCCAGCCCATTGGCGATGCAAAGAGGCTTTTAAGCTCTTTTCTGGCTATATTTATAATCATCTTGGGATATCCTTAAACGACTGAGGCCTGAATCAGGCTGCTAAATCCTGGAAAGTAAGCTGCACGAATACCTCTTCCAGCGTTGTCTGGTCTGGGTTGATTCGATAGAGGCCCCAATGATTGGAAACTGCAGCTTGTACCAGTTGCTCTGCTGGCGCTTCTCCAACTGCGTATTGCACTCTGAGCAGACCGGTAGGCAACGTCTCTACACCAACGATCCCCGGAATTTTCAGTAGCTCATCATGAGACGGTGGCTTGCTTAGACCAAGCAGCAGCTTGTTAGAGTTACGCTGGTTTTTCAATACATCGATTGAGCCATTAAATACCAGCTCGCCTTTATGAATAATCTGTACGTGATCGCAAATCATTTCGACTTCAGGCAGGATGTGGGTAGAAAGAATCACACTGTGTTCGCCGCCAAGATCCTTAATCAAGGCGCGAATATCACGAATCTGTATAGGGTCAAGACCAACCGTTGGTTCATCCAGAATCACAACCATCGGGTTGTGAATGATGGCCTGAGCAATGCCAACGCGCTGCTTATAGCCTTTGGATAAATTCTCAATCAGTCGACTACCCATTTCAGTCAGTCCACAGCGCTCTTTGGCGACTTGAACTGCTTTCTTGATGTGTCGGCTACTGACTCGATGCAATCTTGCAGCGATGGTCAGAAACTCATCTACTGTGAATTCTTTATATAAAGGTGGCTCTTCAGGCAGATATCCAATCAATGCTTTTGCTTCTTTTGGATTATCGATCATGTCGATGCCACAAACCTTGACGCTGCCGCGGCTTGGGGCAAGATTGCCTGTCAGCATTTTCATGGTTGTAGATTTACCAGCACCATTCGGGCCGAGAAAACCTAATACTTCACCTTTGCTCAAGGTAAAATTTACATCACGGACTGCTTCTCGCCCCCCATAGATTCGGGTGAGATCGCTGGCCTCAACAGTTAAAGTTGTCATGGTTATTCTGCAATGTTCCAGATTAAGGGCTGCTAAATTAAAAAAACGCCTGACAACTGTCAAGCGCAACTTGCAGGCTTTGAGAAAGTATTTCTATTGGAAAGTTCTGTTCAAAAAGCTATATTCAATCTTCATTATGGATGAACTTGCCTAGAGTGTCACGGACTAACCACCAGCAGGATGCATTAAGTATTAGAATGTACATAAGTCATTTATCACTTTAATCTCAGCTTAAATATTTATATATCAAGAGAATTTCCCAAGATGCCAATCAGCCACAACACCAAGCTTGCCACCATATATTTGCTTACCGCTCTTGCTTCAATTAGCGGAATAGCGCTCGCAGAGAACAATACTGAAAAAAATAAACCTGTAGTGACAAGCCTGACTGGTGAGTTTGTCTATAAATATTTGGTAGGCGAAATTGCAGGGCAGCGCGGCGACATGGGGCTTGCCAGCTCTATATTCCTTGATCTCGCAAAATCCAGCCGCGACCCAAGATTAGCTGAGCGGGCTGCTAAAGCTGCGGTCTATGGCAATAAACCCAAAATAGCTGTGCAGGCCACCAGTTTGTGGGCTGATCTTGATCCGGAATCAACAGAAGCACAGCAGGCGATCACCCAGATGCTGGTGAGTACTGGCAAAATAGGTGATACCAAACCATATCTACAAAAACTGCTATTAAAAGAAAGTACACGAGCAAATGGCTTTCTTTATCTTAATGAGCTTTTCAATCGTCAGCCGGATCGTAATGCTGTAGTCGCTTTGATTCAGGAACTCGCAAAGCCCTACCCGAACTTACCTGAGGCGCATTTTTCGATCGCGCATGCAGCTTATACGGCAGAAAAAACTGATTTGGCGCTTAGCGAAGTCATTCTTGCTGACAAATTGAGACCAGGCTGGGAGACCGCTGCGATTCTGCATGGACAGCTACTTTATGCACAATCTCCAGACAAGACTGTCGAGTTCTATCGTAATTTTCTGGCTAGCCACACAGAAGCCAATGATGTCAGGCTTACCCTAGCTAGGCTGCTGGTGAACCTGAGAAGATTCGACGAAGCCAAGCCTGAGTTCATACAACTAGTGAAAGCTTCCAATAACAATCCCGAAGTGTTGGTCGTGGTTGGATTGCTCTCCTTTCAGTCAGGCGACTATGAAGACGCCAACCATTACTTTCAGCAAGCGCTGAAAGACTACAAGGATCCTAACCAGATTTATCAGTATCTTGGGCAAATTGCCGAAAAACAGAAGAATGACAATCTGGCCATGGAGTGGTATGGAAAAATCAAACCAGGCGAACGCTACCTTGAAGCCAAGCTAAGTATTGCCAATGTTTTAGCTAGAACCAGCGGCCCGGATGAAGCTATCAAAATGCTGGATAACTTGCAAGAACTGACTAACGAGCAGCAGGCGTTGGTTCTGCAAGCCGAAGCCAGTATATTGAATCAGGCAAAACGCTATCAGGATGCATATGACGTGCTTGAGAATGCAGTCAGAACACTCCCAAACACGCCTGAAATCATCTATGACTACGCAATGACAGCAGAGCGTGTCAAACGTGTTGATGTGATGGAAAGAGAGCTACGCAAACTGATCCAGATCAAACCAGACTACGCTCAGGCCTACAACGCCCTTGGTTATACATTGGCAGACCGCAACCTGAAACTTGAAGAAGCACAAAAGCTGATAGAGAAGGCCTTGGCATTGAGCCCAAATGATCACTACATCCTGGATAGCATGGGGTGGGTACATTATCGTATGGGTAAACTAGATATTGCAGCTGATTATCTTCGTCGAGCATACAGTTCACAAAATGATCCTGAAATTGCAGCACATCTGGGTGAAGTGCTCTGGCAACAGGGCAAACATGATGAAGCCAAGCAAACATGGAGTGAGTCTCTGAAAAACTATCCAGATAATGAGTTGCTGATTAACACCAGCAAAAAATTTAACCCCTAATCATGAAGATAGTTATGAACGGCAAACTCCTGATGGTGTTTGCCATGTTAACAATTAGTGCTTGCACTGCTCTGCCGCCAGCCAATGATATGGCCAATCAACCGCCAGCCATGTATGCAAAGCATATAGAGGCGCTTGGCAATATTGCACAATTCAGCCTCAAAGGCCGCATAGGTGTACAAACTGATAAGCAAGGTTTCTCTGGCTCTACATTTTGGACACATGGCCCGAATGGCGATGAAATATCATTATTTTCGCCGTTGGGTAGCCAGGTCGCCTCTATTTCATCTGATAGTTCCGGCGTGCGCCTGATCAATAGCGATGGAGGCACTTATCAGGAAAGCAGTGCTGAAGCACTTACACAAAAAGCATTAGGTTGGAGCTTGCCCATGACAGGTCTCTCAGATTGGGTAGTAGGTCGCCCTACCTCAAGCGCTGTTCAGGATATGCAGTGGGATGAAGAAGGTAGAATCAAAAGCATGTTTCAAGATGGCTGGAAAATTGAGTATGACCAGTATGCTTTAAATAACGATTTATACCTTCCAGGCAAAATATTCTTGAAAAGCCCAAAGCTAAATTTGAAATTCCTGATTGAATCATGGGATATTCAAACCAAGCCGCTTTGATCAATCAATAATTACTGAATATGCAAGACTTGCAGTCCTTCCCCGCACCGGCCAAGATCAACCTGTTTCTACATATCACTGGGCGCCGCACAGATGGCTATCATCTACTACAAACTGTTTTTCAACTGCTGGACTTCGGCGACACTATATATTTAAAGCCAAACAATAGCGGCCATATCAAACGCACTAGCGATATAGTAGGTGTTTCTGAGCAAGATGATTTATGTGTAAGAGCTGCCAGATTGCTGCAGGAATATTCTAATTGCAGCATGGGCGTAGATATTGGCATTGAAAAACGCATACCAATGGGTGGTGGCCTCGGCGGTGGCAGCTCCGATGCTGCGACAGTGCTGCTTGCTCTGAATCGGCTGTGGAACCTACATCTCGACCGCAAAACACTCATCACTCTTGGGCTTAAACTGGGAGCTGATGTTCCCATATTCATATTTGGCCAAAATGCATGGGCTGAAGGAGTAGGCGAACAGTTACAGGCGATTACCCTTCCAGATCGGTATTTTGTAGTAATCACGCCTAATATTCACGTGTCTACAGCAGAAATTTTTGCCAGCAAGGAATTGACAAGGGACACGATTCCCACGACAATGGCGGCCTTTTCCGAGGTCACCACCCGGGAAAAAGGAAATGCGGGTTTGTTTCACAACGATATGCAAATGCTGGTGTGTCGCAATCACCCTGAAGTTAAAAGTTGCCTTGAGTTTCTCAGTAAGCATGGGGCGGCAATCATGACAGGGTCTGGTTCATCAGTATTCGTGGCGTTCGAAAGCAAATCTGAGGCAGAAAAAGTACAAGCCGAGTTGAAAGAAAATCCGGATATATTTTCGAATTTTAAATTTTCAAGCTTTTTGGCGTATGGGTTGAGTCAACATCCGTTGTATAATTTCGCCGACTGAGAAAATATTGGGGAGTCGCCAAGCTGGTTAAGGCACCGGATTTTGATTCCGGCATGCGAAGGTTCGAATCCTTCTTCCCCAGCCAACAATAATGAGCGTGTAAATCTTACACGCTTTTGTTTTTTTAACGATAAGGAATTCCAGCTGTGGCCAGTGGCGACATGATGGTTTTTACAGGCAATGCCAATCCCAAACTCGCCGAAGAAGTCGTCGGGCATTTGGGCATTGGTCTTGGCCGTGCAACAGTAGATCGCTTTAGCGATGGTGAAGTGATGATTGAGCTGATGGACAATGTCCGCGGCAAGGATGTCTTCGTCCTCCAATCTACCTGCATGCCCACCAATGACAACCTGATGGAAGTCATGGTGATGGTTGACGCCTTGCGCCGCTCATCAGCTGGCCGCATTACTGCTGCCATTCCATACTTTGGCTATTCACGTCAGGATCGCCGTCCGCGTTCAGCACGTGTCGCCATTACCGCTAAAGTCGTTGCCAATATGCTGACCAGTGTCGGCGTAAATCGCGTCCTCACCATGGATCTGCACTCTGATCAGATTCAGGGGTTCTTCGATATTCCCGTTGATAACATCTACGCCACGCCGCTATTGCTGAGCGACCTCTGGAAGCAAAATCACGACAACCTGGTAGTTGTCTCGCCTGATGTTGGCGGTGTTGTTCGTGCCCGTGCAGCGGCCAAGCAGATTGGCTGTGATCTGGCGATTATCGACAAACGTCGTCCAAAACCAAACGTCGCCAAGGTGATGAATATCATTGGTGATGTCGCTGGCCGCACCTGCGTCATCATGGATGACATGGTAGATACCGCGAATACACTTTGCGAAGCAGCAGCAGCACTGAAGATACAAGGCGCCACCAAGGTGTTGGCCTACTGTACACACCCAGTGCTTTCCGGCACAGCTGCCGAACGCATCGCTAACTCTGCACTGGATGAAGTCGTTGTCACCAACACCATTCCACTGCGCGCTGATGCTTTGGCTTGTAAAAAAATACGCCAGCTGAGTTCAGCCGGTTTGCTGGCTGAAACTATCCGTCGTATCAGCAATGAGGATTCTGTCAGTTCACTCTTTATGGAGTGAACGTAAGTTTCGACTGGTGGGCATTTCGCAAACCGGTCATTAACCCTGTTATCTGGTCGCGGATAACAGATTATTAGGAGTAGTAAAATGCAAATTGAAATTAAAGCAAGCAAGCGCGAAGGCAAAGGAACGGGTGCGAGCCGCCGTCTCCGTCGCGCCGGCAGTGTACCTGGTGTTGTTTACGGTGGTGGTCAAGACGCAGTTAGCGTTGAGTTCAACCATAAGGACTTGTTCCTGCAATTCCGTCATGAAACATTCCATGCTTCCATCCTGACATTAGATCTGGAAGGCAAAAAGGAATCTGTTTTGCTGCGTGATTACCAAATGCACCCAGTGCGCAATACCATTCAGCACATCGACTTCCAACGCGTTAGCGCATCAGAGAAGATTCACGTTAAGGTGCCACTGCACTTTATCAACGCTGAAATCGCTCCTGGCGTGAAACTCAATGGCGGTATCGTGGCTCACATCCTGACAGAAGCTGATGTAAGCTGCCTGCCAAAAGATCTGCCAGAATTCGTTGAAGTTGACTTGGCTAATCTGGAAGCTGGTCATTCTATCCACTTGTCACAAATCAAGCTGCCTAAGGGCGTTGAATTTGTACAACTGGCACATGACAACGACGCAGCAGTTGCTTCTATCGCTATCCCACGTGGCGCGAAGGCTGACGCAGCTGAAGATGAAGCGGCTCCAGCGGCAGAGTAATCCTCCGCTAGCAATCGCTAAAGAACGCGCGAATCGGTTAACCGGCTCGCGCGTTTTTTTATCTGCAAGGTAGAATAGCTACATGGAAAACGGCATCAAACTAATAGTTGGTCTGGGTAACCCAGGAAGTGAATATGAATTCACACGTCACAATGCCGGCTTTTGGTGGATAGATCAGCTATGCGCCGAATCTGGCAGCAAGCTTAATCTTGAAGCCAAATTCCATGGCTATGCAGGACGGCTCAAATCGACGCACGAAGAAGCCTGGCTGCTCAAGCCATCCACTTTCATGAATGCCAGCGGGCGTGCAGTAGCGGCGATTGCCCGTTTTTATAAAATTCCGGTCGAATCCATACTCGTCGTCCACGACGAACTGGATCTACCTCCCGGCACGGTCAAGCTCAAAAAAGGCGGCGGGCACGGCGGGCACAATGGCCTTAAAGATATCGCATCGCATATGGGTAGCAACGATTTCTGGCGTTTGCGTCTGGGTATTGGCCATCCAGGTGATCGCAATGAGGTCATCGGTTTTGTATTGCACGCACCTGGCAAGGATGAAATGACCTTAATTGAGCACACTATCAACACCAGCACTGGGATTGTAACTGAACTGCTTGACGCTAAATTTGAGCAAGCCATGCTTAAGCTACACACCAAACCAAAAAAAATAGCTCAAACCGCCCCCTAATCTTAAGCGTCTCCGCAGGCTGGAGCCCCCAGTATTTTTTGTCCCTCACCGCTTAGAAGGTTACAATAGCAGCCTTTGAAATGCGGGTTTAGCACAACATAAGTTAAAAACAATAATAGGCAACTCGCAGCACACCATCCCGGCCAGTAGTAAAAAGTCCGGTTATACAAATTAAAGGCAATAAACCATCATGAAATGCGGCATCGTAGGCTTACCTAACGTAGGCAAATCCACACTCTTTAACGCCATTACCAAGGCTGGTATCGCAGCAGAAAATTATCCCTTCTGCACGATTGAACCCAATGTCGGTATCGTAGAAGTTCCAGATCCACGCCTCAAGCCACTGATTGATATTGTCAAACCGCAAAAAGTACAGCCAGCCATCGTCGAATTCGTCGATATCGCAGGTTTGGTCGCAGGGGCATCCAAAGGCGAAGGCCTGGGAAACAAGTTTCTCGCTAACATCCGCGAAACCGATGCCATAGCCCACGTCGTACGCTGTTTTAACGATAGCAATGTCGTCCACGTAGCTGGCAAGGTAGACCCTCTCTCGGATATTGAGGTGATCAATACAGAGCTAGCGCTGGCTGATATGGAAACCGTAGAAAAAACCCTGCAACGTGAAGGCAAAAAAGCCAAATCTGGCGACAAGGAAGCCATCGCACTCACCGCGATTCTGGATAAAATCCAGAAGCACCTTGATCAGGGCAAACCTGTTCGCACCTTAGGCTTGGACGCTGAGCAGCTTCAACTAATCAAGCCACTCTGCCTGATCACTGTCAAACCAGTCATGTACTTGGCAAATGTTGATGAAACAGGTTTCGAAAACAACCCGCTGCTTGAGAAGCTGCAAGCGCTAGGTAAACAGGAACATGCGCCAGTTGTCGCCATCTGCGCCAAGATCGAAAGTGAAATCTCTGATCTGGAAGATGAAGACAAAATCCTGTTTTTATCCGAAATGGGCCTCGAAGAACCAGGGCTGGACCGTGTCATACGCGCCACATACGACCTGCTGGGCCTGCAAACCTACTTCACTGCAGGGGTGAAGGAAGTGCGTGCCTGGACCGTCAAAAAAGGCGCCACCGCTCCACAAGCTGCAGGCGTGATCCATACTGACTTTGAACGCGGATTTATCCGTGCAGAAGTCATCCCCTACGCTGAATTCGTCAAGAACAAAGGCGAGCAAGGATCAAAAGAAGCCGGCAAGATGCGTCTGGAAGGCAAGGAATATATCGTGCAGGATGGGGATGTCATGCACTTCCGCTTTAACGTTTAAACCCATCTGGGAGATTTATTAGTCAAAGCAGCTTAAATAGCCCAAAAGCCGTGATTTACTTTGACAATAGTGCGCTGAAAAAATAAAATGGCGGACTTTTCTGAAACGTCACCCGTTTCGGTTAACAATTTTTAAAGGGTGATGTAGCTCAGCTGGTTAGAGCGATGGATTCATAATCCATAGGTCGAGGGTTCAAGTCCCCCCATCACCACCAAATAAAAAGCCACTTCAGCAATGAAGTGGCTTTTTTCTTCTACAGTGTAGCTAATCACTTCCTCTGCTGAATATACTCAACATAAGCTGCAATGTAAGAATCAGTCAGGTAGGCAATACTGCCGCCAATACGTGGGTTAAGTTCGAATATCCTGATCTGGCCAGTTTCATCTATCTTGTAATCAATATTCGCTGCCCCGCTGTAATTCAATGTGGTTAGCAAATCATGAAAAATCTTTGGGATTTCATCGCACTCGACTATGGTCGTAGGTATCGGCTGGTCTGTCACGCCTTGCACATAGTTAGCCTGCGCATGGTCATAAGTTGATAAAGCAGCATAAATCAGCTGACCTTGGGCAAAGAGTATATGCATGGAATATTCACGTTGCCCCGGAACGTAGTTTTCCAGATACATGGCTGGATCGCTCCGTACAGCCGCAATAACCGCTTGATTGCTTGCGTCAACCAAGTAAGTGTTATGCCCCCATTCGCCCTGCCGAGGTTTTGCAATCACCAAGGGTGTTGAACAATCATCTGCTGGCAGATAGGCCGCGCTGAAATGCTTCTTGAACCATTCGCGAAATGCAAATTTATCGTGACACAACGAAACCGTGGATGCTGATGGGAATAGTGCCTTTCCTTCAAACAATGGATTGGCACGCAGGATGTCGTAATCCGCAATGCACAGAGGTACCACCACATCAATACAATCTGGATCTATACCAATCGGTAAACTTTCTATCAGATCATATTTACCGCTCAGAATAGGGATCATA
>Ga0265327_10004734_pt1 | contig 11878 bp, 11 predicted proteins | sample 41621metaG_FD_202089 | JGI IMG/M metagenome (GOLD analysis project Ga0265327, IMG submission 202089) | Rhizosphere microbial communities from Carex aquatilis grown in University of Washington, Seatle, WA, United States - 4-16-21 metaG | ecosystem: Host-associated > Plants > Roots > Rhizosphere...
AGCAGCGAGGAGGCGAAGAAGGCGCTCGCCAGCGTGGCCGACCTGACGGCCTACGTGCGAGAGAGGGCCGATCCTTCCAGGCTTCCCTCTTGAGCGGGCAGGGCCTCCTCACCGCAGCATGGCCGGCATCCCAGCACCCATCAACCTTGTCGCCTGCGGCTGCATCACACCCTTTGGCGACGCGTCGGCGACCTGTGCGGCGCTCCTTAGGGGAGAGAGTGCGCTTCGGCCCGTGCCGGTGCTCGGAAGGGAAGGCGGGGACCCGGTCCCCCTCGCGCTTCTCAATGGGCGCGACCTTGATGACACGAGCCCCCCGGCCTGGCTCGGGTCGCTGAAGCAGCTTTGCGCGTCGATCCCGGGCGAGGGATGGGGGAGCGAGCGGCGGCCGGTCTTTGTGACCAGCAGCAACTTCGGTGTGGGCGGCCTCTATGCCCTGAGGCGTTACGGCGACCCGTCGTTCGCCGCCTGGGGCGCACCCCCGACCTGCACGGAGCAGATCAGGCTCGAATTGGGTTGGGGGCCGGACGTGTCGATCCACTCGCATGCCTGCGTCTCGGCGCACCTGGGGCTCCTGAGCGCCTCCCGCGTGCTCCAGGCTGGGCTTGCCGACGAGGCGCTCGTGCTATCGTTCGATTTTCTGAGCCCTTTCGTCGCCGGCGGATTCCATGCCCTTAAGATACTCAACTCCGGGTTCCCCCAGCCGTTCCGAGAGCGGGCCAACGGCGCCATAGGCCTTGGCGACGGGGCCGCCTTCGCGGTGCTTTCGAGGGACCGCGGCGACTGGACCCTCGCGGGCCAGACCCTCTTCAATGAGATGCACCACTTCACCTCGAATCGCGCCGACGGCACGGGTTTCCAGAGGTGCCTCGAGGGCACCGCGAGCGCCGCCCGCGGGATGAAGGTGTGGTTCAAGGGCCACGGAACCGGCACCCTTGAGGCGGGCCGGATGGAGGTCTCGGCGGCGCTGCGGGCCTTTCCCGGTGCCCCGATCGTCGGCTGGAAGGGCGCGCTCGGGCACACGCTGGGCAGCTGCGGCCTAGTGGAGCTGGCGATCGCGATCGAGGCCTCGCGCGAAGGACGTTCGCCCGGGACGCACGGCGAGGGTTTGCCCGCGATGGCCGGCGACGTTGCCGTTGAGAGTTTCTCCACGGCGTCCTTCGACGGCGTGGTGTGCGCGAGCAACGCCTTCGGCGGCGCCCACGCGGCGCTCCTTCTCTGCCATGCTTGAGCGCCACATCCAGCTCCTGGCGACGGACTGCGCTGAAGGGGAGGCTCCCGCCGCGACGCGCGATCGCCTTAAGTCGGAGTTTCCTCCGGGCGCCACGCGCAGGATGACCACGCTCGGGCTTCTCGTAGGAAGCGTCCTGTCGAAGCTCGGCCCCGGCGAGGAGGACGGGATCGTGTACGCGAGCGCGTACGGCGAGAGCCGCGCCCTTGAGGGCTTCCTTGATAGCTTTCCGACGCCGAGCCCGACGCTCTTCCAGACCTCGATACACCCGAGCGCGGTGCAACAGCTCCTGATTGGCCGCCAATGCCCCGTCGGCGAATTCCTGCCGCTCTCCGGGGGGCCGTTGCTCTCGTTCCACGCCCTGAGGGCATGCCTGCTTTCCCAGAGGACGCGCGTTCTGTTGTGCGGCGGCGAGGAGAGCGGGACGTGGCTCCTGGAACACGGGCTGGCGAGCGAGCGGACCTTTGCGTTCGCGGCGGCGTTGACCCTGGAGCCGGGGGCGGGCTCCCTGGGCCGCGTTCGCCTTTCGCAGTCCGGCGGAACGGGCTCGCTCAAACTCGAGAGGCTTTTTGAGATCCTTCACGCGAGGGAGGATTTTACGGGGATGGTGGCGCCAGGTTGGCAGATGGCTCTGCACTGGGAAGGGGCGGCGAAATGAAGGCGCAGCGGCGCAACCCGGGGCCCTCCTGGGGATACCGCTTCATACGCCTGTGCGACCAGGTGCTGCCCGAGGCGCTCTTTAGGCCGTTACGCGCCAGCGGCACCTGGGTCGCCGTTATCGTGATGCGGCGCGAGCGGGGATATTCCCGCGACTACCTGAGGGCCGTGCTTGGGCGCGAGCCCGGCCTCCACGACATCTTCAGGCACTTCCTCTCCGTGTGCGAGGCCCTGGTGCTGCGGCTGCGGGTGGCAGACGGGCTGGCGCACCGCTGCGTCCACGGACCGGGCTCCGCCGATCTCAAGGAGTGGCTTGCGTCGGACCGGGCCGCCCTCCTTGGGACGTTTCACATCGGCAACTCGGACCTCACGGGATTCCTGCTCGCCGGGATCGCCCGCCGCCGCGTGCATATCGTCCGCATGCGCGTCGCGAACTCCCACGATACGGAGGCCCTGGCCGCCCGCTTCGGCGACCTTGTCCGGTTTGTCTGGGTCAACGATCCGAGCGAGATGCTTTTCGCCCTGAAGGAGGCGGGTGCCAGCGGGGACGCGTTGGCGCTCCAGTGCGACCGGCCCGACCACAGCTCCCGGAGCGAACGATTCCAATTCCTGGGAGCCGCACGCACGTTTCCGTTCACGATCTACCATCTGGCGCTCATCTTCCGCCGACCCGTGATCCTTTCGATCGGTGTTCCCACTGCCCCGAACGAGTCCACCGTGCTGGCATCGCCCGCATTTGAGCCTAAGGACGGCGAGGTTCGTGAGGCGGCCCTTGCCCGGGCACGGCTCCATTTCCAAGCGTTCCTCGCGATCGTGGAGGGGCAGTTGCGGCACCAGCCGTATGATTGGCTCAACTTCCTCCCGCTATGAGGCGCCGAATCGCACGGATACGGTGGGTCGCGTTCTACTACTTTTCCTTCGTTGTGTTTGGCGCTGTGGGCCTGCTCTTGAACGTGGTCTGCGTCGTCCTGCTCGCCCTTCCCAACAGGGAGAAATACGGACCCGGTGTGAGGGCGGTGATCCGGCGCCTCTTCGGCGCATGGCTGGCATGGCACCACCTGACGGGTGTCATTGCCGTCGAGTGGGAGGGGTTCGAGGGCGAGGCGCTGCAGCCCGGCACGGTCTACATCGCCAATCACCCCTCGATAGTCGACGCGACGTTCATCCTGGCGCGCCTGCCCGATGCGATCTGCATCTTCAAGCCGTCCCTGATGCGCAACCCGGCGGTGGGCCCGGCGGCGGAGATGGCCGGCTACGTAAGGGGGGACACCGGGATCGACCTGATAAAGGCCGCCGCCACAAAGGTCGGAGCCGGCCAGTCGCTCCTCGTTTTTCCCGAGGGCACGCGGACGGAGCAGGGGACCATCCTTGGCAAGATGAAGCCGGGATTTGCTCTCATCGCGGACAGGGCGAAGGCCCCGGTGAGGCTTATGGTCATCACGGCGAGCCCGGGGATCGGAGCGCGGGGGCGGCCGTGGTGGCCCGCTCCCGCGGTGTGGCCCGGATCGATCACGATCTCCCTCGACAGGACTTGGCCCTATGTACCCGGGCGCTCGGCCGCGCAGTTGACGCAGGCGGTCGAGGCGCGGATCTGCGAGGTGATCACGGCCGGAGGAACAGGATGAGCCGCCCTCGCACCCACGTGGTTCTCATCCCCGCGTTCAATCCGGGAAACCTCCTGGTGGCGACGGTGGAGGGTGCGTTCGCAGTCTGGGAGGACGTCTGGGTCATCGTGGACGGTAGCACGGACCGCAGCCACGAGGCCCTCGCAAAAGGCGGCCGCGCGGGCCTGAAGGTCATCGTGATACCGAAGAACGGCGGCAAGGGCTCGGCGGTCCTGGAGGGTGCGAGGCGGGCGATCTCCGAGGGGTACACGCATGCGCTGGTCATGGACGCCGATGGCCAGCATCCGTCCGAGCGGATACGCGACTTCATGGAGGCCTCGGCTGCCGAGCCCGCGTCGGTCATCTGCGGAAAGCCCCAGTTTGGGCCGGAGGCGCCGATCGCGAGGCTCTACGGCCGAAAGCTGAGCATTGCCCTCGTGAAGTTTGAGACGTCGGGCCTTGGGGCGTCGGACCCCTTGTTCGGCTTTAGGGTGTATCCGCTGGGGCCGCTCGTACGGATCCTCGAGGCGACGCGGGGCGGCCGGCGATATGATTTCGACCCCGAGGTCGCCGTGCGGCTTGCCTGGGCGGGAATCCCTGCGATAAACATTGACGCCCGATGCGCTTACGTGAGCCGTGATAAGGGAGGCGTTTCCCATTTCCGTTATGTCAGGGATAACCTTAGGATGATCGCCATGCATTTCCGGCTCCTTTTCGACAGGGTAGTGCGCGGCCGCGGGGGCAGGTCGGCGTGAGGGCCATCCGCCCAGTCCTCCTGGCCATGGCGTTCGCCGTTTCGGCGCTGAGCGCCCCTGGTGCGGGCCCCGGCCTCTCGCTCGGCGCAGGGGCGGGACTGTGGCGGCCCCTGATTGAGGCCCTTGCGGCAAGGGGGGCGATAGAGGCCCGCTTCACCGAACGGCGCTACTTCTCCTTCCGCCGCGAACCCACGGTGCTCAAGGGGGTGATTCGCGTCTCGGACGACCGAGGAGTCAGCCTGGGATACACGGACCCGGAGGTGACCACGGTGATCGTCGATTCGGCGGGACTGATCGTCAGGGACCGCAAGGGCCGCGACCGCGAGATGGCGGCCGGTTCGAAGGAGGCCGGCGCGGTCGTCTCCCTTCTTCCGATCCTGAGGTTCGACGCGGACACTCTGGACAGCCTCTTCGACACGCAGGTGAGCATGGAGGGCTCCGGCTGGAAGCTTGAATTTACGCCCCGCGACCCGAGAGCCGCGCGGACACTCGGCTCCATCACCGTCTGGGGCACGCTGACCGAGGTGGCGCGCATTGAATTCCGCAGGAGCGCCTCGCAGCGGATCGAGATAGAGGTCGGTGAAACCAGGACAGGGGTGGTCTTCTCGGCGGCCGAGTTGTCGAGGTACTTCCGCAGGCCCGCCCCACGCTGATGGAGCCCCCCAGGCAGAAATGGCTGGCCCGCCTCCTGCTGCTTGCGGGCGGCCTCGCGGGACTCGCGTGGCTAGGCAGTCTCGACCTGAGTCGGAAGGTATCCTCGGATGTCCTCGACCTCGTGCCCAGTGATGAGCGTTCGCCGGAGCTTTCCATGGTGCGGAGCCTCGCCGGCGAGGACGAGGCCCGCGTTCTGCTCCTCGCTGTCGGCGTGTCGCCGCGGCCGGGCGAGCCCCCGGAGGCGCGGGCGCTTCGGTGCGACCACGCCGCCGAGAGTTTTTCGGAATTCCTTGCGAAGGACCCGGCTATCGCCTCCTCCATGCCGCTCTCGGACACCAAGCCCAGGGACGATCTTGCCGCGGCCATCTTTAACCGGCGCATGGACTACCTGCTGCCGGCCTGGCTTGAGGAGCGCCGCGGGGCCTACGTGGCGGAGGGTGCCAAGGGGGACTGGAGCGCATGGCTGGCCGAGCGCACCGTTTCGGATCTCGAGGCCCACCTCGCCCGCCCGGAGGCCATGGCAACCCAGGACCTCCTGGCCTCGGACCCCCTCCTCTTGGTCCCGCGCCTCGTAGGCCGCATATCGGGGTTGTCAGACACGGGCCTCGCCCAGGGCCGCTCAGGCGACTACTCGCTCGTCTGGGCGAGCAGCCGTTTCTCGCCGCTCGCGCCGGAAGGGCAGCAACCCGTTTCCGCGGCCGTGGAAGGCGCCCTCGCGAAGGTGCGGTCCTCCGAGCCAGGGGTCGAGCTGCGCTGGACCGGGATCGGTCGATTCGCCGCGGCCAGCAGGACGCGGATCGAGCGGGAGATGGCGACCCTCAACCTGCTCTCGCTCGTGCTCGTTGTTCTGGTGGCGGCCGTGAGCGTGAGGCGGGTGCACCGGGCGGCTCACCTAGTGCCCGTGGTGCTCGGGTCGCTTCTCGGCGCGTGGGTGGCCACGACGGCCGTCTGGGACCGCGTTCATATTCTCGTGTTCGTCGTGGGATCTCTCCTGGCGGGAGTCGCCGTGGACTACGGGTTTTACCTCTACTTGCAGCCCCTTAAAAGGCCGGGCGAACCCTACATGGAGAGGGCCTCACGGCTCATCCGTCCGCTTCTAGCCAGCGCCCTGACCACGGTCATTGGCTTCTCGTTCCTCCTGTGGTCGGAGCTTCCGCTCATCAGGCAGGTGGGCGTTTTCGTCAGCGCCGGCCTCGTCTGCGCCCTGGGAACGGCCCTTCTCTGGTTTGCGCAGCTGGATGACTCCCATCTCGATACGCGGGCCTTCATCAGGCGCCGGCTTTCAAATCCGGGTCCGCGCGCCCGCAGGGCGGCCCGACTGGCCCTGGCCGCGGGGGCAATCGTCGCGGTGATCGGGCCCTGGCGCCTTCACTGGCGCGACGACATACGCGAGCTCGAGATTCCCGCGCCGGAGCTGAAGGCGAACGATGCGCAGGTGAGATCTCTCTTTGGGCAGACAGGCCAGCGCACGGTGTACCTGACGCGCGGATCCTCGGCGGCCGAGGCGCGCAACTCGCTCCAGGCGTTCCTCTCCTGGCACGACAAGGAGTACCCGGACGCGAAGACGGCGACCCTTGGCTTTGCCTTGCCCACCGAGGAGCAATACCAGCGCCTCCCCGGATGGCTTGCTTCCCTTGGTGGATTCGAACCTGAGCTGCGGCTCGCGCTCGGGCGCCATGGGTTCGACCCCGGAGCGTTTGCCCCGTTCTTCGCGTCCTGGCATGAGGAGATCCAGAGTGCCAATCGCCCGTCCTATTCGGAACTGGTGACGATGCTTGCTGCGAAACTCAAGGGACCGCTCTCGTCGCTCTTGCACGTGGGCCCGGGAGCCACCTGGTTTGTCACGATCGCTGAGCAGGCGCCCGGCAAGGATCCGCCCGCGTCCTTCAACACCGTGACCGACAGCCAGCTCCAGAGCCTGAACAAGCTCTTTGGCCGCTACCGGGTCTCGGCGCTTCGCCTCAGCTCCGTGGGGCTCGGGTTCGTTGGCCTTAGCGTCTTCGCGCTCTATGGCCTGCGAAGAGGGGTGCGCATCTTCGCGGTCCCGGCGGGCGCCTGCCTCTTCGCCTTCGGCCTGTTCGGTGTGGCGGGAGCGACGCTGAACCTATTCAACCTCCTCGGGGCCTTCCTCGGCGTATGCCTGAGCCACAATTACGCGATATTTTCCGCGGAAAGCCAGGGATGCGGCGAGGAGCCGCCCCCGTCGATCCGGCTGTCGGCAGTGGCGACCGCGTCGTCCTTCGGGGTGCTTGCGCTTAGCAGGATCCCCGTCGTCGCGTCGCTAGGGGCCACCGTGGCGGTCATCGTGCTTTCGGCCCTTCTCATCACGGAGCTTGCGCCGATAGCGGGCTCCAGCAAAAGCCCCCGGGGGAAAATCCCTCCGAGGGCGTAAGAAAACCGGCGGCATCGAAAGTTCACGATGCCCGGGAAAATATGGGGCGAGGGCGCTTTATCCGAACCAGGTCCCTGTCGGTATTCCGTGGGGCTGGTCGGGGCGCGTTAAGGAGTTCAACTGTCGCCTGACTTACCTTCCTCGCCCTATTGGCGACATTTATCGCTTACTTTTTCTTCTTCGACTTCGACTTCGACTGCTTCTTCTTCGCTGTTTTCTTTACTGCTTTTTTCTTAGCCATGGTGGATTTCCTTCGCTGTGGGTTGTTGATAATCGGGACACGATCGTCCCGAAAGTGTGCATCAGTGTCGGACAGGTTACGGAGATTGTAAACAACTGTCGGTGCTCCTTGCGCAAAAATCTGCGGTCCCGTCTTTCCTGAGGAAAGGGCCTTTCGTGGCGTTTTTCCGGCCGCAAAATGTATCCATAAAACGGATCGCCAGGGCGCTATTTCTTCGCCCCAGAGGGAGAGACCGCAATGCCTGGGATCGGACGGCGTCGGTAATCCGCGTAGTCCGGCACGATCCGATGGTAGGTTGAGTCCATGAGCGGCGAGGAGATGATGAAGTCGGCCGAGGCCCTGTCGCAGGCAATAGGAATATTCCAGACCACCGCCATCCGCAGCAGCGCCTTCACGTCGGGGTCGTGCGGCTGCGGCTCGAGGGGGTCCCAAAAGAAGATGAGGAAGTCGATGGCGCCCTCCACGATCTTGGAGCCGATCTGCTGGTCTCCCCCGAGCGGCCCGCTCTCCAGGCGCGTGATGGGGAACTTGAGCTCCTTCTCGAGCACCGCGCCCGTGGTCCCTGTCGCGAAGACGGCATGGTGGGCAAGCAGGTCCCGGTTGAACTTCGCCCATTCGATCAGGTCGCGCTTCTTGTTGTCGTGGGCGACGAGCGCGATCTTCTTGTTGGGGCTCATCTCGATCGTCTTGTAGTTCATGGGTGGGTCGTTCCCGCGGGTGGTGGCGGCAGCGACGCGTGTATGAGAGCCCCTACAGGGCTGCGGGGTCAAGGATCAGGCCGAGCGACCGCGGCGCTTGCGATTCTGGCGAATGCGCGTTGGTTGCAGTCCTATGAAACGAAGCGCATCCGCGGTATGGCGTGGCAACCTCAAGACGGGAAAGGGAAGCCTTTCCACCGACAGCACGGTTCTGAAGGATACCCAGTACTCGTTCACCTCTCGCTTTGAGAGCGGGGTGGGGACTAACCCGGAGGAACTCATCGCCGCGGCGCACGCGGGGTGTTTCACGATGGCGCTCTCGGCGGGACTCGACCAAGCGGGCTTCACCGCCGAATCGCTGATCACGACCGCGGCGCTGACTCTTGAGAACAATCCGCAGACCAGCTGGACGATTTCCGCGATACATCTGACGACGGTCGCGAAGGTGCCGAACATCTCCCCGGAGAAGTTCGCAGAGGTGGCAGCCGGCGCGAAGGCGAACTGCCCCGTCTCGCGCGTACTCAAGGCGGCGATCACGCTCGACGCCAAGCTGACCTAGGGGGAGGCAGGGCGGCTCAGGCCGGCTCCTTGAACTGCAGGGCGTGCAGCCTCGAATAGAGACCGCCAAGCTCCAGTAGCTGCGCGTGGCTCCCATTCTCGGCGAGCCTTCCCTGGTCCATGACGAGGATCTGGTCCGCCTTCTGGATGGTGGAGAGCCGGTGTGCGATGACGAATGTCGTCCGTCCCCGCATGACCCGCTCCATAGCCTCCTGGATGAGCCTCTCGGAGGCGAGGTCCAGGGCGCTTGTGGCTTCGTCGAATATGAGAATCCGCGGGTCCTTGAGGATTGCCCTTGCGATTGCGATGCGCTGGCGCTGCCCGCCGGACATCTGCGCCCCGCGCTCCCCGACGACGGTGCTGTACCCGTCGGGCAACGCCATGATGAAGTCGTGGGCATTGGCCGTTTTTGCGGCCGAGATGATCTCCTCTCTCGTCGCCTCCGGTTTGCCGTACTTGAGGTTGTCCTCAATCGTTCCGGAGAAGAGCACGTTCTCCTGAAGGACGATGCCGATCTGGCGCCGGAAGGAGTCTGAGACGGCTGTTCGCAGGTCGTGCCCGTCGACAAGGACCAAGCCGCTCGCGGGGTCGTAGAACCGGGCGAGCAGGTTGATGATGGTGCTCTTCCCGGAGCCGCTTGGCCCGACGATGGCCGCGACCTGGCCCTCCCGGATCCGGAAGGATACGTCGCGCAGGGTTCGCGGCCCTCCGGGGATCGCGGCCTCCGTGCTGTAGTCAAAGCTGACATTTCTAAATTCCACATCGCCGCGAAGGACGGGAAGGGGTTCGGCACCCTCAATGTCCAAAACCTCAGGCTTTGTGTCCAGGAGCCTAAAGACATTCTCCAGGCCCGTTATCGCCCTCTGGAAGATGGTCGCAAGGTCGACGAACCTGACTATGGGAGGGAAGACATAGGCGATGTAGGCGTTGAAGGCGACGAGGGTGCCGACCCCCATCTGGCCCTTGATGACGAGCCAGCCACCATATCCCAAGACGATGAGGGCTCCGACCGACCCTAGGAGGTCCGCGATCACGGCGAGCTTGGTGTTGCGCATCACAATGCGCGAGTAGTTGAAAAAATCCGCGTTGATTCCGCTCGAGAAGGTCGTGATCTCGCCCTGCTCCCTGACGAACGACTTGATGACCCGCGCGCTCGAGACCTTCTCGTGCAGGAAACCCATAACCCGATCCCAGTTTTGTCGGTGGGTCCTGCTCTCCTCGCGCATCCGGCGCCGATTGTAGAGGTAGTTTATGACGAAAAACGGCATGACGGCGCACGTGGCCGCGGCGAGGCGCCAGTCGACATAGAAGAGGAACCCGATGACCACGACCACGGTGACGGAGTCGGCGATGAGGTTAATGAGAAACCCGTTTGTTAGCGTATAGACCTCGCCCGTGTCCTGGCTGACACGGGATACCGTCTCGCCCGTGTGGGTGTTGTCAAAGTAGCGGAGCGAGAGTGTCTGCAGGTGTGCAAAGAGGCGGATGCGCAGGTCGCAGACGAGCCTCATCGCGGCGTTCTGCAGGACGCGGTTGCGCACCATGGTAAGCCAGGCCCGCAGGATGAAGAGGGCGGTGAACACCCCGAGGAGCTGCGCGAGGAGGCGGAGATCCTTTCCCGGTAACGCCTTATCTATGATCAGCTTGAGGATCCATGGTGCGGGTAGGGTGAGGAAAGTGGCGGCGAGGATGAGCCCTATTCCCAGGGCGATCTTCGTGGCATGGGGGCGGCAGAGGCCGAGAAATCTCCAGAAGGGTGAGTGCTTCATCGATCGTTTAGGGCGGATCGGCGGACGGGCGCCCGCATGATGATACCAAGGCTCACCATAGTCCCGCCCTCCTAAGGCGCCTAGGCCGAAATCAGCCCGTGCCGGTCCCGGTACGTGGTCGGCGATTCCCCGGCGATCCTGAGGAAGACACGGTTGAACTGGGAGAGCGACTGGAAGCCCGCCTCAAATGCCGCCTCACTCACGCGCTTGCCCGGATTGAGAAGGAGCTGCTTGACCTTTTCGACCCTTAGGCGGGCCAAGTACTCGGTGAAGGTCATCCCGATCGACTTGCGGAAGACGCGGCTGAAATAGTACGCGCTGATGTTCACCTGCTTGGCGACCTCCTCTAGGGAAAGGGGCTCGGAGTGGCGCTCCTCGATGAAGGCGCGGGCTCGGCCGATCACCGGCGACTCGGCGGCCTCGCGCTTCAGGAGGAGCTGCTTGCCAAGTAGGGAGAGGTGCTGGGCGAAGATCTGCAGGAGGCTCACGATGGACTCGTATTGCTTCTCTGTGACGACGCGGGACTGGAAGTACGCTTCCTCGAGCCTTTTCAGGTCAACCTGGGAGCCGAACCGAAGGAGGGTCTGCGTGGTCTCGGAGAATTGCCGCGATGTGGGCTCGCTGGTGAGGATCTGGCCCGTCTGGAGGAAGGCGATCACGTTGTCCCCGACGCGCACGGGAACCGCCGAGTCACAGAAGCCGGCGAAGCACCGGAGGGTCTTGGGATCGAAATGCGCCTCCTCCTCGAGCTTCTGCTGGAGCTGGATGCATGCCGAGCAGCTGTGGTTGGTCTGCGCCATGATGACGCAGAAGGGATTCTCCTTGGGGTCGCCGTGGTGGGGAAGGTTGAAGGACTCCAGCGGGCGAAGGGCCAGGGGCATGCCGGTCGTATCCCTGAATGCCTTCTCATAATGCCGGTAGATCTGCGATCGTTTCAGGTGCTCAACGACCTCTCGCGACCTGTGCTTTCGGGAATCTCCTGGCATCCCGATCTGGTATCGCAGCCTCGCGAATCGGGCCAGCGTAAACCCGCTGCGTGCCCCATCTTATTAGCAGCGCATGAAAACGGGGTAATTGATGCGCTAGTAGGTCATTAAGAAATACTTGCACATTAAAAGGTCAGGCTCGCCCCCGGGCCCGGACGCCGGTCTGCGATACGGGTTCCGGGGGCGGCTTCCGCCTCCAGTTTAAATTCCCACGACCGGCTGAAATGCCGGTGCGCGGCATCAATCAATCGGCAGAGCGGGGGCCGCGTTCCTCGGAGAGGTCCTTCTTGCTTTCGTAGATCCCGATCGAGCGTGCGCTGTCGCTCCACGGGGGCA
>Ga0265327_10004735_pt1 | contig 11876 bp, 9 predicted proteins | sample 41621metaG_FD_202089 | JGI IMG/M metagenome (GOLD analysis project Ga0265327, IMG submission 202089) | Rhizosphere microbial communities from Carex aquatilis grown in University of Washington, Seatle, WA, United States - 4-16-21 metaG | ecosystem: Host-associated > Plants > Roots > Rhizosphere >...
CCGTATCTGCCCGACGGCCATACCGATCCGATCGCGCGCGCCATCATGGAAACCTTCGCCAACCGGCTGACCCACGAGAAATACGCCTCCACCTACACCAAGGTTGTGACCGCGCTGCGAAACCTCTTCAAAGTCAAAGCGGACAGCCCCGCGCTGGTGAATTTCGTCAACCTGGTCAGATGGGTGGACCCCCACTCCGCTGAGAAGATTTCCAAGGATATCGGGATGGTGTGAAATCAGCGAAGAAAACCCCGCTGCAACTGCGTCATCAAATCATTCACCGCCAGCATCAATTCGCCGCGCCGCTCGGTCTCCCCGGGTTTTGATAAATCCATCGGCGCCGCCATCACCCCGGTGTAGCGATGCGTCAAAGCCATCCGCTCGTCCCGCTGGCCCAGCGAGCGCAGCAGGCTCCGCACCAGCTCCGCCTGTTTTTTTGCCGAGGTGATTTGCTTCAAGGCGACATTCGCCGTCAGCCCACCCGCCTCGACGCGTTTCAGCAAACCACACTCGAATAAACCGCAACGCATCGGCCGCTCCGCGTAGATCCGGCAAAACTTTCCATCAAAACATACACACGGCTGGCTGAACGCCACCTTCGTCCGGGGTTTTTGATACAAGGTCAGCCCAAGTCGCTTCAACCGTCGTGCGTCATCGCTCGCACGCAACTCCACATCCGCAAACAACGTGCTGTCGCAGCACAAGCCGCAGTTGGGACAAAGCGCGTCAATGCTTTTCATACGATGGAGGATAGCAGCCCCGGCGAACTCGTTCTAATGATTTGTCTGCCAATCACGGTTGACGAATATCATGGCAGGGTGTTCCATGAGGCGGATGGGGCGGGACCGAGCGAAAGGCTGGAGCCGGCGGCTTTCGTTTGCGGATGCTTGAGTCGTGCCTATGGTTCAATATGAGAAAACACATCTTATTAATCTCACTCAGCGGCGCAGTTCTGCTTTGTGGCTGCGACAAACAGACAAAGTTGAACGGCCAGAAGATTGATGCCCTCTCGCAGAAGCTGGCCCGGCTCGAACAAATGCAAGCCAACCAAGTGATGTTGTTGCAATCGCAGCTTAAATCGCTGCCACCCACGTTGGACAAGATGAACAGCTCCTACTTTGAAAAAAACCAGGACGCAGCGCTTTTCTTTCATACCAACACGCTGTTTCTGTTGCTGACGGTCGGCAAACAGATCGAGTCGCAACTTCAGGCGGCGGATGCGGAACGACAGGCGCAAAACTCCCAGGCAATCAGTTTCCATACCAACCAGATAAACTCGATTTATCTTTGCACGGCGCATGTTGAAGATGCCTTGACCAGCCAGGAAAAACGAATCGTGGACAAGATTACCGCCGAAAACAGACAGGCGAATGCCGTCTTAAGCAACGCCTTGATCAGGGCGGTCAACGAAGTATTATCCAAACAAATCAAAACGCTAGCACCGGATGCCGCCGAAGTCGCCCGCCGGAGAAAGCTGGAAACGGATGTGGCTCAAATTCAGGACGAACTTGTCCGCCTCAAAGCCTGGCTGGAAAACACCAACCGTTCCACCCGCCGCCCTGGAACAGCGGAACTCCGCTGATGAAACTTTTTCATCGCCACAAATGCCGCGGATATTTCCGCGCCAGCTCGGATTTGATTTTGGGGTAATGTTCGCGCCAGAAACTCGCCAGATCCTGCGTCACCTGAACCGGCTTCATGCCCGGCGTCAGGATGTGCACTGTCACCGGTAAGCGGCCCAACGCGATTTTCGGCGTCTGGTTCACGTCGTAAAGTTCCTGGATGCGCAGCGAAATGAACGGCGCTTTGCCCGGCTCATAATTAACCTTCGGCGTCCGACCGTTGGACAGCGTGAGTCGCTCCGGCGCATGTTTATCCAGCAACTCCCGCTGCGACTGCGAGAGCCATGACATCACGACCGGTTTCACCTCGCGCTCCTTGATATCCTTGTAGCTCACCGCGCCGTGGCACAGCTCGGCGATAATGTGCTGCTTGTCATCCCCGGTGATAGCCGGCAGTTGCAAGTCCGCGCAGTGTTGGCACAGCAAATCCAGCCGCGCCAGCCATTGCTCGACGTGATGGTCCCAATTCGGCAGCAGCAAACGTCCAGCCATAACCTCATCCGCCAGCAATCGCGCCGCGGCTTCGGCCGGCGGCGGGTCAATCCGCTTCGCCGCCAGGGATAAATCGCGAAACCGCAACAGCTCCGCCGCCAAAACCCGTTTCTGCTGCGCGTCGAACTGGACATGCACCTCGCTCTTGATGTCGTCGGGAAACAGCTCGCGCAGCCAGTCGGCTTCAATCGCCGTGGCCAGCGAAAGAATCGTGTTCACCTCCCGGTCCCGGCCTTCCACCTCGCGGATTTCCGCCACGACAAACAGCGGACTGTGCTGCACCCTGCTCTCGCGCGCCAGCACGCCGCGCCGACCATGCACCAATTCGCTTCGCAGGGTACCCTGGTCCAACCGCCGCGCCACGCGGTCGCTGAAACCGATGAGGATGCATTTCTGCAAAGCCTCGTCCTTCACCTCGTTCGGTCGCGTGTCGAGGCCTTCATCCTTGGCGATGCGGAGAAATTGTTCAAACAACGGCCCGACTTGTCTGGCCGTGACGGCGTGAATACCCAGCTTGCAACAGGCATCGATGCGAAATTGATTGTTGAACGCATAACTCCACGCGCGCATGAGAATCCAAAAGTCGGAGCCGGCCTGCTCGCCCAGCAAATCTTCCCGCGCGGAATCCACGTCCTGGCCGCAATTGCGCAGCAGCAGGTCCCGCCCCTGCGTGAGGGCCGCGACGAGACAGGCTTGATGCACACAGCCGTATGCCTGCGCCGCCAGCAGCATCCGCGCATAACGCGGGTGCAGGGGAAACGCCAGCAACTTGCGGCCAATGGGGGTGATTTTGCCGTCGTGAATCGCGCCGAGGTCCGCCAACAACTCCTCCGCATGGGTCAGCGAAATTTCATCCGGTTTTTCCAGCCAGCGAAACTTGCGCAAGTCTGCCACACCCGCCGCCTTCAAAGTCAGCACGACTTCCGACAAATCGAGCCGGCGAATTTCCGACATCTCATGCGGCACGCGCTCGTCGTGTTCCGGACGCGACCAAAGACGGACGCACGTTCCCGGCGCGGTGCGGCCGGCGCGGCCCGTGCGCTGGTCGGCATTCGCCTGGGATATTTTTTCAATCAACAGGGTGTTGATACCGCGGTTGGAATCGTAACGGGCGATGCGCGCCAGCCCGGAGTCAATCACCAGCCGCACGCCGTCGATGGTGATGCTGGTCTCCGCAACGTTTGTGGCGACGACCACTTTTCGCCGATCATAACGCGCCACCGCCGCATCTTGATCCTTCGGCGGCAGCTCGCCATGCAACGGCAAAACGATAAAACCCTTCGCTTCGCGGGTAGAACGGATGGCTTCGATCGTCTGCGAAATCTCAAAACCGCCGGGCATGAACACCAGCACATCACCCTCGCCACCCGAATTGATGAAGCGGGAAAATTCTGCCGCCGCAATCTCCCAGACCGGCGGCCCATTCAGGCCCAGCCGGTGCGGCAGATATTCCACCGCCACCGGAAAGGTGCGGCCGGCGGAAGACAAAGTGGCGCAGGGCGCGAGATATCTTTCCAGTTCTCCCGCATTCAGCGTCGCCGACATGACGGCGAGTTTCAGATCCGGCCGATGTTGTTCCTGCAAATCCAGCGCCTGCGCCAGCGTGATATCACCGTATAGATGCCGCTCGTGAAACTCGTCGAAGATGAGGGCGGAAATGCCTTTCAACTTCGGGTCATCAATCATCTGCCGCAGCAAGACGCCCTCGGTGACAAAGCGAATCTTCGTTTTGGCCGATGTGACATTTTCGAAGCGAATCTGGTAGCCGACCTCGTCGCCAAGTTTCACCCTCAATTCCGACGCGACGCGTTTGGCCAGCAACCGCGTGGCCAGCCGGCGCGGCTGGAGAACCACGACCTGCCCATCGCCCAGCAAACCGTGCTTCATCAGCATCTGCGGCACCTGCGTGGATTTGCCGGAGCCGGTCGGCGCAGACAAAATCAAGCGCCGGTCGGCCTGCAGCCGCGCGATGATGTCGCGCTCGATTTCATAGATGGGCAAACGGTCGTTCATGAACACGCGGAGCGTAGCAATTCACAGCAAACGGGAAAAACCAATTCAACTTTATGAGGCGGAAAGTTCCTCGAGCCTCACCCCCTCGCGCTGAAGAACCACCGCTTCAACCCGCGGGACATACATCTGGGTTTCGGCGGGCAGATGCGTCGCGATCTGGTCGTAACTCTTCGCGTGGTAGCGGGTCAACAGCTTTTGCACCGTGCCCTCGCCGGCGTTGTAAGCGGCCAGCGCCAGCCGCCAGCTGCCAAACTTGTCGTGCAGAAACCTCAAGTATTGCGCGGAGGCCGTGGCGCTCGGCGATGGCTGAAAACGCTGGTCAAACGGCCAGAGGGACAATCCAAAACGCCTAGCGGTGGCCGGCATCAACTGAAACAAACCCGCCGCACCGGCCGGACTTTGGGCGCGCCGGTCGAAGGACGATTCCACCTCCGCCAGCCATACCAGCTGCGACGGGACTTTTTGCGCGGCGAACACCGGTTTTAGATCCGTCATATATTTCCTGGCGGCCGGGGGCCACGGTTCGGCGGCAACTTTCCTGATCCAAATCTCACGCGCCCGTTGCGGCAGGGGATTCGGCACAACTTTAGGCGTTTGATTGGTCGCCGTGGCGGGTGGCGGCGGAATGGTGACATTGATTTCATCGGCCACTTCCAGATACGGCATCTGCGCTTTCAACCACGCGGCGTAAGGCTGGGTATCCTCGCTGCTTTCAAGCAAGGGCAGGATCGCTTTCGCCGTCTGGCGCAGGGCGGCAAGGTCAACGACATAGTCGCCCTGGAAACGCGACTGTATCTGGCGGAAAAAATCCTGCACCGCCTGATCATTCACCTCCGGCACAGCATTGAGCAGATTGGTATCGAGATTTGCCTGCGCCAATTGTTGCAGGCCTTGAAGCAAGTCAGGCAAGGAAACACCGTTATCCTGCGCAGGCGCATGAAGCGCGGCCGCGAGAAAAATCAGGGCACAGCAAACTGCTATTTTCATGCCTGGCAATGTGAACCGGCGAAGGACGTTAAGCAAATGGTTTAAGCTTACGCGAGCTGCCAGCCAGGCTGGATTTCCTCGCTGAGCGCGGGCAACGGCATTTTCGCCATCAGTTTTCTTTCGGCCAGGATGCCGATCATCGCGGCATTGTCGGTGCAGAGATTCTTTTCGGCGAGGCGCAAGGTGAAGCCGTTCTGTTTACAGACGCGTTCCAATTCAGTCCGCAAACCGCGATTGCACGTCACGCCGCCGGAGGCGGTGATGCAGCGAACCCCCTCACGTTTCGCAGCGCGGATGGTTTTCTTCACCAGCACTTCCACAATGGCCGCCTGCACGCTGGCGCAGAGGTCGCAAATCTGCTTCCGGTCGTCGAGCAACGCCGGATGATCGCGAATGAAATAGCGCACCGAGGTTTTCAGGCCGCTGAAGCTGAAATCGTCATTGGCGTCGTGCAGCAGCGGGCGCGGAAAGTCGTAGGCCTTCGGATTCCCCTGCTCCGCCAACTGGTCAATGATCGGCCCGGCGGGATAGGCGAGGCCCATAAGTTTGCCGGTCTTATCGAAGCATTCGCCAGCCGCATCATCAATCGTCCCGCCGAGCACGCGGTGTTTCAGATCGGATTCAACCAGCACCAGCATGGTATGTCCGCCACTGACGATGAGGGAGAGGTTGGGCTGAAAGCTGGTAAAGTCGGCTTGCAATACCGGCTTCCCTCGCCCCTCGGAGGAGAGTGGGAGTGAGGGTGAGGGGTGAGGTTTCTGGAAAACATTCAACGCCGAACATTCAATATTCAACATCGAAGGAACCGGCGGACCAGCAGCCATTTTGGATGTTGGATGTTGGAAGTTGGATGTTGAATGTTCAACCGTCAGATCTCCACCCCTCACCCCGGCCCTATCCCCTCCGAGGGGCGAGGGAGAAGCTATTTGAATCCACGGCGAATACAGGTGCGCTTCGTGGTGATTGATGCCAAGGAACGGTTTATTGAGCGCGAACGCCACGGACTGCGCCGCTTTGAAGCCGATGAGCAAAGCGATGCCCAGCCCCGGCCCCTGCGTGGCGGCGACCGCATCGAGTTGCAGCGAGGAGATGCCCGCTTCACTCAACGCCGCCTGCGCGACCGGCAGGAGATTTTTCAAATGCTCGCGCGCGGCGAGTTCCGGCACCACCCCGCCATATTCAGCATGCAGTTTGACTTGCGAGGAAACGACGTTGGACAGGACTTTACCATCGCGCACGACCGCAGCGCTGGTTTCATCGCAGGAAGTTTCGATGGCGAGGAGGGTCATATCGTTAATAATCGCAACGCAAATTGTAAAATGCCGCCATTGCAAAAGCGGGTTCAACCATACCGCCGTTCACAGTGCATGTTATTTCGCCGCTATTTTCTTTGACTGATCCGGCGCGCTCATTTTGTGAAAAATTATCAGGCCCTTGAGCAAATCCTGAGCGCGTTCAAGCTGTTCGTCATGGATGGCCTTGACCGCGGCGCGATCACGTTCGGGCAGCGAATCGACCCCGCCCGGCGAACGTTGCAACAGCAACGCGGCCTCCTCGGAATCTGTGACCGGCACCAAAATATCCGGCGTGATGCCGCGCTGATGAATGACCTTGTGGCTGGGCGTGTAATATTTGGCGACGGTCAGCTTGAGCGCGGAGCCGTCATCGAGCGGAAAAACCATCTGCACCGAACCTTTGCCAAAAGTCTTCTCGCCCAGCACCACCGCGCGATGCAGATCCTGCAGACAGCCACTGACAATCTCCGCCGCACTGGCCGTGCCCAGATTCACCAGCACCACCATGGGAATATTTTTCAGCTCGTCGCCGCTGCCTTTGGCGTAATACTTGTCCACCGTGCGCCGGCCCTCAGTGGAAACCACCAATTGCCCGCGCGGCAGGAATTTCTGCGAAACCTCCACCGCCTCCTCCAGCAATCCGCCGGGGTTCCAGCGCAGGTCCAGGATGAGCCCTTTTACTCCCTGCTGCTTGAACCGGCCAAGCGCCACTTCCAAATCCTCGCCGGTTTTGTCACCAAACTGGGTGATGTGGACATAGCCAACCTGGTTGGTATCAACCGGAAATTCTTTTTGCCCGTTGATATCCTTGACCATCGTCACCTGAATGACGGCGCGCTTCAGCGTGTAATTTTTGGTCGCGCCGGTGGCTGGCCGCTCGATGGTGATGGTCACGGACGAGCCCGGTTCGCCGCGCAATTGTTTGACGACATCGGAAAGCGACTGATGTTCGACGCTCCGGCCTTCGACTTTGATGATGCGGTCGCCCGCAAGAATGCCCGCACGAAATCCCGGCGTGTCCGCCATGGGCGAAACGACCGTGACATATCCGCCTTTGATCGCCACCACCAGCCCCAGACCGCCAAACTGGCCTTCGGTGTCATCCTGCAATTGATGAAAAGAATCCGCGTTGAGAAACTCACTGTGCGGATCGAGCTTGCCGACCGCGCCCTTGAGCGCGGAATAGACCAGCTGCTGATAAGTGAGATCCTTGCCATCCACATACTCCTTGCGGATTTTCCGGATCGCATCCGTGAACAAATCAACATTCGTCTGAATTTCGTCCTCGCCGTTCGCCGGCCGGGCGGCGCTTAAATATATCTTCGCGCCCACCACGAGATTGAGGAGCAGCGCGACGAGCACCAGACCAAAGATGAAACGGCGTTTCATAACGGGGGAAAATTTACCACGAAGCCACCCGGACACAAAGACCCAAAGCCTGTGACAAATTTAAATTTGCCAACCTTCAACCCTGAACATTAAACGCTCAACACCCAATGACACTCAACCACCCGCAATTGGCTGTTCAAGGTTGAAGGTTGAGCGTTGAATGTTCCCGCAATAAAGATTCGACGAAAGGCAGATCCGCCGGGACCGTCACCTTGGGATTAGGCGTGAGGCTTTTCACCAGCCGCACCGCCTGGCCAATGAGCTCGCAAGCAGCGGTGTCGTCGGTAAGCACCTGTTTCTTTTCACGCGCCGATGAAATCGCCCGGCGGATGACGGCCACCCGAAACGTCTGCGGCGTCTGCACCGACCACAATTTGGAGCGGTCCACGGTGCGCGAAATCACTTTGCCATCGCTGGTTTCCTTGATCGTGTCCGTCACCGGCTGGGCGGCGACCGCCGCCCCGGTCTCACGCGCGGCCTGAATGGTGGCCGCAATCAAATCCTCCGGGGTGCAAGGCCGCGCCGCATCTTGGATGGCCACGATTTCCGTCTTCGGCGAAAGCGCTTCCAGCCCATTCCAGACCGAGTCCTGACGTTCCACGCCGCCGGCCACGAGCCGGAACGGTTTCTGAAAATGATATTTCTCCGCCAGTTCCGCGAAATGCGGCTGCATGCCGTCGCGCACCACGAGAATGATTTCATCCACGCAAGTCGCGGCATTGAACCGCTGCCAGGTGTGGGCGATGACCGGGCGACCGGCGACTTCAAGCCAGAGCTTGTCCACGCCCGCGCCCATGCGCGTGCCTTTGCCGGCGGCGACGATGATGGCTGATGTCATAGGTGAAGTCTAAAGTCCAAGGTCCGAAGTCTAAAGTCCAAAGCAACGCGTTATTCCCGACCGCGGACGTGAACTAACCGGCTGGCCGCCAGTCCAAAACCTTCAACTGCACGGTGGTCCGGCCGTTGAATTCGTTTAGATCCGGCGCAAACGCCAGGTCAAACCGGCCGGCCGGCAGCAAACCTTCCCCCGCATTCCACCAGACCGCCTCGTGCGTGGTGGTGCCATCCGTCACCCACAGCTTGAGGTGCTGTTTTTTTGCGCCCATGCGCTGGAACGGTTTTTTATGCGCCAGGTTTCGCGCGCAGAATTGCAGCGGCGGATTCCCCTGCCCGAGCGGTTTCATTTTTTCCAGCTCCGCGAGCGAATCCAAGGTCAGCTCCGCCAAACCGACTTCGGCATCCAGCCGCAGGGGCGGCTGCAAATCCTCCGGGCGCAACCGGCGCCGGGCAATTTCATTCAAACGCAGCCGCAGCAAATCCACCTTGTCCGGCGCGACGCTCAAGCCCGCCGCCATCGCGTGGCCGCCGTGTTTTATGAGCAAATCGTCGCACTCGCACAGCGCTGCCGCGAGGTCAAAGCCCGCGATGCTGCGACCGGAACCGCGCCAGTTGCCGGCATCGCCGCCGAGGATGATGGTCGGCCGGTAAAATTCCTGAAGCACGCGCGAAGCCACGATGCCCACAACCCCGATGTGCCAGAGCAATTCCCCCTCGACGATGACAAAGTCCTTCTGCGCGTCGAATTTCGAGCGCACCACGCCGGCGACGGCGTCGGTGATGCTGCGCTCGATGGTCTGGCGCTCGCGATTCTGGGCGTCGAGATTTTGCGCCAGCGGCAGCGCATCCGCCAAAGTTTCCGCGAGCAGCAGATGCAGCGAGGCTTCCGCCGTTTCCAGCCGGCCGGAGGCGTTCAAACGCGGCGCAAGCTGGTAGCCGACATCATGGGTGCCGAGTTTTTCCGGCGACTGCGCGACTTCCTTGAGCGCGAGAATTCCCGGGCGCTGCGTGGTGTTCAATCGCTCCAAACCGGCGGTGGCGAGAATCCGGTTTTCACCGACGAGCGGAACCAGATCGGCAATCGTGCCCAGCGCGACCAAATCCAGCAACGGTTTCAGATCAAATTCCGCCGCGCCGGGCAGGCCGGTTTCGCGCCCGCGCTTGACCAGCGCATGGGCCAGTTTGAACGCCAGACCGGCAGAGCAAAGCTCAGTGAAGTTTTGAGTTTTAAGTTTTGAGTTTTGAGTTAGCTGCGGATTCACGAGCGCCACGGCGGCGGGCGGAGGATTAGAAATTTGATGATGATCCAGCACGATGACTTCCACGCCGCGTTCCCGCAACCAGGCGATGGTTTCCACCGCCGTCGAACCGCAGTCCACGGCGAGCAGCAGTTTCACGGGAAATTTTTTGAGGCAGTTCTCCACGCCATCGCGGCTCAAGCCGTAACCTTCGTCCATCCGGTTCGGCAAATAGGCATCGGCGGACCAGCCCAGCCGGCGCAGCACCTCCAGCAGGAGCGTGGTGGAAGTCACGCCGTCCACATCATAATCGCCAAAGATGACCAGCGATTCGGCGCGTTCGCGGGCCAAAAGCAACCGGTCAACGGCGGCCGCCATGTTCGGCAGCAAAAACGGGTCGGCCAGGTTTTTGAGGCGCGGCGTTAAAAAGTTTTCGATGACGGACGGCTCGCTGAAGCCGCGGTTGAGGAGGCATTGCGCCAGCAGCGGGGAAATTTTCAATTGCGCCGCCAATTGACCGGCGAGCAACGGCTGCGGCGGCGCCTGCGTCCAGCGGAACTTCATTTGGCCCGGCCTTGCGCGGCTTTTTGCTCGCGGCGCGTGGCGGTGATGGACAGCAGAATGGAAGTGGCGATGATCGCGGCGACGACGAGCAGCGAAACCGGCGTGGAGATTTCCATCTGGAACCATTTTCCCGGGAGGTGGTGATGTGGATCCATCAGCATTTTAACCCCGATGAAGACCAGCACGACCGACAGCCCGAGCTTGAGGTAGCGGAAATATTGGATGGCGCCGGCCAGCACGAAATACAGCGAGCGCAGGCCGAGAATGGCAAAGACATTCGAGGTGAAAACGATGAACGGCTTGGTGGTCACGGCAAAAATCGCCGGGATGGAATCGAGCGCGAACACCAGATCGGTCGTCTCCACCATGATCAACACCAGCGCCAAAGTGGTGAGCAGCGTCCGGCCCTTCACGCGGACGACAAATTTCTCACCATGCAACTCATCGGACACGGGAAAAATTTTACGCGCCAGACGGATGACGGGATTTTTTTCCGGTTCGACCCCTTCGTCATCGGTGAACAGCATTTTCACGCCGGTGAAAACGAGGAACGCGCCGAAAAGATAGAGCGTCCACTGATACTTCTGGATGAGCACCGCGCCGGCCAGGATCAGCGTTCCCCGCATGACCAGCGCGCCAAGAATGCCCCAGAACAGGACGCGATGCTGATATTGCGGCGCCACGCGAAAGAAAGTGAAGATGAGCGCGATGACAAAGACGTTGTCCATCGAGAGGGACAACTCAATGATATAACCGGTGATAAACTCGATGGAGTCCTGCTTTTCCCAGCCGGAAATAAACGCCGGGCCGATCAGGAGGCCGAAAACAAAAGACAGCGTCACCCACAACACCGACCAGCCAAGCGCCTCCTTGAATTTAACGACATGCGACTGGCGATGAAAAACGCCAAGGTCCAGCGCCAGAAAAAAAAGGACACAGCCGACGAATCCCGCCCAATGCCAGGGCGTGATGGCGATGGATCCAAGCATGGCTTTGAATCAGGGAATCAGACTTTCGCCGTCGGCGCATTTTGCACCGCAACCTGCGAAGCGCCGATGGCCGGACGCTCGCCTTTGTGCCACTTCAAGACGATGACGCTCGCAATGTAGATGGACGAATAGGTGCCGACAACGATACCGATCAGGAAGGTGAAGGCGAAGTCGTTGATCACGCCGCCACCCCAAATGAACAGGGACATCGTGGCCAGGAATACGGTGCCGCTGGTGATGATGGTGCGGCTCAAGGTCTGGTTCACCGCCTGGTTGACGATGTCCCGGAACGTGCCGCGTACGCCGAGCTTCAGATCTTCCCGGATCCGGTCGAAGATGACGATCTTATCGTTGATGGAGAAGCCGATGATGGTCAGCACCGCCGCGACAACCGTGGCATTGAACTGACGGCCGGAGACGGCATTGGCAATACAGTAAGCGCCGATGGTG
>Ga0265327_10004736_pt1 | contig 11873 bp, 8 predicted proteins | sample 41621metaG_FD_202089 | JGI IMG/M metagenome (GOLD analysis project Ga0265327, IMG submission 202089) | Rhizosphere microbial communities from Carex aquatilis grown in University of Washington, Seatle, WA, United States - 4-16-21 metaG | ecosystem: Host-associated > Plants > Roots > Rhizosphere >...
GGAGAATAAGCTCTCTACCGCCCGGGGCGCCCTGACCTGGTCGTTGTCAAATAATTGAACAGGCACAGTAATAATTTGGGGATGTTAAACACGTGTGTAAAGCCATTTTGGCTAATGGGGGAAGGCCTTTCAGTGGCTCGGGGAAAAGCCGAGTTGACCGCAGATGGAAACGAATTCACACAGATATGCCGTTGCGAAGTTTCAATTCAGGTGTGAATAGCCGCGAGTAACCGCGATTAGGTGCAAATAGGCACGGGGGGGAGCAAGGATAACATCTTTTTGTTTTGGTTGGAAAAGGTTGGATTCGGGTGTGCCAGACGGCTGCTAAACAATCTTTTATTTTACGCTTTAGGAAGTTTAAAGAAGCTTAATAAAGGTTGATTCGAGGACGAGGAGGAGGACGAAGGACGATTACGACGAGCCCCCCACCTATCCCCTGTAGACCCGTCCCACCGTCCCAAGGCCTGTAAATATTGATGTTTTTGCGCTTTTGACCCGTCCCGTGGGACGGGTCATGGCGTACCGGTGGGCGGGGACACCCTCCCCGGGGGTTTGAGCCGTTACATCGTTACAACCCGCATAAACATTGGAGATTTTTGCGTTTTTACCCGTTACAAAAGGCGTTACAGACCCTCCGCGAAGGCGTTACAAAGGTTATTCTGGCGATGACCGAGGTTGCGATGCAGCGGCGGCGGCGTGGTCCGGGATTTCGATGGTGTCACCGGCCTTCAGCCATGGCTCTTCAGGAGAACCAGATTTGCTCAAGTCGAATATAATCGATTGGTTGGAATCGCGATGAGTAACTTTGATCTGCGAAGGGTCTGATGACGAGCGCAGGACGTTTGCTTTGGCAATTGCGTCAGACAATCGAAAATTACCGCCATTATCGCCAAGGCTGATCAACTGTTTGGCTTCGGCTGGGCGACTGATGACGATTTCGACCTGACGATGTAAAGCCCTAATGAGGTTCGCTGCGACATCAGGAGCCAGACCCTCCCACGTCGCGCTGATAGCATGGTCTTGCTCCGGAATTTCAACGATATCGCCCCATTCCAGTGGAGTATCTTGAGGGTTGGCGGTGCTGAGTTGACCGCCAGCGTTGACCTGAATTTCCTGGAGTTTTCCGTCGGCGAGCAAACGATGGATTTTTACCGGGTAAAGATCCGGGAATCGGAAGTCGACCGTCGCGGCGCTACCCGGTTGGCCCAGCACGAACGCACCACGGGCTACACGGGTTGGCAGAGTGCGCAGTGCCGATTCGGCCGGAACATTTCCGGGTTGATAGATCGAGCCGAGCAACTCAAAAAGAGTGTAGTGATTCCAGTTGTTTGTCCCCCTTGTAAATACGACTCGCTCCTGGCCGTTTCGGCTGGCGCAAATTTGTTTTAGGCGAATGTAGTTTTCGCTCGCGCCGGCTTTAAGGAGCATCTGGCGGACTTCGCCGACGTTTCCTTTGGCGGCGCCCCGAACATAGCTGATTGGGGGGGCGCCTCGCTCATCGCTAGCATTCACGTTTGCGCCGTGGGCAATAAGTATTTCGACGCAGCTCTTTTGCTGGCTCCTGACGGCGCAGTGCAATGCGGTGTTGCCGGTATCGTCGGCTAGATTTGGATCGGCTCCGTGCTCGAGTAGTATTTCAAGAAGTTCGGCGTTGTTGTATGCCGTCAATAAGGGAAAGGCACCGGGCCAAGCATCCTGAGAGGATTGACGGGTAAAGCGGGAGTTTGGATTGGCGTGATGTTCGAGTAGAACCTTGAGCAGGGTGGCATCGTGACGAAAAATGGCGAAGTTGATGGGGCGGAAGCCGCGAAAATCATGCTGATTCCAATTTCCGGAGACTGCGTCTTCAGTGTTCGCACCGTGTTCGAGTAAAAAGTTGGCAACAGTCAGATTACCGTGTTCTGCGGCGTTGAGAAGCGGGGTAAAGCCCCCATCGCTTTTGGCATTCACGTCTGCGCCGTGTTCGACCAGCACTTTGACGAGTTCGACATTGTCGGAGTCGCTGGCCAGATGCAGAGGTGTTTTCTTTTCCAGGGTCGTTGCATCCACGGAGGCTTTGTTAGTTAGAAGCAATTCGGCGATCTCGAAATAGCCGTTTTCAACGGCTCGATGTAATGAAGTGCGACCGGTGGAATCTGTCGCGTTTATATCGGCTCCATGGGCCAGCAAGGTTTGGGTTAATGTTTTAAACCCACGAAAAGCAGCGCACATGAGGGCAGTCTGCTTGTTGTAGGTGTCGGTGCTTTTCGTTTCGATGTCTGCGCCTTTGCTGAGGAGCAGATCGACCAGCGCTTTGTGGCCATGCACGGCAGCGCAGATCAGCGGAGGGGAAACTTTCTCGGTCCGAACATTCACGTCTGCGCCGTTGGCCAAAAGGAATTCGGCGACTTTCAGATGACCTATCGTGCATGCTTGTTGCAACGGCGTGCCTTCGTCGCTACTGACCGCAACGTTGATGAGGTCCGGGCTGTTTTGGATCATCTCTTTGATTTTGCGGATTTCTTCGTCTTCATCGGAAGTGGTGAGGAGTTCTTTTACTTTGGCGGCGGTGCTGGAGGTTTGGTTGAGGCGCGATTTGAGGGCGTCTTCCTGCTCTTTGAGCATTTTGTATTTTTGTTCGATGCTCCAAACCAATGTGTCGGCGCGCTCATCTAATTGCGCCGCGATGGTTGCGGCGCTTTCTTGCTGGGCTTTGTATTGCGGATTTTGCGTACCATATTCTGCGCTAAGTCTGTCTAATTTGGCGTTGGCCTCGAACCGCCTATTGACCAAGTCGATCAAGAGTTGATCGGGTTGGATGGCGGTGAAGAATTTTATTCGTCCATGACCGTCCAAATCTTTGGCGTGTTTCCACAGCGCTTCGGCTTTTGCTGTTTCTACAGATAGTTCGCGATATTGTTTATCTAAATCAGACTCACTTCCGCCGGTCATGATTTTTGTGAGTTGCGTCTGGAACTGACTAGTGCCTTTCGGCAAATAACCCCGGCTCAAGTCGGCGAGCTCTTTTTGGTCGGGGAATTCTGTAACGATGCGCTTGAATTGAGCGTTCGCTTCTTCGGTCTTGTTTTGTTTGCGGTAGCATTCGCCCAGGCGGAAGATGGCGGTGGCGGCGAGCTTGCGGTCTTTGTCATGGAGTTTGATCGCCGCCTCATATGACTGCATCGCGGCGTCGAGATTGTGGTTGGCTTCTTCTTCGAAGAGGCCGCGCTGGACGAGGCTGGTGATGTCGTTTGTAGATCCGGCTTTGGTGTTGGAAGACGACAAAATCAGCAAAGCGACGCCGAACACCAATGGAAAATAGAAAATGGAAAGTCGAAAACAGGGCGCGCGAAAGAGCGCGCGCCCTGTTGACCCGTTCCTTGACGTGTTACTGTTGGGTTTTGAAATTTGGGTTTTCATAGTCGTGCCTTATTGCGCGTTAACTTTGGCAGATTTCAGCAGCTCGCGTTGTCACGCTTTTGTAAAATCCAAACGGTATCCAACGCCATGAACTGTCTTGATCCATTTTGGGTCGTCGGGATTTGATTCGATTTTCGCCCGCAGGCTGGCGATGTGGTTGTCGACAGTGCGCGTCGTTGGGAATGCGGCGTAGCCCCAGACCAAATCTAGAAAGCGTTCGCGCGAGATGGGTTCGCCGTTCGATTCAGCGAGGAGCCGAAGCATGGAAAATTCTTTCGCGGTAAGATGGACCGGTTTGTTTTTGCGCGACGCTTCCTGGCGCGCGAAGTCGATGTGCACGTCGCCGAGCTTAATCGTGTTCGGTGACTTTGATTGTTTTTGGGAGCGGCGGAGCAGGGCACGGACCCGGGCGAGGAGTTCTTCGGTGCTGAAAGGTTTGACGAGGTAATCGTCGGCACCGACATCGAGGCCTTTGACGCGATCTTCAATCATGCCTTTAGCGGTGAGCATGAGGACGGGGACCGCATTCTCGAGACGGCGCAATTCCGAACAGACAGCATAGCCGTCGAGGCGGGGCATCATGATGTCGAGCAGGACGAGGTCGGGCTTTTCGTCGACGGCTTTTTTCAAACCGCTTTCGCCATCGACGGCGGTGAGGACGCGGTAGCCTTCGTCGGCGAGAATGTCGGCGAGCGCCGTTCGCATCGGCGTTTCGTCTTCGATTATTAGAATCCGTGACATGGATTTAGGCTCCAAAACTCAAACTTCTAAATTCAGAGAAGCTCCAACAACCAAACTTCAAGTGGGAAGAATAAACCGCAGCCGTCCTTGGACTTGAATTTTCTCTGAAGTTTGAAGTTTGGATTTTGAAGTTTTTCATGTGGTTTCCATCTTCATAGGCAACTCGATAGTGAACGTGCTGCCCTTGCCGACTTCGCTCTCGACGGACACTCGCCCACCGTGCGCCTCAGCAACGTGTTTGACAATGGTTAAGCCGATGCCGATGCCCTGGGTTTCACGACGGAGTTCGGAGCCGCGACGGTAGAAACGTTCAAAGATTTTTTCGTGATCTTCAAAAGGAATACCAGGGCCGTGGTCGGTGACGGAGAGGGAAATATTGCGGATTGCGGATTGTGGATTGCGGATTGATTCCAAAGCGACGATGACTTGTTCTCCTGTCGGAGAATGCTTAACGGCGTTGTCGATCAAATTCAGTAAGGCTTGTTGAAGGGCTAGACCGTCGCAATCAATTTGCAATTCGCAATCCGAAATTCGCAATTGAATCGTTACGCCCCGCTCTTCGGAAGATGGCTGCATGAGTTTGACCGTTTGTTGAACGAGGGCGGTCAGGTCAGTTTCTTCGAATTGATATTGTTTGCGACCCTGGTCGATGCGAGAGAAGTCCAAAACATTTTCAATGAGGCCGGTGAGCCGTCGGCATTCCTGGACAATGAAACGGAAGTATTCTTTTTGTTTCGGTTGTTCAGCAACAGCGCCGCGGTCTAGAGCTTCGGCGAGGAGGCGAACGGAAGCGATAGGGGCGCGCAGTTCGTGAGAGACGCTGGAGACGAAATTACTTTTCATTTCGTTGAGTTGTTGCTGACGCAGGAACGTTCGCCATGATCGCCAAAGGCCGGTGCCCCCCGCTAAACCGCATGTGGCAATGACACACATAAACCAAAACATTCGTGCTTGTTGCTGCTTGAACAGCGCGGCCTCGTTCGTCAGCAGCACGTTCACTTTGAGATTCGCGATTCTAGTGTCAGTTGCCAAAGAGGTCGCCAACACTTGCGCAACAGATGATTTCAAATACTGCTTCAAATCAACGCCTCCGGGTGATCGAGGAGAAAAATGGAATGATTCGTGCCACGGAGTCGCGTTGACACTGGCCACCTCTTCCCCCGCGACGTCGACGCTCGCGCCGAAATAGTCGGGCAGATAAGTCGCCGATGACAAAATATCATCAATGTTAGTTGTCACTGTGGTCAGCGGATAACAGGCAACCTGCGTTGCGGACTGTCGTTGTCGCGAGAAAGCAAGGTAAGGTTCATCAGCCCGCACCCAGAACAAGCCAACCGGAGCTCCGACGATCTTCTTGTGCGCGACGTCGTATAATTCCATAGCCAACTGCGATTGTTTCCAGATTTGCTTGTACTGCTCTACAAAGTCATAGGGCCCCAAGTGCTCAGCCAATTCCAAAATGCGCTCGGTAAGAATGGTCGGGGTTTCGAGTGTTGAACTGCAGACTTTTTTAAGCGAATCGTAATTTGTCGTCGAATGCCCCCCGGTCGCAAAATCAATTTCCACACATTTTACTGCAGCTAAAAGGTCGAGCGGCAAACCGGCTTCAGATTTGATGCCTGGCTGGTTCGCAACTTGTGCAAACAATCGACGCGCCTCAGGGGTGTTCCCGAGCAGCACGCCAAGCGTATAAGAACCGCGCGCGCGGAACGGTTGCAGCGGGAGTTCCGATTTCAGGAACGACCGATACAGATCGATTGCTGTTTGGCGATTAGTGAATTCGGCGGATGCGGCAGCATTCCACAACTGCAATTGCTGTGGTGTGAGAGCATTGGGGGGCAAAGGTTCAGGAATTGGATCGACCGCGCGCGGTGGCGCAATCAATTCGCCGTTTGTTGATACCACAAACGTCGGGACACCGGCTTGATTGAGTGTGCGATAACCGTGCACTTCGTCGGAGAGCGCGGCGAGTGATCCAGCTATCTTTCGTTCTAATTCGTCGGCGTAGCGTTGGGCGCGCTCTTTTGCCTCCGCTTTGGCAAGTAATTCATCCTGTCGCAAAAAATAGAACCCGACACCGACAAGCAGAATCAACGGCAACAGAATCAATGCGCCTTGCCAAAAGAATGTCGGCTTTTTCTCCACGTTAATTCAGCGTAGTTGATGGGCTCGGTCGCAATTGTCATGAAATTGTAAATTCCACGGCTGAATGTCCGCTACTGAATACTTTATTTTTCCCCGAAGCCGCCCTACCTTCCCGTCGCGCATGTATTATCCGTCGCAAGCTGAATTCGGCGAACTCGCGAAGCAAGGGAATTTGATCCCTGTGACGCGACGCATTCTCGCGGACCTGGAAACGCCGCTGTCGGCGTATCGCAAGATTCGCGGGAATGGGGAATCGTTTTTGTTCGAGTCGGTCGAAGGTGGCGAGCATATCGGGCGTTACTCTTTCGTCGGATGCAACCCGCGTGGCATCATTCGTCAGGATGGGAATCGCGTTGAAGTCATTGAGAATGGGAAGGTGATACAACGTTTTACTGTAAGTCGCGAATCGGGTGAAGGTCACGTCAGAGACGGTTTGGAGGTGATCGAGCAGGTGATGAAGGGATATCGGCCCGTGACGTTGCCGGGTTTGCCGCGTTTCACCGGCGGCGCTGTCGGCTTCATCGGTTACGAATTTATTCACGACGTTGAACACGTTGTGCCACGACCGCCGCATGACGAGCTGAAGACGCCGACGATGTATTTTTTGATCGCGGATGAGTTGCTCATTTTTGATCGCGTCGCGCAAACGATTACAATTTTGGTCAACGCGGTTCTCGATGGAAAAACGAAACCTGAGGATGCGTACGAGGACGCGATTGGGGAGATTGATCGATTGGTTTCCCTGCTGGAACAGCCTTCGGAGCACGTTCCGGTCAGCCTGCCAGCGGAAGCGCCGCATGTGAATTTTCAATCCAATGTGCCGAAGCCGAAGTTTTTGGAGAACGTCCAAAACTGCAAAAAATACATTACGGCGGGTGACATTATTCAGATTGTCGGGTCGCAACGTTTTTCGACTCCTGTCAAAGCTGCGCCGTTGGATATTTATCGTGCGGCGCGGTCAATCAATCCGTCGCCATACATGTTCCTCCTGGAGCTGAATGGCTTCTCACTTGTCGGCGCGTCGCCGGAGATTCATGTGCGCTCTGAAGAGGGCGTGGTTGAGATTCGGCCTATCGCGGGCACACGGCGTCGCGGCAAAACCACCGCGGAAGATGAAGCGCTCGAAAAGGAATTGCTCGCGGATCCGAAGGAACGCGCTGAGCACGTTATGCTCGTTGACCTGGCGCGAAATGACCTCGGTCGCGTTTGTGATTACGGCACGGTGCAGGTGAAAGACCTGATGATCATCGAGCGTTACAGCCACGTGATGCACATCGTCTCGCAGGTCGAAGGCAAACTTTCCGCGAACCGAACGCCTTATGATCTGATGCGCGCGACTTTCCCGGCAGGCACCTTGAGCGGCGCGCCGAAGATTCGGGCGATGCAGATCATTTCTGAACTCGAGCAAACGACGCGTGGGCCTTATGGCGGTTGCGTCGGTTATTTTTCGTTCAACGGCAATCTCGATTGTTGCATCACCATCCGCACTGCCTTGATCAAAGACGGCAAGGCTTACGTGCAGGCTGGCGGCGGTTGGGTGAACGATTCGGAGCCGGAAGCGGAATTTCAGGAGACGGTTAACAAGGCCAAGGCCATGCTAACGGCTGTCGCGATGGCTGAGGGCTTCTCGAAATAAACCGCTTCACCAGCGATGGGACCGCCGAAGGGCAGCTTCCTGCAATCCGGTAATCACGGTGGCGCCAGCGATCATCGGGAGGAACGACCAAAGGATTAGCACGGTCAATTGCGACAACGTCAGTTCAATCACAGGCAAAATGCAAAGAAACATAACTGCTGTAATCGTCGCGCCGAGCAGCCAGCTGACGATGCCCACCGAGAGCCGCACTTTTTTGACAGCGATGACCGGCATTATCCGCCATAAATAAGTGGCCCCGATTGCGACCCCAAGTGTCGTCAACAGCGCGAGTACTCCCAGGATTCTGTCCCGCGGCGTCGGTTCAAGGGTGCTGGAAAAGAACAAACCGTAAATGGTCATGCCCGCATAACTGGCGAGGCCAAACGCGCCGATGGCTTTTTCGATTTTGTAGCCGCGGAGCTTTTTATCCAATAAGTCGTTTTTGGTGAATTCAGTTTTGATCTGAGTTGGCGAGCCGAGTTGCGCCACGGCTTTTTCAAACGCCACTTGTTCCGGAATCTGCTGAGTGCGGTTTGCATCGATTGTTTCGCGCAGGTGACTTTCCAGCTCATCAACCCTCTGACAGGTGAGGCCGGTGCAGAAAATTTCTGCGCGCCAATTTGCGATGGCACGTTCGAGATTAAACATATTGCTTCTCCTTTCGATCTGTCGCCAAAAGTCCATAAATCCCGATGACTGTTCCGGCTGGTAGCGCTGGCAAGAGGGCCCAATTCAAAATGCGGCTGAGTCGGCGCCCCAATTCAGGCCGGTAGCGTCGCGCGAAAAGCGTCCAGACGATGAGGCCCGTGTAAACGCAAATCAGCGCAAACAGCCACGGGATCGACCAGGCGGGATAACGTCCCATCGGCTCATTCAAATTCCCGCCAACAGCTCGCGCGAGCACTAATTGAAAAACGATGATGATCACATTGCACAACCCAAATGCAGCGAGGGCTATCGTGTAAACTCGATTGTGGTTGATCATAGGGTTCCTCACTTTTCTAAACTCTGATTTCAGTTCATGCGCTTGCCCAATGTTGTGGACTGCAGCTTCGAAGGCATGTTGAACTTCCAATCCGGATCGTATCCGATACTCAACCTCGTCGCGCAAATGGCTTTCCAATTCGTCGAGAACTTCGCGGTTGCGAAGGCCCGCTTTCGACATTTGCATCCGCCATTCCAATATCGCCTGTTCGCGATCAAACATAAATTTTCCTGCGGTGGCGTTGTTACGCGACGCGTGCGTTGTTGCGACCTTTAATGACGTTAACGCCTGCTGTTATCGCGGCGACGACCATCACCGTCCCGATGGAAATCGGAAGCACTTCGTCGGCACTCCATGCAACTAATTCCTTGGCTAACATAGAGGCACTATACATTGAGCTACTATGTATGTAAACTGTTTATTCTGACAGGTTGATTTATGGCGCTTTTTCGAGACGATCCAGCGTCGAGCGGGCGGCGTTGCTGGGGTCGACGTTAGAGCGGGCGTTGATGGCGACGGCGTTTCGGAGCAGTGCAATCGCTTCAGGCTTCTGGCCTTTTTTTATCAAAATGTCGGCCATTTGGTCTTGCGTCCAATAGGCGGCAAGGTCGCTGGGATAACATTGCAGGCTCGTCTGAAATTCGCGTAAGGCTTCGTCGGAGCGGCCCGATTGTTCGAGGGCGAGCGCATAATTATATCGTGTGTCGGCGCGATTGGGTTCGTATTGGAGTGATAGTTGATATTGCTCAACGGCCTCGTTCATTTTGCCTTGTCTTTTAAGAGTATTGGCAAGGTTGCAATGAGCCAACGCGTTCGCCGGTTCCAGCCTGAGAGCCTCCTGGAACGAAGCGACGGCGTCATTGAGGCGGTCGAGAACGAGATAGGCGTTGGCGAGAATGACGTGGGCGTTGGCCATGCCGGGCATGATCGCGAGTGTTTCTTTCAGATGCTCGATGGCTTCTTCGTTTTTCTTTTTGGCTTCAGCGGATTTTCCATTGGCGCGCAAAACGTCGGCTTGTGTGTTCAAAATGGCAGCCAGGGCGCTGTGGACGAACCAGTTGTTTTTCGTGACGCTTAGGGTGTGCTTGCAAAGTTTTTCGCCGGATTCCCAGTAGCCGACTTGTTTGTAGGCGGCGGCAGAGAGGGTCGTGGTTATCGCGAGGGCGAAGATGGCGACGGTGATTTGGATGGAGCGGCGAGTGGTGGCGGCAAGGTCGCGTTTGGCGAAAAATGCTTTGAGTAAATCGGCGGCGCCGAATGCAACCATAATGAAGATTCCGATCGATGGGATGTAGGTGTAGCGGTCGGCGCGGGCCTGGCCGCCGACTTGAACGATGCCGACAACTGGGACGAGTGTGACGACGTACCAGAGCCAACCGACTAAAAGATACGGACGCGAGCGAGCGAGCCAGAGCGTTGCCACGGTGATTGCGCCGAGGATGAGGAGGCTGCTCGCGACGTCGAATGTTTGCCAGTTGTAAGCTTCGTGCGGGTAGTAGTGCGCGAGATTGTGCGGGTAAAACATGTCCGCCAGGTAAATGACGTAGGTGACGATGGCGTTGTTGAGGCGGTGACTGAACAGGATGCGGTCGGAAATAGCGCCGCCGCTACCCTGAGCGAGAATAACGGCGATGCTCGCGCCGATGGCCATGAGGACAAATGGAATTTTTTCTGCAACCAGAGAGATCAAAGGCCGCAGGCTGAAATTCAGGTTGGTGTTGCGATTTGGATAGAAGCGGTTGAGCGGCCAGTAATCGATTAGAAGGAAAAGGATCGGCGCGGAGACGAGCATTTGCTTGGACATGAGGCCGCAGGCGAAAACCAAGGCGGTGAGAACGTAGAAAATGATTTTGCGGCTCGTGCTTTTGCATGAGGCGTATTTTGCGTAGGCACAAAAGGTCAGCATCAGGAAAAATGTGCTGAGCACGTCTTTGCGTTCGGCGACCCATGCGACGGATTCGACGTGCAACGGGTGAATGGCGAACAAGGCGGCGACGACTGCGCTGGGCCAGAGTTGGCGGGTTAGTTTGTGCAATAGGCCGAAGAGCAACACGGCGCTTGCAGTGTGCAACAGCAGGTTCATCAGGTGATGGCCGCCGGTGCCGTGAATTTGGCCGGGGAGCATGCCGAAGAATTGGCAATCAGCCATGTGCGAGAGCCAGGTGAGCGGATGCCAGTTGGCGGCATAGCCAATGTTGAACGCCCAGCGGAATGTCTCCCAGGTCAGGCCGGCGCGGACGTTGGTGTTGAGAACGACGTAGTCGGGGTCGTCGATGTCGAGCAGCGGGTAATGGGTCGTTTGCCAGTAGACGGCGAACGTGGCGGCGATCAGGGCAACAGCGAGCGCGTAAAACTGCCAGGTGAAGCGAACGACTGGAATGGGCTCCGGCGTTGGACGCGCGGTGGTACGCGGTTGTTCACGGACGACTTTGAAGCGTTTGCCCATTCGATTCATGTTAGTGGAAAAAAGGGGTAAAAAACTACTGCTAACTGGCGCTAACCGGAACGTCCGGCGCGCTAACTGCGAATTGGTGCGAACTGGTGCGCGGAACGTTTTAGCACCCGTTTCGCACCCGAGTAGTAGTCGGAAAGCGGGAAAAAAAGTGGTGCGACCAGGTGCGACTGAGTGCGACTGGGTGTTACCCGGTGCGACCAATCGGTGATCAGTCGCACCCCAGTCGCACCTGTGTCGCAGTAGAGTTTTAGGTCGCTTTAACTTGCTTTGACTCGCTTTAGCTCCCGTTAACTCTCGTTTGGTCACGGATTGGTTGCGCGCAAAGTCGGCGAAGAACGGGGAAGTTTGTGTACGTGGATTAGGATCGCCGTTTTTGGGAAAGGGCGTTTGCGCGGGCCACGGTTGAACTTTTCGTTCGATCATTACGTTGAGTTTACGGGCGCGATGGCGGGAAAGCTTCTTAGTGAATGGCGAATTCTATTAAGAAAGGCGCGGGGGTGCTTAAAATGAGA
>Ga0265327_10004737_pt1 | contig 11869 bp, 9 predicted proteins | sample 41621metaG_FD_202089 | JGI IMG/M metagenome (GOLD analysis project Ga0265327, IMG submission 202089) | Rhizosphere microbial communities from Carex aquatilis grown in University of Washington, Seatle, WA, United States - 4-16-21 metaG | ecosystem: Host-associated > Plants > Roots > Rhizosphere >...
CAGCCGATGACGGCCATGGTGATCCGGTTGGACGGGGCGTTCTGGCCGAAAACCGAGGACGGCACGATGGTGGGGAAGCCGATGGCGGCGGCGCTGGTCTGCAAAAAGCGGCGGCGGGTGGAGGCGGGCGTGGATTTCATGGCGCGTGAATGATGAGGCATGGATTCTGCTTTTCCAAGAGGATTCTGGATGCTGGAATCCCCCAGATGATGTAGGGTCAGTACGTCAGCAAAGCTGAAATCTCGTCATGAAACAAGTGCGTCTCCTGATTGCCCTGCTGGTCATTGTAGCCGGAGGGATGGGCACGTGGGTGTGGAAGGTCCGGGAGCAACTGGACGCTGCCCAGAAACAACTGGCCCGCGCGGAAGCCGTCAAGATGGCGGCGCTGGCACGCAAGGACCGGGACCAGCAGGAGGCCATGGCAACGGTGAACAACCAGCACCAGAAGGACCTCGAGAACCTGAAGGAACAGCACGAAAAGGAACTGAACGACGAGCGCAACCGGTCCAAGCAACGGTCGACCGAGGCCTACAAGCAGATCGCCGGCATCATGGAAGGCGACCAGAAGACGCTGAATTATATCAATCTCATCGAGGAGAAGGTGAGGGCGGGCTCCGCCATCTCAAAAGGCGAAGCGGACAAGGTGGCGGCGATTGCCAACGGACTGTCCTATCTGACCAAGCAGTACCAGAAACCCTTCGAAGACTTCCGTGAGTTGCAAAAGTATCTGGAGAAGAAGGCCGGCGCCCAGGCCAACAGTTCCGCGGCGCGGTCCGGATTCTGGCAGCGGCTCTTCAGCAAGGATGTGCGCGAGCGGGACAAGGAAAATGAGCGCGAGTTCTACCGCACCGAGGGCCAGCAGCAGGCTTTCCGCGAGGCAAAGGCGAAGTTCGCCAGCGCCTACTCCAGCGCGCAGAGAAAGATGGCCGCCGTGAACATCGACGCGGAGAAAGCCATCTCGGACATCAACGCCTTCGCGGATGAAAAGCGCGGCAACGTCCAGGACCTCACCGACTTTTTCAATCAGGCGAGAAAGGCCCTCAACGCCCACCAGAAGCTGCTGGATGTCGAGCCGGACATCAGCAAGCCGGTGATCGAGGGAGCGAAGCAGTAGAGGGGCTACTTTGCTGGTGTCTCGCTTGCACCGGTGGTAGCCGCCTTCTCTTTGGCTTCCTTCTTCAGCCGCTTCTTCTCCGCCTTCTTGCCGGCGCCGAAATCTTCCGCACCTTTGCCGGCCGCGCCGCCGATGTCGGCGTGGTTTTCCTTCGGCAAATACTGCGCGAGCTCGTCGATCTTCTCCTTCGACTCCGGCTTCATGGCGAGGTTGGTCCATTCATTGGGATCGTTCGCCTCGTTGTAGAGTTCCTGGTCGCCATTCGCATAGCGGATGAGGCGCCAGCCTTCGCTGCGCACCGCATGGTTCTTGAACAAATAAGTGGTCATGGCGGGCTGGTTCCATTCCGCCTTCGGGTCGCGCAGCAGGCTGACGATGCTCTTTCCTTCCACGTGCTTCGGCTTCTCGATGTTGCACAAGTCGCACAGCGTAGGGAACAGGCTCATGAAGTCCACGGTGCGCTCGCAGAAGGTGCCGGGCTTGGTCACGCCCGGAGCGGCGATGATGAGCGGCGCGCGTGTCGCCTCCTCCCAGAGCGCGAATTTCCGCCAATGATCCTTCTCACCGAGGTGCCAGCCGTGGTCACACCAGAAAACGATGATGGTGTTGTCCTTGTAAGAGGACTTGTCGAACGCATCGAGCAGGCGGCCGATGTTCATGTCCGTGTAGGCGATCGCGGCCAGGTACCCCTGGATGGCGTCCTTCCATTTGTTCGCCTTCACGATGTTCGCGTGATCGCCTTCCGGCTTGGCCATTTTCACGCCGGACGGCGGCACGTCATCGAGATCGTTTTTGAGATACGGCGGAAGCTGGATCGTCTCCAGCGGGAACATGTCGTAATATTTCTTGGGCACGTTCCAGGGCATGTGCGGCTTGTGCAGGCCCACCGCGAGAAAGAGCGGCTTGTCGTGCGGCTTGGAAAGCTCGTCGATGCCGTAGTTCGTGATCTTCCAGTCGTTCAGATCTTCGTCCTTGCAGTCCAGCGGCGCGAACTTGATTCCGCCGACGCCATCGCTCTGTCCCTCGGGCACCTTCGGCAGTCCGCCGGGATTCGCCAGGTAGTCGTCCCAGTCACTGCGTCGCGGATAGGACTCGTGGTAAATTTTTCCAGAGCCACAGACAAAATAACCCGCGCTGCGGAAGGCGTGCGTCAGGGTCTGCTCTTCCGGGATGACGGTGCGCCAGTCGTTGTTGTTCTCATACACGCCGGTCGTGAAGGGACGCATGCCCGACATGAGGGCCGCACGCGAAGGATTGCAGACCGGCGCCGCGCAGTAGCTGTGCGTGAAGGCTTCGCCCATCTTCGCGAGGCGATCGATGTTCGGCGTCTTGGTCTGCTCGTTGTGATGCAGGTAGCCCACCCAGTCGCGCAGGTCATCGATGGCGATGAAAAGGACGTTGGGCTTCTTGGGCGCGTCGGCGGCGGGAAGCGCCGTGGAAATGAGGAAGACGGAGACGAGGAGGGCGGGAAGAAGTCTCATGGCAGCGCGGGGAACGCGCTGCGAGGGCGGAAGTTTCAAAATCCAACACTCAAAATCCAAGGGAGGATCAAATTCCAAGATTCAAACAGGAGCTTCGATACTGTTAACAGTTGACCCCTTGACCGTTGACCACAGATGCTCCTTGAACTTTGATCCTTCCTTGGAGCTTGGATTTTGATCCTTGGATTTTAAGCCGGCAGCTTGCTGTGCGTGCCGTCGCAGAAGGGCGCATTTGCCGTGTGCTTGCACTGGCAGAGCCAGACCTTCTTCTTCTCCGTGAGCGTGAATTTCTTCGGCGCCATGCCGGAGCCCTTGTGGGAGCCGTCGCACATCGGTTGGTGTGCGGAAAGCCCGCAGGCACACCACCAGTGGTCCCCGGCTTCGAGTTCAAGACCTACAGGCTGGCGGGCGGCGATTTTGGGAAGGTCGGACATGGCGGAAAATGTGAGGCTTATTCTTGCCACAAAGGGTACGGAGATTCATGCCGTTTTTCCAGCTCAGGCCGCGCACCATCTTCTTCCATCGGGCTAGCTCATGCCCAGGAACAACGCACGGACTTTGTCTTCAATGGTCTCCCGGAGTTTTGCAGGCGTCTGCTGATGTGCCCATTTTTCGTGCGTCGAGGGCTCGCGACTGTTGGAGCCGGAATCTCCCAAATCCGCACCATGGGAAGCCAGCCGGACGGATGCCTCGCCATAAAATCGATCCGCACCGCGTTTGCCTTCATGAATCTGCCGGTCGAATTGGGTGGTGTATTTCCAGACCAGGTTATCGACCACCGTGGACAGCGCCGTCCCCTGCGCAAAGGACAAATGGTCTTCGCGGCGGGTGGAATTGGCGCCCTCATCCGTTTTGTAGCCGCCGAGGTTTCCCAGGAAGACCGATTCATCGGCAAAACTTTCCTGCATCTTGGCCGTTCTCGATTTGTCGGGAGTGGCCCAGCGAACCATATTGGACCACAAGCGGGAGAAGCCCGGCCATTTTCCGAGATCCTCACACCATCCGCGTGAGAAGTTGCTGGCCCAAGCGACCGACCTGCCGTTGCCGCATTGTGAAACCGCCAGCAGCGGATCTCCTGTAGAAGTGCGCAGCAGGACCAGCGCTCCCGGCTTGGCCGCGGTCCGGTTGAATCCAAGAATGGCCGGAGCGGTGGCGATGTCCACCCCCTCAAAAATCGGATGTGACCGCGCGCCATGGAGTTTCGTCTTTTCATCCACGGCATCATCCCTCTTGAGAATCCTCACCGGCATGATTTCCTCAATGGGAGTGCCCCTGAAGTCGATGCAATTACTGGAACTCCGGGTGCCAAAAGTGCAGGTCCCTCCCAGCGCGATGAAGCCCCGGCCCTGTTGCACGGCCTTTTTCATGCGCTGCGCCATGCCGCGTGGGAAAGCTCGATAGCCCCACTCCAATTCGCCCAAGCAGATGGTGTCATAGCGACCGAGGTCCAGCAGAGAGTCGTTGAGATTGGGGAACTCATAGGGAACCACCAACTCTCCCATATCTTTGAGATGGTCGATCTGCAGGGCGGCGATGGGACGCAAGGCGATTTGCAGGGGGCTGAAGTTTTCATGTTTTGACAGCAGCAGAAGATTGATGCCGGACGCAGGCCGCTCTTTCTGCCGTACGCGAAAATCTTCGACGTCGCGCTTGGGCCATAACTGCAGGACCGAATCTGTTTTCAGGCGAATGGAATCGGTGGCCTGACTTACTTTTACCTCCACCTTGTTGGCGCCTTCCTGGCGGATCAGCGGCGCCAGCACATATCCCTCAAAGTGCTGGCCAGATCTGTAACCGCCATTGGCAGCCGCGACATATTCCCACCAGTCCCGGGGCTTTTTCCAGTTCACCTGATGCAGAAGCTGTCCGTTCTGGAGGATGTCCAGTTCCAGGCCAGTACCGACCCCCACTTTCCATTCGAAATGGAGAAAGAGTACCGGTACGCCATCCTTGGCCGTGATGTGGTAGGGCAGGGCGAGCTCGTCGTTGCGTGACAGTTGAAGCGGCGCCTTCGCGAGGGGATGCCGCACAAAAGGAAAGTGTTCGGAGGCGTGAGGAAAAGGAGCGGTGATGTCACCAAAGACCTCGAACTGCAGCGCGGTATAACCATGGACTGGGTCGATGGACACAGGTTCTCCGGCCTCGAGTTTAAGCAGGGCGGCACCCAGTCCATTGCCGGCCACGTAGCGCGCCCGCGCTTCGGACATCGCGGTGGCGACGGGAATGGAGGGATGGGCATTCAGTGCATCGCAGAAATGGTAGAGGAGTTCGTTGGCATTGCGCGCCGGCGTCCACCCGAAGGCTACGGAGTCAGAGCCCACGTAAACTCTGCAGCCCTTGTCCAGGAATTTGCGCAGGATGGGGGAACCCGGCGGCGTGGTGCTGCAGGCCCCGGCATACACCACGGGCTGAAGCGGCAGGTCGGGCACCGTGTCTGTGGTGCAATAATTCCCGTCCGTGGCGCCATACCAGCCGTTGGGGTCACCATGCCCGGCAAGAATGATGACGTCGAATTCGGCCAGAGATTTCAGCTCACGATGGTTGATCGATTGCAGAGTACAGCCCAATCCGCCCATCGAGGAAGCGATTCGGTTGAGTTCCAGGTGCAGATGCGGTGGAGCACCAAGCATCAGGGCGCGGGGCTGCTTCACTGAAGGAAAGACCCCGAGCAGTCTCACGATCGTACTGCCACCACCGAGCACACGGCAGACGGGGACTTCCGCGACGCCGTCGCCATTCAGGTCACCGTAGAAATAGTTCGTCTCGATGTCCAAGTCGGGCGAGGGCTTGATCTTGAAGCGCGGGATGTTGGCCTCATCACCCACCATCAGGAGACGCTCCGGGCGGCGATGCTGACGCAGGAGCTGCGCCTTGATCGCCGCGGGCGAGACCTTGGGGCCGGCATGAATCACCTCGCCGTTCTCCCGCTGGCAAAAGTCTTCCACCGCCGCGAGAATTGCATCAATCTCCTTGGGGTACTGCTGCGCCAGGATTTTTTCATTGACCAACAGGCTCGTAAAAGGCTTCTGAGCAGGTGCGGCGATCGCGGACACCCAAGACGCTGAAAGGTGCGAGCCTACAATTCCGCCAATGCATTGGCCGATGAGGTCTCTTCGGCTGATTCGGTTCTTGTCAGGCCCAGCGCAACGAATGCCTTGCTCCCATGCCGGGAAAACAGCGCGCTGCGGATGACAATCCATGGCTCAGCCTCGTGTTCGCCATGGTGGACGCGGTAGGCTCAGTGTCAAGCGGTGATGCGAAGGGATGGGAAGGCGCTTAACCGTCATCATGCTGGGGGCATGGATCAAACCAGCGGAAGTCTCGGAGCGCCAATCCGGCGGATCTCGTCAATCAGCGCCGGCCCGCGATATACCAAACCGCTGTAAACTTGTACGAGCGCCGCGCCAGCCTGAAGCTTTGCTTTGGCATCGTCGGCATTCATGATGCCACCCACGCCGATGATCGGCATGCTGGCGGGCAACTGCGCGCGGAAAGCTTTCAGGACTTCGGTGGACTTTTGAATCAACGGAGCGCCGCTCAATCCACCCGTCTCCTTGGCCAGCGGGTGATCCTTCACTCCCGCGCGGGAGATGGTGGTGTTCGTGGCGATCACGCCATCGATGGCCTGCTCCGTGAAAACACGCGCGAGGGCAGCGATCTGGTTCTCATCAAGGTCCGGCGCGATCTTCACCAGAAGCGGCACACGCTTGCCATGCTGCGTTTGCAGTTTCGCCTGCTCCTCCTTCAGCGTGCCCACGAGGCGGCGCACCGGCTCCTCCGCCTGGAGATCGCGCAGGCCCTTGGTGTTGGGCGAGGAAATGTTCACCACGATGTAGTCCGCCACCGGATAGGCGGCGCGCAGGCAGATGAGATAGTCGTCCACCGCATTCTCATTCGGCGTATCGAAGTTCTTCCCAATGTTCACACCCACGATGCCCGTGCCGCTGCGCTTCTCCAGCCGCTTCACTGCCGACTGGATGCCGGGATTGTTGAAGCCCATGCGGTTGATGATCGCCCCGTGGTTGATGAGCCGGAAAAGACGCGGCGTAGGATTGCCCGGCTGGGGCCGCGGCGTGAGCGTGCCCACTTCCACGTGGCCGAAACCGCAGGCGAGCCACGCGTCCACCGCGGAGGCGGATTTGTCCATGCCGGCGGCAAGGCCGACGGGATTCGGAAACTTGAGACCGAAGGCCTCAATTTCGGATTTCGGATTTCGGATATCGGATTGGCTTCCGAGCATCCCAAGCGTGTGCGCGGCGCGCAGCAATTTAACCGTCACATGATGCGCCGTCTCAGCGTCCAGTTTGAAGAGTAGTGGGCGGAGGAGGGGATAGAAGCGGTGGATCAGCGGCACAGGTTTAACTGGCTCAACGAAGGCGGCGCGTCAAGGTGCGGCAGGAACGTCGTCGAGAGCTTTAGGGCTTGTTGCCCAAATCGACGGAGGCGTGAATCCACAACGGCTTGCCGCAAAGGAGCAATGAGGCAGAGGACGCGGAGAAATGAAACCAAGAATTCTCTGCCCTCTTTGCTCCTTTGCCCCTCTGCGGCCAACCTCGAACCTCCTCTGTTCGGTAGAGAAGTTACGCTTGCGTCATTGAGGATCGCCGTTTTTTGGGCTAACGAAGTGCTGTGCCTGCACGAAAGCCAGCTTCCAAATCATGGCTCGATCTCGCCTGCGACGCCGCAGTGCGGTTTGGCAGCCGGATGCGGGATGAGTGGAAAGCGGGTCAGATTGAGGCGCAGGAGGGTGGGACGCCGCTTGACGATGACCCCGCCCCGCCGAAGAAACCGGCGCCTGCACCCCAGCCGCAGTGGTGGGATATCCTGCAAGTATCGTCCACGGCGTCCGAAAATGAGATCAAACAGGCCTACCGTCGGTTGATCAAGAACAGTCACCCCGACAAGGCGGCTCATCTCTCACCCGAGGCACAGGCGGCTATCGAGCATGAGGCCAAGCGTCTCAACGACGCCTACGAGCGCGCGATGAAGCTGCATTGATGCAGGTCAATCCTTCTTCTCTTCCTGCAAACTCGGTGCGCCCTCCGGCACCTTCACCGTCGGCGCGCCCTTCACATAGCCCAGCGAAGCCAGGAACTCGTCCGCCTTCTTCGTGGTGAGCTGCGCGTACGGCGCCTTGTTGAAAAAGCCATGGCCCTGGCCTTCCGCCGTCCAGAGTTCCGCGCGCACTCCCAGCGGCTTCGCTTTGCTGAGATACTGGTCGGCCCCCACCTTCAATTTGTCATCGGTGCCAAAGAACATGATCGCCGGCGGCGTGCCGGCCTTGATGAAACGGTTCGGCGTGATGGCCTCAAACATTTTCCGATCCTCCGCGCCAGTCTGGGTCTTCAGCTTCAGCTCGTCGATATTCAGCGCGGGATTGAAAAGCACCATGGCGTTCGGCACGGCGGAGATGCCCTTCGGGTCCGTCTCCGCGTCATAGGCCGTCACCAGCGCGGTGCAGGCGGCGATGTGCCCGCCCGCCGAGCCGCCGGAGGCCACCACCTTCTCCGGGTCGATGCCCAGTTCCGCCGCATGCTGCCGCAGCCAGCGCACCGCGCTCTTCGCGTCCTCCACGCACTTGTCCGGCTCCGTCTTGTGGATGGACTTGATGCGATAATCCGCGCTCGCCGCCACCATGCCGCGGGAGGCAAAGTAATCGCTCTGCGCCACGAACTGCTCGTAACTCCCATTCGTCCACCCGCCGCCGAAGAAGAAGACAATCGCCGGCCGCTTGTCCTCCGCCTTCCAGTCCACCGGCAGTGAGAAATGCAGCGTCAGTTCCCCCTGCGGCGTCTTCTTGTAAACTTTGTCCTCATGCTTCACCGCCACGTCCGTCATGGCAGGCGCCTGCTTTTTGCCCTTGGCTTTGGCCTTGGTTGCTGGCTTGGTGCTGGAATCTTGGGCAGGGGAAACGGACGCGGAAACAGCCGTCAGGAGAGCGGCGAGGAAAAAGGCGCGAGTCATGGCCTTGTGACGATGGCGGGTGCGGATGTCTTTCAGCGGACTGCTGTAGCCTGACTCTCCAGAGTCGGGTCAGTCGTAGCTCAGCGAGCGTATCGTCATGCATCCCTAACCCGACTCTGTGGAGAGTCAGGCTACTTCGCCACCGCCAGCACCGCCTCCACTAATGGATCCACGGGATGGAGGCCATGAGGATGATGCCCGGCGTCGGGTTTCACCCAGCGGCGGACGCTGCCACCGAGAGCCTTGTAGCGGGCCTCAAGGACATCGGCGTGCTGGGTGATGGGCACGACGTCATCCTTCGCGCCGAGCACGAGGAAGACGGGGACCTTCGCGGCGGCGAGGGCTTCCAGGCCATCGATGGGGCTGCCTTTGAAGTTCGGGAGGTCGGCTTCGGTGATGCCGTAGTACTCCAGGCATTGCTGGCGCGAGGCGCGGGCTTCGGGCGTGCTGGTGGGGAAGGCGCGGAGATCGAGCAGCGGATTGTCGCCGTAAATGGCGGTGACCTTTTTAGGATTCATCTTGGCCCAGTTGAAGATGATGGCGCCGCCGCGGCTCATGCCTTCGAGCACGGGCTTGGGACCGAGACCGATCTTCTGCGCGAGTGCGTGGAATTTGTTCCATCGCCCCACCGCAGGTGGTGAACCCCACAGCTCGACGACGCTGCAATACACGAGGTGATAGCCGTGCTTGAGCAGGGCAGTGTCAAAGTCAGGCTCATGATCCCAGAAGCGGGCGCGCCAGACCCATGGACTGCCGGGCGCGGGTGTCTTGGGCGAGACGATCTTGCAGTCCACACCCTTTTCGCCGGGAAGATCGAAGTCCAGTTCCGCGAAGTCGTGAAAACGCGTTTCCTTGATGCTGGTCACACCCGCTTCTTTCAGTCGGATGGACAATTCCTCCGCGTGGACGGCGGCGAGCGCCGTCAGGGCGAGGCCAAATGCAAGGACGAGCTGACCGGATACGAACGGAAGTTTGACCATGACATGTTATGAATCAGGTCATGATTTGCGGCAAGACAGCAAAGTCCGCCGTTCACTTGGCCGCGACCGCTTCCTTCACCGGAATCGCCTGCAACAGGCCCAGCGTGGCCCAGTCGGTGGCAAAGGCGGTGTAGATGCGCGTTGCGTCTTTGCGGGATTTGGCTTTTTCAGGGCCGCTGCGGTCCCCCTTGCTGATGTAGCTGAATCCCAAGGGCCAGCTTCCATCTTCGCCCTGCTGGCTGAGGAGCCAGTGCTGTGCGCGGGCCACGGCATCGGCGGTCTGCAGATTGGAGGAAGCATGCAGGACGTAAAGGGCCTCGCCGGTGGCCCAGGGATCGCTTTGGTTGGCGCCGATGATGTAGCTCCAGCCGCCGTCGCCGCGTTGCAGCTTTAGGATTTGGGCACGCAGGGCGTCGGCTTCCTGCGTTTTGCCGAAGCGCTCCGCAAAGAGGATGCGGAACACCTGGGATTCCACGGTGGTAGGTGGGTCTTTTTTCTGAAGCAGGGGAGCGGCTTTCGCGAGTGCGGCGTCGGCTTCGGCTTTGGCGTCTGGGGCGCTGGCCAAGGCGAGAAGAAAGACGCGCAGGGTGGTGGCATCGGCATCGGCACCGCCGCGTTGCTGGGCGCCGGAGAACTGGCCTTGGCCAGGAAATGAACCGTTGGGTCTCTGTTCGGCGGCGACGGTCTTGATCGTGTCCGGCGCGGGTTGCTCCGGATTGGCGAGGAGCAGGAAGGCTGCTTCCTGGGAGCCGCCGGCCTTTTTGGGCGCTTCGTTGTTGGCCCAGGCGACCCATTCGTCGAATTTCTTTTGATCCACGGGAAAACCGCGCCGCTTCGCCTCGCGGTGGGTCCAGATCAACTCCGGCAGGTGATGGCAGCTGTTGCAGCCTTTCTCCTCCATCCACGCCTCGTTTTCCTTGGCGAGGAAGCCGAGACTCTTGGTGAGCGTGGCGCGCAGCTTCGCTTCATCCGGCGGTTTGACGGGCTCCGGGGCCTTCGCAGGCTTGGCATTTTTCGCGGCTTCGGCGGGATTGGCTGCCACTGCGGGTTTGGCGGCAGGGGCTGCGGGAGCAGAGGAAGCCGGCGCGGCAGGCTTGGCGGTGTCATCCGCAAAGCAAACGTAGCAGGTCATGACCAAGGCCACACCGAGCAGCCGCGCGAGAAAGCGTTGCGCGTTCATGTTACAGATACGCCACAGCAGGCGCAATATTAGGGAATAATGCCCTCACGGTGTGGCTGGCTCGAGAAGAAGTTCCCCCCAGCAGCATTTCCGTCTTTCCCCAAGGGGTGGGTGAAATGGAAACCTGCTTCCTGAGACTGCCTGTTTTATCCGCTTGCGCCGCGCCGCTTCCTGATTCATCCCAATGCCCGACTTTTTCCCACCATGAATCCGCATCAACTGCCCCCTCTCCGCCCGTCTGAACTTGGCCAGCCGATCTACGTCGGCTCCGTGCAGCACCTCTACGCGGTGCCGGGGCGCGAGGACCTCATGGTCTGTGAAACCACGAACGCGGGCAGCGTCTTCGACGTGGGCAGCATTTTCGACATTCCCGGCTCGGACGTGGCGCGCGCCACCTTCCGCCACGCGCTCTACACGCGCATGGCGAACCCGGAAACTTGGGTGAAGGTTCGGGACGCCATCGCGGCGGACAAGGACCTGCCTGCCGCCTTCAAGGAAGACATTCAAAAAGGACCACTGGAGAAGATGCTGCGCGAGGGCGCGCTGACGCATCACAAGGGCATGCTCGATGCGGAGTCTGGCGAAGTTTGCGCGGAAGGCACGCCGGCGCATCCCAGCACGTTCAACGTGGTGCGTCGCTTCCCCGTGATGAAGCCGGTGCTGAAGCCCTTCCTGGGCTCCTACGTGTATGACTACGAGATGTTCCATCAGGCGGCGAGCTATGTGATCCCGCTGGAGTACATTGTGCGCTTCGGCATCACCGGCGGCTCCTCCGTGCTGCGCAAGTACGGCAGCCTTACCGATTCCGGGAAGAAGGCCTATGAAGCGGAGCTCGGTCTGACGAAGCCGATGCAGGCCTGGCAGTTCCTTGAGAAGCCCATCTTTGACCTGACCAGCAAGCACGAGCCGGAAGACCGCAACGTGTCCAAGCAGGAAGCGCTCCTCATGAGCGGCTTGGAGGCGGAGGCATTCCTCACCACCGTGAAGATGAGCATTCTCGGCGCCTGGGCGGTGCGTCAGCTTCTCGATGAAATCGGCCTGCTGCTCTGGGACATCAAGTGGGAGTTCGCCGTGGACGATGGCGACTTCTATTACGTGGACACCATCGATACCGACAGCTTCCGCGCCACGAGTTTCCTTGAAGCGGAAG
>Ga0265327_10004738_pt1 | contig 11868 bp, 12 predicted proteins | sample 41621metaG_FD_202089 | JGI IMG/M metagenome (GOLD analysis project Ga0265327, IMG submission 202089) | Rhizosphere microbial communities from Carex aquatilis grown in University of Washington, Seatle, WA, United States - 4-16-21 metaG | ecosystem: Host-associated > Plants > Roots > Rhizosphere...
TCAACTCCAGGGCCGTCCGGCCGATGGCCTCTTCCCGGGTCCAGCCACAGAGCTTGACGAACCCTTCACTGACGTCCAGGTAGGTGCCATCTTCCAACTTGGTGAGGTTGATGGCATCGGGACTGGCGTGGAAGGCCCGGGAGAACTTGTCCTCGCTGTAGCGGATGGCCGCTTCCGTCGCCTTCCGCTCTGTGATGTCGCGGGTGATGCTGAGCAGGCAGGGCTCGCCGTTCACGGTGATGAGGGTGCCTGAGACGAGCCCCGTTCGGATGGATCCGTCCTTCGTGCGGAACTCCGCCTCCAACCCGCGGAAATGGCCTTCGGCCTGAAGCATCTGCTGCATCCGGCCCCGGTCCTCGGGGTGGACCCACAGCTTCAGCTCCAGTGTGGTTCGGCCGAGGGTCTCCTCGCGGGTCCATCCGCTCAGGGCTGTGTAGGCCGCGTTGACGTCCACGTACGTGCCATCCAGGCGGTTGATGTTGATGGCATCGGGGCTGGCCTGGAACGTCTTCGAGAATTTCTCCTCGCTGGCGCGCAGGGCCTCCTCTGCGGTCTTGCGCGAGGAGATGTCGCGGGCGTGGGTGAACACCAGATCCCGTCCTTCGGCGCACAGGAAGTGGCTGCTGATCTCCACCGGGAACACCCGGCCATCCTTCCGGCGGTGGAAGGTCTCCATGCGGATGGTGCCCGGGGACCGGACTTCATCGAAGCGGTTGGGCCAGTCTGCGGGCCGCACCATGGGGGCGATGTCCCAGATGTGCAGGTGCTGGAATTCCTCCCGGCTGTAGCCCAGCGTGGCGCAGGCGGCCTGGTTCACAAAGACGATCTCCCCGGCGGGGTCGAGTGCGTACACGGGGTCGGCCGCACAGTCCATGGCGGCGGTCATCAGGCGCTGGTCCGCCTGGGCCTTGGTGCGCTCAATGGCCAGGGCCACCTGAGCGGAGACAAAGGCCAGCAGGTCGCGATCGCTTTCGGTGTAGCGGTAGCCCCCGTCATAGCTCTGCACCACGAGGACGCCAAACACGCCGCCTTCGTGCCGCAGGGGGACGCCCAGCCAGTCCAGTGCCAGGGTGCCCAGGGGCTCGATCTCACCGGCCTGCTGCATCTGCACCAGGGTTTCGGTGTCGATGAGCAGGGGCTTGCCGGTGCGGAGGATGTATTCCGTGAGCCCATGGCGAAGCCGCCGCGGCTCCGGGGCCGGATCCGCCTGATCCACCCAGTAAGGAAAGGACACCAGCTCGGTGCGGGGATCGACCTGGGCGATGTAGAGATTCTCAGCTGGCATCAGGTCGCGGATGATGACGTGGACGCGCTGGAAGAGCTCCTGCGTGCTTCCGGCGCTCAGGGCCGCCTCGGCAAGCCGATAGGTCGCTTGCTGGATCTGTTCGGCACGTTTGCGGGCCGTGACCTCCTGGGCCACCGCCACGATCACCTGCTGGTCCAGGTAGGTGCCCGGGTAGAGGCGGACCTCTTTGGGGAAGATGGAACCATCCTGCTTCCGGCCCCAGAACTCGAACTGCTGGGGCTTGCCCTGAAGCACGTCTGCAAAGGCCTGGGTCAGCGCGTCGAGGTCATTCCGTCCGGGCGCTGAGAGGTCAGCCGGGGTCTTGCCGATGAAATACTTCCTGGGATGCCCATACATCCGGGCGGCGCCCTCGTTCACATCCAGGAAACGTCCCTCCGCGTCCTGCACGTAGATCGCTTCGGAGATTGCATCGATCATGCCGTGCGTGGCATCCAGGCGCGCCTGCAGGCCCTCGGCCCGCGCCTCGGACGCGTCGAGTGCCTCCCGAAGGGCTCTTGCCGGAGGGTGTCCTGCCATGCCTTTACCATCGGACCGATTGGTCCGGATGCCAAGTCCTGAGCTGGCTCAGGCCCAGCGGAAGCGGCGGACCGCCAGGATGAAGGCCGCCAGGCCCCAGGCCGCGACGATGACCAGGCCCATGCCATGACCCACCAGGCCTGCGCCATCGTTGAAGACGGCCCTCAGGGCCCGGATGAAGGGGGCCAGCGGCAGAATGGCCACGGCGTGCTGGAACCAGCCCGGGGCGGAATCCAGCGTGAAGTAGACGCCGCTCACGAGCATGAGGGGGAGGAACACCAGGTTCGAGATGGCCGCATAGCCTTCCGAGGTGTCGGCGAAGCTGCTGAGGGCGAAACCGAAGGCCATGAAGCAGCCCGTGCCGAGGGTCATGACGAGGAAAAGGTCGAGGAAGGAGCCCTGGTTCTGGATGCCGAAGACCAGCCGCCCCACCAGCAGGAGGATGCCCGCCTGCAGCACCGTGAGGGTGAGGCGGTGGGTCACCTGACCCAGCAGGAAGATCCACTTGGGCAGGGGGGTGACGGCCAGGCGGCGGAACTTCCCCTTCTCGCGGTAGGACACATTCACCATGCCCACGCTGAAGAGGCCCATGCTCACGAGGTTCAGGCCCAGCAGGCCCGGCAGCAGGAAGGATGCGTAGTTGGTGGCCCGCTTGTGGCCCGGGCTCTCCACCTGGGTGGGGATTCGCCGGGGCTCGGGCGAGCCGTTCAGGCGGGCCTGGGCCACCAGCCAGGCCTGGTTCACCAGGCCCGCGGTGGCGCCAGCCTGGGCCATGAGGTAGCTGTTCAGGCGCAGGCGGTAGCCCTCGCCGTCAGGTTCGATCTGGGCGGCAGTCTCGCCTTGGGACCAGCGCGTTTCCGCTTCGGTCTTGGTCAGGACTTGGACCTTGAGCTGCACATCAGCTAGGGCCTGATCCAGGGCGGCGTCGCGGGGTGTGGCCGTGGCGGACTGCACGCGGACCACGGAGAGCTTGGGACCCCCGCTGTCGCGGAACATGACGCCGAAACCCAGCAGCAGCACTACCGGAAAGGCCAGGGTCCAGAACATGGCGGCCCGGTCGCGGCTGTAGAGCCGCCACTCCATGAGAAATTGTCTCCAGAGCATCATGGTTACTCCCTCAGGCTCCGGCCCGTGCGGTGCAGAAAGACGTCCTCCAGCGTGGCGCGCCGGATGTGGACCTGCTGGAAGGGGACGACCTCGACCTCAGCGGACTCAAGCAGCCTTGGCAGGAGGGCCTTGGGATCGGGTGTGGGGATTTCCCATAGGTCGGCGCGTCGCTCCACGGACTGGCCAAGCCGCGCGGCGAAGGCCGCGGGATCCGGCGCAGGGCCGCCAAAGGTCAGCTCCACCACGCTCGGGATGGCCAGATCGGCGATGAGGGAAGCTGGCGTGCCCGTGGCGATGACCTTGCCGTGGTCCATGATCGCCAGGCGGTCACAGAGGGCCTCGGCTTCGTCCATGTAGTGCGTAGTCAACATGACGGTGCGACCCTCCGCCTTGATCTGCTGCACCACATCCCAGAGGCTGCGCCGGGCCTGGGGATCCAGCCCGGTGGTGGGCTCATCCAGGAACACCAGTTCCGGATCGTTGACCAGCGCCAGGGCCAGAGCCAGGCGCTGCTGTTGACCGCCGCTGAGGGTGATGTGGTAGGCGTCCGCCTTTTCTTCGAGCTGCACCAGTGCCAGCAGCTCCGCGGTGCTGCGGCGCTTTGGGTAGTAACTGCCGTAGAGGTCCAGGGCCTCGCGGGGGGTGATCTTGTTGAAGAGGCTGGTGCTCTGTAGCTGGACGCCGATGCGGGAGCGAATCTCCTGGCCATGGTCCTTCCAGGTCAAGCCCAGGAGCTCGATGTCGCCCATGTCGGCGGTGGTGAGTCCCTCGATGATCTCGAGCGTGGTGGTCTTGCCCGCGCCGTTGGGACCCAGGAGCCCGAAGACCTCGCCCCGCGCCACTTCCAGATCCACGCCATCCACCGCGAGCACCTTGGGAAAGGCCTTGCGAAGGCCGCGGATGCGAAGGGCTGGACCGGACATGGACACCTCAGGCTTCAAAGATGACAGGGGACCACCTGTCCCGACAGGTTCAGACCGACCAGATCCGCCAGCCAGGATGGGCTGCCCGCAGAACCTGCACGGCGGCATCCCGATCCCCAGGCTGGGCATATCGGGCCGCCCAACAGCTGCCAGAGCCGCAGAGCAGGGGTTCGCCCCCCGTGGCCTGCAGGGCCTCGCGCACGGTGCTCAGGGTCGGGCAGACCCGCAAGGCCGCGGCGGTGAGGTCGTTGCGCCAGGGCGGCGTGGCGTCAGCCGCCAGGGAGGGCAGGGGTTCCGGTTCGGGGTAGCCAACCTCCTGCAGGGCGCGGTAAACGCTGGGCGTGCTCACGTGCAGGCCAGGATGCGCCAATAGCAAAGGTTCCAGGGGCACAGGACGCAGGGGGAATACCCGCTCACCCCGATCCAGTCCCAGCGCCGTTCCGCCCAGGAGGAACAGGGGCACGTCGCTGCCAAGATCTGCGGCCAGGATCAGCAGTGCCGAATCGTCCAGGCCCAGCTCGAACATGCGGTTACCCAGGCGCAGGGCGGCCGCAGCATCGCTGCTCCCGCCACCCAGGCCGGCGCCGTGGGGGATGTGTTTCTCCAGCCGCAGCGCGGCGGGCAGGGGGCGGTCCGCCACCCGTTCCAGCTGCCGCCAGGCCTTGAGGACCAGGTTCGATTCATCGGCCACCAGGCCTGCCCCTGTCGGGCCTGTGATCTCCAGGGAAAGCTCGTCCGCGAGCGTTCCCGTCAGCGTATCGGTGAGGTCGGCGATGCCTTCCAGCACCGTCGTCACCAGCTCCAGCTCGTGGAACCCATCGGCCCGCCGGCCCAGCACGGCGAGGAAACGGTTGAGTTTGGCGGGTGCCTGGATCGCGAGAACCATGCCTCCACGGTAGCGTAACGAGCCGGTAGGCTAGGGAATGGTTCTGTTGTTCCGTACCCTCTGGAAAGGCCTCACGCTGCGCTTCCGCCCGCCGCTGGAGTCGCTTGGCACTTCGATCCTGCGATTCCGGGTCTGGCCCAATGACCTGGATGTGAACATCCACATGAACAACGGCCGCTTCCTCAGCGTCATGGACCTGGGGCGCTTCGACATCTCCTTTCGCACGGGGCTGGGCCGGGCCATGCTCCGCAACCGCTGGAAGCCATTGGTGGGCGGGGTCACCATCCGCTACCGCCGCAGCCTGGACCCTTTCGAAGCGTACGAACTACACACGCGGCTGCTGGGCTGGGATGCCAAGTGGTTCTTTCTGGAACAGCGGTTCGTGAAGCGGGGTGGCGATCTCTCGGCGGAAGCCGTGGTGCGGGCCCTCTTCCGCGGCCGGGATGGCAACGTGCCTGTGGCCGAGGTGCTGCGCCAGATGGGCTACGAAGGCCCGGACATGGAACCGCCTGAAGCCATCCGCCGGTGGGCGGAAAGTTGAACCTTCCTGTTGCCGAGGCACCATGCGACCCCTGCCTGAGGATTACCGGATCTCCCTGGATGCCGCCGACCTCCAGTTCGATGTGATCCACGGTTACCTGTCGAGAAGCTACTGGTCTCCGGACATCCCCCGGGCCGTGGTGGAGAAGGCGGCCCGTCACAGCGTGTGCGCAGGCGCCTATGGACCCAACGGAGACCAGGTGGGCTTCGCCCGCCTGGTCACGGACCACGCAACCTTCGGGTACCTGGCGGATGTGTTCGTGCTCGAGGCGCATCGGGGACTTGGCCTGGCGGAAGCCATGGTCCATGCCCTCCTGGGCTTGCAGGACGTCAAGGGTCTGCGTCGGCTCATGCTGTCGACGCGGGACGCCCACGGGCTGTATGAAAAGCTGGGTTGGTCCCGGGTGATCGACCCGTCGCCCTTGATGCAGATCACCCGCATGTTCCTGTATCCCCCGCCGAAGGTCGAGGAGGCCTAGAGTCCGTCCTCCAGTTCGAATTCGGGATCGGGGATGCTCAGGATCTCGGGGCCGTTCCGGGTGATGGCGATGTCGTGCTCGAACTGGGCAGAGAGGCCGCCATCCTTGGTGCGCACGGTCCAGCCGTCGGGTTCCACGATGCACTTGTGGCTGCCGGTGTTGAGGATGGGCTCGATGGTGATGGTCATGCCCGGCTCCATGCGGAAGCCGGTGCCGGGCTTCTGCTCGGCGAAGACCACTTGGGGATCCTCGTGCAAGTCGCGACCCAGCCCGTGGCCGATGTACTCGCGCACCACGGAGTAGCCGCGTTCTTCGGCAAAGGACTGCACAGCCGTGGCCATGTCGCCGAGGCGCAGCCCCGGCTTGCAGTGCTCGATGCCAACGAACATGGCCAACTGGGCTGTCTGGATGAGCATGCGGGCCTCGTCCGAGATCTTGCCCACGCCCACCGTGAGGCAGGTGTCGCCGTGAAAGCCATCCAGCTTGGCGCCGCAGTCGATGGCGATGACATCGCCCTCCTGCAGCACGTATTTCGTCGGAATGCCGTGGACCACGCGATCGTTCACCGACGTGCAGAGGGTGCCGGGGAAACCATGGTAGCCCTTGAAGCTGGGGGTGGCGCCCTGCTGCCGGATGTAGGTCTCGGCGATCCTGTCCAGGTCCAGCAGGCTCACGCCCGGCCGCGCAGCGCGGGCGGCGATGCGCAGGGCATTGGCTGCCAGTCGGCAGGATTCCCGGAGCTTGTCGATTTCCTTCTTGCTCTTGTATCGGATCTGTTCGCGGATCAGGACCAGGCCCCCCTCGCTTCCAGTCTACCGGTAGAATGTCGGCATGGTGAGAGCATCGACGATCCTGGTGATGACAACAGTCCTGGCAGGGCTCCTGACCGCCTGCGGCAAGGTTCCTGCGCGCCCCGGCTCCGTCCCGGCCGAAGCGGTATGGGGCGGCGAGGGGAAGACCGGTGTCTTCCTGAAAGTCGGCGGTCATGAAGGCACGCTCTGGCAGTTGGAGGTCTGGGATCGGAAAGGGCAGCTGCTGGGTAAGGGCTCCTTTCGTCTGCGCGGCTTCGCCAAAGCCCGCATCATTCCCGAGGAGGTGCTGGGCTGGGAGAACGGTGCCCTGCACCTGAAGGACGGCACCTGGCTGGTTCCCGAAAGCCCGGCGGCCCGCTGATGCCCTACACCCGAGAGGAGAAGGACTGGCTGGAGCGAGAGTGGGCGTTTCGGGCCTGGGGCCGTGCCGGTTTGCTCAGCACGGAGGACTATCGGCAGGTGCTGGCTTGGGAGGCGGCTGATGTGCCCATGGACCTGGTGGTTTCGGCCCTCAATGCCTTTTTTGATCGCCGAGAGCAGCGGGCGAAGCCGCGGACCTTTGTGGCCCTCAAGCACCTGGACCGGGACGTGGCCAAGGCCGTGAAACTGCGGGAGTCCCTCCTGCGGGCCGGCCCGGAACTGGAGACGGGCAAGGACTGGGTCCAGGTGAAATCCCCCCTTCGTGAAGACCCCGCCGCGAAGGCTGCCTTCGAAGCTTGGCAGCGCCTGCGGGCGACCACGCCCTCACCGGAATCGGCGGGGTATCTGGCGCACCACGACCAGGAGCGGGAGGCCCGCGTGGTCCTGTTGTCACTCGCGGAGACGGCCCTCGGTCCCGCCGCCGAGCCGCTGCGTCAGGAGCTCCGGGTGCGCCTGCTGGCCTCGGACATGAAGGAGGGTGGCCTGGTGTGGAAGCGCGCCTGGAACCACCATTGGGGACGCCTCGTGGCCAGCGCCTGGGCCTTGCCTCTGGAGGGTGCATGACCGCCTGGCAGCAGGAACTGGAGTCGCCCACTGAGGACTTCTTCCAGGCCTTCGCGGAGCACGTCGCTCAACCCGATGGTGTGCGCGACGCCGTGCGCGAAGCCGTGAAGACGCTCGTTCCGCGCATCGACTGGGAGGCGTACCAGCCCCACCTTCCCCACGGCATCCTCGGGCTCCGCGCGGTGCTGCGGCTTCGGGCGTTCCTCACGGAGCGCAGCTTCCTCCGGGCGCTTGCCACGCAGCTCCACATGGCGGCCCATGAAGGGCGCCGTTCCCTGCCGGTGTTCACGCAGGTTCAGGCGGCCAAGGGCAGTGGCCAGTGGCGGAATCTGGAGGCCTTCATCACGTCGCGCCGCCCGGCGCTGGCCTATGCGGAAGCGATGGGGTTTGAGCTGCCCGAGGCCTCGGATTTCCAGCGCCTGGGCGACCTGACCTGCCTCGACATGGCCAACGTGGGACACAAGTCCATCCTGACCTGCGACCTCGCTGACCTGCACGAGCGGCTGGAGCACCCCAAGGCCACTGGACGCCGGCTCTTCGCCCTCGCGGCCTGGCTGGCCGCCACGCCGGAGGACACCTTCTGGGCGCGGCGGTCCGCGAAGCGGCTGGCTGAGACGGAGATCGAGGTGCCCTGGTCGGAGCGCACGCTCAGCCACGAGGCTGAGCAGGAACAGGTGCGGAGCCTCTGCGACCTCGGGTTGGTGGCCCTGCTGGACACCTTCACGGAACGCTTGAAACAGGGGCAGGGCGCCATGGACACGCTGACGGTGCTCACCCTGGCCGCGGCGGAGAAACAGCTGGACGCCCGCCGCGACCTGGAAGGGAAGACCGCCTGGTGTTTCACCTACCTGGCTCACCTGGCGCGCACCCGGCCCACGGACCCGCGCCCCTGGTGCCAGGCGGCGGCCCTCGTGAACCTGTTTCCCACGGATGAAGCCGACGCGCGCGTGCAGGCTGAACCTCCGGAGGCCGCCACAGCATTTGGCCTGGAAGAGGCCGTGCTGGATGCCGAGTGGGCCCTGGCCATGGGGCATGCCCAGGTCCTGGTCCGCGCCGGGCAGGGTGAGGCCGTACTGTCAGCCCTGGCTGAGGCCGCCACCCGCAACGATCCATCTTTCAATCATGCCCACCAGATCCTGGCCGTGGCCGCCGCAGCCGATCTGCTGCCCCACCTGCCAGCGCATGCGCAGGAGGCCCTGTTGGTGGCCCTTGCCAAGAGCCTTGCCAATGGGCAGGGCAGTGGCGACCTGGGGCGGCTGGCTGATCGGGCGCTCTCAGCCATGGAGCAACCATGAGGCGCACCTTCGCCTTTCTCCGTGCCATCAATGTGGGTGGCCACACCGTCACCATGGGGCGGCTCAAGGAACTGTTCGAGGCGCTAGGGCTGACGGGCGTGGAGACCTTCCTCGCCAGCGGCAACATCATCTTCGAGGGCTCGGATGAGCGGGAAGGCGGATTGCAGGGCCGCATCGAGGACCACCTCCGCCACGCGCTGGGCTATGAGGTGACCACGTTTCTTCGGACGCAGCGGGAACTGGCGGCGCTGGTGAAAGGTTGCCCCTTTGACGCCACGGAAGTCGCCGCCGCCCAGGCCTTGAATGTCGCCCTGCTGCATGCGCCTTTGGGCAAGGCCGCTGAGGCGAAGCTACACACCCTGGGCACCGCCGTGGACACCTTCCGGGTGACCGGGCGAGAGGTGTGGTGGCTGTGCCATGTGAAGCAGAGCGACTCCAAGTTCTCCAACGCAGTGTTCGAAAAGGCCATTGGGGTGAAGGCGACCATTCGCGGGTTCAGCACCCTGCAGCGCCTGGCAGCCAAGCACCAGAAGGGTTGACCATCGCCCGGTGGGCCATGGAACAATCGCGGATCCGAGGTCATGCATGGGCAAGAACCGGCTGGAAGCCTTCAGCGATGGGGTATTGGCGATCATCCTCACCATCATGGTGCTGGAGCTGAAGGTGCCGCACGGCGACTCCTTCGCCGCGCTGTCCGGGCTGTTTCCCACCTTCGTCAGCTATGCCCTCAGTTTCCTCTACATCGCCATCTACTGGAACAACCACCATCACCTGCTGCACGCCGTGACGAAGGTGAGCGGTCCCATCCTCTGGGCCAATACCCACCTGCTGTTCTGGCTGTCGCTGGTGCCCTTTGCCACGGCCTGGATGGGCGAGAACCACTTCGCGGCCCGGCCTGTGGCGCTCTACGGCTTCATTTTGCTGATGGCGGGCGTGGCCTACTACCTGCTGAGCCAGTGCCTCATCCATTTCCACGGTCAGGATTCGGTGCTGGGATCAGCCGTGGGCAGCGATTTCAAAGGGAAGCTATCCGTGGCCATTTACGCCGGGGCGATCCTGCTGTCCTTCGTGAACCGGTGGGCGGGATTCAGCCTCTACTGGGTGGTGGCGCTCATGTGGCTGGTGCCGGACCGTCGCATCGAGCGGGTCGTCAGCGACTAGGTAGAGTCGCCCATGTGGCGTTCGAAGTCGGCTTTCACATCCTCCAGGCAGTCAGGGCAGATTCCATGGCTGAACTGGGCCTCGGTGCGGGTCTGGATGTAGCTCTCCATCTGATTCCAGTAGCCCTGGTCGTCGCGGATCTTCTTGCAGTGGGCGCAGATGGGGATCAGCCCCTGCAGGGTGCGCACCTCCGTCAGGGCCGATTGCAGCTGCTCGATCAGGTCGAGGTTCTGGCTGTTGAGATCAGCCAGTGCATCATTCACGCGCTGGAGTTTCTTCCGGCTGAAGACAAGACTGCCCGCAATGGCAAAGCCCAGCGCACCCGCGGCGATCCAGAACAGCTTCTGGTAGGCCTGGGCCCGCTGCTCCCGCTGGAGCCCCTCAATCTGCATCTGCTTCTTGTCGAACTCGAAAGCGGCGCTGGCTTCGGCAATGCGCTTCTGGTTGCCTGTGCGCTTGAGCTCGTCGCTCAGGATTTTGAACTGCAGCTCGGTTTCGTAGGCGCGCCGGTAGTCGCCGGCAAAGGCGAATTCCTCCGCCAGGTTTCCCGTGATTTCGGCGATGTCGCTTTTGGACTGGGAAGCCGTCACCTGGCGCAGGCCATCCTGAATGGCCTTGAGCCCCTCGGCGCTGTTGCCCAGTCGGTTCAAGGCGATGCCGCGGTTGACCTGGCAGACCGCGACATAGGACGGATCCTTCTCGATGCCCGGGATCCGGAGGGCGGCCTCGGCGGCTTTCAGAGTGGCCCGGTAGTCCTTCTTTCCCAGGTACGCATCCGCGAGGTTCACAAGGCCGTTGATCTGCGTGTTGGTGTCCTGGGCCTTCTCGGCCAGATCCAGGGCTTTCTGGATGGACGCCAGCTGGGCGTCCGGCTTGTTCCATGGGCCATAGGTGGAGGCCAAGGCGATGTGGAAGGAGGCCTGGAGTGCCAAGTCCCCCAGGCCCTCGGCCATCTGGATGGCCTGGAGGTGTGAGGCCTCGGCCTCCTCGTTCCGGTCCAGGGCGGTGTAGAGGTTCCCCATGAGACTCAGCACCATGGCCTGCCCCCGAAGATACCCGGTCGCCTCGTAGGCTTTTTTCGACTGGAGGTAGGCGCCAAAGGCCTCGGTGAACTGCCCCATCGTCTGGTAGGCCCGGCCCTGGATTCGGAGGGCCCGCCCGAGGGCTTGGCCGATCTCCTTGTCCTCGGGGTGCCGCGACCACTGGGCTGACAGGGCCGGCAGGAGTGGGCCGAGCATGGCTTTGACGGTACTGGGTTTCTCCATGGCAGAGAGGAGAGAGGCTGCCTCTACCTCCACGAGCAGGCGAGCCCGCTCGTCTTTCGTTTGGGCCGCGAGGTGGCGCGCCCGCGCCAGGGCGGCTTCCGCTTTCGGGTAATCCAGGAGGGTGTTGAGGTCTCCGATCTGGTTGGTGAGGAACCAGACCTCGGCCTGAGGATCCGGCTCGGCGGCCAGGATCTGCAGGGCCTCCTCGGTCCAGCGGATCGAAGCCACGGGATGGTTGCGGTTGTCGCCGAGGATCTGCTTCTTGAGCTCAGCGAGCCGCTGGGCGGGGCTTTCCGGTGTGGACGCCGCCACCGGTGCAACCAAGGTGGCCGGGCTGGCTGGGCGACCGAGGAACAGCAGCAGGGAGACGATCACCAACATGCGCATGGACGGGTCCGGTGGGGGGGAAGGGCGTTCGACCGATGATCCCAGAACCCTGGTCTGGGCGACCATAAAACGGTCTGTTCTCACCCCATCGGGCGAAACCCTGCCGGACCTTCATACCATTCCGTAAAGGCCGGCCTACTGCAGCTCGATGGTGATGGCCGTCGCCATGGTCTTGGCGCGGCTCCGGGCTTCCTTAAGGCTGTCAGC
>Ga0265327_10004739_pt1 | contig 11866 bp, 12 predicted proteins | sample 41621metaG_FD_202089 | JGI IMG/M metagenome (GOLD analysis project Ga0265327, IMG submission 202089) | Rhizosphere microbial communities from Carex aquatilis grown in University of Washington, Seatle, WA, United States - 4-16-21 metaG | ecosystem: Host-associated > Plants > Roots > Rhizosphere...
AAGGCAAGGGCTGGGGTATCCATTTCGTGCCGTCCCAAAGTTCCCCCGCAATAAGTTTAAGACTCCGGCCTTGCCATTCGCGGACGTACTCGCGGCCTTCCTGCCGACTGCGCGGCAGGGTCAAGGCGCACAGTAGGCTGTGCTGATATTCCACGGTATCCGGCTTGTTCTTGGCTTCCCGCTCGGCCATGCGGCGGCGTAGGTCGTCCGCTGTAAGCCGTTCTTCTGGCAAGATCACAAGACCGTTGCGGCGCGGGTCGTTTTCTGGTGTACTGTTGGGCATAAGCTGGGCCTCCCTCGGGTGGGCTTGGTTGTTTGAATGAGAAAGGGCGCAACTCTTGCCGGGGTACGCGCCCTTTGTCGTGTCTGGCGTCTGGAATCCTAAGCCCCAAGGCGCGGCGGCGCAAGTGGCAAACGCGGCGGGTTCACCGCCAAAGCCGCTCAAACCGTGCCGGATTGGTCGCGGTGTAGCGCACGGTGTGCTGTATGTTGCGGTGGCCTAGGTAGTCTTGAATCAAGCGCGTGTCCGCGCCCTGGTCGGCCAGGGCGAAGCCGCAAGCGTGGCGCAGCATGTGGGGATGGGCGGCAATCTCAAGTCCTGCCGCCTCGCCGTAGCGGCGCAAGGCAAGCCATGCGGTTTTACGGGACAGGGGGCCGCGCCGTTCGCTGACAAAAAGCGCCTTGGTGTTCGGCTGCATCCGCGCCCGCTCGATGAGCCAAGCGCGAAGGGCGCGGCATTCGTCGGCGCGTAGCGGGTGAGTGGTCGATAGCCCTTGCTTCAAGCGGGCGACGTGCAGCGTCCGGCCTTCAAGGTCTAGCTGCGACAATTTCAGCCCCAAGGCTTCCGACACGCGCAAGCCGTGGCGGAACATCAGCAGGAACAGGCAACGGTCGCGGGCCGCGTTGCGGGTGCCTTGGGTGGCCGCAAGGAGCTTTTCCACTTCGCGGGGGGTGAGGTGCTTTCGGTCGTCCATGTCTTTTTGTCCAATGTTGCGCTTGACGGAAGCACGGGAAAGGCAGGAAAATCAAGGGGTGCGCTTTCGCACACTGGACAATTTGGCTCATTTTGTCCAGTCGCTTAAAAGCGACGTTTTGCGCCCAACGGCTTTGTTGAAAAATTAAAGCTGTTGTTTTGACTCTGCATTTTAACGAAGATAAAATCAAAATGAGAAACAAGAATATCTTTGCGACAATCTTTGTTCTGATTTCATCGCATACCGTTGAAGCAGGAATATTGGAAAATGTAAATTTTGATAGAACCTTATACGCAGTAGAGAGAACAACACCTACTTATTATTATGCACCAGGGGATATTAAAAGTACCACTACTAATATCCCATTAGTAGATGTTGGAAATAGTACAAGTAGCCCTGGCGGATCTATAGCAGCCGCTTATAATTTTACAGATAATGGCTCTAAAGCTATGCTTGATATATCAACAGCTTTTAACTTATCGGGTTGGTATGGTGTCGGGGAACAAGGTGGTGGAGGTGCCAGTCATAACGATCCGATTACATTTACAACAACCAAGGCTGTAAACTTCTCTGTTACGGCTTCATTCTGGTTTACAGAGGATATTTATGATAATGGAATTCTTAGCATTGCCGCTATACTAAGTAATAAAACCTGGGGAGATACATTTAACATCAACGCCGATGGTAATTTTACAAAATTAGAACATTATCAAGTCATCCCAGGATCGCAAAGCGTTTTAGTGAACGCATATCAAACCATAACAGGAACATTGCAAGCAAACACCACTTACAGCTTAACCGAAGCATCTGCCGCATACTTTTCTTGCTGCCCTAATTTTGGTCGTGCGAATATAACAGATGGTCATACTGACATTGCTCTGTCTTTGACAGACCCAACTGCAACAATACCAGAGCCAGCATCTATCTCATTGCTTGTATCTGGTTTGCTTGGCTTTAGAGTTTTGCGCAAAAAAATCAAACTAAACGCCGACTAGACAAAACGGCACGAAACGTCTAGTCGCCGTTTCCGGGCTTCCTGCCGCCCTTTGCCCGCCGTCCGCAAGGTCGGCGCGGGGTAATGGGAATCCACGGCGGCGGTTTTTCTTCCGCAATGGCGCAGGCTTTTCGCTCGGCTTGCATATGCTGAATGTAAACCGTTTTCGTAAGCCTGTCGTACTGCGCAAAGCTCATGGCGGCGGATAGTTTCAGCAAGAAGCGAGAAATCCTCTCCCGCTCAATCGTGATTGTCCGCTCCCCGACTTGGAAAAGTCCGGGGTAGCAGTAATCCACGCAAGGGGCATGGGCATCCTCGATCCCTGCCTTGCGCACGGCGTCCACAAAATCCTTTTGCGTGGTTTCCCTCATGCCGTCAAAAAAGCATGGCGGATCGGCGCGGGCAATCCTTTTTTACTTTGGACGCTTCGGCCACAAGGGCCGCGCTTGCGCTGAGCGGGCCTTGGCTCCGTGCCGCGTTATTGCTTTGGCTCCTGTCCGTGTTTCCATAGCGCGGGGCAACGCCCGCAAGGGCGGTGCGGTTCCCGTTCGGCGGCGGCGGTTTCGCCTTCGGTCAAGTGTCCGTGTCCGGCTCCAATTCCTCCCGTATTTCGTAGCGGTCGCAATCGTTCATCTGCGGCCATACAGGCTCCCTGTCGAGCAAACACACATAAACTTTTTCGCCATCTGGCCCTGTCCGCGTCCATCCAGCGGCGCAAATCCCGCAATGGGTTTTTACATAGTCGGAGGTAGGCCCGTGCAATCCCCCGTGTGGTCTTAGGTGTGGCTGGTGCATGTCGTTTCCTTCCCTGTTTCGTTCCGCGTGTCCGTCGCTGCTGTGGGGTTCCGCCAGTCCCACGGCTTGGTTTAGTCTCGGTAGCGGTCTCTTTCCTGTCGGAGGTTCAGGCGGCTTTCTTCGGTCAGTTCGGCGCTTTGGGCGCGGTCGTAAAACTCTCTCATGCGGTTGATTTCTTCGCGGGCCTGCGCCATGGCTTCGGCGCGGTCGTCGGCTTGCGCCTCGGCTTTGGCGATTTGTTCCCGCGTCGGCGGCGGCGGGGGGGAGGATTCAAAAAGGCTTTCAAAGCTGCTGGCGAAGGCGTCTAGCGTTTTGCCGAGTATCTTGATTCCGGCATCCGCCGCGCCGCCGATTCCGCGCTCTAGGTTGTCGCCGAAGTCGGGCGCGGGCGTTGCCGCTTCGCGTCCGTCGGGCGCGGCGCGGTCGATCTCTGCCGCGCTGGCCGTCGCCGCTTCCGGCGCGGGTGCCGCCTCCCTTCCTTCTTCCCTGCTGCCCGACTCTGGCGCGGCCAGTGTCGGCGCTTGTTCGATCTGCGGCGCGGCTTGCGGCTGGCGGTCGGGGGCGGGTAGCTCGTTCTCGTATTCCGGTCGCTGTGCGCTCTGCTGGCGCTCCTGCTGCATCTCCCGCGCTTCGCCCACGGTCGGCAGGTCTTGCAAGGGGTAGTCGCTCAACGTCTCGCGCAACTCGCCCACCTTGACGCCGGCCATGCGGGAAAGGCTGTGGACGCCGCCGGCCTGGTCGATGATGACAAAGCCGCGCTGGTCGCCCTGGGCGAGGGTGTAGCCTTCCGCCTCTAGGGCTTCGATGAAGGCGCGGCCATTCTCGGCGCTCTGGTAGAGTTCGGACACTTCGGCCTTGATGGCCTTGGGGTCGAGGTCTAGCCGTTCGGCTTGTTGTATCTCGGCGTGGCTGGGCGTCCGTTCGGGGCGCGGGCCTTCGCGGTCGATGAATACGCCTTGGGTGATTTCTAAGCCTAGCTCGCGCTCGATCTCCCGCGCCGCTTTTTCGTGGTGCAGATAATTCCACGAGTCGCTTATCGCTTTGCCTTCTTCGTCGATGCGGGAATAGACAAGGTGGTAATGTTCCCGCCCTTTGTATTCGTGCAACACCACGGCGCGGGGCTGGTTTTCAAAGCCCATTTCCTTCTCGAATATCTCAACCGCTTTTTCCCATTCTTCGCTTGATAACACGCGGTCGGGGTTTATCTGCGCGTGGTATAGCGGCTTGGTGCAGTTCGTCCCTAAGCTGTCGCTGCACCAGTCTTCCAAGGTTTCCATCAGGTCGCGGGGCATGTCGCCGCGTATGCCGAGAACCTCGGCGCGGTCGTTCTTGTCTTGCATCAGGTACGCGCCAAGGCCGCGCCCGGTGCTGCTGTGGCCTTTGATAATCACGGCGGCGGCTCCTTGCCTAGGGCTTCCATGATGGCCCGCAAGGCGGCGGCGTGTTCGGCGTAGAGGGCGGCGAAGGCGCGGGGGTCGAAGTCTTTGCCTTGGTTCAGCTTGTGCGCAATCTGGTTTAGATTGCCGCCGATTTTCCGCAACTCGTAACGCAAGCTTACAAGCTCGGCTTTTTCTACGGGTGGCCTTCTGGCCGCTCTCGGTTGTTCGGTGTCTTGGCCGAAGACCAAGGCCCGCAAGTATCCGGCAACCGTCAACCCGGCCCGCTCGGCGCGGGTTTCGATCTCGGCCAGTTCGGCGGCGGTGCATGGCAAGGTTGCCTTGTCTTTCCGCTGGCGCGTCTGGCTGCCGCTCTTGCTGCGGGTGGTCGGGGGCGCTGGGTCGGTCATGCCTTTTCTTTTTTCCTACTGTCCGCCCCGCATCTGCGGGCGGCGCTCTGCTCTTGATTTTCGGGGGATGCAACGGGGGACTCCCCCTTGCCAAGCTGCGCGTTTTTCACGTTGACCGCTCCCGTTAGGGGGGGGTCAACGTGGAAAACGCGCATGGCTTGCGTCCAGCTTTAAAGCAGGATACCATATTGAAAAATACCCGACAAGTATAAAGCCGTGTGGTGGGCGGTAGGGAAGATAAAAGCATGGAATGCAAACCTTTACGCGGTCTGCGACGTGTCGCCATTTACTCTATTTTTAAGGCTGGTGGCCGTTATGGATTTTCTAATCAAGCTCTTACTTAACCCTATTTTGACAATAACTAAGGTTGCCTATGTGCTGGGCGTTGCTGTGGTATCTTGGAGTTTTATTTATTGGGCTTTCAATGGATTTAGTTTTTCAACATTACTTAATGATATTGAACACCTAAAAACCTTTTCTGAACTTTTTACACACAACAAAACACGAACCATAATAATATGGATATTGCAAACCCCAGCAATAATTATTATATTTGCTCTAGGCATATACTACCTTCACCCAACATTAAATGGATTTGGCTATAAGCACGAACAAGCCAACTTGCGCCAATTATTACACTCCTACAACATATCAGGAGACCATCGTTTTACACGTTACGCAACAATATACGACAACCAACAAATATCTTTTTATGTGTATTTAACAACTTTAATTATCCCAGCATTTCTAGTGCTTGACCCAACAAACATAAACATAGCAATTCAAATTTCCGCAACAGCATCGCTATTATCCATATCAATATTGTTTTCACCAACACTTACCACAAAAGACAGAATAATAATTTTATCATCACTACCTATTATGTTTTTATTCATATACTTATATCGAGAACACACAACACTAGCATACACTTTGGCTAATGTACCAAATATATATACATTCATAACACAAGGGAAAGACGCTTTCAAGCCAGATGAAGAATCAACAATAGAAAACCCGCAACGGATACAAAAAAACACTTCCGGCCTTCACCTTGGCAAAGATTACCGGGTAGAAACAGAAACCCACCTTTTAACCATTGCTGGCACAGGCGGCGGAAAAACTCAAGGGCAAGTCTTGCCTAATCTCTTAGATAATCCAGAAACATCCTTTTTTGTCATTGATCCTAAAGGTATCACGGCGGCTAAGTCGGCTGCATGGCGGCAACGTCAAGGGCATGAGATTGTAATTTTCAACCCCTACCGCGAACAGTCGGCGGCATTGTCTACACAAGGATTTTCTCAATTCCAAAGCTTCAACCCTCTGGCGAATCTTGATCCTGAAAATGATAATTTTTCCTCTGACGTGCGTTTTCTAGCCGAAGCCTTGATTTATGATGCGGATGGTAGCGGCAAACATTTTTCCGATGCGGCGCGGGGTTTTGTCGCCTTTCTGATTAAGTATATCGTCACCCAACCTGGCGAAACAAAGACTTTTGCGCGGCTTTTCCAGCTTGTGCGGGGCGGTATCCATTATCTTGATGAGCAACAGATTTTTGAGAAGGCGGCTTTATCATCCTGCGCCAGTGTTCAAGACGGCTGGCGGCGTTGGGCGACCGGGCGCGGCGAAGTCGTAGACGCAATCGCCACGGCGGAAACACAGCTTGCCTTTCTCGACAATCCGGCGCTTTGCCGCGCTCTTGAGGGTGGGCCGTTCAATTTCGCCAACATGAAAACGCGGAAAATGTCGATTTATTTAATCCTGCCCTTTGACAAAATCATTACGGAGGAAGTGCGGTTTTTGCGCCTTCTGCTGCTCTCGGCCATGTCGCAGTTATACCGGACGGAGAAGGGCCGCGAAGTGGTGATAATCCTTGATGAGTTCGGCAACCTTGGGCCGCTGCACATGATTAAAAGCGGCATGGGCGCAATCCGTGAATACGGGGTAAAAATCTGGCCGTTTTTGCAAAGCCTGAAACAGTTGCAAGAGCTTTACCCGCAAGGCTGGGCCAGCTTCATTGAGAACGCTTCGGCCATCTCGTTGTTTAGCGTCAATTCGGTGGAAACGGCGGATTATTTCAACAAAAGAGCGGGCAAGGCCGTTGTCGAAAGAATCACGCGCATGAAGGGGACGGGCAAAAGCGAATCGGCCCACAAAAAGATGCTCTTGGGGTTTGAATTGCCCGAAGCCAGCAAAGGCGGCTCGGATTCGGCCAGTGAAAACTATTCGGAAAGCAAGGCGGAACATTGGGAGGACGGGCTACCCGTCGCGGAGATTTACAACTTGCCCAAGGATCAGCTTTTGATTTTCCGGCAGGGGCGGGCCATGCCGGACAGGGCCGAAAAGCTGGCGGCGTGGCGGGATGAGCCGTTTAAGGCTCGGTAGAAGGGCGGGCAGTAGGGAAGGAAGAAACCGGCTATAAGGCTAATTTTTGTTAGTTAGTTGCATATTCCTATGATAGGGTTTCATCCATAATCAAGCAGATAATCGTTACAAGGAGGTAATGATGTCTGAGGCAGTTACTAGGGCGGACGACAAAACAAGCCCCGATTACAAGGACGATTTAGACAAGATCGCAAGTGCGCTTTCAAATAGCGTTGTGACTCTGGCTTCCGTTGTGTCGCGGAAAGGGAAGTTTCGCCCCCACGACAAAAACGAGACAATCTATAGCCACACAAAGGCGCTTCGTGATTTACTGATTTACAGCTTCAATGATGCTGGCAAGAAGTGGTTTAAAAGCCTCGCCGTGCTTGATACCTATGCGGACATGCATAACAGGCTTGTGGACGTTATCAAACAGAGAGGAATCCGCTTAGAGGATTCCACGCAACGTCACGATATTGACGACATTAGGCGCGGCTTAATTGAGTTCGGCAAAAAGCATCAGGCCGCTATAGCGCGTGAGTTTTCGGGCGAATCTTACAAGGCCGATACCGGCATCATCAGCGCAACGGTGAATGATCTTCATTCGGCCACAGAGGGCAAATGGTCGCCGGTTTTGATATGGACGGATGACTATTGCGGAACCGGCCAAAGGCGGGAAGTCGAAAGGCCGCGCAGCGCGATTTTAAGCGGCATCGCGGCAAGGGCCGGGGGGTCAAGGCTTGAAACCGTCAAGCAAGTATCCCATGCGCCCGGCGGCGCACCGGGAAGGCCGGTATTCTTGCGCCTCCTCGGCAGGGCGCACGGCAAGGAAAACGATTAGGCCGGTTCTAGGGCTGGCCGTGGCTCCATGCCTGCCAGACGGCCAAGCCGACCGCCAAGGCGGCGGCGGTGGCCGCAAGCCACAAGGCAAGCGGGGGCACGGGGCGCGGCGCGGGGTTGTCGTTCACGGGCGGCGGTGGCTCCGGCTCGGCCTTGGGCGGCGGGCGCTGGTCGGATAGCAATAGCGTCATGCGCTTGCACTGGTCGCGCCATTCGTCGCGCTCGCTCTCGGTCTTCTCCACCATCTCGCGCAATAGTTCAACCTTCGCTTTCAACTCCCTGTTTTCGCTGGCTGTTTCGTCCGTTGCGGTTTGTTGCGGCGCAACGTCTTTGCCTTCGTTGCGCACGGCTGGCGGAAAAACGCGGTGCAGTTCGGCGGGGTCGATCTGGTAAAAGCCGGATGCGTTCAAAGCGGCGGAAATCTTGCCGCTTTTGATGGCGCGTTGAATGGTGGAGCGGTCTTTGCCGGTCGCTTCCGCCGCTTGTTGTAGGCTGTAGCTCATTCGTTGCGGTTTGTTGCGTTGCACAGGGTATGCAACTGTTGCGCGTCCGCCTTGGGTCTGTCAAGCCGCAACGCCTTGCGCCGTTGCGGTCTGTGCGTTTTGTGCGGCATTGCCGCACATGCTCAACGGCGCGGCGGGGGTGCCAGTCGGCGGGCGGTCAGTGAAAAAAACTCTGGTCGATCTCTCGCGCCGAATGTAGGACGCGCTCGATTCTCACTTCCTCGGCGTCTTCGTGGACGGTGTAGAAAATCAGGTAGCGGCCAAAAGGCACGATGTGGACGCCTTCGCCGAGTTCTTCCCGCAACGGGGAACCGTGGGGGGTTTGCAGGATCAGCAGACAGCGGGCGCGGATTTCTGCAATGAAACTAAGCGCCCGCCGGGGATTGTCGCGGGCGATGTAGTCGCCGATTTCCTCAAGATCGAACTCGGCCAAGGGGGACAGGCGGCAACGCATCAGCCTTGCGCCATGGCTTGGTATTTCGCGCTGAGGCGGTCGAATACTTCATCCGCCGGAACGCCGGGGCCGCTGTCGATGCCCGCCCGTATCTGCTGGCGCAATTGCTCAAGCTGGATTTGCCGCAACTGTTCCCGCTCTTCCATGAGGCGCAAGGCGTCGCGCACGATTTCGCTGGCGCTGCTGTAGCGTCCGGTTTCTAGTTGGGCCTTGATGAACTGCTCGAAATGGTCGCCGATGGCGTAGCTTGATGGCATGGGGGAACCTCTCGCGGGTGGGTGTCGGCCCATATTATCAATTTTTGATAACGGCGCAAGGCTTACGGTTCGCGGCGGGGCTTGGCCTTCTGGCTGTTCAGCAGGTGCGCGGCCAGTGCGCGGCGGCGCGGGCCTTCGGTCGCCGGGTCGGCAAGCTCCCGCTCTAGCGCGGGGGTGAGGTGGTCGGCAATGAGGCTTTCCCGCGCCGTGGATGCCCGCTGGAGGGCTGCGGCGGCTTGGTGGGGCTTCCCTGCCTGTCTTCGCGCTCTGGCGCTCTGTAGGGCTTCCTGCGCGGTGATTTTGAGGTGTTGCGGTCTGCCGGTGTCGCGGGTGCTGGTCATGCGCCCGTTATACGGCGCGGGGGTTAAGATCGGGTTAGCGTCGGGTAAGCCGCCCTTAGCGCGTCGTTCCAGTCTTTGCCGGTCGGCGGGCGGGCGCGGGTCGCGTCGGGCCGGGTGGCGGCGATGGTGGCCGCGAACGCCTCCCCCTGCTCGTCGGCGTCCGTGGCGGTCACGATCTCGGCGGCGGGGTACTTGGCGAGGACGTGGGCCAGCAATTCCCGCTGTTCGGGGGAGAGGGTGCCGCCGAAGGCCAGCACAAGCGCCGGGGCGGGGTCGTGCTGGTGGTAGCTCATGGCGTCTAGGCCGCTCTCGGCCAAAATTAGGCGCTGTGGGGCGGTGCCGGGGGGTATGCCTGCCCTTGCCGCAAATAACGCCTTCCTGCCCCCTCTGGCAAAGCCTGTGAAGCCGTTGTTTTTGACTTCCCAGCCGGTGAGGCCGTCGCGGTCGTCGTGCCGGAAAGCGACGTTGCCGCGCTCGTCCAGCCGTAGACGGTCGGCAAAGGCGGCGATGGTGGCCGGGGCCAAGCCTCGGCCTTCAAGGTATCCGCCGGAATAGGGCCGCATCCGGTGCCATGCGGCCACGAGGGCGGCGCGGTCGTGGGGGATGGGCTGCGGCTTGGGGATGGCGTCGGGGCGGGCAGTAGGGAAGGAAGGGGGCTTGTAGGCGCGTAGGGTCTTCCGTGCGTGGCCTAGGTTGCCGCCCTGCCGGTACATGACGAAATCCAACACGCTGCCGCTGGCGTCGGCCTTCACGCTGAAAAAAACGCCGTGGCCATCCTCGCCGGTGGCGATGATGATTTTATCCCCGTCGGCGTGGCGCATGACAAGGCTAGACCGGCTCGACTCCTTGCGGTCGAGGGTGTAGCCGTGGGCGGTTGCCAGCTCGGCAAGGTTCAGCCGCTTGAAGTCTTCTAGCTCTGGGTCTTTCCCCATTCTTCCTTCCCTACTGCCCGCTCTTGATCTTTCGATCTTTCAAGCTACCACGAAAGCCCCGCCCCTTCCTCGTTGGCTGTCCGGGCCGCTCTGCGGCGCGGGTGGCCTTGCGCGGCTCTGCCGCGCCGGTAGGCCACGGCCACAGGCCGACGCCTCCGGCGTCGGCTCAATCGCTCTTGATCGCCTTCCCTCCGGTGCTGGCCGTGGGCCTCGGGGGCCGAGTTATCCACAGGGCGGCGCGGGCTAATTGTTGATCTATTCGATAAAACTACTCGATGGATAATTGTAGATAAGGTGTGGGGGGGCCGATAAGACGAACTGGGGGGGGCCGATAAGACGAACTGGGGGGGGCCGATAAGACGAACTGGGGGGGGCCGATAAGACGAACTGGGGGGGCCGATAAGACGAACTCAAGCCGCAATCTGTGGATAACTTTTAGGGGCGCGATGGCCGCGCGCGCGTTAGCTAGTATATATAATATCTAATACGCGCGCGTAGCAGTTTTAATGCCACAATTGATGCGCACGGGCCGTGTCTGACGCCGAAAAAAAGCCCCGCGCTAGGCGGGGCTTTTGCTGTGTCCGTCCGGTCGGTCGTGCGCTAGGCAGGCGTTACCCATTTCTTGGCAAAGCCCAAAAAAGCCCCGTCGTAGTTCTTGGGTTCCTCCGCCTTGGCCGAGTTCGCCAGCCAGTAACGAAAATCGGCCTCGCAAGCGTAAACGTCCTTGCGGGGGTACAGCGCCTTAAACTTTTCGATGGTCTTGTAGTGCAGGCGGTGGGCAGGAGCGGCGGGCGGGGCCGGAAGGGCGGGGGCCAATGGCGGCAAGCTGGCTTTCACCTTGTCGGCCCGGCTTGGCAAAACGCCCACGCATTGCCGCGCAATCGGCGGCGGTGACGGGTAGAGCATCAAGCCGCCCGTGACTTGCTCCACCTTGCCAGAAGGGTAAACCGCACGAACGGCCTTAATTGCTGAAAGTGATTTTTTCTTGAACTCCTTAGCCTCTGCATACTCTTGCCCTAGTTGTGCATGGAGCATCCGCCACGACAAGAAAAGCGGTTTTTCAAGCGTGTGCAAGCGGTAGGCAAAGAAGCCGTACCAATCCAAAGCCAGCGCGGAACCGGACAGGCCGCGCAAAGCATTGGCCGAGAGCGGCACGGCGTGTTTTATTAGGTCTTGGTAAAAAGTCTCGCCAAGGATGAGATTGGAAGACCAAAGGGCGGGTTGGCCGTCGTCGTGGGTTAGCCAAGCCTCGAATTGTTCAATAAGCTGGGTGGCGAACGTGACCGCCTTCCCGTCGTGCTTCGTGTACCCGCACCGTAGGCTAGTAGCGGCTAGGGCGTTCATCTGCTGGCGGAAAAGGCGGTATTGGTCGCCACCGTCACCGATTCCAACTCTCTGCATGAAGGCGCGGGCGCTGCCTTCTGTCTCGATAAAGCGGCTTTGCGTCTTCACAGCCTCGGTGCAAATGTGCATGAAGCCAAGGCGGGCCTTGGGGCCATAAGGCAAGGGCTGGGGTATCCATTTCGTGCCGTCCCAAAGTTCCCCCGCAATAAGTTTAAGACTCCGGCCTTGCCATTCGCGGACGTACTCGCGGCCTTCCTGCCGACTGCGCGGCAGGGTCAAGGC
>Ga0265327_10004740_pt1 | contig 11863 bp, 7 predicted proteins | sample 41621metaG_FD_202089 | JGI IMG/M metagenome (GOLD analysis project Ga0265327, IMG submission 202089) | Rhizosphere microbial communities from Carex aquatilis grown in University of Washington, Seatle, WA, United States - 4-16-21 metaG | ecosystem: Host-associated > Plants > Roots > Rhizosphere >...
GCAGGGGGCAGCCACCACCACCGCCAGCAGACCGGTGAAGAACGATCCGGCGAGACCGCCCTGGGCGGCCAGATTCGCGCCGGCCCCCTGGCCGGGCAAGGTCGCCTCGAACACCCCCGACATGTTAAGCGCCACCACCAGCATCACCAGGGCCAGGGCCCCGACCACGGCCGGGGACTGCAGCTGGAAGCCCCAGCCGATCGCCGCCCCGCCGGCCTTGGCCGCGAGCAGCAGGCCTGCCAGCCCGAGGAAGGTGACCAGCACCCCGGCGAGAAAGGCCAGGCCCTGGCGCTGCGCCTCGCCCGGCTGGTGGGCGTGCGCCGCCAGGCTCGCTGCCTTCATCGACAGCACCGGGAATACGCAGGGCATCAAGTTGAGGATCAGACCGCCGAGGAAGGCGAAGGCGACGGCGGTGACGAGGCCGAGACTGACGCCGGGCGCGGGAATGGCGGCGCCGACCGCCGACTGGCCGGCGGTGGATTGGGCGACGGCTTCGGCCTGAAGCGCGGCGGGGGTCACGGCCCCGAGACCGCCGGCCTCGGCCGGGATCGGTTCGGGCCTGGCCGAGACCTCATAGGCCTGGGCGCCCAGCGACAGCACGCCTTCAAGCGTGGGGACCTCGGCTGCGGCGGCGATCTGGTCGCTCGGTTTCAGCGTCAGGGTCAGACCGCCCGGGCCCTTCTCGATCTGCTGCTTGGCGGCGTAGTCCAGCACCTTGGCGCCGTAGGGAAAGAAGTAGGCGTGGCTGAGGTCGACGCCCTTCACCAGATCGCCCGTGACCCCGAGCTTCAGCACCCGGCCGGCCCCCTGCCCGACCCAGGCGGCGGCGGCCTCCAAGCCCGAGGCCTTGGGCGCGTCGTGGATGGTCTTGTCGATGGCCGCGCCCCACTTGGGATCGCTGGGCGGGGTTCCGGTGACAACCGGCACGTCCAGCCTGAGCTTGGCCTCCTCGGGCACGCAGACATCGGCGCAGACCAGGAACCTGACGTCGGCCTTGAGCGTCTGCATCCCGCCCGGCTTGGCGTCGCCCGGCACGTTCAGCGCCACCGGCAGCAGCACCTGGCCGGTGTAGCCGTAGTTCATCAGCGGGCCGAGGGGCAGCCGCTGGGGCGCCGGCCACACGGTGTCGCCGGTGCTCCAGCCCTTGGGCAGGGTCCATTTGGCCGAAGTGGCCTCGCCGGAATCGCCGGGGTTGCGCCAGTAGGTATGCCAGCCCTTGGCAATAGTCTGGCGGATCGCGACATAGGCCAGGCCCCCCGGGGCCACGCCTTGGGTTTCCGACACCAGCTCGGCTTCCAGATGCCCGGTCTGGACCGGGCCGGACACGAACTCGGCGGGCGGCGGCTTGAGCGCGATGGTCTGGGCGAGGGCGGGGAAGGCGCAGAGAGCGACAAGGCCGGCGGCCAGACTGGCGACAACGCGACGGATCACCGATCTCTCCCTAGCCTTGCGCGGGCGCGCAAACGCCCTTTCGGCTTTGCGGCGAAACAGGCCATCATTTGGGGCGGGCTGTCAAAGGAGCCAAGACTTGCCGGGGTATTTCGAGGAGATCGAGGTTGGCCGGGTGGTCAACCTGGGCGCCACGGCCCTGTCGCCGGCGGCGGTCGAGGCTTTCGCCGAGGCCTTCGCCCCGGGCTGGGACCTGTCGCTCGGCATCCCCGACGCGATGATCTACGCCGCCTGGGCCAAGCTGGACCTAGAGAATTCGCGCAACTGGCCCCAGACCAAGAGGCTGGCGGTAGACGCCCTGCGCTGGGCGCGCAACCCGCCGCCCGGCGAGCTGCTTCGCGGGCGCATGACGGTGATGGGCAAGGATCCGGTGGGCGAGGACAAGGGCATCGTCATCGCCCAGCACGACCTCTTGGACGAGGCGGGCCGGCTGGTGTTCTCGTGCCTGACCCGCAGCGTCTTCGCCTGCGGGCGGGAGTGACTTGAATTCGCGCTACCGCCTGACGGCTACTTGAGCGCTTAGTTGTTCGCGGCCACCGGGGTGCGGGGGCGCAGCATGGCCTTCACGATCAGCCGGTCCCAGCCGAACAGCGACAGCAGGTGGGCGTAGATCTGCGACAGGGCGCCGTTGGTGGCCAGCTCCTTGAGCTTCTCGCCGGACAGGGCGTTGAGCTTGGCCTCCGACACGCCCTGATAGGTCGCGATCACCTGCGGGGTCTGGCCTTGCTGGTCTTGCAGGACCGACGGCGGGGTGTAGGTGGCCGTCTTCTCTTCCAGAAGGTCCAGCTCCTTGAGCAGGCCGACGAAGGACAGGGTGCGCTGAGCTTCCTGTTCGAAGTTGTTGCAGAAATCGATGGCGCCCTGAGTGAAGGCGCTGGGTTCGCCGTTCTCGAAGAAGGGTGCGTCGGGGTTCTCGGCGATCATCGGCGCCTTGGAATCGATGCACACCACCATCCGCTGGGCGACCGCGTCGTTGGCCAGGACGAAGGGATAGCGGCGGACGTAGGCCGGCAGATAGGCGTCGGGGGCGTAGGCGCCCTTCTCGTCGACGAACAGGTTCTCGTCGGCGTTGACTCCCATCACCGCCACCGGCGTCCGCTCCGGGCCGATGAAGATGATCGGGTAGCACAGCGAGGCCGGGCCGAACTCGGTGACCGTCAGCGGCACCAGGTGGGTGCGGGCCGTGAAGGCGTAGGGGTTCTCAAGGTTCTTGATGCCGAGCTTGGCGTGGGCTTCCTTCGAGAGGGGCTCGGGCGAGGAATAGAACAGCGCTTCGCCGGTCAGTTCGGCCTGGTGGTTGACAGTATCGGTCATCGGTACTTTCCGGCGATAGGGAGCGGGCCCCGGGCCCTACCGGCGGCTTCTATCGGATCGCCGCGCCCGGAGCAATGCGCCGACCAGCGCTCTTCGCCAAGCGGACCTAGAAGCTCTTGCGGACGCCGAAGAACAGGCCACGGCGCGCCCCGAACTGCGGCGCGCCCACCCCGACCCCCGTGCCGTCGCGGATTTCGTAGATCGCGTCGAAGGCGTTGACCAGATCGAGGCGCAGCTCCATCGGCCCGCCGGGAAGGCCGTCGAAGGTCTTTGAGGCGGTGACATTGACCTGGGTGTAGGGGCCCAGCTCGCCGCCATTGGGCGAAGCGCCGTCCTTGCGAAGGCCTGAGCCGTAGATCAGGTCGCCTCCCAGCCGTACCCCCGCGATCAGGTACGATACGCCCGCCGAACCGGAGAAGCGCTGGTCGTGATCCAGATAGATGTAGTGGGTCCGGATATAGGCCAGATCACTGGGATCGAAAGCGAACTGACTGGAGACGATGTCCTTGCCCTGGGCCCGCTCGGCGGCGGCGTTGAGGTAGGCCTGAAAGGGACCGTTGCTGTAGTTGAGGCTCAGCTCGAAGCCGTAAGCGAAACCGTCGCGGTAGTTGAACGGCGTGAGGATGATCGGGGCGCCGAACTGCCCTTCGTCGACCAGGTTGCGGGCTTTCTTGTAGTAGCTGTCGAGGCCCACGCTGAAGTGCGGCCCGAACTTCTGGGTGGCGCCGACGTCGAAATAGTCGGACCGCTCGGCGTAAGGCGTGTCGGACCGGTCGGTCGGGGCCGCGGCGGTCGTGCCGTCGAACTTGGCCACCGTGCCCGACGCCACCAACTCGAACGGCGGCGGCGAGAAGTAGCGCGCGTAACCGGCGTGTAGGGCCGTCCCACCCATTTCCCAGACGGCGTTGATCCGCGGCGACAACTGATTCTCGTCCCGGTAGGCGTCGAACTGATCGAAGCGCAGGCCGTAGTTGACGGTCAGGTGGTCGAACGGCTTCCACTCATCCTGTGCATAGACGCTGACCGTGGTCGCTGTCTTGGCCCCGCCGTCGACGATGGCCAGGGGAGCGTCCGATGTCTGATCGCCGCCGGCGTCGACCGGCAGCACCCGGGACGTCGTCGCGCTGGTCGAGCGGTCGACCTGGGCGATCAGACCCGCCCGCACGGTGTGGCGGGCGGACGCGGCCCACACGCCCTCGGCCTGGACGCCGCCGGCGGTGTCGCTCTTGCGCGCGGTCTGGGCGATGCCGCCGTAGAGGATGTCCCCCACCGGATCCGGCGAATAGTCGAGGGAGGAGTAGCGGCCGAACAGGGACACCTGGGCGGTGACCGGCCCCTTGGCGCTGAGCAGGGAGGCGATGGCGTAGTGGGTCACTTCCCGCTGCTGATCGTTCAGCCGCTCGCTGGGGATGTCGGAAATTCCGTTCACGGTGTAGCCGAGCGTCGACTGGCCGGGCCGGTCGGGAATCTGGAAGTGCTGGTTGGAGGTCCCGAGGACCAGGGAGGCGCGGGTGTCGGGATCGAGGATGTCTTCCAGATAAGCGAAGCCGTTGAGCTGCTGGGTGCGGTCGTGCAGCGGGTCGGCGCGGCCGTCCGGCGACTCCACGCCCCGGCCGCTCTGCAGCCATGACAGCGAGCCGAAGCCGGACAGATTGCCGCTCGATCCTCCATAGTCCACGCTCGGCTGGAACGTGTCCTGGCTACCGCCGTAGAGCGAGAGTTCGCCGCCGGTCTGCACGCCGCTCTTGGTGCGGATGTCGACGATGCCGGCCGTGCGCAGGCCGTACTGGGCCGGCAGGGCGCCCGTGATCAGCTTCACCTGGTCGGCGAAGCGGGTCGATATGGCCTGGCCGAACACCGACAGACCCTCGGGCAGGATCACGCCATTCAGGCGGTACTGAAGGCCGTTGTGGTCGTCGCGTACATGCAGCTGGCCAAAGCTGTCCTGGCTCACGCCCGGCGCCTGCAGCACCACCTGCTGCAGCGGCTGGTTCTGCCCGCCCGGTAGGGCGTCGATCTGCTGCTGGCTGAAGGCGTAGGTCGAAGCGCCCACCTGCGGCTGGATCGAATCGCGCGCCGCGTTCAGACGGGTGGCGGTGACCACAACCTCCTGGACCTGGCCGGAGGCGGCCTGGGCCTGGGCCGATCCGACGGCGAGCGCCATAGCCACAGAGGCGCCTCCCGAAAGCAGCCATACTCGCATCGCCACCATCGATCCCAGGGTGTTACATTATAACGCGCTCGACTGGTGTTACGTTATAACATCCACCCCCGTCAAGCGGCCTGGCCCGTGTACGCAGCGGACGATTACGGGCGCCTTACGGCGGTCAGTCGGGTCGGATCAGGGAGCCGTAGAGATCGGAGCGTCGATCACGGAAGAAGCCCCAGGCGGCCCTGTGGGTGTGCAGGAAGTCGAGGTCGAAAGTGTGGGTCAGCACCCCCTCGTCCCGGCGCTCGAAGCCGGCGACCAGATCGCCTCTGTGATCGGCGATGAAGCTGGAGCCATAGAAGGTCTGGCCGCCGCCCGGACCCGGCTCGAAGCCTATGCGGTTCGAAGCGACCACCGGCATCACATTGGCCACGGCGTGGCCCTGCATCACCCGCCGCCAGGGATCGCGGGTGTCGAGGCTGGTGTCGTGCGGTTCCGAGCCGATGGCGGTGGGATAGAACAGCACCTCGGCGCCCATCAGGGCCATGGCGCGGGCCTCCTCGGGATACCACTGGTCCCAGCAGATGCCGACGCCGAGGCGGCCGAAGCGGGTGCTCCACACCTTGAAACCGGTGTCGCCGGGGCGGAAGTAGTACTTCTCCTGATAGCCCGGCCCGTCGGGGATGTGGCTCTTGCGGTAGATGCCCGCCAGCGACCCGTCGGCGTCGGCGATGACCACGCTATTGTAGTAGTGAGGCCCGTCGCGCTCGAAGATCGAGATCGGGATCACCACCCCAAGCTCGCCCGCCAGGGGCGCCAGCGCCGTGACGCAGGGATGCTCGCGCCAGGGATGGGCGGTCGCGAACCACTTCTCCTCCTGCGAAACGCAGAAATAATGCCCCTGGAACAGCTCGGACGGCAGGATCGCCTGGGCGCCCTTGCCCGCGGCCTCGCGGATCAGGCCCTCGGTCTTGGCAATATTGGCCGCCATGTCTTCGCCGTAGGCGGTCTGCAGGGCGGCGACCGTAATGGTGCGGGCCATGGAACTTTCCTTTGCGCTACCGGCTAGCGCCTACTTGAGCGCGAGTCATCTCGGTTCGAAGACGGGTTCGTGCTGGGTGATGCAGTGGAACGAGCCGCCGCCGGTGAGGAGGGCGCGCGACGGCAGGCCGATCACCTGGCGTTCGGGAAACAGGCTGTTGAGCGCCTCCAGCGCGAAGGCGCCGGACTGCTCCTCGTAGATCGGGCAGATCACCGCGCCGTTGGCGATAACGAAGTTCATGTGCGAGGCCGGGACCGGCCGCTCGTCCTCGTCGAGGATCAGGCCAGGCGAGGCGATGCGCATCACCTGCAGCGGTGCGCCGCGGGCGTCGGTCATCTCGGACAGCCGCCGGGCGGTCTGGTCGTAGACGTGGGCGTTGGGATCCCTGCGGCCGAAAGCGATCGGGCAGGCCGCCACGCCCGGGGCCAGGAACCGGGCCAGGTTGTCCACATGGCCGTCCGTGTGGTCGTTCAGCAGACCGTCGTCCAGCCACAGCACGCGCTTGACGCCCAGAGACGACGCCAAGGCGGCCTCGACCTCGGCCTGGCTCCAGCCGGGGTTGCGGTTGGGATTGAGCAGGCACTGGCGGGTGGTCAGCGCCGAGCCGGAACCATCGTGGTCGATGGCCCCGCCCTCCAGCACGAAGTCGTGGGCCAGGAGCGGGACGCCCGAGGCGGCGGCGATCTGCTCGGCCACCGTGTCGTCGCCCTCCAGAACATACTTGCCGCCCCAGCCGTTGAAGCGGAAGCCGGCGGCCTTGGGCTGTTCGCCGTCGATATAGAACAACGGGCCGGTGTCGCGCAGCCAGATGTCGCCGAACTCGCCGCGCACGATCTCGATCCCGGCGAAGCCCTGCAACAGCGCTTCGGCGGCGGCGGCGGCCTCTTCGCCGCAGACCATCAGCCGCACGCGCTCAGCGCCCGGCCCGGCCAGGGCGCGCGCCAGGGCGGCGACTTCGCGCTGGGCGGGCTCGAGATTGTCCTCCCACAGCTCGCCATGACTGGGGAAGCCCAGCCACATGGCGGAATGCGGAGCCCATTCGCCGGGAACGGTCAGGGACATGGCGGACTCTGGGACATGGGAGACGTCAGTCCTTTCAATCGCGGGCCGATGGGGGGCCGCGCCCCTTAAAGACGCAACCCGCGCAAATGGGAAGACCGCCCGCATAATCAAGGAAGCCCATTTGCGCTACCGCTTCGCTACTTGAGCGCGGGCCCATTCCGCTACCGCCGATCAAAGAAAAAGGGCGGCCCGCGAAGGCCGCCCTTTGAACTGAGCCCTTGGACCGTTCGGATCAGAAGGCAACCTTGAGGGTGGCGTACACCGTCGGCGGGGCGCCGGTGTAGTAGAAGGGGGAGGACGAGAAGAAGGTGTTGCCGCCGCCCAGAGCCGTGTCCTTGGTCGCCGACACCGTACTCGCCCGCGTGAAGTATTGGGCGTTGGTGATGTTGTTGGCGTTGATCTGGATGCGGGTGTTCTTGCCGAACCCCTCCAGCTTCCACTCCGCGTCGAGGTCCAGCACGGTGTACCCGGGGATCGCCTGGTCGTTGATGTCAGACACGAAGCGTTGGCCGGTGTACTTGCCCTGCAGGCCGATGGAGAACGGCCCGATCGAGTATTGGGCGCGCAGGCCGAAGGTCTGTTCCGGCGTCAGCACCAACTCCTTGCCCTTCACCGGCAGGTCGAAAATGGCACCCTTGTTCGTGCCGGAAGACGACGCTACCGGATAGTTGTTTTCCAGCTTGGAATGCATGAACGACGCCGAGGCGTAGATCGAGAGATGGTCGATCGGGCGGATGCCGGCTTCGAAGTCCACGCCGTACAGGCTCACCTTGCCCACGTTGCGGTCGACCGAGATGGTCGGGTCGTCACGGTCGAAGGTGGTGACGATGTGGTTGGTCCAGATCGAGTACCAGGGGTTCACCGCGGCAGTGATCCGGCCCGACTGGAAGCGGTAGCCGATACCGAAGTTGTCGGTGAGTTCGGGCTTAACCGTCTGCGCGGACGAGGTGTAGAGATTGTCGGTCCGCGGGGCCGAGAACCCCTGCGAATAGGTCGCGTAGATCTGGTTCTGCGCGTTGAAATTGTAACTCGCGCCCGCGTTGGGCAGGGCTTTCTGGTAATTGTAGGTCTGCTTGAACGGGAAGCGGAAGTTCGGCACGCCGCTGTTGCCGGTGGTGATGTTGGTCAAGGCGCTGGCGGTGGAGTTCTGCACGGCCAGAAGGTTGGTCAGGGCCGTGGCCGTGGCGCCCGCCGCGCGGTTGGCCGCGAGGTCGGAATTGTAAGCCGCCTGCACCAGCGCCGGATTGACCGTGTCGCAATACTGGGTCGTGCCGTTCAGGTTATAGCAGAACTGATTGAGCTTTCGGGTCAGCATCGGGTTACGGACGCCGATGTTCACGTGCAGCTTGTTGTCCAGAAACTTGCCGATGTAGTTCAGCGAGAACTGATTTAGCTCAGCCACCGAGAAACGGTCCCTGGTGCGGACGAACGAACCGTCCAGCGTGCCCACGGTCTGGCCGCGAAAACCGCCGAACGGGCTCTGCGGCATGCCGGTCTGTTGATTGATGAGGCCCATGGCGCCGCTCTGGCGGTGGTTGCCGTAGTCCAGGTTGTAGGCGAACTGGAAGTGGTTCTGCTCGTTCAGGTCATAGAGAAGCGAGGTCGAAACGCCGTAGCGGTGCGTCTGGGTGTTGCTGGGGGAGGACACCAGCACGTTGTCCAGGCAGTCGCCGTCGCCGTTCAGATCGACCCCCGGGCCTTTCGCGCCGCCGGTCGTCACCTGGCACACGTTGGAGCCGCCCAGCGCGCCGACGAGCCGGGCGTCGGTTTCCTTCAGCACGGTCGAGCCCCCGCCGTTGGCCAGGGTGTAGAAGAAGTAGGGGTCCGCGGTCAGGGTGAAGCCGTGGCTCAGGTCGAAGCGCGACTGCATGCGGATGTCGCCGAAGTCGACCGGGTTCTGGTGATAGGCCCAGAAGCCCTGACCGTTGTCAGCGCCCTGGCCCAGCGAAATGGGTGTGGAGGCGTTGACGGACGACCCGCCGATCGCGTCGACCACTCCCGGGCGGACAGTCGGAACGACCCAGGTGGTGTTCCAGTCGAGCTGCCTGCCAAACTGGGCGTACTGGCTCAGCGACGAACTCTCGTAGAAGTAGGGGCGGTTGGAGTTGTAGGTGCCGGCGATGGAGATGAAGTCACGGTCGCGTAGCGGCTGGTAGACACGGAAGTCGACGCCGCCGCGGCTGATGTCGCCGCCGCCCTTGTACTTCTGCGAGTCCATGTAGTTGGACGAGAAGAAGGCGCGCGTGCCCCACGGACCGATCTCGCCGGTATCGACCTCGGCGTAGCCGCGGTAGTAGCCGAAGGAACCGCCCGAGACGCTGCCGATGAAACCCATCTCCCTCGGCGGGGTCTTGGTCACGATGTTCAAGGTGCCGCCGATGGCCGAGGCGGAGGGGCTGTCGACTTCCGTCTGGCCGATGTTGACGGTGACGCGGTCGGTCACTTCGGTGGTGAGATACTCGCCGGGGAAGGTGGCGTAGTTGCCGGTGTCGTTGACGGGGGTGCCGTCGATGGTCACCGACACGTGGTTGCCGTCGAAGCCGTGCACGCGCAGGTCGTCGGACAGGACGCCGGTCGGGTCCGAGGTCGAGTAGCTGACGCCCGGCAGCAGGTTGACCAGCTGGGCGGCGTTCACGCTGCCGACCTGCTTGTCGATGAACTGCTGGCTGACGATGGATTGGTTCTTGGCGACCTGAGTCTGGACCGCCAGGCCATCGGTCGAACGGACGGCGTTGGTCGTGACCACCACTTCCGACACCTGGGAGGCGGTCGACTGGGCCAAGGCGCCATTGGCGGCCAAGGTGGCGAGCGTAGTGAGAGCCACGCCGGCGGCGAGCTTTTTCAATGACATTTTTATTCCCCTCATCCCCTGAGCGCGGAAACGGACCCGCTGAGGCCCGACCGCATTAAAGTCGGCCCTAAACCCCGTTTTGCAGGGGTTCGTGACCGATTAATGAAGCTTTCATGATGGGATGTTGCGGCGCAATAGAGCAACCTTTTGGCCACAGGGCCGGCGCCACAAGATGTGGCGGGCGCCGGGGGTCCATGCCCAAGGTTTGGGCCAACAGCCCATTTCAGGGGGCAAAAAATTTTCTGGAGACCGCCGGTATTTCGCCAGCCTGACCTGATCGGGTCAGATTCGATTCTGCATTGACGAAAAAAGAGCCCGGCCGAAGCCGGGCTCTCCAATCACTATCGCTGTACGGACGATCAGAAGTTGATGTTGATCGTCGCGCGGCGGTTCAGGGGTTCCTTGACCCCGTCGCCGGTCTGGACGGCAGGCTCGCTCTTGCCCTTCCAGTCGACCGACAGGACGGTCTGGTTGACCCCGTCGCCCACCAGAGCGTCGGCCACGGCCTTCGCACGGCGTTCGGACAGGCGGATGTTGTACTTCACCGAGCCCGAGGTGTCGGTATGGCCGACCACCAGGATTTTGGTGGCGTTGCCCATCTTGGCGTAGTCCGCAGCCTGTTGGACCACCGACGAGGCTTCCGTGGTCAGCGCGAACTGATCAAACGGGAAGTAGACGATGAATTCCTTGGCTTCGGCCACCGGAGGCGGAGGCGGAGGCGGCGGGGGCGGAGGAGGAGGCGGCGGCGGCGGCGGCGGCGGGGGAGGCGGCGGCGGCGGCGGCGGGGGGGGAGGCGGCGGCGGGGGGGGCGGCGGCGGCGCGGCGAACGAATAGCGCAGGCCGAAGGTGATCGAGTGGTCCTGCAGGCCGCCAGAGAACTGGCCCAGCTGCAGCACCGGCGCCGTGCCGGTCGTCGAGGTCAGCCACTTGAGCTTGTCGCCGTCCTGGTAGCGGTAGGTGATGTCCAGGTTCATGCGGTCGGACATCTTGAACGCGAGGCCGGCCAGCACCTGCCAGGCGAACCTGGTGTCGGAGTCGTTGGTCGAAACCGTCTCGTTGGCGCTGAAGGCGCCGCCGGGCGAAATGGTGCCGTGGCCGTGGAAGTCGCCCTGACGGGCGCCGGCGCCGACGCCGAGGAAGGGGTTCACCTTGGACGCAGGCGAGAAGTCATAAATGACATTGCCCATGTAGCTGTAGGTGTTGATCGACCCGCCCACCGAGCTCAACGACCCGCCGGGGCCGGCCACGCTATGGAGCTGGGCGTCGCGGTAGGCGAACTCGCCTTCCAGGCGCCAGTTGGGCGTGAACTGATATCCGAGACGGCCATCGGCCATCCAGCCCATGTTGGTCTTCCAGGTGGCGGTGGTCGCCGGGGAGGACGCGTGGATGTCTTGCAGGAAATGAACCCCGCCGTCGATCGCACCGTACCAGCCCACGGCCTGGGCGGAAGCGCCAGTCGCGGCGAACACCGCTGCCAGGGCGGCGCCGACTAGGAGTTTTGTTTTCATATGAAGAGCCCTCTTTTGCCCTCTGCTCTGGGCCGGACAGATCCGGCCATCCTTATAACAGTCCATCCGGGAAAGTGCGTGGCCGGTCGGCCACACGGTCACCGATTTCGACCACGAACCGCTGTCTTGTCAGGCGTTTCGCGTCCAGCTCCGTCCGATTACGCGCAGGCCGCAGGCATTCACCAGCGGCTGTGGGCAATTGGGCGGCAGGGCCGAAGCCCGACTCGGGGATGTATACACGGGGAAGAAAACTGCGCGCTTTGATATTGTTCAACGCAGAGACGAATCCATGGCCCAAGTCCTTGGAAAGACTTTGGTCGGCTGCAGGATTCAAATCTGCGAAGACACCGCGCGCGGCCATGTCACCCCCACTCCCCGCCCGGCGCATGAAGCCCCGAACTATCGGCGAAATGCGCGTCGGCCAGAATCGTTCCCTGCGGGCGGCAAGAAATCTTCCCTCCACGGGCGAGCTTGGCCTTGGCCCGGAG
>Ga0265327_10004741_pt1 | contig 11860 bp, 10 predicted proteins | sample 41621metaG_FD_202089 | JGI IMG/M metagenome (GOLD analysis project Ga0265327, IMG submission 202089) | Rhizosphere microbial communities from Carex aquatilis grown in University of Washington, Seatle, WA, United States - 4-16-21 metaG | ecosystem: Host-associated > Plants > Roots > Rhizosphere...
TTTTTAATTAGTTTGTTCGATTATTTATGATTGTCTTGAATGTTGAAATTGCTATCCACCTGAGGAATGCTCAATAAATCAAATGAGATTTATTTTTATTTTTTTCGTAGTGTTCTTTGCTCAATTCGTTTTTCATATTTCTCACCTTTAAAAATACGATGAACAAATATACCAGGAGTGTGAATAAAATTAGGATCCAACTCTCCGGCCGGAACAAGTTCTTCAACTTCTGCAACAGTTATTTTGCCGGCCATTGCCATCATGGGATTAAAATTACGCGCTGTGCTTCTGAAAATGAGATTACCGGCAGTGTCACCCTTCCAGGCCTTTACAAGAGCAAAATCCGACTCAAAAGCTTTTTCCATTAAGTAATCTTTTTCCTCACCATTGTACTTAAACTTCCTAACTTCTTTACCAATGGCCACTTCCGTGCCTACACCAGCAGGTGTGTAAATAACAGGCATGCCATAACCCGCAGCCATACAACGTGTCGCAAGAGTCCCTTGTGGCACAAGCTCTACTTCAAGTTCTCCACTAAGCATCTGGCGTTCGAATTCGTCGTTCTCCCCCACATAACTTGCAATCATCTTTTTAATTTGTTTTGTCTGCAATAATAATCCTAACCCAAAATCATCTACCCCGGCGTTATTACTAATACAGGTCAAATTTTTGGTTCCCATTTTAACTAATTCTGCAATGCAGTTTTCGGGAATGCCACACAGGCCAAATCCTCCAACCATTAAGGTCATTCCATCTTTAATATCTTTTAGTGCTTCCTCAGCATTTTTTACTACCCTGTTTATCATTATTATTTGTCTTTAATTTCTGTATTTATAACACTCGTTCCCGAAAACCTGTTGTAATAAAACGGTCTCGTTTTAATTAGCTTAAAGTGAGCGCTATTACTTAAGTAGGTAATATCCTTCATTCTGTTTCCGTACAAAGTTTGATCCTCAAATCCAGTTAATACCACAAAATTAAACATATTATCAAAAAACCATCTATTATTTGCAACATGCAAGTAGGCATCAACATTATCGAAAACAGCATACACTTTTACGTTTTTTTTGGAAAACATCGTGATTTTTTTTGCCTCCCAATAATTAGCAACTCCATATTTCAAATTCTCTTTCTCAGCCCATTCGTCCACAAGTCTTGCATTCTCAGGATAATAATTAAAATAGTTTTTTAATCCTGTAAAGCTGAGTTGTGAAAGGCCTATAGTTAATAAAAGCAGGTTCATCCCTAAAAGGATAAAGCGGCCCCTGACAACGATAATCGGGGTTTTTTTACAATAAAAGAAGAAAACAGCCATATTTAATATCGCTAAATAAAACGGGGAAATGCTATAACGGATGCAAGCATGGTTTTGGTAAATTCCCGCCGCCATTGGCGCACAGATAACCACAGCCGTAAAAATTAAACTGAACAAGGCATAAAAAGGGATTAGAATATTTTGCTGCTTTTTTAAAGAATTAAAAAAAACATACACGATTAACAAAACAGATAGTATGAACAAATACAAACTTATGGCTTTAATTCCGAAAGCTTTGAGATTAAAGAGCATTTGGTCAAAGTAAATGTGGAATTGAGCCATTATTAAATCAAGTTTTGCCACTCCACCGAGGTGTTCGTTAAAACCATAAGAGTCCTTGGCTAAGAGCTTGGATACATATAAACCAGGAAAAGTAAAAGCTATTATAACCCCAATGAAATATAAAGTGGTTCTTATCCCAATTTTTTTATACATGAGAATACAGGTTAAACATATGGGTATACTGTAAAGCACCATAAAAAGTTTATCTGAAACTACCATCAAAAAACCAAGAAAAAAAATGACAAGAAGTCCTGTTATCTTCTTATCAAAAATGTATTTAAAACTAAGAAAAATGCAAAGAAGAGAAATTATAAATGCTCCGGTGTGGTACGAATTTATAATCATAAAAAAAACGTAATAAAAATCTTTAGTGAAGAAAAAGAACTCCAATAAAAAAAAGGATAAGAGTGAATAAATCAACAGGTTGTAATATACGGAAGCCGTTGGGAAAATTAATTTGAATATTTTTATAAATAAAAATCCTATTAGAACGTACTGAAGGATGGAAAAGATAAATGAAACAAGAACAAAATCGTTCGTAATAAACATCAGTAGAAAATAAACGAGCATGTCGGGAAAATAATTTGGCGCAGGATTTAACTCCCAGTCCCAAATGCTGTTTTTGTCAACAATAAGATCCTTATAAAGTGATGGTAAATAAAGTGTGTCTGAACAAAAGAAAATATCGATATTTGAATCTGACGTAAGTTTTGAAAAAATTGCAGTCAGCAAGGTGACAATTGTAATAATTGAAAGACCATTCAGGACTGCTTTATCGTATTTTAGAACCTGACTTAGTTTCACAAAATTTAGTCTTTCGCTTCTTTTACAAATATATTTATTTTATCCTTTTTGTAAGGGAAATACCTTTGAAACTCATACTCTTTTAATAATCTAAACCCTTGTTCATTTTTAAATTGAATAAGATAATCAAAATTACCCATACTGAAATAATCAGACCACCAGGTGTTTTTTAAGTCGTTCCAGCAATTAAGTTCAAAACCTCCGTTGACGTTTGCGGCACTCGCCTGTTTTTTTTCTTTAAGATAACTGTATGCCTCCCATCTAATTCTGTTCCAACACAAATAATCTTTTGTACCAAAAACAGAAACATAAAAAAAACAAAGCAGTAATAAAGACGCTGGTTTAAAATTTCCGGTATATATTTTACCAATAAATGTCATTAATATTAATGCAACGGTTAGTAAGGGTATATAGTACCTGTCAAAATAGCTTTCGGTTATAAAGATCATAAATGAATAGGCGAACAAAAATGCTGTTAAAAAAATAATTTTAGGTGCAAATACCCTTGAGGGTATTGTTTTACCTGTTCTTACTAAAGAAAGAATGTAGAAGGATAAAGTACTACACGTTATTGAAGTAAAAAGGAACTTAACAACCGTCGCTATGGAAGTGAATATTAAAGAAGAGTTATGCGGTGCAGAATTAATAGACTCGTGAAATGTTTCTGGTCCCAGCCAAATATTTTCGAAAACATTGTGGTAGGGAAACCTTACCTCTTTAAAGAACCAGTAAACAAAAAGAACATTAAGGAACAAAACGATCATAGTAACGTATACTTTGAATGACTTTGTTAAAGAAAAAAGATAAAAAATCGCTATGGGGGCTATATATATACATAATTGAACTAGCAGGATTTTATAACGCTCCTTGAAATTATAAAAAAATAAATTCCAAAAATTTTTATCAGTAAAATGAACTCCACTTGAAAATTTATAGGCGGACTCTGTTGGTAAGATTGTCTTCAAATACTGTTCATATCTACTAAGACTTAGATAAACAAACAGAAATCCCATGCATGAAATTAAAAACCACAACACTTTTTTTTCTTTGAGAAATAAACAAGCCATTGTAAAACAAAACGGAACAATAACGCCAAATTGCCTTAGTAGAACTAAAAAAACGCTACAGGTAAAAAAAAGAAAAAGAAAAAGAAACTGCCGCGTTTCAAAAAAACTAAAGGCGCAATAACAAGATAAAATTAAGAGGGTATTAAAATTTACATCCGTCATGTATGTATTGGAGAGATTAAAATACAAAGGATTGAGGAGTAAGACCAGGCAAGATAAAAAAGCTGTCATTTTGTTTTTTGTGATCTTAAAAATAAGCTTGTCCAAAAAAAACATACTTATGATAACTGAAACAAAAGTTGATATACGCAATACAGTAAATGAAAATCCAAAGATCTTGACGAATAACATGCCCCAAATAAGGTGAGTAAATAAAGTCATGGCCCCGAAATTTCCGATGGTGTATGTGTCCGTAATCGAATAATAAAGGGCTTTGCCGTAGCTCCAGTCATCGTTAAGCGGGAAATCGCCGATTGGATTTACAATGATTTCAGAAATAGAAAAGATCAGCAACAATAAAAAAAAATAATTATATCTGCCCAAAAAAAATTTCATTTTTAAATTCAGAGATTTAAAGACAAATAAATTACATATTGTCGAAAGGATTGTCACCGTCCTGCTCGTCCTGCAAAACATCGTTGTCGTATTTACTACAATCCATTTCCAGATTCGGGTCTAAATTTTTTGGTCGTGGGAAATCGCCTTTACTTACATTCAATTTTTTATCTGCGTAAACCTTATTGAAAAATTTTCCCCAGATTGGTAAAGCCATTGTGGCTCCTTGCCCTTCAACCATAGAATTAAAATGAATGCTTCTATCTTCCCCACCAACCCAGGCCCCTGCAACAAGCTCAGGAGTTAAGCCCATAAACCAGCCATCTGCATTTTTTTGTGTTGTACCTGTTTTGCCTGCGATCTGATTGTATAATTTATGTCTGAACCTTAGTCTTGAACCTGTTCCTCCATCCACCACGCCGCGCATTAATTGTATCATGGCATAAGCCTTTTCTTCACTAAATACTTCGTCACTATTTGGAATAAATTCTTCCAGCACTCTTCCGTTTTTGTCCTCGATGCGCGTAATAAAAGTAGGTTGAATATATGTTCCCTTATTTGCAAACGTCGAATTAGCTCCCACCATCTCAAAAACACTGATATCCGCCGTGCCGAGGCAAATAGAAGGAACCTCGGGAATATCCGATGTAATACCCAGACGGCGCACCAGACTCACGACAGCATGCGGGCCATATTGTTTCATCACCCAGGCAGTAATATAATTCATAGAGAGAGCCAAGGCCTTTTTTAAAGTAATCATCTTGCCTACATTTTTATCATTGGGTCCATCGGAATTATTAGGACACCAGTCTACACCAGTTTCGGTGGTGATACATGTTTTTACATTTGGCACCCGATAACATGGAGAGTATCCTTCTTGTATTGCCAGGGCATAAACAAAAGGTTTAAAGGTAGAACCCACCTGGCGTTTACTTACCTTTACGTGATCGTACTGAAAATGTTTGTGATTGATTCCACCCACCCAGGCCTTAACAAAACCCGATTGCGGTTCCATTGCCATAAAACCTGTCTGTAAAAAGCTCTTGTAATAACGAATACTGTCATACGGTGTTAGTACCGTATCGATGTCACCACGCAGACTATAAACCCGCATTGGAGCACGTTTGTAAAATGTTTTTACAATCTCTTCATGGGATAAGCCATCCTCTTTCAATTCGCGATACCTGTTGCTTCTTTTAATAGATGCGTCCATAATATCATCAATTTCTTTTTTAGAAACGTTCCAGGCAAAAGGTGCATTTTTTTTATTGAGGCACTCTTTGCTGAATAATTTCTGTAGATCAGCCATATGCTCATTTACAGCCTCTTCGGCATATTGTTGCATACGGGAATCAATGGTGGTAAAAATTTTTAAACCATCCTTATAGATATTATAAGGTTTGTTTGTTTCTGGATTAATATGTTTTTTACACCATTTATCCAAAAAATTATCCCGGAGGTATTCTCTGAAATAAGTTGCTAGGCCGTCATTATGGTTCTCCGGATGAAAAGATAATCCAAGTGGTAAAGTTTTTAAGCTATCATATCTCTCTTGAGTTAAATAGCCGTATTTCACCATTTGGTTTAAAACAACATTACGTCTTAAAGTTGTCGCTTCTGTGTGTTTGATAGGATTAAAAACAGATGGATTTTTTGCCATTCCTATAAGCATGGCTGCCTGCTCTATTCTTAGACTGTCTTGCGTTCGGTTAAAATAAATTTGCGCAGCTGATTTTATGCCAACAGCAAGATTTAGAAAATCAAATTTGTTAAGGTATAGGGATAATATTTCTTCTTTCGTGTAAAGCTTCTCAAGGCGTGTTGCAATAATCCATTCTTTTACTTTTCGGATAACGAGCTCGACCTTATTTAATTTTTCGCGGGGAAACATCATTTTAGCCAATTGCTGTGAGAGCGTACTTGCACCACCTTTACCTCCGCCAGAAAATACCGAACGTGCAAGGGCCTTTGCATCCACCCCACTGTGTTCATAAAAACGTGCATCCTCGGTGGCTATCAAAGCGTTTACAAGATCTTTATCCAGTTGCTGAAAATTAACGTTGACGCGGTTTTCCAAATAATATTTACCAAGTATTTTTAAATCACCGCTATACACAACAGTTGCGAGACTGTTTTTAGGATTCAAGAGCTCATCCACTTTCGGCAGAGATCCAAAAACGCCAAAACCAACAAGTGTAATGAGAAGAAAAATAAAAACAATTGGTCCCATTAAAAGGATCCATAACCATTTGATATACTTTTTAGATTTTTGCACAAGGAAATAAAAAGGTAAAAATAACAAAAAGACCCAAGCGAGCACCTGAATTATTTAAAATTTACCACTATAATTAACTAATTAAATATCATTAACATTACACATGCAAAACCTCATCCTATTACATGGCGCATTGGGCTCTCCCGACGATTTGCTTCCTCTTACTCATGCGTTAAAAAGAACCAACCTCGATGTATATACACTCTCTTTTTCGGGTCATGGTAAATTACCCTTTCATGCAGCTTTTGGCATTGAACAATTTGCAAAGGAACTTGAAACATTTATTCTTAAAAATAATTTAAGCAGCAGTTGTGTTTTCGGATATAGCATGGGCGGATTTGTTGCCATGTAGCTGGCCGCAAGACAAAAAAATCTTATTGAAAAAATTGTTACGCTTGGAACCAAGTTTAACTGGAGCAAAGAGGCGGTTGATAAAGAAACAAAAATGCTAAATCCGGAATTGATTCTTGAAAAAGTTCCCGCTTTTGCAAAATCATTGGAGGCTAAGCACGCGAAAAAATGGAAAGAATTGGTTGTTAAAACAGCGCTCATGATGAAAGAAATAGGCGAGAAAAATTTTTTGAATGGAGATGCAATCAAGAGTTTACGCACACCTGTTCTTTTAGGACTAGCGGATAAAGATCAAATGGTAACATTAGATGAAACGGTTAACGTATTTAGGAATTTACCTGATGCCGCTATGTACATGCTTCCAAACAGTAAACACCAGATAGAGTCTGTGAATGTTGAGTTCTTAAGTAAACTAATTTTAGATTTTGTGATAAATGAGCAGGTTGAGATACACCGATAAATACTATAAGTAATTTTTCAACGTTATTATTTTACATGAAATTATTTTTAACGGCTTCCTTTCTTTTTCTGTACAGCTTGATGCTGAATGCGCAGAAAAAAAATAGTTTTAATTTGGTTATTGGCGGAGGCGTTTCATATTTTTTTAATGATAAAACTCTGCACCGCAGGATTGACAATACAGGATTGATTGGAATAAATTATATCATCAGCAATAAAAACCAAACTCTAAGCTTTAATCCCGGTATAAATTATCAAATCAACGCCTACCATTCACAAATTACAGCTTGGCGTTTGATCCACATTAACCAGAATTTAATTCATGTTAATCTGGATGTTTTAATGAAGATAAACAAGAGAACACTTTTAAGAGTAGGTCTCATTTTTAATGAAGTATTTAATTCTACCATAAGTGTTTCTCAGACAGATGTCAGCGGCCGGGCTTATTATAGTTATGGAAACGACGAATTAGAAAAAGGATATTCCGTTTCTAAAATGCAGGCGGGCTTTACGATAGGCTTATCTTTTCCTTTTAAAATCCGTGGACGTGATCAGAAGTTTAACATTAAATTTAACCAACTTGTTTCTTCACTTGTAAATTCAGATTACAATTTAAGCAAACTTTTGGTCGGAGAGGATGTAAAGGCTCTTTCCGTTAAGGCACGTCCTGCTGTGTTGTTGATAGGATTTGATTTTAATTTTAGGAGAATAAAGAAAAAGAAAACCGAAGAGGAAAACTAATTATCTCAAAATGAGTAAACGGTTCGAATCAAGCTTAATAAAAATAAACAATAAAATTGTAAACGACCAAAGCGAAGAGCCCCCGTAACTGAAGAATGGCAAAGGAATTCCGATCACCGGCATTAATCCAATTGTCATACCGATATTCACCGCGAGATGAAAAAATAAAATAGCCGATACACCGTAACCATAAATGCGACTATAATCTGAGCGTTGCCGTTCTGCCAGAAATATTATGCGCAAAATAAGAAAGAGTTCTAAAAAAATTACAACAGTACTCCCAACAAAACCCCATTCTTCTCCAACAGTACAAAAAATAAAATCGGTATCCTGTTCCGGTACAAAATCGTATTTAGTCTGCGTTCCCTGTAAATAACCTTTTCCAAGAAATCCCCCGCTACCAATAGCAATCTTTGCCTGGTTTACGTTATAGCCTTCTTTTTTTAAATCCACGGTTCCCCTTCCCAACAGGACATCAATCCTTACTTTTTGATGCGACTCCAGATGGTTGTAAACATAATTCGTCCCTAAAACAACGCCTGCCGCTAATATATATACGAGCGATACAAAAATTAAATTCTTTTTACTTCGCTTAATAAATAAAAATGAAGAAAACGTGATCACTGCAAGAGTAATTAATAAACCCGTAATCTGAGTTACAACAAGGGCCACAACAAATAAAATTGTTGCAAGCAATCCGAAAATTAAAAACCCGACACTCAACCCTTCCCGATAAAGCACAATAATAAAAGCAACAAATACAATGGCCAGACCGGTTTCATCCTGCAACTTTTTAATCAGAATTAAAGGCACAATAATAAAAAGTAAAGCTATAAAGGTGTTCTTATAATTTTTAATCAGATCTTTTAACCGTAAGCGGAATTGCTGGTTGACGACAATATTCTGATTACTTAAAAATTTAGCCAAAGCCAAATTAGTTGCAAATTTCATAAACTCCGCGGGTTGTATTCCAAAGTCCCCAAACCTAAACCAGGAGCGACTTCCCTTTACTTCTCTTCCAAGAAAAATAACCAAAATATTTGCCACTATAAAAAAACCATAAAAGAAATAAGCGAATGCCGTGTAAAAATTTGCGTCTATTAAAAGAATACTAAAGGCAATGATCGCAGCCCCTGAGATCCAGATCAATTGTTTTCCGTATTTCTGACTGGTGTCAAAAATATTCTGATGCTCTTCGTTGTAAACAGCTGCGTAAATATTTAACCAGCCCATAACCACCAATAACACATAGGTAAGAACCGTTAGCCGATCCACGCCATAAAATATGCTATTGTCATTTCTTGCCATAATTACTAGTGTTTCTTTTCTGCCAGTAAATTCTTTCCTTCAATTAAATTCGCCTCCATCATTCTTTTTTCAATTTCAGGGCGTTCTGTTCTTCCTTTTAAATATTTTTCAATCATCAATGTCACAATGGGAGCACTCCAAACACCACCAAAACCGGCATTCTCAACAATACAGGCAATAGCTATCTGAGGATTTTCACGTGGTGCAAAGGCCAAAAACACAGCATGGTCTTTTCCGTGCGGATTTTGTGCAGTTCCTGTTTTTCCACAAATCACAATATCTTTTACGCGTGAATGATAACCTGTTCCAGCATCCAGACACATTTGCATACCATCTATTACATTTAAATAAGCTTCCGGTTTCTGAACACCAACATAGTGTTTTATTCTAAATCTGCTGTTGATTTGTTTTTCATTACCAATTCCTTTCACGCAATGTGGTGTGTAATAGAACCCACGATTGGCAATGGTCGCAACTACGTTCGCCATCTGCAGAGGAACAAGCGTTAGTTCAGCCTGACCGATACCCAATGAAATAATGGTATTACTTCTCCATCCGTTTTTTCCAAATACTTTATTATAATAATTTACGGATGGCACGTTCCCTGGTTTATCAAAGGGGAGATCTGTCCCAAGCCGTGTGCCCGGGCCAAAAGTAATTACTGTATTTCTCCAATGTTCGTAACCGTCAATAAAATTAGGATAGGCGCGCTGATCTACTATATCCCTAAATACATAACTGTAGTAAGAATTACAGGATTGGGCCACAGACCCAACTAAATCAACCGGCCCATGCGGATGACATTTTGGTTTATTGCCCATAGGTGGATAACCCTGGTGGCAAGGATAACTTGTAGAACGGCTAATGAGCCCATCATTCTGTGCAATTAAAGCATCTATTAATTTAAAAACAGAACCCGGTGGGTACATGGCCGTTAGTGCCCGGTTGAACAAGGGACGGTCCATACTATCATAATACAGTTTTGTAAAATTCTTCGAGCGCTCTTTTCCACCGACCAATAAATTAGGGTCGTATGCCGGACCGGAAACCAGGCATAAAATTTCTCCTGTGGAAGGTTCAATGGCAACGATGGCACCTTTTTTTCCGTGCATTAGTCTTTCGCCATATTCCTGGAGGTCCATATCAATACTACAATAGAGAGGCTTGCCCGACACTGCCGCGGTATCATATTTGCCATCCATGTATCTACCAACGGTTTTGTTGTGAACATCTGTTATAGCCTTCTGAACACCTTTTCTTCCGCGCAAAGCCTCTTCGTAACTCTTTTCGATGCCGGTAATGCCAATATAATCACCCTCTTTGTAATAAGCATTTTTTTCTGCGCCCTCTTTGCTGATCTCACCCACATAACCCAATAGATGTGCTGCAATGGGCCTTGGGTATTTTCTTACCGTACGTTTCTGAACAAAAAATCCTTTAAAACGGTAGAGTTTTTCCTGCAGAGCCGCATAGGTTTGTGGGGACATTTGTTTTTCAAAAATACTTTGTTTGCGCGGAGAATTTGGAGCCTGACAAGCTTTTCTCATTCTCCGTAAATACTCTTTTTTCGTGATCTGTAAAACTTCGCACACCGAAATGGTGTCGCAGCCTTTGGTTTCACGGGGAATAACCATAAGATCGTAAGAAGGTGAATTGTAAACAAGAAGTTTTCCTTTCCTGTCGAAAATATATCCGCGTACAGGATATTCAGTCATATTGCGTAAAGCGTTATTCTCGGCTGCAAATTTATATTGGTCGTCAACGAGTTGGATATAAAATAAACGACAGATATAGATAATAACAATCAGCGAGAAAAATCCCCCGATAATAATTTTCCTATCTGCTAATTGAACGTTAGAACTCATGTACGCCGTTTATTACTAAAGAACAAAAACTGGATCAGGTAAATAAGAATAAGTGTTCCTATGCTGCTTAATATAACCCTCAGAAGCGTGAAGAAAAATTCAGAGAACCTAAAAATTTCGAGGTAAAAAAGAAAAAAATGATGAATGAGGACAAGGGTTCCGGCGTAACGTAAAAACCATTCCAATCCCATATCTTCTACTGTTGGTTTTACACCGATATCGTAACCATCTCTGGGAGCAATGTATTTTAAAACATAGTGTCTCGAAAATCCCATAATGGTGCAGGCTGCAGCATGTATGCCCGATGAGTCGTAAAAATAATCTACACACACGCCAAGTAGAAATGCCGTAAACAATACAATTAATTTATTCGTCTCAAAAGGAAGAATTATTATAACCATGATGTAAGGCAGCAGAATAACATACCCGGTTAGGTTTATGTTCTGAATTATTAATACCTGCATAAAAACAAGTAAAATAAATCGCAAAATGTTTTTTATAATCTCAGTCGTCAATTTGTTTTTGTGTATTTAGTTCCAAGGAGTCGCGTTCGTTTTTAAATTTATTTTTAATAACGTAAACGTGATTTACTTTTTTAAGATCAGCGCTCAATTTTACTTTTGCAGTATAATACGATTCGTTCCTCCGTCGTTCATAGCTTTCAATGGTTCCAACCATAATGCCTTCCGGGAAAATCCCCGAAAGTTCACTCGTTATAACGGTGTCGCCTTTCGTAATTTTTGAATGTGTTGGAATATCTGTAAGCAGGCAATACCTATAATCCGCGCCATCCCAAATCAAAGGACCATAACTACCATCTTTTTTTAGCTGGCAGTTT
>Ga0265327_10004742_pt1 | contig 11859 bp, 6 predicted proteins | sample 41621metaG_FD_202089 | JGI IMG/M metagenome (GOLD analysis project Ga0265327, IMG submission 202089) | Rhizosphere microbial communities from Carex aquatilis grown in University of Washington, Seatle, WA, United States - 4-16-21 metaG | ecosystem: Host-associated > Plants > Roots > Rhizosphere >...
CTCTAGCGCTACGGGGTCAAGTTCGAGAAGGACGAGCACGGTGAGTACGCCGTACGGCGCGTGCATCGATCGGGCTCCTACGTGTTGCCGATGCCCGAGGGTAAGGACGTCAAGAAGGCGTTGTACCGCGTGCTGCGGCAGAAGTCGATGAGAGAGAAGATTCGCATCGAAAACCGCGTCATGCCGGTGCGGGTACTCACCGATGAAGGCAGAGCTGTCGGCGCCGCGGGTTTCAACACCCGCACCGGTGAGTTCGTCACGGTCGGCGCGAAAGCGGTGATCCTGGCCACGGGGCCCTGTGGCCGCCTGGGTCTGCCCGCCTCCGGTTACCTGTACGGCACGTATGAGAATCCGACCAACGCGGGGGACGGGTACGCGATGGCGTACCACGCCGGGGCCGAGCTGTCGGGCATCGAGTGCTTCCAGATCAATCCGCTCATCAAGGATTACAACGGTCCGGCCTGTGCGTATGTGGCCAACCCATTCGGCGGCTATCAGGTGAATGCCCAGGGAGAGCGCTTCGTCGACTCCGACTATTGGTCCGGCCAGATGATGTCCGAGGTCAAGAACGAAATCGAGTCTGCACGCGGTCCCATCTACCTCAAGGTGACTCACCTGCCGGATGAAACGTTGTCGGCGCTGGAGAGCATCCTGCACACCACCGAGCGGCCGACCCGCGGCACCTTCCACGCCAACCGCGGACATGACTACCGCACCCATGACATCGAGATGCATATCTCCGAGATCGGTTTGTGTAGTGGTCATTCGGCGTCGGGCGTGTGGGTGGATGAGCATGCGCGCACCACGGTGCCCGGCCTGTATGCGGCCGGGGACCTGGCCTGCGTGCCGCACAACTACATGATCGGCGCCTTTGTGTATGGAGACCTGGCCGGTGAGCATGCTGCCTCGACGCTGTCGAAAACGCCTGCACCGCTGGATTTCCCCGTCGACCAGGTCAAGGAGGCGCATGAGCTGATCTACCGTCCGTTGCGCCACCCGGACGGGCCTCCGCAGCCTCAGGTCGAGTACAAGCTTCGCCGCTTCGTCAACGACTATGTGGCCCCGCCAAAGACGGCGGCCAAGTTGTCATTGGCGGTGCAGACATTTGAGCGAATGGCCGACGAGGTAGGTCAGATCGGCGCGCGCACCCCGCATGAGCTGATGCGGGCGGCCGAAGTGTCGTTCATCAGGGACTGCGCCGAGATGGCGGCGCGCTCGTCGTTGACTCGCACCGAATCACGGTGGGGCCTCTACCACGACAGGGCAGACCTGCCGGACCGTGATGACGAGAACTGGCGCTATCACCTCAACCTGCGGAAGACCTCTGACGGCGCCATGGACTTCGTGAAACGGCCCGTCGCACCCTATTTCGTCCCGGTTCCGGGTCTCGACGACCTGCCGTCGAGGGAGACCGATCCGATCCGAGTGCATCAGCCCGAACTGCTGGGCGGAAAGGCGCCCGCCGCTCGTCTCTCGAACGTGATCGCCGCCGAGGCCGAGCAGCCGCCGTCGCCGCGGATCGCCGCGGTGTTGTCCTTGGAGGCGCCCACCGTCGAGGAGCTGCTGCAGTACCTCGTCGACGACGATCCGGGCGTGCGCCGCACCGCCATCGCCTCGCTCACCGAGCACATCCCCACGGGTTACGAGGAGGCCCTGTTGAATGCGTTGGGGGACAGCGATGCGTCCGTGCGCCGCACCGCCGCAGACGGAGTGCGCGAGCTCGTCGAGGTACTCGAGGATCCCGCCGCGATTGGCGATCATGTCAGCGCATCCGATCCGTTGGTGCGTAGCACCGCGCTGTACGTGGCGAGTGCCCGGAAGGTCGGTGACCCCGCCGCCTACGTCGCGTCGGTGCGCGACTCAGATCACCGGGTCCGGATCGAGGCCGTACGTGCCCTGGTGTCAGTGGACGACGCAGTGTCCATCGCCACCGCTGCCGAAGATGAGAACCGTGAGGTGCGGATTGCCGTAGCCAACGGGCTTGCGAAGTTGGCTGCCGGTAGCGCGACGGTGCGGATGCTGGTGCGTGACCGCGACCCCTTGGTGCGGGCCGCGGCGTTGACGGCTGTTGGTGCGCTGGGCGTCGACGACCAGATCTTCGATGCCGTACGGGAGGCGCTGAAGGCTCCGGCCTGGCAGATCCGTCAGGGTGCGGTGCGTGCGTTGGCCGGAGCGGATCCGGGGCAGGCCGTACCGCCGCTGGCGCGCGCCCTGGACGATCCACATCTGGATGTACGGAAGTCGGCGGTGTTGAGCCTGAGTCAGTGGGCCTCCACGGAGCCCACCGTCCGTGACGCGCTGACCGGTGCGTTGCAAGATGGCGACGCTGACGTGAGAGCCTATGCGCGACAAGCACTTGCGGCCGGCTGACAGAAGCGCCGAAGCACACTGGATTGGGCTTGGCGACGTGGCGGAGGTCATGTTACGGGCGGGTACCAGGGCCACTTAGCATAGGCTAGGCTTACTCAGGTGTCGAAGATGAGTACGGTCGTAGATTCCGGTATCGGCGCCCAGACCTGGGTTTCTGTGCAGGAGGGGTTGCCGGACGGTTTCGCGCCGGCCGACCTCGCCGGCGTTCTCGCGCAGGAAATCCCCGAGCGCAACGGCGACGAATATCTGATCTACGAACGTGATGGCGAGTGGGTGCTCGCCATCGGCGCCCGCGCCTCCGTCGAACTCGACAGCGACGGACTGCGCATCATCCGTGACGGGGCCGTGGAGCAGCGCGGTTGGTCGGGGCATCCCGGCGCCGCTCTGGAACAAGCCGTGAATGAGATCTCCGACGGCGTACACCGCGTCTTCGGGTGGGTTGCGTTCGAGTTCGGCACTTACCGTTTTGGCCTGCAGCACCGGCTGACCCCCGGCACGCCGATGGCTCGGGTCTTCGCCCCGCGCGCGGAGGTCGTGATTACCGGTGACGGAGTGTCGGTCTGTGAAGAGAGCTATGTCGACGAGATTCGGCGGGTGCTCGACCAGGGTGCCCCGCCCGCGCCCGCACCGGCGTCGATCGATCTGATTCCGGACCCATCCGACTACCGTGGCCGCGTGGGCATCGCTACTGCCGAGATCCGATCGGGCCTGTACCACAAGGTGATTCTGTCGCGGCGTGTGGAAGTGCCGTTCGCTATGGACTTCCCGTCGACTTACCGTCTGGGCCGTCACAACAACACGCCGGTGCGTTCGTTCCTGCTGCGGCTCGGCGGCATTCGTGCCCTCGGCTACAGCCCTGAACTCGTGGCCGCCGTGGAGGCCGACGGCACCGTGATCACTCAACCGCTTGCCGGAACCCGTGCATTCGGCCGGGGAGAGGACGCAGATCGGGTAGCGCGCGACGACCTGGAATCGAATGCCAAAGAGATTGTGGAGCACGCGATTTCCGTGCGCAGCTCACTCGCCGAACTCGGTGAGGTGGCCGAAACGGGCAGCACGAAGGTGACAGACTTCATGACCGTGCGTGAGCGCGGGAGCGTGCAGCATCTGGGATCGACCGTCAGTGGGGAGCTCAGTGCCGGGATGACCCGGATGGATGCGCTCGAGGCGCTCTTCCCGGCCGTCACCGCCTCGGGTATCCCCAAGGCGGAGGGCGTCGATGCCATCCTTCGGCTCGACGACCATCCACGTGGCCTCTACTCCGGCGCGGTGCTGATGATGTCTCCCGATGGCGGACTGGATGCGGCGCTGACGCTACGCGCGGCCTACGAGCAGGACGGGCAGGCCTGGCTGCGTGCGGGCGCGGGCATCATCGAGGCATCGACGCCGGACCGCGAGTTCGAAGAGACCTGCGAAAAGCTCGGAAGCATTGCGCCTTACGTGGTTCAGCGCGAGGGGTAATCGTCTGCCGCCGGTCGCGCACGCACAACGCGTGCTTGAGTGGCTGAGATCGGCACCCGATCGGCTGAGGCTTAGCCCGTCAACGAGGCGAGCAGGGCGCGTTTGTCGATCTTGCCCACTGCGGTGAGGGGCAGCGAGGGGACCGCCACCAGTTTGTCGACTCGCGAGTGTGCGGCGGCACCGCGGTCCTGTAGGTGCTGATTCAGCTCGGCGGCCGCAACCGGCTTTCCCTTGAACACAATTGCGGCACAAACAATCTCACCGAGATACTGATCCGGTAATCCGACTGCGGCGGCAGCGTAGACCGCCGGGTGAGTCTGTAGGTGCGATTCGAGGTCCAATGCGGCGATGGACTCCCCGCCGCGCAGGATTACGTCCTTGATGCGACCAGTGACTTCCAGATAGCCACCCGGTCGCGCCCGTACCCGATCGCCGCTGCGGTAGAAGCCGTCGGCGGTGAAGGAGCGCATGTTGTCGGCCTCAGCCCGGTAGTACCCGTTGAGTGTGTACGGACCGCGGACCAACAGCTCACCTGCCTCACCCGGGGCCACCTCGGCGCCGTCCTCGTCGACGATGCGAACCTCGTCGGCCTCACACATGGGTCGGCCCTGGGTGTTGTCGAGGACGTCCGAGGGGTCTCCGGGACGGGTTAGGCACAGTAGGCCTTCCGCCATACCGAAAACCTGCTGCAATCCCGGGGTGAGTGATTCTCGAACCGTGCGTGCGTCCTCGGCGCCGAGCTTCGCACCGCCCACCTGAAGCAGCCGCAGTGTTTCCGGCAGCACGGGCTCCCAGGCGGTGGCCTGTGCCCAGAGCTGGGCGAGCGATGGCACCAGCGCCGTCACGGACACCCGGTGGCGCGCGATGGTCTCAAATGCCGACTCCGGGCTCGGATCCGAAAGAAAAACCGTAGTGGCACCTGTGCTTATCGCGCCGATGAGACCAGGACATGCCAGTGGGAAATTGTGACCGGCGGGCAGCGCCACGAGGTAGACGTCGTCCTCGGTGAGGCCGCACACCTGTGCGGCCCGCGACGCGTTGTAGACGTAGTCCTCATGGGTGCGGGGGATGAGTTTGGGTGCCGCGGTGGTGCCACCCGAGACCAGCAGCAACGCCGGGTGGTCCGTCTGCGCTGTCGGTAGGTCACCTTGAACCTCAACGCTTTCCAGCAACCCTGACCAGGCGGTGAAGCGGTCGGGGGCATCGGCAGGTACGTCACCATCGATCACGATGTGGCGCAGGCAGGCATGCTTTGTGGATAGCGTGACGGCCAGTGCGCTGTAGTCGAACCCGCCAGCGGAATCGGTGATCACCAGGGCGACGGCATCGGCAACCTCGATGAAATGAGACAGCTCGGCGGCGCGGTGTCCCGGCAGGCACATGATCGGTATCGCGCCAGCACGCATCAAACCGAAGAATGCGACCGCAAATGATGCCCGGTTGGGAAGCTGCAGCAGTACACGGTCGCCGGGGACGATGCCCAGTCGGGTGAAGGCACGCGCCGCGCGGTCGGCGGCCACGTCGAGCTCGCGGTAGGTCATCGCGTGGTGCTCGTCGATAACCGCGGGATGATCGGCACGTCTGGCGGCGGTCGTGCGCAGCAGCGACTCGACGGTCCTTCCGGTCCAGTACCCGGCCGCGCGATATGCGTCGGCACGCGCCGCGGGAAAGGGTACAAAGCCTTCCGCCGCGGCCGCTTCAGCCGAAGGGATGGGGGTCGATGTGGCCTGAGTCATCGCAGCTCCTCGTGAGTGACCCCTCGCAGTCTAGATAGGGTAGCCTCCTCGTAGTTAGGGCAGCCTGTACTAAGAGCGAAAACGCGAGGTGAGATCGAGTTGCGCACCGTGAGCGATGGTGGCGTCGAGGTAGACGTCACCAGCCGAAGGGCGTCGGCAGGCCTCGATCCCGATGCCGCGCCACGGCTGTCCGCAGGGCAGCACCGCATATGGTTCGCCCACGGGGTGACGCCCGCGCTGATGAACCTGTGCCGTTCGTACCGGCTCAGCGGTGAGGTGGATATCGAGAGATTGCGGGCCGCTGTCACCGCGGTGGTGGCCCGCCACGAGACCTTGCGCACGACGTTTCGCGCCGGCCCCGACGGCGAACCGGTGGCCGTGCTGCACGAAGACCTACCAGTCCGATGGGTCGAGCACGATGTCAGCGACCTTGCGGGCACCTCGCAAGAGCTCCGGCTGGGCGTGCTGGCGCAGCGTGAATTCGCGACTCCGATCGATCTCACCGTGGACTCGCCGCTGCGTGTCACGGTCATCCGCACCGGCGCCGCGGAACATGTGATGCTCATCGTCGCCCACCTCATCGCATGGGACGACGACTCCTGGTCGGTATTCCTTGCCGATCTGACTACCGCGTACGTACAGGGCGTGATTGCGGAACCGCTGCCGGTACGGCCTCCGCACGATGGGGCCGATCAGGCGGATCTCGAGTACTGGCGTGACGAGATGGCCAATCCTCCTGAGCCGCTGGAGCTTCCGGGCGTCAATGGCTCGGTGGCTGCGAGCGACTGGAAGGCCGCACGTTGCACGGCGCGTCTTTCGGCCTCGGTCATGGGCCGCGTCGAGCAACTTGCGCAAGAGTCAGGCACCACACCGTATGTGGTGTTGTTGGCCGCGTATTCAGCGCTGCTGCATCGGTATACACATGCCGAAGACTTCCTGGTGGCCGCGCCGGTTCCCACACGGGAAGCTCACGCACAGGGCAGCATCGGGCACTTCGGGCACACCGTCGCGCTCCGCATGCGTCCGCACAGCGGTGAGAGCTTCCGGGATCTGCTGGCGAATGCACATCGGACCACTCTGAACGGGTTTGCCCACCAACGGGTGAGTCTGGACCGCGTGGTTGCGCGCGTGGGCTTCGCGATGGGTGCCGATTCCGCCGCCCGGTTCTGCCCACCTGGAATCCACTGTGAAAGAACATCATTGGAAGGGCAGGTGGCATACGTGCCGCTTGGCCTGCGGATCGAAACCGGGCTCGATGGCGCCGAGGTGGTGGCCGAGTACCTGGTGGACGTGTTGGATGAGCGTTTGACCACGCAGATGCTCCGTCACTTCGCCAATCTGCTCGACTCCGCGCTCGCCGATCCGAACCGCCCGCTGGCCAGTCTGGATCTCATGGACGGTCGCGAAGCCCAGTGGCTGCGGGAGGTGTCGTCCGGAGAACTATTTGAGGCGGAGCCGACGACGCTCGGCGAGCTGGTGGCCGCCCGCGCGGCCGCACAACCGGATGCCACCGCGCTCGTCTACGAGGGGCGGCACTACTCGTATCGGGAAACCAACGAACTGGCGAACCAGCTGGCGCACTGGATCATTGGGCAGGGGATCGGTACCGAAGATCATGTCGCGGTGCTGCTGGACAAGTCGCCGGATTTGATCATTACCGCGCTCGCCATCGCCAAGGCCGGTGCCGTCTATGTCCCCGTTGATCCGAATTATCCCGCTGATCGCATTGCGCACATCCTCAGCGATGCGCAGCCGAAGTTGGTCATCCGGGAGCCGGTAACCGGTGTTGAGCAGTTCGACCCCCGTGAGCCGGTCGATGCGGACCGGGTGCGGCCGCTGACCGCCGACAACGCCGCCTATCTCATCTACACATCGGGTTCGACGGGCCTGCCCAAGGGTGTGACGGTCACGCATCGTCCGCTGACCGAGTACTTCAACTGGTTCCGTGCTGAGTATCGGGTCAGCGGATCCGATCGGGTACTGCAGGTGGCTTCGCCGAGCTTCGACGTATCAGTGGGCGAGATTTTCGGCATCCTCAGCTGCGGTGGCCGGCTGGTCATCCCGCGTCCGGGCGCACTCGGTGACGTCGCGTATTTGACGGAACTGTTGAACAGCGAGGGCGTTACCTCGATGCACATGGTGCCCTCGTTGCTGGGGCTGGTGCTGTCTCTACCCGGAGTCACGCAATGGAAATCGCTACGCCGGGTGCCGGTGGGTGGTGAGGCGTTGCCCGGTCCGGTCGCGGACAAGTTTCACGCCACTTTCGATGCGTCGCTTCATAATTTCTATGGTCCCACCGAGACCGTCATCAACGCCTCACGGTACAAGGTGCGCGGAATTCAGGGGACGCGGACCGTTCCGATCGGTACCCCCAAGATCAACACGCAGATTCACATCCTGGACCAGACGCTGCGACCGGTGCCGGTGGGGGTCATCGGCGAGATCTACATCGGCGGAACGCATGTGGCGCGCGGCTATCATCGGGCCGCCGGTCTTACCGCGCAGCGCTTCATCGCCGATCCCTTCGTTCCCGGGCAGCGGATGTACCGGTCCGGTGATCTTGCGCGGCGTAGCGCGAACGGAGACATCGAGTTTGTCGGTCGCGCCGACGAGCAAGTGAAGATCCGAGGGTTCCGTATCGAGCTCGGTGAAATCGCCTCGGCCATCGAGGTAGACCCGAGCGTCGGCCAGGCGCTCGTGGTGGTCGATGAGCTGCCACACGTCGGCAAGCGTCTTGTTGCGTACCTGACTCCGGTCGGTGGACACGTAGTCGATCTCGATCGAATCCGTGCCAGGATTTCGGCTGCCCTGCCCGACTTCATGATTCCCGCGGCGTATGTCGTACTCGACGAGATGCCCATCACCCGGCACGGCAAGATCAATCGGGACGCTCTGCCGGCACCGGAGGTCGGGTCCGTGACCAGACGCCGGGAGCCGGAAACCGCGACTCAGCGGCAGGTGGCGGCTCTTTATGCGCGCCTGCTCGGGGTTGCTACTGTGGGTGCGGACGACTCGTTCGTCGATCTAGGGGGCCATTCGCTGCTGGCGAGCAAGCTATCGGCGGCGATCCTGACCGAGTGTGGAGTCGGGGTGGACATCCGCGAGATCTTGGAGCGGGGCACTGTCGCAGGCTTGGCCAAGTTGGTCGACCAGCGTCGTAGCGGGCTCGTCGCGGATGACGAGGATCGCGAGGGCGAGCCAATCCCGTTGCTTCCCAGCGGTCGTCGCCTCTATGAGCATGGAAACCCGCGTAGGCTGGCCGAAACCCACGTCTTCTGGCTGCCCGAGGGCATTACCCGATCCACGCTCGAGGAACTTCTCAATGCGGTGGTCGGGGAGCACGAGGTGCTGCGCAGCCGGCTTGACCGCGAGCGCCTGGAGCTGGTTCCGCGCACGCGGCAGTCTCTCCGGTTGGTCGAGATTCTTACGGAGGATCCGTCCGATGCGGTCGGTGCCGAGATCGGCCGTGCGGTGGACCGACTCGATCCTGAACAGGGCTGGATGCTCTCGGCGGTATGGCTGCACCCTGAAGGCGAGCCTGGAGTCCTCATCCTCGTGGTGCATCAGCTCGCCGCTGACCCCACCTCCTGGCGAGTCATCATGCAGGAGCTGGAATCTCGATGGCAGTCGCTGGTGGCGGGTGCTGTGCCGCCCAACTCTCAGACCGGTGGTGGCTACCGCCGTTGGGCCAATGCGTTGGTCGCCGAGGCTCGGGATGTGGGCAGCCTGCCGTTCTGGATCGCCCAGCTGGACGGTGAGGATCCCCCAATTGGTTCGCGTCGAATAGAGCCCGCACTCGACAGGGAGGCCGATGTGGCGGTCACCGTCGAGTCCGCGCCGGCCGATGTCAGTGCGGTCCTGCTGAATTCGGGGATTCCGATGGAGCAACTGCTGGTGGCGGCAGTGGCACGCACCGTGGCCCAGTGGCGTCGCCGCCGCGGGCAGGCCGCGGTCGAGACGCTGCTGGCGGTGCAGGTCTCCGGACGCGGGGACGCGACTGCTGAGACTGTGGGTCTGCTCGGTACGGCGTATCCGCTACGCGTGGGTGGCACCGATCCGCTGGGGATCGGACCGCGCGGTTTGGTGGAGCGAGTCGCCCGGCAGCACAGCGCGATGCCAGGGCGGACCATCGACTACGGGCTACTGCGATACCTGCGTGCCGACACCAGCGCGGTGCTGCGGCAGTATCGCGATCCGCAGATCCTGTTGAACTACCTCGGACACGATCGTGGATTCGAGGGCGACCTCCTACGCCGCGATGGCTTGCTTTCGGTATCGGGTTCGCCTGTGCCCGAGCCGGAATCGGCGGTGCGTCACGAGCTCAGCATTGCGGTGCTGATCATGGGGACCACCGAGGGGCCGTCCATCGGAACGCTGTGGCAGGCGGTCCCGGAGGTGCTCGAGCGCTCGGAGATTACCGAGCTGCAATCGATTTGGCACGAACAGCTGGGGATTCTGGCGAAGGAGCTATGGTGACGTCCACATTGGCAGTGATAGGCGCGGGAGCCAAGGCGGTGGCGGTTGCCGCGAAGGCGGCCGTGCTGCGTGAATGCGGGGTCGACGTACCCGATGTGGTGGCGATCGAACGTCAGCAGGTCGGTGCCAACTGGCAGGCGTGCGGTGGCTGGACGGATGGACAGCACCGGCTGGGTACCAGCCCCGAGAAAGATGTGGGTTTCCCGTATCGATCCGCCGTGGTGCCGGGGCGTAACGCCGAGATCGACGCCCGGATGATGCGTCTGAGCTGGCAGTCCTACCTCATCGCCACCGGCCAGTTCGCCGAGTGGGTTGACCGCGACAAGCCCGCGCCAACGCACAAGCGCTGGGCTGACTACCTGACGTGGGTGGCCAATACGGTCGATATGAAGGTGGTTCAGGGCGAGGTAACCAGTCTGTCTATCGATGACGACAGATGGGTTGTGGGTACCAACGACTGTTCCATTGCCGCCGACGCGGTCATGGTGACGGGGCCCGGGCAGCCGGAGCGTTCTGTGCTACCCGAGCACCCCAATGTCTTGTCGATCGCCGAATTCTGGCGCCGCTGCGCCGGATCAACACGCCTGACCGCAGAACGCGTCGCCGTGATCGGCGGAGGTGAGACAGCCGCCTCAGTGCTCAATGAGCTTTTCGGACACCGGGTTTCGACGATCACCGTGATCTCTCCCGGCGTCACACTGTTTACCCGTGGTGAAGGGTACTTCGAGAACGCGCTGTTCAGCGATCCGACCGGGTGGTTGCACCACACCATGGAGGAACGGCGCGACGCGTTGAACCGTACCGATCGCGGCGTGTTCTCGGCCCGTGTTCAGGAATCACTTTTGGCCGACGACCGTATTCGCCATCTGCGTGGCCGCGTGGCCCATGCCGTCGCCCTAGAAGACCGGATCAGATTGACGCTGCGCAGCGACCGTGCCGGCGAACCCTCCGAAACCGTCCATGGCTTCGATCTGGTGATCGACGGGGCGGGTGCCGACGCATTGTGGTTCCTACCGCTGTTCGACCAGAGCGCTCTTGACCTCATGGAGCTCAAACTGGGGGCCCCCGTGGACGGTAACGTCTTGCAGGAATCCCTTGGCCACGACCTGTCCGTCAATGGTCTGACTCCTAAGCTCATCCTTCCGACACTCTCGGGTCTGACCCAGGGCCCGGGGTTCCCCAATCTCAGCTGTCTCGGATTGTTGTCCGATCGAGTGCTCGGCGGGCACAGCAGTACCGAATCGGCTCGTCGCGAAAGGAAAACAATTGAGTACCAACCCATTTGATAACGAGAGCGGCGTCTTTTACGTACTGGTCAACGACGAGGAGCAGCACAGTCTGTGGCCGACGGCCATTGAGGTGCCGGCGCAGTGGCGCGTGGCCTTTGGCGAGGCCTCGCGTGCCGATTGCGTCGAGTACATCGAGGCCCACTGGACCGATATGCGGCCCAAGAGCCTCCGCGACGCGATGGCGGGCAGCTAGCTAGTTTGTAGCTGCGGCGATGCGCCATCCGGTGGTGGATTCTTGTTGGCGCCAGAATTCTGAGAAACGGCCTGCGAGAGAGCTGAGTTCGGTGATGGAGCCTTGTTCGATGATGTGGCCGTTGTCGATGAAGAGCACGTGATCGGCGTTGCGGATCGCGCTGAGCCGGTGAGCGATCATCACCCGGGTGCGAAGACGCGGATCATTCCCGATGGCGTCGGTGATTGCGGTTTCGTTTTCGGTGTCCAGGGCGCTGGTGGCTTCGTCGATGAGCAGGACGGGGGCGGGTTTGATGAGTGCGCGGGCGATGCTGACGCGTTGGCGTTCACCGCCG
>Ga0265327_10004744_pt1 | contig 11855 bp, 10 predicted proteins | sample 41621metaG_FD_202089 | JGI IMG/M metagenome (GOLD analysis project Ga0265327, IMG submission 202089) | Rhizosphere microbial communities from Carex aquatilis grown in University of Washington, Seatle, WA, United States - 4-16-21 metaG | ecosystem: Host-associated > Plants > Roots > Rhizosphere...
GACTCGAGGCGCCTGCCGGCCGGACAAAGATCAGCACAACCGCGATTGTCCGCTCGACGGGAAATCCCGAACCTGTGGTACTCGACGCGCGACAGCACCCGATCGGGGAGTTGCCCGCCGAAACATTGTCGTTCTTGATGGGAAGTCGGTACTGCGAGACCGATTTACTCACGGAATTCGCCTGGAAAGAGTTCTCGCACACGCCGCTTGGTTGGGCACGCGTCCAGGCGATCTGTGATTTTGTTCATCACCACTTGAAATTCGATTACATGCAAGCCAGGCCAACGCGGACGGCCATGGAGGCGTATAAAGAACGAGTCGGCGTTTGCCGGGATTTTGCGCATCTGGCAATTACACTTTGCCGATGCATGAATATTCCCGCGCGGTATTGCACAGGATATGTTGGCGACCTTGGCTTGCCACCGAACAGTGCCCCGATGGATTTCGCCGGTTGGTTTGAAGCGTTTCTCGGTGGACGCTGGTACGTGTTTGATCCACGAAACAACGACATACGAATCGGCCGAATTCTGATTGCTCGTGGCCGCGATGCCGTTGACGTAGCCATCAGCACGACGTTTGGCCCCAATACACTCGCGGGCTTCAAGGTCATCTACGACGAAGTCACATCGAATTGATCATCGGCTGACGACATGCGCCTGGCTTCACGGAACATCGACGGTTCGGTGAGCGTGAAGATCATGACTTCTTCGCACGCGCCCAGGACGCAGAACTTCAATTGAAATCGAGTTCGCGAAATCCGCGGGTTGTCGATGACGTCCCGCGGCGGGCACTTCTCAAAGCGGCCTCCGTGCCGCGAATCCGTCAACACGAGCCGAAGGCGCTCGTGTGACGGACCTCGTGCATGGCCCCCTGCCAGGGCCAGCATCCTTACGAGGAGGTCTCCAGAGGTGTCGAGCCGGAATCGTTACGGATCACAATCTTCTGTGGCTGGGCCTCTGGTCGTTTTAACAGCTTGAGATGCAGCACACCGCCGTGCAGACTCGCTTCGACCGTTGAGGAATCCACCCATTCATTCAATATGACGTTGCGTTCGAACCGGCCGAAATAACGTTCCTCGTGCAGGTATCCCGGTGAACGATCAGGCGTCTTCCGTTCACCTCGAATCGTCAACTTCCCCTTCTCCATGGACACATCCAGATCTTCCAGGGCGACGCCGGGAACATCCAGATCGATGTAGACCGCCGACGCGTCGTCCCACACGGACATGGGAGCGAGTTTCCTGTCACCACTTTCACTCCATGGCAGTTCGCGTTCTAACTGACGGAACACAGTCTGAATGGGATCGGCGAACATTGCCGACACCTGGTCAGGTCGAGTCGTCAACATCATTGAATCCTCCATAAAAGAGACCATTGGGAACACCATCATTCTCTACGCCGGCGTTTTGAATTTACGGGGGACGACATTGGTCTCCCCGGGTGTGCCGGCAGACTCGGCATCGACGCGTCAATTGGCGAGGACTTTCGGTCGCCAGTCAGCACGCCGAATCTCGAACTCCAAACGATTGCATTGCGTGGCTTCAACGACCGGGCGCAGTTCCGACAGGCTCAAACTCGGATCGCCAGAGCGATCAATCAGAGTCTGGATCGCCGAGAACGGATGCGTGGCCGTCACACCGAATTCAGGCAGTCCCGCAAACGACGCCCTCCACTTCTCCTCTGTTTTTTGCTCGACAATCAGTCGATTCGGATTGGAACACGCCAACCAGGGATTGAACATCGGAATCTCCTCTCATCAGAACATCCAACCATCTGAGGGACCACGAGTTCACCAGGCACTGATGCTTGCCTGGGCGAACCGCCGGGCACGATCTCCGCAACCGTTCACGGGCAAGCGAGGGGGACAGACCCATTTTCATGGACAAACGGCGTTTTGGAGTCGCATCGCGTCCATGGAAGGTGTTTGTTTTCGCCATGAAAATGCGTCGGTCCCCAACCCGTGAACGGTTACCGATCTCCTGACATGAGACAATGTCCCGGGTTCAACAAGCAGCAAGGTTAATAACGCAATTCTGCCGCCTTGGAAGCAGGCCCCTCCTGAGGCCCATTCTTGTCCTGCCACGGAGCAAGCCAGTTCTTGACGGAGCTGACAAACGCGTCCGTGGTCCATTTCGAGGGGAGTTGCAACAGCGTATCCCGGACTGAGTTCAGACTTGGCGCCACCGTCTCCTTCTGCACGTGACCAAGGATTCGGGCCTCATTCGAATCCGATGTCCCAGGCGTTGAATGCTCGATTGAGGATCCGTTCGCCGGGGTTTCCTTCAAGGCCTTTCGTTGAACTGCCCTGGCCGACACCGCATCGAGCGCAATGCACGGCGATGTTGAACCCGCTCCCTTGGATGAAGTCGGCATCTGCAGACCGAGGAACTCGCCCTTCAGGTTAATAAAGGCACATCCACGGCAGTCATCCGCAACCGGAAACGAGAATCGAATTGTTTTGACTCGTGCGGCATATTCCGAACTTCCAACAGTGAGGCTGGAAATCAATCCTGCGGAGATGATCGGCTCCCGATGGTCATTGATTGCAACGGCGACGGCCCAATCCGCGATTGCGGGATTGGTTCGACGTCCAGGATCAACCGACGGCAGGTTCCGGGCGTCAATCTTGATGATTGCCAAGCCCGAGTCTGAATCGTTAAGAACGACCCGGCCTTCGTATGTCGTGGCATCCTGCAGAGTGACGGTCACGGTCTCGCAGTCCTGCACAACGTCTCGACTCGTCCAGATCAGGCCGTCGGCTGAAACAATCACCCCGGTTCCACCCGTCGACCTGTGTGAATCCAAACGGAGGAATGAGGGGAGTGTGTTGCCGCTATTGTACAAGCTGAAGTCATCCGAGAACTCGGGGAGTAACGGAACGGGAGGATGCAACGATTGATCATCGGCTGTCGTGATCGTCACGAGGCAGGGTCGAATCAACTCGACTGCCTTCCGGATTTCCTGAGAGAGATGTCCTGCCATAAACGGGGGATCCACATTGGCCGAAGCCGAAGCAATCTCCTTCTGTGCCGATGGGGCATCGTCAGCATGGAGAACGAACGATGTGCCATTCCACGAGACCGAGCAGAGCAGCACCAGGAGGGGAGCCCCCCACTGAAGTACGTGACGCGATTTCGCCATTTTGTATCTCCTTGATCGCTCATGGTTGAATACAAACCGACAAAAGTGGTAGCGCAGAGATTCCGCGCGATGAGTCTCACCGGCGCGTGTGGAGGGAGGCGACGGGACGGAATCGAACGTCCGCGAGTTCAAACCCGCGCGCCTCGCCCCTCCATGACATTCCCGGCGGCTATAGTCAACGAAAGTGACTTACGTCGACTCGATCTTTTTCACGGACGACTCGCCCGTGATCGCGATTTTCTGACGCTGTTGCTCCGGTCGCTTCGCGAACGTGATGGACAGCACGCCATGACGCAAAGAGGCATCAATGGACTTCGTGTCAACCCAGTCCGTCAACGACACGTAACGCTCGAACTGACCGAAGCATCGCTCTTCGTGGAACGTGGCGCCGTTGCGTTCGCCGGCTTGTCGCCCCCCGCGAATCCTGAGTTTTCCCTTTTCGATGGAGAGGTCCAGGTCTTCGACTGTCAGACCGGGAACGTCCATCTCAATATGGAGCGAGCAGCCATCTTCCCACATCGACACGGGAGCGAGTTTTTGAGCGGCGGTTCCGTTCGATTCACCGTTCCAGCCAAAGTCAGGATCCAATGCACGGACCACATTGCGGAGGGGATCGGCAAACAACGCCGACACCCGATTGTTGAGGGTCGTCATCATCGTTAAATCTCCTCATTTCCTGTCGTACGAAACAGTCACCGACCCGGCAGAATTGTCGGAAGCCACGTTCATCGACGGCCGTTGCGATGACCTGCTGCCGACGCATTTTTTCGACCGAAACAAATTGCGCGCCAAACTTTCAACTTCAAAGTCAGCTCGTCAAAACTCAAAGCCGCATAAGAAAAAACGGCGAATCCATTGGCTGTCAGCGAGGATCGAGGGGCGGGTAATGACTGCCAGTTTTGCACGAATTTCGCAGCAAAACAGGGGTAAATGCTGTCAACCTGACACGCATCTTCAATCCTCCTGTTCCTCACGATGCCCGATAGGCGTTTCATGCCCCGACTATAGGAACAGCACTTGGGCGGAATTCCCCCGCGTAAAACTTTTATTGGGAACGATCCCCCCACGCCGCGGGATTCCATCGGCGTCACGCGATTCCTGACGATTCTGATTCGCCCACAATTTCGCTGTATTTACAGTGGAAATCAGCACGTTTTCATCGCGAAGCAAACCGGAGCGCATGCGATGTGATTGTGGCATGCGCTTTGCGATTTCCAATCGCCGCGTCGAGAAACGATTCGGCTTCAAACGAAATCTGTCGGGAAACTTCAATGTCATGCGACGACGCGACGCAAAGCGTGCGTTGCCTCATCAAGGGGGAAGCGCCATTGCAAGTCACAGGGACCTTGACGGAATTTCATTTCAATCACCATGGGGATGTCGATGGCTTCCGGCTGGATGACAACACCGAAGTGAAATTCCCGCCGCATTTGATGGCTCAATTGGAAAGTTGCGCTGGTGTCGGAGACGCCGTACTTGTGCAGGGACGTCGCCATTTGACGCCCACGGGAGATGTTTGTTTTTCGCCGTGAAAATGCGTCAGTCCCCGCCCCCTGAACGGTGACAATTCCGCCAATGGTTTGTTGGAACTAAGTCATGTCGCAGTCGATCGTGATTGAGAGTCCGAGTTCGCCGGCCGTTGGTAATTCCCACCCTGCGGTAAGGAAGAGGTCCAACGAAAGGACTCTGGATGCACTGGCATTCTTTCTCGCCGACGTGGCTGATGGATTGGGACCATTTCTGATTATCGACCTGACGACGCGTCGGGGATGGTCCTCGGCACAAGCCGGGATGGCCATGGCAATGCTGTTGCTGGGAACAGTTGCAACTCAATCATTCGCTGGAGCCTGGATTGACCGAACGCGACAAAAGCGTCTGGCCATTTCCGTTGCAGCGCTCGTTGTCGCCGCAGCATCCCTGGGGCTCTATCACGCTGAGTCGCATCCCGCAGTTTTTGCCCTTCAAGCAATCACAGGAGTGGCGGTGACAATTTTCGCCCCAGGCCTCGCGGCAATCAGCCTGGGACTCGTCGGACGTGAGCAATTGCCGCGTCGTGCCGGTCGAAATGAAGCTTGCTTCCACGCAGGAAACGTGGCTGCTGCCGGGTTGGCGATTGGGGCGAATTGGATGTTCGGCAGCCCGGGCGTTTTCTATGTCGTTGCGATGACTGCGGCCCTCAGTGCGATCTGCGCTCAAATGATCTGCGAGGCGGACATCGATCACGAACGCGCTCGCGGAGCGGATGGTCACGATCTAAAACATCACGTCCTGCCCATACGTGCACTTATGCGGAATCACCAACTGATTTGGTTCGGGCTGTCGGTGGTGCTGTTTCATTTTGCGAACGCGGCGATGTTGCCACTCGTCGGTCAGAAGCTCGGCAGTCGTTCGGCTGAGTTCGCGCCAACACTCATGGCGGTTTGCATCGTGATCGCTCAGATCGCGATGGTGCCCGTCGCGCTGCTGGCAAGTCGAGGAGCGGCCGTAAGTCGCCGGAATGTCTTCCTGATTGGATTTGCGGTATTGCCGATACGAGGCGTGCTTTACACGTTCACAGATTCCCCGTCACTCCTCATTGCAAATCAACTTCTTGACGGCGTTGGCGCGGGAATCTTCGGGGTGGTCTCCGTGCTGGTGATTGCAGACCTCACACGGGGAACAGGGCGATTCAACCTGGCTCAAGGAATGATCGCCACCGCAACGGGGATTGGAGCAGCGGCCAGCAACTATCTGACGGGCCTTATTGTTGATGCGTCTGGTCATAATGCCGGATTTTACTTTCTGGCGAGCATCGCTGTCATCGCATTGGGAGTGTTCTCTCTCACGTTCCGAGACTCGAGTGGAGGAAACTCGTTCAACAACTCTTGAAAACGTCGCTTCGCCGTTTCGATGCCTGCTGGATCGACAATTCCAAATGGCAACTTCACTCAGAACTCATCCGCAGCTGCCAACACCAGTCAGGGTCCAACGTCGCGATGCGGTATCGACCGCCAGCAGGCGACGGACTCGTCTCTGAATTCTGTTGACCTCTCCACTTGACATGCAACCAAACAGTTGCATAATAAATTCATGGACGCGAGCATGGACAATGTCTTCAAGGCCCTGGCTGATCCTGGCCGCCGCCTGCTGCTGGACCGCCTGTATCAGCACAACGGGCAGACGCTGGGTGAACTTTGCGAACACTTCGAAATGACCCGTCAGGCGGTCACGAAGCACCTGAAGATTCTGGAGGAGGCGCTTCTGGTGGTCACTCTGAAGCGAGGCCGGGAAAAACTGCATTTTCTCAATCCAGCACCACTGCACGCGATTTACGAGCGATGGATTGCCAAGTACGAACGTCATCGGTTGCAGGCGCTTGCCGATTTGAAACGAAACCTGGAACATCCCACGGAGTAAGACCATGGCCCCAACGACCTATGTTTATGCCACCTACATCCGAACCACACCTGAGAAGCTCTGGGAAGCCCTCACGAATGGCGATTTCACTGAGAAATACTGGTTCGGATTCCGATTGGAACTCGAACCCAGGACCGGAGGAATTGTCCGGTTTGTCCCCCCAAAGGGATCGCCAAAACGAATGGATCCCGGACAGGTTCTCGAGTTTGACCCCTGCAACACGTTGAGTTACTCGTGGGTGCCCGACCATGGTTATGGTCCCGAGTTCGACAAGAAGCGCAACGGTCCCACACGGGTCACATTCGAACTGACCCCGGTTGGTCAGAATGTGAGGTTAAGAGTCATCCACGAAAACCTGGTCCCGGAGGATTCAGAACCAAACCCCAATACACTCAAAGGGATCAATAACGGGTGGCCCGCCGTCATGAGCAGCTTGAAAAGCCTGCTGGAGACGGGCGAAGCCATCTCGATGGCGCTGCCACCCGCGCAGTCAAAAAGTGACTTGACCGTTGTCGCATGATCCACCTGACGGTTGTCGTATGATCCATGGTGGGCATCTCTGGCTCGCCATGGATTCAATCGAAGCGAGGGCCTTGCGGCACGTTCCCGTCAGGTCTTCGACCTTCGATCTGCTTCTACGGTTTCGGTTTTTCCACAGTCAGTTCGCGGCGGTAAATCTTGGTACCGTGTGCGATGTAGAGCGTACTGTGTTGAGGCCCGGCGAGGATGCATGTCGTGAGTGGCTGATCCTTGTCGACCTTCGGCAGAACACCACAGGGGCGGCCGGTGGGGTCGAAGACCTGCACGCCAAGTTCGCTCGTCACATAGAAGCGACCGACTCTATCAACCGCCATGCCATCGCCTTTGGAGTTTTGCAGGTACGGCGGCGGTGCGTTGAACTTGAACTCTCCGTTCGGGTCGATCGGCAACCGCATCGGCATGGTCGGCATCTTTGCATCAAGCACGCCTCCTGCATTGACGCGGAACGTCCAGGTGTGAGTTCCGCCGTAATCCGAGACGGCGAGCGTGCCGCCATCCGGAGAAAGGGCGATGCCGTTGGGTTTACCAATACCCACATCGGCGGCCGCGACTTCGCCCGTTTGGGGATTGATCCGGGTCACCTGCTGTGTTCCGGTTTCGGTGATCAGGATGAAGCCGTCGCCCGTTACGGCAAGGTCGTTCGGCTTGACACCCTCCGCGACGACTTTCACTTCTCCCGTTCCTGGATCGATCGAGATGACCCGATTTTTTGACCCCTGACAGGCAAAGATCCGCGAACCATCGGGATGGAATTCCAGACCGCTGACGGATTCTTTGCAAAGTTCCTTGCGCGAACCATCCGTCCCAATGCGGACGACGGCCGGGGCCTTCATATCGCAGAAGTAGACATTCCCCTCTTTGTCCGAGCAGAGTGCATCCGCGAAGCCAAGACCGTCCGCCACCAGTTCCCAGGACTTGCCTGGAATGAGCAGGTTGAGAAGCGTCAGGTCGCCGCCGAGGTCGCCGCGAGTGTCGAGCACTGGCGTATGAGCCTCCTTGCGCCACAGCCACTTCATCGCCTCGGGAAACTTCGCGCCGCCGAAGTCCGCGTTGTGCGCATAACCCTCCGCCCAATCGAACCGAACGTCATAGCCCATGTATTTCAGGGACGATGCCATCTGCTGATTGGCCCACGGCCAGCTTCCAAAAGCGTTGTCGACATCGCCGCTGGTGTCCGCCATGTAGATTCGGATCGGCTTGGGTTCAGTCTTGCGAACGAGTGATGGATAGACATCGCCGCCTCGCAGGTTGGTGAAACTGCCGACGCTGGAATAGACCTTGCGGAAGTGGTCGGTCCGCTCCCAGGCGGCAGTGAAGGCACAGATCGCGCCCGAACTGGATCCGCCAATGGCGTGCATTTCCGGATCGTCCGAGATGGAGTACTTCTTGCGTACTTCGGGAATGATCTCTTCCAGCAGGAATCGGACATAGCGATCACCCAGGCTGTCGTATTCGAAGCTCCGGTTGGAATGCTTGCCCTGCTGTCGCGGTTTGTCCTTCTCATGCCCCGGGTTGATGAAGACGGCAATCGTCGGTGGCATGTCTCCCCGAGCGATCAGGTTATCGAAGACAGTCGTCACGCGCCAGCGGCCATTTGGGTTCTTCATCCCTTCCCCGTCCTGGAACACCATCAGTGCCGCGGGGGTTTCGGCCTTGTATTGAGCGGGCACATACACCCACCAATCGCGAGTCGTGTTCGGGAAAATCTTTGATTCCCACGCGGGCATCGATTCGACAGCCCCTTTCGGAACTCCGTCTTTTGCAACGGCATCTGGATGAGGTTCCCAGGCGGGTTTCGTTTCAACGATCGGAATCTGCGTCCCTTCGGCGTTGTCATCCCACAGCCACTTCAATGCTTCGGGCAGCATTTCACCACCCCACTTGCCGCTGTGTCCGCCGTCGGTCATGTCGAGTTTGTACCGGTAACCCGCAAACTGCAGGGCAGCAGCGAGCTCCTGATTTCCCAGCGGCCAGTTGCCGTGCAGGTTGTTGAGGTCGTCGCGACCATCCTGCAGGTAGACCTTGATCGCCTTCGGCTTTTCCTTCGACTTGCGAACCAACCCGGGATAGGCCCAGCCACCGCGAATATTCGTGTAGCTGCCGATGTGGCTGAGGACCTTGCCAAACTGCTCGGGCTTTTCCCAGGCAACGGTAAAGGCGCAAATGCCGCTGGACGAGATTCCACAGACGGCGCGCCGGGACGGGTCGCTCGACACATTCAGTCCCTTGAGCGCCACGGGCAGAAACTCGTCAATCAAAAAGTTCGCATGCCGATCCCCCATCGAATCGTACTCGAACGAACGATTGCTGCGATCTTTGGCCCCCTTTACTGTCGCGGCGATGGTCCCCGGATTGACGAATACCGCGATGGTAACCGGCATTTTCTTTTGATGAATCAGGTTGTCAAACACGATAGGGACTCGAAACCCACCTTTCGGATTCGAGTATCCGCCGCCATCCATGAACACCATCAACGCGGCCGGTTCATTTGGCATGTATTGCGCCGGGACATAAACGCTGAACTCGCGTTTCGTCCCTGGAAAGATCTTGCTGTCATCGAACTGCCCCGAGGTGACCTTGCCCTGCGGCACGCCTGGCTGCACCACGCGATCAGGATGCTCCTGCGCCTGGAGTGGAGCAATCAGACAGACGAAGACAAAACACAGGCTGATCAAACGTGGCTTCAGGTGCATCATCGTGGAGTTCCGTAATTCATGGGAGAGATCAGCGAACGAGCAATCTCGACAGGGATTCCGCAAGCTTCTCAAGAGCTGACGTGTCGGGGAGCGTGATTGTCAGCTTCGCCTGCCCCGTGGCATCACGTTCAACACATTCGGCCAGACCCTGTTTTAAAGATTCCGCGAGTTGACGGGAGGCATCGGACTCGGTCCCGGCGGGGATCAGTTCACCCAGGAAACTGATGGCACTCGACAGCAGTTGCCCGCCCGCAGCGGCCATTCGCTCCTGCCGCGCCACTCGCTCGCTCTCGTCCTGTTCGCGAACTCGCTTGCTTTCGTCAATGCTGGCTTCGGGTCGAGCCCCCAGCAGCACCTCCAATCGTCGCTTCAGTTCCTCCATGCCGCTTTCCAGATGCACTTCATCCACATCGGAATCGGGATCCAGCGCCGCCAGCGCCAGGTCCTGCTTGGCGGCAAGCGTTGCCAGCAACCGTTCTTCCAGAGTCCCCTCGGTCACCAGGATGTAGACGTCGACCGGTTGCTTCTGCCCCATGCGATAGGCACGGGCGACCCGCTGTTCCAACACCGCGGGATTCCAGGGGAGGTCGACATTGATCACGGTGTTGGCCGCCTGCAGGTTCAAACCCGTGGCGCCGGCATTGGTCGTCACAAACAGACGGCAATCCGGATTCGTCTGGAATTCGTGAACCAGCGCCTGCCGACTCTTTTGCGGAACGGATCCGTCCAGCCGCACGAACTTCAACTTCCGTTTACGGATCAGCGGCTCCATGAGGTCGATCATCGTGGTCCATTCCGAGAACACGATCACCTTTCGTCCCTCTTCATTGACGAACAGCTGCTCGAACAATTCGTCCAATCGCTCAAGCTTGCTCGAAAAACCCGGCGCCTGCTTGTCGACCAGATAGGTGCTGTCCGCCGCCATCCGCGACAGCAGCAGTTCCTTCTGCATCAGCAGCAAGTCCATTTCCGTCAGGTAGGGCTTGTTGACGATCCGCGATACGTTGGTGAGATGCACATTCGACATCTCGGCCTGTTCATCCGTCGGCGGGATGCGCACGATTTCATTCGTTCGCGGCGGCAACTGCTGCTGGACGGACGCACGGGTCCGGCGCAGCAGGATCGGCTTCAGGTTCTCACGCAACTCGGCCAGGTTTTTGAAACCGAGCACTTTGCCGGATTCGTCGAGGACTCGATGGTTGTGGAAGAATCGGAACCCCGGACCCAGGCGGCGATCATCAATAAATTGAATCACCGAATAGAGCTCATCGAGTCGATTCTCGAGGGGCGTGCCGCTCAGCACCAGGGCAAACCGGGAACGAAGCCCCTTGACGATCCGAGTGGTCTTCGCCTGCCAGTTCTTGATGCGTTGACCTTCGTCGAGGATGATCAGGTCCCAGGTGGTCCGTTCAATGTCGAGGATGTCTCGCAACACCTGTTCGTAGTTGCAGATGGTGAAGAAGCAGTCTCCCGCATACTGAGGACCGCGTTCGGCCATCGCGCCGCTGACCAGCTGCACCGACCTGTCACTGAACCGTTCAATCTCCCCCTTCCATTGGGATTTGAGCGAAGTCGGACAGACAACCAGCACTTTTGAGATCCGCGCCTCGCGCGCGAGCAACTCGGCAACACCAACTCCCTGGATCGTCTTCCCCAATCCCATTTCGTCCGCCAGCACCGCTCGACCCGCCCCCACGGCGAAGGCGATACCGTCGAGCTGATAAGGGAGCAGTTCGGTCTTCAACAGACCACAACGCAGCGGATGCGATTTCGGGTCGCGACGAATCTGCGCCACGCGATCCGCAATCTGATCGGCAAACAGTCGCTGCTGGATCAGTTCCTCGGCATCCGGAAAAATCAACACCTGTTGCCCGAGTCGCTCCAGGTGCCGGATTCGTTTCAACAGGTCGCGAACATCATCGACGGACTGATCCCGCAGCTTGCCGATGATTGCCGCAACATCTTCGTCCATCTTCTTCGGCAGCAGCACTCGCAGTTCCATGTCGACACCATAGTGGACCGCCACGGCGATCGACTTCTGGTTGTACGGCCGCTTCAACTCGGCAGCGGAAAACTTGCCGCG
>Ga0265327_10004745_pt1 | contig 11854 bp, 9 predicted proteins | sample 41621metaG_FD_202089 | JGI IMG/M metagenome (GOLD analysis project Ga0265327, IMG submission 202089) | Rhizosphere microbial communities from Carex aquatilis grown in University of Washington, Seatle, WA, United States - 4-16-21 metaG | ecosystem: Host-associated > Plants > Roots > Rhizosphere >...
CGCCCGCGTCCGTAGCGCCGCGGCCTCGCGCAGCTCGGGAGCGCTCCCGAGCCGCTCGAGCGCCGTCGCGGCGTCGAGCTCGGCCTGGGCGACCCAGTACGGCGCGGATAGCTCCTCGGAGAGCTGCACCGCACGCAGCAGGTGTTCGAGCGCGCGTCGAGGGTCGTCTCGCGCCAACGCGAGCTGTCCGATCCAGTGGTGCCCGGTGCCGAGGACGGCGCCGCCGGTCCCGAAGACGATGACGTGCCGGGCACACGGCTCGAGGAAGTCGTCGAGCAGCGCCAAGAGCTCGGCGTCACTCCCCGCCCGTGCGACCGCGGCGGCGAGCAGCGCAACAGTGCCGAGCCAGAACACGTCCCGAGGCAACGACGCACCGTCGGCACCGAGCGTCTGACGCGCGAACGCCGAGACCTCGTCGAAGTGATCGGTCTCGGCACACGCGATCGCCGCCATCGCAGGTCCGGAACGGTACGCGGAGCTGAGTTTGGTCGCGGCTCGCATCGCCGGCAGGACTTCGTGCAGGCGGTCCTGTTGGAAGCGGATGACGAAGTTGTGCAGAACCAACGCGCCGGACGCGCGTTGGTCGAGCTCGCTCCCGCGCAGCGCCGCGCCCCGCGCGTGCTGTTCGGCGGCAGCAAGATCGCCGTGCAGCGTGAGCTCGGTCGCTCGCAACGCGCTCGCCCAGTAGATGTCACGGGGGCTCGTCAGCGCGGCCGCCGTCCGCTCGTACAGATCGAGGTCGCGCGTGAATTCGTCGATGCGCGCGTTCTCGAGCAGGTCGGACAGCAGCTCGCGATGTATCCGGAGATGCAGCGCACCGCCGGCGGCATCCGGCTCCGACTGCGCGAGCGCGCGACGAGCGAGCGCGAGACGCTCCGATCTCGCCGCCGGTTGGTGCGTGTACCAACGGTGCAGCGCCAGGCAGGAGGTCGCCTCCGAGGTCCGGTCCGCGAGCACGAGCGCGACCTCGGCCGCGTCGCGCGCGACGCGGCCTTCGCGCTCGGGATCGACGTAGTAGAGCATCGTCGCCTCGGCGTTCAGGAGCTGCACACAGGTGCTCGGCGGCAGCGTCTCCCGGCCCGCGAGGGCGGCGTCGAGCAGCTCGAGCGCGAGCGTCGGCCTGTCGAAGCCCGAGCTCCACGGACCTGCGACCTCGAGCGCGACCTCGCACAGGAGCGAGTGATCGGCCGTCTCGCGCGCGGCATCGGCCGCGGTCGCGAACACATCGCCGGCGCGCCGGAACTGCCCGTCTTGGGCCAAGGCCCTCCCGAGGGCGAGCTCGAGCCGGCCGAGCGTTGCGCGTTCCGCGCCGGCCTGGATCCGATGCGCGATGGCGCGATCCAACCACTCCGCCGCCTGTCCGAACGCGTACGCACGAAACGCTTCGACCCCCGCCCGCTCCGCGTCGGCTGCCGCCTTCTCGTCGGTCGCGACCGCGGCACCCTCGCACGAGTGGAGGGCGAGCTCCGCCGCGCTGGTCGTCGGGATGGGCTCGAGCACGGCCGCGACCCGGGCGTGAAGTCGCGCGCGTTCTCCCGGATCGATGATCGGGTAGATCGCGGCCCGCACCAACGCGTGTGGGAAGGAGAACCGGTCGATCTGCTCCGTGTCCTCGATCAGGAGCCGCGAAGCGAGGCACTCCTCGAGGCCGTCGAGCAACTCCTGCGAGTCGAGCTCGCAGACCGGAGCGAGGATCTGCGTCGAGATGCCGTCGCCCAGCACCGACATCGCCTGCATGATGCGGGCCGCGGTCGGCGTCAGTCGTTCGACCCGGCGGTCGATGATCGCGTGCACGCCCGCCGGAGCAACCGACGAGAGCGTGCGCTCGATGCGCTCGTCGAGCTTGGTCGTGTCGTCGTCGAGATCGCGCAGGAGCTCGCGCACGAAGAGCGGGTTTCCACCGGTCACCTCTTTGATGGTGCTGCTCAGCTCGAGCAGTCGTGGCAGCGATTCCGGCGGGGCCGTGACGCGCACGACGGCACGAACTTCGCCGTCGTCGAAAGCCGCGAGGCGCAAGTGTTCCGTCTGAGCCGGCGGGAGGAGCGTTTCGATGTGTTCGGCGCGATCGGCGGAGATCTCGTCGTCGCGAAATGTCACCACGACGAGGAGTCCCCCCGCCGCGCGCCGAAGGAGATGGCGCAGCAGGCTCAGGGTCGCGCGATTGGCCCAGTGCGTGTCCTCGATCACCAGCACGCGCGGATGACGGCCGTGGCGATCGAGCAGCGACGCGACCTCCTGGTGCAGGCGCAGCCGAGCACTCTGCGGGTCGCCTTCCACGGGGAGGGGCGGCTCGAGCGGATCCGCGAGTTCGGGGAGGACGATGGACAACTCCACGGGCAACGACGATCTCTCGTCGTGGTCGAGCCGGTCGACGATCGTGCGAACGACATCGGCGACGCCCTGGTACCCGTCGGGCTGGTCCTGCGTGCAGCGCCCGATGAGGACGTCGGCACCGAGATGCGCGCACCGCGCCGAGAACTCCTCGACGACGGTGGTCTTGCCGATTCCGGCGTCGCCCGAGACCAGCGCGACCCGGCACTCGCCCTCGCTCGCGGCCCCGTAGAGGTCCATGAGCCGAGCCAGCTCCGCGCGCCGGCCGACGACCCGCATCGTCGAGGAGCGCCGGTGGACAACGGTCGCCTTCGGACCCCGAGGACGATCGTCGCCGAGACTCGCCCGCTGCAGGAGAATGTCTTCCTCGAGCCGCCGGAGATCAGGCGAGGGCACGACGCCGAGTTGACGATCGAGGCGCCCCGCGATCTCGGTGAACGCGCGCAGCGCGTCGGCCTGGCGTCCGCAGCGGTAGAGCGCTTGCATCAGCTGCCCGGTCAGCCGTTCCCGGAACGGGAACTCGCGAACGGCTTCCCCCAGCACGTCGACGACGAGCGAGTGCTCGCCGAGAGCGAGTCGCGCGTCCGCGAGCTCCTCGAACGCGACCGCGCGTAGCTCCTCGAGCCGGGCAATCTCCGACCGCGCCGCGCTGAGATCTTGCGCGTCCCCGTACGCACGGCCCCGCCACAGGTCGACCGCCTCGGTGAGCTGGCGCACGGCAAACGCCGGATCGCCGTTCGCGTTCGCGTCCCGCGCAAACGCGACCAGCCGTTCGAAACGTTGCGCGTCGAGCTCGTCGGGCTCGACCCGCAGGAGGTAGCCGTGCGGTCCCGCGGGCAGCCGCGCGCTGGGAGCGTGCGCGCGGCGGTCGAGCTCGAGCACCTGACGCAGACGGTTGATGTGAACGCGCAGCGCGATCGAGCCGCTCGGTGGAGGATCGCCTTCCCAGAGCTCTTCGATCAGCTGATCGGCCGGGACCGGGCGATTGGCCCGCATCGCCAACAACGCGAGCAGCTGCCGGGGCTTGGCGCCGCGCAACAGCACGGGCGATCCGTCGTGTCGAACCTCGATCGGACCGAGGACCCGCAGTTCCATAGTTCCCTCGCACCCACCCGCGCCCGGCGAAGGTACCCCGCGCCCACGGCCGCGGGCCTCTGGCGACGCTTCCGACCGAAACGTTTAACCCGTCGTTTACGGACATCCCGTAGACCGCTTCCGACAGACCGCAATCCCCGAACACGAGGAGACACACGTGCCCGTCCCGAAGCCCGCAGATCCCGGCGTCGCGATCGTGATCGCCGCCAACGAGGCGCTCACCGACCCGACGGTGCGCGACAGCTGTCGCCAGATGCTCACCGACGCGTATCCGCTCGTGAAGATGGTGGAAGCGCTCGGCCTCGAGGACGATCTCACCGAGCCGATCCGCCGGATCCTCGAAGGCCTCAGCGCCGACGTCGTCAAGGGCATCCGGCAAGCGGTGCTCGCGATGCTCGACGGGAAGAACTACGCGTTGCCCCTGGATTGCAACGTGACTACGGCCGAGCTCGAGGCCGGTATCCCGGTCGACGTCGAGGTCCTCCCCGAGCACGAGGTGCAAACGATCCACGTCCGGCCCGCCATCACGACGAAGAAGTGAGTACCGACGGCGTCACGCAGGCGACCGTGGCGCGCGAGCTGCGAGGCCGATGAGGGACTCCGCGGGTCTGCACGGAACCGGAATGGCTCGAGTCCGCAATTTCGAAGCGTCACACGGACGACCGGAACGCGTCATCGACGTGATGCTCGTCGACAGCCGCGCCGTCGTGCGCGAAGGCCTGCGCGCGGTGATCGCGCTGGAGCCCGATCTCGCCGTTGTCGCCCAGGCCGCCACGGTCGGTGATGCCCGGACTCTGGCGGTCACGCCGGACGTCATCGTCACCGACATCGACCTCTCCGATGCAAACGGCGAAAACGTGATCCGCGGGCTCCGGGCGATCGCGCCGGAGAGCTCGATACTCGTGTTCACCCCGGTCGACGATCACGCCAAGGTGCAATCGGTTCTCGCCGCCGGCGCCAACGGCTACCTGCTCGAGACGGCCGACGTCATCGACCTCCTCGAGGGGATCCGGGCCGTCGCCGGCGGCCGGACCTACCTGCAACCGTCGTTGGGCGCGCAGTTCGCGCGGTCACGACCGCCCCGAGACGTTGCGCTCGGTCTGTCCGTGCAAGAGGAACGGGTCCTCGCCTTGTTGGCTCTCGGTCATACCAACGCCGAGGTCGCGCGGCTTTGCGGGGTGAGCCTGCGCACGATCGAAGCGCGGCGCGCCCACATCCTGCGCCGCCTCGGTCGCCGGACCCGGGCGGAGCTCGTGGAGTACGCGCGCGAGACGGGTCTGCTGCAGTTCGACCTCGAGTAGACGCCCTTCCGGGGGTGGCAACGGTCCGTTACGGGAAACCCGTACTACGGTGTCCGCCGTCGACCTACCCCGGGAGGACTGACGATGCCCCGCTACCGAGTCACTTTGACGCTCACGACCGTCGAGATCATCGAGGCCCCGAACCCGTATCAGGCGGCGATCCTCGCGAGTGACCGGGGCGGCGGCGACGTGGAGGTGGCAAGCGTGACGCCGGCGGTCGGCCGGCCCACCGCCGCGACCGGTCGGCGCCCGGCGAGCAAGACCGCCAAGAAGACCGTCAAGAAGGCGAGGAAGAAGCGCCGTCCGCTGTCGCCGGAAGCACGCGCCAAGCTCGCGCAGAACTTGGTGAAGGCGCGCGCCGCGCGTGCGGCGAAGCACAAGAGCGCGCAGCAGTCCGCGACGAAGAAGACGCGCACCGCGAAGAAGGTCAAAGCCGCCTCGAAGAAACGCTGACGCGCGGGCCGGCGCGGCCGCGAACGAAGGCCTCAGCCCGGAGTCGGCTCGAGCTCCGGGTCGGGTTCGTCCCCGTCGGTGGGATCGGGCACGTCGGTCGGCGCGACGGCAACGGCCGGGCCGGCGGCGGGCGGCGCGTGCTCCGCGGGGATGTTGGGAACGAGCAGCGAGATGAGCGCGCCGAGTGTCACCACGCCTCCCGCGAACGCGACGGCCGGGCGCGCCGCCTCGGCCACTCCCTTCGACACGACGGCCGCGACGTGCCGACCGACCGGCGAGTCGGACGCCCCGGGCGGCGCTCCACCGCCGATGCCGTTGCCGACTCCCTGCACGACCTGCTCGCGCACGGCCACCGGGATGTCGGGCGCGCGGGCGAGGTCGTGACGGACGTGGCTCGTTGCCTGCGTGACGAAGATCGCGCCGATGAGCGCGATACCGAGCGCGGTGCCGACCTGGCGGACCATGCCCGCGGCCCCGCTCGCCGAACCCGCCTTTTGCGGCGGGATGTCGCTCAACACGACGTTCGTGAGCTGACTGGTGGCGAACCCGATGCCGATTCCGTGCAACATCAACGCGGGGAGGAGCGACCAGAACGTCGTCGACAGCGAAAACGCCGCGACGTACAGCCAGATGCCGAGTGCTTCGAGGGTCAGGCCGACGGTGATGACGTACTTGGGTCCGTGGCGGCGGCTCAGCTGACCGCCGATGCCTCCACCGACGAACGCCATGATGCCGGCCGGCAGCAGCCATGTGCCGCTGCGGATCGCCGAGAGGTGCAGACCCGCCTGCAGGAAGATCGGGAGCACGAAGAACGCGCCGAACTCCCCCATCGCCAGCACCGTGGTGTTGATGAGCCCGTAGCGAAAGCCGCGGTGCACCAAGTCGGAGAAGTCGAAGACCACCGCCTTGTCGGCCGCGACGCGCCGCAACTCGAGCATGACGAACAGCGTCAACACGACGGCTGAGATCGCCAGGGAGACCGGCACCACCGACACGGCGTGAAGGGGCCAGGTCCAACCGCCGATCGACTGGTCGCCCACGGGCTTCCACCATCCGTAACGCGCCGCCTCGATGATGCCGAACACGAGCGCGAGCAGACCGACGGTGACGGCGACGACGCCCGGCGGGTCGATGCCCTTCGCCCGTTCGTCCTTCGACTCGTGCACGAAGAAGATGCCGGCGATGATCGCGAGTGGCGCGATCACGACGTTCACGCGGAACGCCCACCGCCACGAATAGTCGGTCGTGAGGATGCCGCCGATCCACGGCCCGAGTGCGCCGGCTCCCCCCGCCACCGATCCCCACACCGCGAACGCGACGGCTCGCTCGCGCCCGCGGAACGTGGCCGAGAGGATCGACAGCGTCGCGGGCAGCATCATCGCCGCGCCGATGCCCTCCAGCAGCGACTCCCCGCAGAACAGCTGCACCACCGACTGCGAGAGCGACGCGATCAACGAACCGACTGCGAACAGCGAGGCGCCCGCGAAGAACAGCTTTCGGCGCCCGATGATGTCGCCGAGGCGGCCGAAGCTGATGAGGAGCGACGCGAAGATCAGCGAGTAGCCGGAGATCACCCACTGCAGCGACGAGACCTGGGTGTGGAACTGGCGGATGATCGTCGGCACCGCCACGTTCAGGATCGTGTTGTCCAACACGATGATGAACAGGGTGCTCGAGAGAATGACGAGCGCGATCCACCTCGTGCGATCGGCCGGTCCGGTCGCGGCGCCCCAGCCGGTCGAGGAGGCGGTCGCAGCCGGTTGATCGGTCATCGCGTTCGCTCCCCACGGGACTGACACGGAACAGGTCGCTCCGAAGGGTTCCACACTAGAAGGCGACGCCCACACGAGAACGCGACGGCCTCGGCGAGTTTGCCTACCGGCGCGTAACGTGAGCGCGCATGACGAGGGGGCCCGCACCGATCTCGCGCCGGAGATTTCTCGCGGGTGCCGCGGTCGCGGTCACCGCGGCCTGCTCATCGCCGGCCCGCAAGCCCGTTGCACCGGCGGCACCGCGACCCGACGCGAACACACCGCGGCGCGTCATCGTCGTCGGTGCCGGGCTCGCGGGCCTCACCGCGGCGGTCCGTCTGCGCGATGCGGGCTGGGAAGTGCTCGTGCTCGAGGCGCGTCCGCGCGTCGGCGGCCGGGTGCATACCGTCCACGGCGGGCAGGACGGCGTTCCGTTGGACCGCGGGTTGCGGGCCGAGCTCGGAGGCGAATCGATCGACGACACCCACACGGCGCTGCGGAGCATGGTCCGCAGGTTCGGTCTCACCACCGAACGCCGGCCGGACGACACGACCAGCCGCGCGGAGAAGGGCGTCTTCCGCTACCAGGGGAAGACGTACACCTTCGCGGAGCTGACGGCTCTGCGCGGCGGCACCGTGCTCGGCGACTACCTCCGGGTCGACGACGAGCTCGCGCGGCTCGCCGACAAACACCGGGTCGACCCGGAGCATCCCGAACGGGCCGACGGCGCGGCAGCGCTCGACGCGATGAGCTTCGCAACCTGGCTCGACTCGCTGCACCTCGTACCCGAGGCGCGCTTCGTCGCGGAACAAGCCAACGTCTCGATCTACAACGCCGAGCTGTCGGATCTCTCGATGCTCTTCGTCGCGCAGCAGACCGCAGTGACCGCGGGGATGCTCGACAGCCAGTCGGAGACGATGCGCGTGACCGGCGGGAACGCCTCGCTGCCCGGCGCGATGGCCGCGCAGCTCGCGGCGGCGGTGATCCTCGACTCGCCGGTCTCGGCGGTCACGCGACGAGGTGACGTGGTGACTGTGACCGCGCGCGGTCGCCAGTACTTCGGCGCGCACGTCGTGCTCGCGGTGCCCCCGCCGCCATTGCGCGACGTCCGATTCGACCCCGCGCTCCCGGGACCGGTTGCCGCCGCGATCGCCGGACTCGATCTCGGCGTGGCGGCCAAGGTCGTCAACCAATACCACTCGCCGTTCTGGCGGGAGCAGGGGCAGTCGGGTTTCAGCATGACCGACCTGACCTATCGCATCTCGTGGGATGCCGCGGACTCCTACCACGCGCCCGCCGGGCTGCTCACGACGTTCACGACCGCGGGCAACGCCCGGGCGCTCGCGGCGCTCGACGACACGACACGCATCCGCCGGGTGCGCGACGAGCTGGCGGTCGTGTTTCCATCGAGCTCCGGCCGGCCGGCGGGGCCGGCCGTCACGATGGCCTGGTCGAACGAGCCGTTCACCCGCGGCGGCTACGCCGTGTACAAACCGAACCAACTCGTCGCGTTCTGGGAGCCGTTGCGCGCCGGCGCCGACCGCATCCACTTCGCGGGCGAGCACCTGGAGGCGCTCGCGGGATACATGGAGAGCGCAGTGCGCAGTGGCGAACGCGTCGCAACCGGCCTCGGCCGACCGACGAGCTGACCATCCGGCCCACCGACGAGGAGATCCGATGATCGAGACCGTGATCGAAAAATGGCACGAGCACCTGCGGGGTCGGTTGCCCGGCGGTCTCGACGAACTGCTCGACGACGACGTCGTCTTCTACTCGCCGATCGTCTATACGCCGCAACGGGGTAAGGCGATCACCATGTTGTACCTGCAGGCGGCGGGTCAGACCCTGCCCGGCGACCCGTCCGCGGGCGACGCGACCGCGACGGGCGGATTCCGGTATACGAAGAGCGTGCTGGCCGATGACACCGCCGTGCTCGAGTTCGAGACGACCGTGGAAGGGAAATACGTCAACGGCGTCGACATCATCCGCTGCAACGATCAGGGCCGCATCGTCGAGTTCCGTGTGATGATCCGGCCGCTGCAGGCGATCAACCTCGTTCACCGCCAGATGGCGGCGACACTCGAAGCGATGAAGCCGTCCGACCGAGGATGACAGGAGCAGACATGCGACTCACGGGAACCGGAATCTGGTCGGCGCACCTGCGCTACGGCGATGTGGACGTGGCCGCGCAAGCCGCGGCCGAGATCGACGAGCTCGGGTACCGCGCGATCTGGATTCCCGACGTCGGCGGCGATGTCCTCGGTTCGGTCGAAACCCTGTTACGCGCGACGGCGCGCCTCGTCGTCGCGACCGGCATCCTCAACATCTGGATGCACGATCCCGCCGAGATCGCGCGGCAGCGGGCCTCATGGAGCGGCGCGTGGCGAGATCGTTTCTTGCTCGGTTTGGGCGTCAGTCACGCACCCCTGATCGATCACAACGATCCCGGGCGCTATCGGAAGCCGCTCTCCAAGATGATCCAGTTCCTCGACGCGCTCGACGCGGCCGAGTCCCCCGTACCCGTCGACGCGCGCGTGCTCGCCGCCCTCCGCCCGAAGATGCTCGGTCTCGCTCGCGAGCGCGCGGCCGGTATACATCCGTATTTCGTTCCGCCCGAGCACGTCGCGCAGGCGCGCGGCGTCGTCGGCCCGGACGCCCTGATCGCGGTCGAACAGGCCGTCGTGCTCGATGCCGGCCCCTCGTCTGCACGCGCGACCGCGCGCCGGCACACCGCCACGTACGTGAACCTGCCGAACTACACGAACAACCTGCGCGACTTCGGCTTCGGCGACGACGACTTCTCCGACGGCGGGAGTGATCGCCTGGTCGACGCGATCGTGGCGTGGGGTGACGTCGACGCGATCGCGCAGCGGGTCTCGGCGATGCGCGCGGCGGGCGCCGATCACGTCTGCATCCAGGTGATCCGGCCCGACGACGAGCTCCCGCTCGCAGATTGGCGCGAGCTCGCCCCGGCGCTCGTCGACGGCTGAGCCAGACTCCGAAGGGATGGAGAGCATGAGCATGACGACAATGCCCCACATCGACCCGCAGCGCGCCGCGCTCCTGCTCATGGATTTCCAAGCCGGCATCGTCGATTCCCTTCCCGACTCCGACGCGTTGGTCGATCGGGCAGCCGCCGCGCGTCGCGTCGCCGACCGGGCCGGCGTGCAGGTCGTCTACATCAGGGTCGCGTTCACGGCGGCGGCCCGCGGCGCGGTCCCCGACCGCAACAAGAGCTTCGCGGCGATCGCCTCGACCGACCGGCTCACCGACGGCGCACCCGACGCCGAGATCGACGCGCGACTCCGTCCCGCGCCGAACGATCTCGTCGTGACGAAGACCCGCGTCGGCGCCTTCGGCACCACGGACCTCGCCGCCCAGCTCGCGGCGCGCGGCATCGACACCTTGATCCTCGCCGGCATCGCGACGAGCGGCGTCGTCCTCTCCACCGTGCGCGACGCGGCCGACCACGACTACCGGCTCTTCGTCCTCGCCGACTGTTGTGCGGATCGCGACCCCGAGGTGCACTCGATGCTCCTCGAGAAGCTTTTCGTCCGCCAGGCCGACGTCATCGATTCCGGTGATCTCGCTCGGCTGCTGGACGCCGCGGCCGCCGAGTGAGCAGGGGCGACGCCGACGACGCGCCGCGCGCGCACGAGGGCCGCTTCGCCCGTACCGGCCGGCGCACGTTCCTGTCGCTTCGGTCGCGCAACTACCGGCTGTTCTTCTTCGGTCAGCTCGTTTCGAACACGGGCAACTGGCTGACGAACGTCGCGCTCACGTTGCTGATCCTCCACCTGACCAACAGCGGCATCGCGGTCGGGGCGCTCGCGGCCTGCCAGTTCGGTCCGATCTTGCTGCTCTCGGCGTGGGCCGGGGCGATCGCGGACCGCTCTGACAAGCGGCGCCTGCTGTTCGTCACCCAGACGCTGGAGATGGGCGAGTCGGTCGTGCTCGCGGTACTGGCGTTCATGCCGCACCCGCCGTTGGCCGCGCTCTACGTCACCGCGACGGCGGGCGGGATCATGCTCGCGTTCGACAACCCGCTGCGGCGCTCGTTCGTCACCGAGATGGTTTCGCCCGAGGACCGGCCGAACGCGGTCGCGCTCTACAGCGCGATGGTGAACACCTCCCGCATCTTCGGACCGGCCCTCGCCGGCCTCCTGGTGGTGACGGTGGGCTTCGGGTGGTGCTTCTCGATCGACGCGGCGTCATATCTCGTCGTCATCGCCGCGCTCTGGATGATGCGGACGGCGGAGTTGCGCCGCGTCGCGATCCCGCCCAAGGCCAAAGGCGACGTACGCGCCGCACTGCGCTACGTCGCTCGCGTACCCAATCTCAGGATCTCGTTCGTGATGCTCGCGGTGGTCGGCACGCTCGGCTACAACCTGAATGTCGCGCTCCCCCTCTTCGTCGAACATGCGCTCCACCACGGTGACGGCGCGTTCACGATCGTGTACGCGACGTTCAGCCTGGGCGCACTCGTGAGCGCGCTGATCGTGGCCGGGCACAGCCTCGTGCGCGTCCGGCACGTCATCATCGGCGCACTGGCGTTCGGCATCGCGATGCTCGCGCTCGCACCGGCACCCGGCATCGGTTTCGCGGTTGCCGCCGCCTTCGCGATCGGTCTCACGAGCATCCTCTACATGACCGCCACCACGGCGATCGTGCAGGTCGAAGCCGAGCCCGGGATGCACGGCCGCATCCTCGCGTTGCAAACCGTGCTCATGGTCGGCACCGCACCGATCGGTGGGCCACTGATCGGACTCGTCGCCGACGCCTTCGGCGCACGCGCACCGATCGTGCTCGGCGGCGTTGCGTCCATCGGCGCGGCCGTCTGGGGCTTCATGGCGCTGCGCCGCGCCAACCGAGTGTTACCGCCGAGCGTCGTCGCCTAGCGATCGCGCGCCGGCCGGCTACCGT
>Ga0265327_10004746_pt1 | contig 11851 bp, 17 predicted proteins | sample 41621metaG_FD_202089 | JGI IMG/M metagenome (GOLD analysis project Ga0265327, IMG submission 202089) | Rhizosphere microbial communities from Carex aquatilis grown in University of Washington, Seatle, WA, United States - 4-16-21 metaG | ecosystem: Host-associated > Plants > Roots > Rhizosphere...
GTGGCCCTGCTGTTCCCAGCGCGGGGCCACCCAGACGGAACCCGGGCTCGGCGGCAGCTCCCAGTGTCCAGCCATCCACTCGTAGCGCTCATTGCGCCAGGTCCAATAACCCGCGAGCCACACATGCTGGCTGGTTGGTTGGGCGAGGACAACTTCCTGCTGCAGGGGCGGCGGTGCCTGGGTAATGATGACGGTGCTCGCGGCCGGCGCCACGGGGGCGCTGGTCACATAGGCGGTGTCACCCACGACCACGGTCTGCGCCGGGGTCGCGGTCGGCGTCGCCACGACCGTGGTGGTGGTGACCGCGCGGGTGGGAGGTGGCGGCGGCGGGGCCGAGACCATGTGTGATTCCGGGGTGGAGGAGCAGCCGGCGAAGAAACCAAGGAGTCCGCAGCCGAGAACGACGGACGTGAGAGGGCGAACCGCGCGAGCGGCGCCTGAGGCCGATGGGCCCGATGCGATAGATTTCATGACCCGAAGACTAGCGCGCCGGCGGCCTCCGGCATATGGGGTGTAGTAGGTAGGCAGCGGGAAGATGCGGCGAAGCCGGAGGACGCCCGGCCCGCGTCCGCAGGGGAAAGAGTGGGTGTTGGCCCCATGGTGACGGACGCGGCCCGGGGCTATCGTGGCGGCATGAACCTCATCCTCGTCATCCTGCTCCTCCTCCTGTTGTTCGGCGGCGGCGGCTTTTATTTCGGCGGCCCCATGATTGGTGGCGGCGGCCTCGGCCTGGTCCTCCTGATCTGCATCATCGTCTACTTGATGGGCGGGTTTCGCACCAAGAACTAGCCGACCCTTCCTCCTCGGGTCACAATAAAAACGCGGATGACCGAAAGGTCATCCGCGTTGTGCTGTGCGGGCCGGGCGGGGCTCACTCCGGCTTCCCGGAGGCGAGGCCGCCGTGATGGGTTACTCCGTGCAGGACACCGACACCGCCACCTGGCCATCGTTGGACGTCACGATGTTGACCATGTCGCCGACCTTGATGTCCGTGCCGCTGATCGAGGCGCCGGCCCGGGAGTAGGTCGTCGAGCTCTTGAGCGAGATCGTGTGGCCGGCAACCGTGAGGCTGCTGTCGCTGCGGGCCTCGACCTTGCCGCTGACATTGGTGGACGGCTTGATGTCCGCCTGCTCGATGGCCGGGCTGGGCTTCGCGACGACCGGGGTCTGCGCCATGAGGGCCGGGGCCATCAGCAGCGAGGAGAGAATGAGACCGAGGGAAGCGTTTCTGACAATTTGGGTTTTCATGAGGAATCTAGGGTTGGACTGAATGGGTCACATGGACCGGTGGCTGTGCTGATACCGGCCCACGATAGCGCGGTGGGGTGGACCGCACCATGGGGTGAAACCCGCGGCCGCGGCTGGCCCCCGGGCCGGCGGTGGTAGGACAAGGCCCCATAGCGACACCGGGCGAGGCGGCGTAAGGTTGGTCCTCTGCCCTATGAAAATTAACCAACTGTCAGTCCTGATTGCTCTCGTCGCCAGCCCCATCGCGGTGCTCGCCTCTTCCGCCACCGATCGCAAGATCGAGGATGCCGCGACGGCTTCCTACAATTATCGCACCGTCCTTGAGGACCATGTGAAGGTGAAGGTTAACGATGGCATCGTCACGCTGACCGGCACCGTCCAGGACAATGACAACAAGGCCCTGGCCGAGGACACCGTCACCAATCTTCCCGGCGTCACCGCGGTGAAGAATGAGATCAAGGTGGAGTCGGCCTATCCGGAGCGCTCCGACGGCTGGATGGCCTTCAAGATCCGCAGCCTGCTGCTCGTGAAGGGCAATGTCAGCGCCACGAGCACCAAGGTCGCCGTGACGGATGGCAATGTCACCCTGACCGGCTCGGCCGACAATGCCGCGCAGAAGGAGCTGACCGAGGCCTACGCCAAGGATATCGACGGCGTGAAGTCGGTGCAGAACAACCTCGTCGTGGCGGACTCCCCCCAGGGCCCGACCATGGGCGTGACGATTGATGACGCCTCCATCACCAGCCAGGTGAAGTACGCGCTGCTCAGCCACAAGTCGACGAGCGCGCTCAAGACGAAGATCACCACCAATGAGGGAGTCGTCTCCATCACCGGTGAGGCCTCGTCGGAGGCGGAGAAGTCCCTCGTGACCAAGCTCGCCTCGGATGTCCGCGGCGTGAAGTCCGTCGGCAATGCCATGACGGTGAAGCTCTGACCGGGCCGCACCGATCCAACGTTTGACCGTGCGGCCGCCCCCGGGGCGGCCGCACTTCCCTTTTCCTCCCCCATGCCCTCCAAGATCAAGCGGCGCCCCGCGGGGTTGCCGAACCCGGCCGGCGGCCTGCAGCCCCGGCAGCCGCACGAGGCGGACCCGCGGTCCCTTGCGGCCAGCGTCGATCCCCATCACCGGGCGACCGTGCCGCCCTCCACCCTGCGCGCTGCGGATCACGCCCGGCACCATGTGTCGCGGCACACCCAGACTTAGCGCCCCCGCACTTTTCTCCCGCTCGCATGAAAACGAACATCGGCCTGAACGATAACGTCCGACTCGAGGTCGGCCAGATCCTCAATCTCCTGCTGGCGGACGAATCCGTCCTCTACGCGACGACGCGGGACTACCACTGGAACGTCACCGGCCCGGAGTTCTGCAGCCTGCACCGGCAGTTCCAGGAGCAGTACGAGCAGCTCGCGGAATGGATCGACGACGTGGCGGAGCGGGCCCGCGCCATCGGCGTGGGCGCCCGCGGCAACTGGGCCGACCTTGGCAAGGCCGCGCGCTGCTCGGCCGACCCGGGCATCGACCTGCCCGCCGAGCACATGCTCGCCGAGCTGCTCGACCTGCACGAGGAGATGGTCATCCAGCTTCGCACGGACAGCGTGGCCTGCAGCGAGCGCTACCACGACGCCGGCACGGCCGATTTCCTCACCGGCCTGATGGAAAAACACGAGAAGTCCGCCTGGATGCTCCGGGCCCAGCTCGAGACCGAGGAAGAGGAAGCTTCCTGAACCCCCAACTTTTAATCCCATGCCAAAAATCGCATCCCTCGCCCTGATTATCGGTGGCATCATCCTCATCGTCTACGGCCTGAGCGCCTCGGACTCCCTTGGCTCCAGCTTTTCCCGGTTCTTCACCGGCTCCCCGACGGACAAGACCATCTGGCTTCTGCTGGGCGGCATCCTCGCCACCGGCGTGGGTGCGGCCGGGCTGCTGACTGGCTCGAAGTCCAACTGACCCGCCGTTCCCATGCTCTACGCCGCCGTCGTTTTCCTGCTGATCACGCTGGCCGCGGGCATCCTGGGCTTGAGCGCGGGCGCGGGCACGGCGGCCGCGGTCGCAAAGCTCCTCTTCACCGTCTGCTTCGTGATTTTCTTCGTCATGCTCCAGCGCCGCCGGCGGATCGGAATCCGTTCGTCCCCGTCGCTCCGTCCACCTCCCATTCTATGAAAACCAAGACCGAATCCACTCCCCAGACCCCGCAAGACCTGCTCGACGACCTGCGCACGCTCGTGGCGGACGCGGAAAAAATGATGGGTGAGTCCCTGTCCGAGCACACCGGCGACGCCGTCTCCGCCCTGCGGGAGCGTTTTGACGCCGCGCAGGAACGCCTGGGCGCGCTTTACGCCGGGGCCCGGAAAAAGGTCATCGCCGGGGCGCACTGCACCGACGAGGCCATCCGCGCCAATCCCTACCAGGCCATCGCGATCGCCGCCGGCGTGGGCCTGCTCGCCGGCATCCTGCTCGGCCGCCGCTCCCGCTGAGCGGCTTTCCGATGGAGCCCACTCCTCCCCCGGCGGGCGGAATCCTTGGCGCCTGCCGCGCGCTGGGCGACGGCCTGATCGCGAGCGTGGAGGACCGCGTCGAGCTGTTCGGCGTCGAGCTGCAGGAGGAAAAGCACCGGCTGATCCAGGGAATGATCTGGATCGGCGCGGCGATCTGCACCGGGTTGCTGGCGCTGACCTTCGCGAGCCTGGCGCTCGTGTATTGCTTCTGGGACCACGCGCGCCTCGCGGTGCTCGTGGGCCTGGCCCTGGTGTATGGCGGCGCCCTCGCGGCCATCATCGTGACCTACCGTCGCCGCGTGGTCCGCCAGCCGAAACCCTTCGCGGGCACGCTGGCGGAACTTAGGGAGGACCGCGCATGTATCCCGCCCGAGCGCTGAGCGAGCTCGCCACCCGCAAGGCGGAGATCCGCCGCGCGATCTCCGGCCACCGCGCGCAGCTGGCCGCGGCGGCCGCGGCCGTGGCGCGGCCGGTCGCGTGGATCGACCGGGCGGTGGCCTTCGGGCGCCGCTGGGCGTCACTCGGGATGGTCGCCGCCGTGCCCGTCGCGCTCTTCAGCCGCCGCGCCCAGTCGCCCTGGGTCCGGGCCGCCGGCGTGCTGATGCGCCTAGGCCCGCTTGTGCTGGGCGCCTATCGCGGGTTCCAGGCCCTGGCCCGGGACCGGACCGGCCGCGCGGGCTGAGGCGAACGCGGCGGCCCGCGTCCGATGTTCGGCCGGCGCGTTCAGGGTCCGGGCCGCCTCCGCGTCGCGGACCATGAGCTTGTAGATGTCGGCAATCCCCGTGATGTCCGCGGGGATGTCCGCCTGGTTGCTCAGCAGCGCGGCGTAGCTGTGCGGCGCCGCCGGGTGGTAGCCGTGCATGGCGCGGATGGGACGCTCGCCCATGTGGCTCGGCACGATCAGCACGCCCTCGTGCATGAGGAAGATCAGCTCGCCGAAATAGCGGTCGGGGAAAAGCGTGCCGAGCTCCTCCAGCTCGGCGTCGGGCAGGATCCGGCCCTGGTCCACCGTGGCCAGGCACGCGGTGATCTCGCGGCGGGCGCGGTCATGCAGGAACCAGAAGCGCGCCATGGTCGAGTCATAGACCACCGCATAGTCGACGCCCAGCTCGAGGCCGAGCGCGTCCACGCGGGCCGGCAGGTTCACCAGCACGTCGCAGTTGGCCATGCCGTGGTCGCTGAAGACGTAGAGCCGGACTTCCTCATAGTGCTCCCGCGCGGTGGCCAGCAGCCCCTCGAGCCACGGCTCGTAGTCGCGCAGCTTGCGCGCGATGGCGGGGACGTCGTTGCCGACCCGGTGCAGCAGGCCGTCGAGCGCCGGCCAGTAGAGGAAGGCGAAGTCGACGCGCTCGGCCCGGAGGTCGCGCGACAGGGCGTCGAGGTTCGCCCGCTCGCCCAGCGCGGGGTCGCTCACATGGTAGGGGATGCGGCGGTCCTGTAGATGGTCGAAGATGTTCGGGCCGGAGTTAAGCCCGCCAGGCTGCAGCGGGTTCTTCTTCTCGGAAAAGTCGAACAGCGACAGGTGCCGGAACGGCATGTTGTAGAGGTCGAAGTAGCCGCGGAACTTCAGCCGCGCCTTGACGAGGAGGGACAGGTACCGGCGGAAGCGCCGGCGGCTGGTGAGGGCCTTGGGCAGCCAGCGCAGCGCGCGCAGGCGCCGGAACGGGGACCGCACCGGGTCGTAGACGAAGTAGCACCAGTTGCGGTGCTCCGCCGGCGATCGGCCGGAGAGGATCGACGGGATGCAGGCCGAGCTGAAGCCGAAGACGGAGCGCAGCGGGCGGCGGTGGGGCGCGACGGCGCGGGCGAAGGGATCATCCTTGATGATCTCCCAGCCGCACGCGTCGATGAAGACAAACAGCGGAAGGACGGCTTTCATGGCTGGTCAGTGCGCCGGCACGGCGGCGAAACGGGTGATGGCGGGCCGCGGCGTGCCGGGCCACTGGGGCTCGGCCTGGTCCAGGCCCAGGAGCTGGTCGGTCTGGGTCAGCGCGAGCAGCTGGCGGACGGCGGGCTGCGGATGCAGCAGGAGCAGGCTGATGCCGAGGTCGCCGGCGCTGCGGTGCAGCCCGCACAGCATGGCCAGGCCGCTGCTGTCGATCCAGTCGGTGCCGGCCAGGTCGATCTCGATGACGGCGACCTGGGACGTGAGGGCCGCCTGGACCTCCCGCCGGAACCGGACGGCGTGGTCCGCGCCCAGCGGGCCGATGGCGGCGATGCGCAGGCGGTCGCGGTCGTGCGTGATTTTCATCAGGCTGGGGGCCGGCTTGGGCCGGGCCGGCACCGCGGCGGGGCGCAGCGAGCTGAGCCAGAACGCGCCCGGCACGTAGAGGTATGAGTCGGTGGCCCAGTTGATCAGATGGTGGTGCTGCACGATGGAGTGCTCGACGCGGACCTTCGCGCCGACGAAGGTCGCGGGGCCGATCACGCTCTGGACGATGCGGGCGCCGGCGCCCACGACGACGCCGTCCTCGAGGATCGCCCAGGGGCCGATCACCGCGTCGGCGTTCACCGTCACGTGGTTGCCCAGCCAGCAGGGGGCCTGCAGCCGCGCGGCGGGGTCGAGGCGGGTGCGCAGGCCCACCCAGATGCCCGGCCGCACCTCGCATTGCCCGATGCGCTCGAGCTTCTGCGCGTGGGGCATCCACGCCTGGAGCGCCGCGAACCAGGCCGCGTAATTGGTGAGGAGCGGGAGCCCGCCGGGGCCGGGCAGGTGGTCCATCTGCACGACGATCTGCGCCGGGTTTTCGGTGGAGGTGGCGGACGTGGCCACGGACTCGACCGTGATGGGCAGGCCCCAGCGCGTGCCGTCGCCGACCACGGAGCGGACCTGGGCGGGCCGGTCGGGGGCCACGACCAGGATCTCCGCGATGCCGAGGGCGACGAGGTGCTCGACCCAGTATTCGACGAGGTTCTTGCCCAGGAGCGGGGCGACGGCGAGCGGGCCGGTTTCGGCGAGCAGCGCGACGGAGGGGGTCCGGTCGGGACAGATGAGCGTGGCTTTCATCAGTAGGCTCCGCTCCCCGACGCGACCGCCGGAATGGTTTTGCACAGGATCCCGAGATCCTGCCAGAGGCTCTGGGTTTCGATGTAGCGCACATCGAGCTTCACCTGCCCGGGAAAATCGATCTCCGCGCGACCACTGATCTGCCAGATGCACGTGATGCCGGGCAGCACCGCCAGGCGGCGGCGGTCGGCCAGCGAGTACCGCGCGACCTCGCGCGGCACCGGCGGGCGCGGCCCGACCAGCGACATGTCGCCGATCAGGACGTTGAAGAACTGGGGCAGCTCATCGAACGAGAATTTCCGCAGCCATTTGCCGACGCGCGTGATCCGCGGGTCGTCCTTGATCTTGAAGGTCACGCCGCCCCCGTGGTGATTGGCGGCGAGCAGCTCCTTCAGCCGCTGTTCGGCGTCCATGCGCATCGACCGGAACTTGTACATCTTGAACAGCTGGCCGAAGCGCCCGACCCGGGTCTGGGCGAAGACCACCGGGCGTCCGTCCTCGCAGCGGATGGCGATCATGATGAGCAGGAAGAGCGGGCTGAGCAGGAGCAAGGCGGCGCCGCTGCCGGCGAGGTCGAGCGCGCGCTTGGCGAGCCGGGCGCCGTCCTGGGACAGCCGCCAGAGGAGGCGATGCCAGCGCAGGCGCGCGTGCTCGCGCCAGCGGCCCCAGGGCGAGTCGAGCGTGGCGACGTGGTGCAGGAAGGGGTGATGCGGCCTAGGCGGAGAGTTCATGATGGTTCAGGTGGGTTTGAAGTTCGTGCTGGAAGGGGAGGCGCAGCCAGGGCCGCAGCGGGGCGGGCGCCGTGACCAGCGTCCAGAGCCGCGCGGCGAGGCGGCGGAGATCGGCGGGCCGGTAGGGCTGCGTCAGGGTCAGGTCGGCCCACTGCCGCTGCGGCGCGACGTGGCGCGCATGCATGGGCGCGACCGTGCGCCGGAACTGGCACCGCACCGCGCCGGGGCTGCGCCCGCGCTCCGCGACGTCGCGGTGCAGGCGCCGGCGCAGCCGGAGGTCCGCCGGGCAGTCGAGATAGATCGTGAAGGCGAACAGCTCCCGGACCGGTGCATGCACCAGCAGGGAAAGGCCCTCGACCAGCACCAACGGCGCGGGCTGCCACAGGCCGGCGGCGGGCCGCCGCCGGTGGGTGACAAAGTCATAGCGCGGCACCGGGGTGGCGCGGCCGGCCCGGCAGTCGCGCAGCGTCCGCTCCGCCAGCGGCCAGTCGATGGCCCGCGGGGAGTCGAAGTTGAGGCGCGCCCGCCGCGCGGGGGCGAGGTCGCCGCGGTCATGGTAGAAGTTGTCCAGCGAGAGATGGCATGCCTGGTTGCCGAGCACGCGGCGGAGGCGTTCCACCAGCCAGCCCTTGCCGGCGCCGCTGCCGCCGACGATGGCGACCAGTTGGGAGGGACGGGGAGTCTTCATGAGGCGACGGGGCTGGGAGTGAGGCCGGCGACCCGGTCCAGCAGGGCCTCGAGGCGGTCGACGTAGGTGGAAAAGCCGAAGCGCTCGCCGGCCAGCTGGCGGCCGCGCTCGCCGAGGGCCCGGGCCCGGGGCTTGTCGCGGAGCAGCTCGCCGATGCGGCGGGCGTACTGCAGCTGGTCGCGCCAGGGCACGAGGTAGCCGTTCACGCCGTCGATCAGCCACTCCTTGATGCCGCCGGCGTCGAACCCGACCACCGGCAGGCCGCAGCGCAGGGCCTCGAGGCCCACGGCCCCGAAGGGCTCGGGCCAGATCGAGCTGATGACCGCGACGGAGGCCTCGCGGTAGCAGGCCTGGATCTACGGCGTGGAGACGAAGCCCAGAAAGTGCACCCGCTGGTGCAGCCCGAGCCGGCGGCTCAGGCGCTCGCAGTGGGCGCGGTGGCTGCCGTCGCCCAGGATCATGGCCTCGAACGGCTCGGTGACCAGCGCGAGCGACTCGAGCAGCACGTCGACCCCCTTGCCGCGGATGACCTGGCCCGCGTACACGATGAGATTGCGCTCGCCGAACGTGCTCTGGAGCCCCGGCGCGGGCGCCCGCGGCACGGGCGCATGGATCGCGACGCGCGCCGGGTCGAAGCCGTTGCGCAGCAGCTCCGCCTCCATGTAGGGCGTGGCCACGACGAGGCAGGCGAACCGGCGGTTGAGGGCGAGCTCGCGCCGCTTGGCCGCGTAGCTGACCCACTTGAGGGGCAGGCCCGGCCCGTGGTTGCGGGCGACGCAGGCGCCGCACGGAAAGACGCACCAGGCCGACACCGCCCGCGTGCAGATGCGCCGGGTGAGGGGATGATACTTGTAGCTGCGCATGCAGGTGAGGTCGTGGTCATGGACCATCCGCACGACCGGCACGCCGCAGGTCGTCAGCGCCTCCACCAGGGCGAGGTCGGCGAGCTTGTGCAGGAAAATGACGTCCGGCCGGAAGCCGGGGAGCGCGGCCTGGAGACCCGTGACGGCGTCCAGGTCGGGATACCGGAACCGCACGGGGAACGCGGCCTGCCAGGCCGGCTCCTGCTTGCCCGTGCCGGGCCCGTGGAGCAGGCCCGTCTCATGGCCGAGCCGGGACAGCTCGCCGGCGGTGGCGAGGATGTTGGACTCGGCCCCGCCAAACGCGCCCAGGCGCTCATGCACGAACAGGACCCTCACGGGCGGCCTCCTTGGGTGGGTGACGGATTTGGGCTCATGGCGTTTCGGTGACGCCAAGGTAACATCGAGCCGCCGTCGGCATGAGTGGGTTTAACCCCTGAAACCAAGGCCCACGGAACCCACGGACGTGCGGCCGCAGCCTGGAATCCGGCAAACGGGTAGGTCTTTCCTCCTCCCCGGTCCGCGGCGTTCCCGGCGGCGACAACCACCGGCCGGGACACTTGCCCACGAGGGGCTTGCCCGATTTGCGGCGTGCCGGCGGTGGGTGAAGACCTACTCGCCTCTGCCGGGTTTTTGCGGTTTAATCACGACATTGAGGGCCGTCAGTTGGATCAGACCCAGGCCGCACCTCCACATTCATGACCGAACCAAGCGCGCCGGGCCTCAGGAAAAAACATCGCGGCATCGCCCGCGCGAAAGCGCCGCGTGATCCGGCGGCGCTGGCCAAGGGGCGGAAAGGCCGGGCCCAGCTGGTCGGCCGGTATCGCCACGGGCTGAGCGACTATCTCGAGCATCCGACCGCCAAGGGGCTCCGCGCTGCCCGGGAACTGGGCGGCTTGGCCCTGCGGTACGGTTTGGGCATTTTCGACCTCGCGCGGCTGCACGAGGAAATCCTGGCCTGGGCGATCACGATGGATGGACATCAGTTCCAGTCGCCCCGCCTGACCCGGGCGGCGGACTCGTTCCTGCTGGAAGCGCTGTCGCCCTTTGAAGCGGCCCGGCGCGGCCTCCCGGCGGCCTATGGCCAGCTGGAGCAGCTGCACGCCACGCTCCGGCAGCGCAACACGGCGCTGGCCGCCATCGCCGAGCGGCAGAGCCGGACCAGCGACGCCCTGCGGGTGAGCCGGCGGCGCTACGGCAAGCTGTTCAAGCAGGCGCACTCGCTGCAGGCGCACATCCGGCGGAAGTCCGCCGAGGTGATCCTGGCGCGGGAGGAGGAGCGCAAGCGGATCAGCCGGGAGCTCCATGACGAGGTCGGGCAGGCCCTGGCGGCGGTGAATGTCGGGCTCGTGATGCTGAAGAAGCAGTCGGGCCACGATGAGGCGTTTCAGGACAAGGTGGCCTCCACCCAGGCCCTGCTCGAGCAAACCATGGAGTCGGTCCACCGTTTCGCCCAGAAGCTGCGGCCGGAGATGCTCGAGCTCTTCGGCCCCATCGAGGCTATCCGCTCATATGTGCGCGCCTTTGCCGCGCGGACCGGCATTGTCGCCACCGTGCAGGCGGAGACGGAACTCGACGGCCTCAAGCCCGAGCAGGGGGTGGCGTTGTTCCGTGTCGCGCAGGAGAGCATCACGAACATCACGAAGCATGCGATGGCGTCGCGGGTCGAGGTACGGTTTCACCGCCAAGCGCGCGGCATCTGCATGGAAATCCAGGACAATGGCCGCGCCTTCTCCGTCGCGGAGAAGCTCCGCCCCAACGGCCGGCCGCGGCTCGGGCTGCTGGGCATGCAGGAGCGGGTCCGCCTCGAGCGGGGCGAATTCTCCGTCGAGTCGGCCCGCGGCCGGGGCACCCGCGTGCGGGTGAGCTTCCCGCTGGAGCCGACCCCCCGCGCCGCCGTGAATGGCCACCGTCCGGCTGCACCGGTGGCCCGGCCCCGCGCTCCGGCTCGTCAGGAAACACTCACATGAAAAAAATCACCGTTTTGCTGGTCGATGATCACACCGTGCTGCGTCAGGGCCTGCGCGCCCTGCTATTGTCCGAGACCGACATCGAGATCGTGGGGGAGGCGGAGAATGGCCGCCAGGCCGTGCAGCTCGCGCGGAAGCTCATGCCCGAGGTGGTGGTCATGGACATTGCCATGCCGCAGCTCAACGGGCTCGAGGCGACGCGGCAGATCACGAAGGAGGCGCCAGGGGCCAAGGTGCTCATCCTGTCGTCGTACAGCGACGACGAGTATGTCCGCCAGCTGACCTCGGCGGGCGCCGTCGGCTACCTCGTCAAGCAGACGGCGGCCAACGAGCTCATCAAGGCCATCCGCGAGGCGCACAAGGGCAACGCCTACTTCACGCCGGCCATCGCCAAGCGCCTCCTGGACCACTACCGCGAGTCCTTCTTCAAGGGCGGCAAGCCGATCAACCAGAAATCCGCCGTGCACCTGACCTCGCGCGAGCAGGAGGTCCTGCAGCTGGTCGCCGAGGGCAAGGGCAACAAGCAGATGGCCTCCGACCTGTGCATCAGCATCAAGACCGTGGAGAAGCACCGGCAGCAGGCCATGAACAAGCTCAACATCCACGACGTGGCCGGCCTGACGCGCTACGCCATCGCGCAGGGCATCATCGAGAGCACGCCGCGTCTGGTCGAAGCCGCCGTCAAGCCTCCCGTCTGATTGCAAAAACAGGCGACAAACGCGCGTCCGCCGCGGCCCCGGCCCGAGTGAACTGCCGCCGGCACCGGGTGGAGTAGGGTTCCACCCCACGACCCGGGCCGCCGCACCCCTCATTCCGCCCGGTGCGCGCCACTGGGCGCAGCGCCGCAT
>Ga0265327_10004747_pt1 | contig 11850 bp, 9 predicted proteins | sample 41621metaG_FD_202089 | JGI IMG/M metagenome (GOLD analysis project Ga0265327, IMG submission 202089) | Rhizosphere microbial communities from Carex aquatilis grown in University of Washington, Seatle, WA, United States - 4-16-21 metaG | ecosystem: Host-associated > Plants > Roots > Rhizosphere >...
GCTGCTTTATGATTCGCTTGTGCTTGCACATCCATTTGCAAATTGCCCCCGTGCGAATCAATTCCGACCGTCAGCGGTCCAAAGCCTTTAAACCGAATCTGCCAGATACATTCCGGCATCAAATCTCCCCAAAAGACATTTTCAATTTCTTCGATCTGCAACGTCTCCATCGCCGCTGCGCCACCGGTCACCGACAAATAAACCGCGCCGTATTGTTTCATCAATTCAGCCGTTCGCAGCGACATGCCCCCTTTGCCCAATATTGCACGGACACCGTGATCGCGCAGTAAACCTTCCGTGAACCGGTCCATCCGCATGCTCGTCGTCGTGCCGACGCACACCGGAACATACTTGCCATCGACCTTCTTCACATTCGGCGCCGTGTGCAACAACGCCGCACCCTTCCAATCGCACGGCGGCGCTACTTTTTTGTCGAACACACGAATCAAATTACCGTCGCGCACACCGAAGATGACGCCGTCCAACAAAACAGAATCGCCCACATGCAACTGCCGCACATCGGCTTCACTCAATGGCGTTTTAAATCTAAATTCTGCCATAACACGTCTTTGTGGATCTTTGCGTTAAAAACCAATTTGAACCTGTCCGCTGGCCGAAATGCGCGCGCGCCGACGTTCCGCACGCCAGCACTGAATATTTACCGCGACAGGATTACAAGTGATATGCGTCCACGCCGATTCGATGTGCACGCCAAGCGCCGTCGTATCGCCACCAAGCCCTTGGGGCCCAATGCCGGTCGAATTAATCGCTTCAAAAAGTTCCTGTTCAATCGCTGCCATCTTCGGGTCAGGATTCTTCGAACCCACCGGACGCGTCGTCGCCTTCTTCGCCATCGTCATGCAAAGGTCCGACGAACCACCAATCCCAATACCAACTACCATCGGCGGACACGGCTTCGCCCCGGCGCCAACCACATTTTCCAAAACAAATTTCTTCACCCCATTGATGCCGTCCGCCGGAACCAACATCTTCATGAATGACATATTTTCCGAGCCCGACCCTTTCGGCATAAACAAAATATCGATCTCATCCGAATCCGGCACGAAATCGTAATGTATGATTGGAATGCGTTCGCCCGTGCTGGTTTGGCGATTTTCACGCGTAATCGGCGCGACAATGCTTGAGCGCAACGGATGCTCACGGGTCGCGCGTTCGGTGCCTCGAACAATCGCCTGCGTCAATTTCGCCCCGTCGAACCGCATTCGTCCTCCGATCTCCACCCAATAAATCGGGATGCCCGTATCCTGGCACACCATCATGTTCTCTTTTTGGCCAAGTTCGATAGAGCGGAGGTAATGCGAGAAAATGCGTTTAGCGACCTCTTTGGTTTCGCGGGCGGCGGCGCGTTTGATGGCGTCGACAACGTCCGGCGGAATCTCTTTGAGTGATTGGATATAGAGATCGCGGCAGGTCGTCTCGATCAGGTCGTAGAAATTCTGGGCAACTTCCATCAGGCCGACCATCGTAAGCCGCGCGCAAACCGCTGGCGATATTTTTTTGCAGTTCCGTTCACAACCGTATTGCTTAGGAGGGATCGCAAATTACGCCCATGAAAACAATCGCTTTTGTCTGCTGGTCCAACGGCGAGTCCATAACCATCTGAACGGTTCATGTGTCCCGAGGGTAGCAATTAGTACCCATGCCTCTTCCTCTTTGCGGCGAACGCTGATGCCGCTTAACGCTAACATTCTGGATTTCACACTCGTCGATTCTGGACTTTGCTTCATGCAGCTATGGATACACCACCAAATCTAAATAGTGCGACCAACCCGAAGCTGTCATGGAAGCAAAGATTGCGTCGTGAGTTCATCACCTATGGGATCAGCTCTCTCTATCTGGCTATTTTCTTCGGCGTCTTTGCGTGGTACCGCCGGTTCATTCTCGCCGAATACGAAATCTCGTACTTAAACTATGGATCGGCCATCATCGAGGCTTTGGTCCTGGCCAAAGTGGTCTGGCTTGGCGAAAAGATTGGCCTCGTTCGAGACCGGGATGACAAACCGTTGCTCTATCCCACCATTCAAAAAGCCTGCGTGTTTACTATATTTTTTTGCTGCTTTGCCATTCTCGAGCGCATGATCGGTGGGATAATCGAAGGCATTGGCGCCAAGGCTGGTTTCATGAAACTTTGGCATGAAGGCCTATACGAATTGCTCGCGCGGTGCATGGTTACCTTTTGCGCCTTTTTACCTTTTTTCGCTTTTAGAGAACTGGCGCGACAATTGGGCCAGCGCAAATTGTGGGAACTGTTTTTTGGACGTAGATCGCACGGCGACTCAACCGAATTCGGCGCGCCGGCTTAAGCTTCGCCGGTTAGTTTGCCATGAAACGGACTTTCCCCGTTGCGATGTCGTACATTCCTCCGGCTAGCCCGATTTTTCCATCGTCCAACATCTCGCGCAAAATCGGACTCCGCTCCCGAATTTGTTGCATCACTAACCGTACATTTTCGTCCGCCACGTCCTGCACAAACTCTTTATTCTTGGCGGTTCGCGGTTGAACATTTTGGGGAACCCTTTCTTCTACAGGTTTAATCTTATCCAACAGCCCCGTGAGTTTGCCCAACTGCACATCACTGATCGCCCCTTTGATCGCGCCACAATTCGAATGCCCCAGCACCACGATTAACTTTGCCCCAGACCCTTTGCAGGCGAACTCGAGGCTTCCCACAATATCGTCATTGAGCACGTTCCCCGCGATGCGCGCGTTAAACACATCACCGATACCTTGGTCGAAAATCATTTCGACCGGCACTCGCGAATCGAGGCAGCTCACGATCACAGCGAATGGATATTGGTGTTCCGCCGTCGCGGCCACCTCGCCCTTTAAATGGCGGGCTTTTGGCGTTCCCGCGACGAACCGCGCATTGCCCGCACTCAATTTTTCCAGTGCCTCCTTCGGGGACATCGCTGCCTGCGTCTCTGCCGTCTGCACCTCAACGGCGTGCTTTTCGCTCGCCAATTCTTCAGCAGGCGTGGTCTTTCCGCCGGTGGCGAGAAACAGTGCCAGTGCCGAACCGGAGGCGATTGCGACAAACCTCTTTGAAACATAATTCATAACGTGGATACCCTTCGCGCTTCCCGATTGATGGCGACAGTCGCTACAAAAGAAAAACGTCTTTTACCTTCCGCTGATTTCCGATACCGAACGGCCCCGTGAGTTGGCCTTACTCGGCTGGCGGTAACAGCCATTCTTTAGACACCTCCAGAACGATCTTCCCGTGCGCGTGTCCGGCTTGGCTCCGCTCCTGTGCCTCTCGCGCTTTGTTTAGCGGCATGATCGCTTCGATGTTTACCTTTACCGCGCCGCTCGCTACCAGGTCGCCGATGGCCTTCAGTTGTTCGCCGTTCGGTTTTTGCCGGACCATCACGCCGCGAACCGCAAAATGCTCCAGCTTTTCCAACGATGGCGGCTGCACCGTCGAGACGATCATCCCCCCGCGCTTCAGAACTTTGAACGACCGCTCCTGCGTATTTCCGCCAATCAAATCCAACACCAAATCCACATCACGCACCACATCCTCGAATTTCGTCTTGCGATAATCCACCACCTCATCCGCGCCGAGGCTTCGCGCCAGATTCGCGCTCTGCGTCGATGCCGTCCCGATGACCCGCGCCTTCTTCCATTTCGCAAACTGCACCGCAAACCCTCCCACTCCGCCTGTTGCCGCGTGAATCAGCACCGTTTGGTCCGCCTGCAGTTTTCCCAAATCGAACAGCGCCTGCCACGCCGTTAACGCCGACACCGGCAACGCTGCTGCGTGAGCGTGGTCGAGAGCATCCGGCTTATGCGCGATCGCGAAGTCTGGCGCGACACAATATTCCGCGTAGCTCCCCACATTGTCCGCTTCCACCTGTCCAAACACTTCCTCGCCAACGCTGAATTTCTCTACTGCCTCCCCGACCGACTCTACCGTCCCGGAAAAATCGATTCCCATTATCATCGGCAACGGCAGTGTAGCCATCAATCCCTCTCGCAATTTCCAATCAACCGGATTAACACCCGCCGCCCGTACCCGCACCATCACGTTATGTGGTTGCGGCCTTGGAATCGGCACGTCTTCGAAACGCAGCACATCCGGTCCGCCGAATTCATGGATCATTACCGCCCTCATCGTCGCCTGCGTAGTGATGGTCGTTGGCATAAATCGTCCTTCTATTGAGTAATGATGGAACCTCACCCGTTTCCGAATTTTCGCCATCCGGCAAAGCTGGCTCTCGATCAGAAGGAAAAGACGACGCTTGTTATCCTTTAATCCGACCCGGAAAATCTCTCGAGCCTTCGCGCCTTTTGTATCGGTTACGAGCAACTACGCCATTGACTTTACCCAGCAAAATCAGTCCACTGGCACACATTCGCCACGTCATAACCTCATTTTAAAACAGTAAAACTACACACTATGAGCGATAGCACTCAAACGTTACCAAGAACATCCAGCATCGCTGCCGTCGGCGATGTCCATCGCAAGCGGCTCCTGTGGGCTGGTTTCATGGCAATTCTTTCTACCGGCGTCGGCTTCGCCATTCGCGGTGGAATTTTCGCAAATTGGGGCGCTGAATACGGCTTCACCGCCGGGCAACTGGGTGAAATCGGTGGCGCTGGCCTGACGGGATTCTGCTTCGGCGTCATTATCGGCGGCGTTATTGCGGACAAGATCGGTTACGGCAAATTGGTTTGCGCGGCGTTCCTGCTGCACATTCTGTCGGCCGTCGTGACCTTCGCGACGAACACCGGCATGCCGAAAGACAGCGCGTTCCAATGTCTCTATTGGGGCATGTTCATTTTCGCTCTTGCCAACGGCACGCTCGAAGCCGTCGCCAATCCGCTCGTTGCGACGCTCTTCCCTGAAAACCGCACGCATTACCTCAATATCCTGCACGCGAGCTGGCCTCTCGGCTTGATGATCGGCGGCATCGCCGGCGCGGTCCTCGGCGGTATGTTTGGCTGGGGATGGAAATCGCAGCTCTCGCTCTACCTCGTCGCTACTGTTCTTTACGGCATCATGTTCTTCGGCCAAAAATTCCCGAAATCTGAAGCCTCTCAAAAAGGCCTTAGCCTTGGCGAAATGTTTAAAGACGTGGGCATTCTCGGCGGTCTCGTCATTTGCTTCCTCATCGCGTTGTTTTTCCACGGTGCATTCGGTCTTTCCAACGCCGCCGCTTACGGTATCGCCGGCGTGCTGTTGATCGCCATCGGCATCATCACCCGATTCTCAATCGGCGCGATTCTCTTGTTCGTGCTGTTTGCCACGCACGCCCTGGTTGGCGCGGTCGAACTTGGCACCGATCAATGGATTCAGAATATTACCGGCAACATCCTCACGCCGACGATGGGCAAGTGGTTGTTCGTCTACACGTCGCTCATCATGTTCTTGCTCCGTTTCTGCGCGCACTTCATCGAGAAGAACCTGAAACTCTCGCCTGTTGGCTTGCTCGCTATTTGTGCGACGACTGCTGCGATCGGTCTTAACCTCATCAGCATCTCGAGCACCACCGGCATGATCATGCTCGCCTTGCTCGTTTATGCTGCCGGCAAAACGTTCTTCTGGCCGACGATGTTGGCGGTCGCATCCGACCGTTTCCCACGCACCGGCGCGGTCGCCATCAGTATCATGGGCGGCATCGGCATGATGTCCGCCGGGATGATCGGCGCGCCTGGCCTTGGCTATGCGAAAGACCGTTTCGCCGGCGAAGAACTGGCTAAGAACAATCCAGCTATTTACCAGGAATACAAAGCCGACAAGAGCAGCGCGTTCCTTCCGTTTGTGTTCCAGGACTCGACAGGTTTGGACGGCAAGAAACTCGCCGAGGCCAAAGCCGCTCCGAAAGACGCCGCTCACACCAAGGAAGCCGCTGTGGCCGCTGCCGACCTGCAGGGCGACCGCAAGACTTTGAAAGCCGATTCAGCGATTCCGTTTACGATGGCTGCGATTTACATCCTGATCGCGATCTACTTCAAGTCGATCGGCGGCTACAAAATCGTCCACCTCCAAGGCACTTCGGGTGCTGCAGCGGCAGGTAAAGACGAAGTCGTAACTTAAGTTTGGTCTTTAAAGCAAAAAGGCGGCCCGACTGGGCCGCCTTTTTGTTTGTAGTTCCGGCTTTAGCCGGTGAGACGATCCTCCTTGGCTTAGGGATAAATTTCGTAAACCTGACCATTCATCACGAATTGGACGTTGTTCCCTTGGGCGAGCCACGGCAACGCTTGTTTGTTCGTGCGCGCGAGGTCGAAGTATTCCTTGGAGTTGAACTGAATTCTGATGTGCTTGGCCTTGGTCGCATTTTGCACGTCGGTGTCCGACCACTGACTTCCGTTGAGAAAGAAATTTTTCCCGGAGATGAACCGTGTTTGCTGCGCGGATTTGTTCACCTGGGCGAGGATGTTTCCACGGACGCTCGCGGGGCTTGAGGCTGCGCCCACAACCATCGGAGTCGCGGGCATGGCAGCGGCGAAGGCTGTGCCGGAGGCCTGGCGTGAACCGAGATCCAGATTGTCCGCTAACGCAGCACTGGAGTTCACGGCAGTTTTGAAATTCAAGTTGTATTGCGAATTCGCAACGGCTGCTTCTCCGCTGATGCTCGAAGCGAAATCCGTAACCATCTGCCCGCCTTGTTTCAACGCTGCGTCATCACGATCGAGATTTTGCAGCGAGCGCATGGCGACAGGCACGTTGCGTTTCTTTTCGTCTTCGACGATCAAATACGCGGTGTAAGGAGTGACGATGCCGTATTTGCGGGCGAGCGTGGTGACTTCATCGCGGCTCTCGGTGTTTTCGCCGTGGAGGCGGATTTCATCGAGCAGATAGCCGACGCGTCGGGTGGCCCATAAACGCGGGATGAAATCGTGCTGCTCGTCAGTAGAAAAATCGACGTCGTAACGGAACTTTTTCGCCGCTCCGTTCACCGCTCCAGCCAACACAACCTTGCCATGACCCGCATGCGCGTAACGGCCGACGAGCACCAATTGTTCGCCGCTGAACAAATCAGGCAGTGGTGACGGATACAGTTTGCTGACACGCACACCATCCGGGAAATGCAGCGTCGGATTTTCGAGCACCGGCTCTTTGACCTTCGCGAAAAAGCTCGAAACCTTTCCCTCGATGTCTTCCTCGGGCAGCACGTATTGCGTCACGGCACGTGTTTCTTCGGCTATGCGATCCAGTAAACGCGTGTTCACGTCGTAGCCGACGCCGAAACAAAATACGAGCGTGTTGCCGGCGCTGCCTTCGCGGGCGTGCTCGATAATTGTTTTCTCGTCGGTGACGCCGATTGTGGGCAGGCCGTCGGTGAGGAAGATAACGAGATATGGGCGCTCTGAATCTTTCGGACGAACTTTGAGAGCTTCCTGCAAAGCGGAATCGAGCGCGGTGCTGCCGGTGGCCTGCAAATCCTTGATGAAGTCCTGCGCTTCCTTTCGCGATCCATCCGAGGCTTTGCGCAATTCATGAAAGAGCGGTTCGACTTCGGTGGAGAATCGAATGACTTCGAAGCGATCGTCCTCGTTTAAGCTGTTAACGCAAAACTCCAACGCCTTCTTTGCCTGTTTGATCTTGTTGCCTTGCATCGAGCCGGATGTATCCAGCACGAAGGTAACGTCCTTCGGAATCACCGTGTGCTTTTTCGTGGAAGCACCGGGCGAGAGCAGCATCAGAAAATATCCATCGTCGTCGCCGGTCTTGTAAGTCATCAGGTTGGCGCCGAGTTCGTCCGTGTCAGCTTTGTAAAACAGCTCAAAATCCGAATCGCATTTCGCGTCGGCAGTTTCAAAACCAATGGTGGCGCGGTCGTCGCCATGTCTGCGCACATCGACCTTGTGGCTCGGCGAGTAGATGGATTTGAGCGGTTGAGTGGATTCGAGTTCCACTTTGACACTGACGTTTTTCAGCGGGCGCGCTGAGAAGCGTATCGTGTTCAATGGAAAGTTGTAGCCAATCAGGCCTGAGTCGCTCTTAAGCACTTGAGTATAGGAGAAGGTCACGCGTTTTTGGCCGTGGCCCGGGATCGGAAAGATGCGCAGCTTGAACAGGTCGCGATCGGCGTATTCCAGGAGCGCCGGGTCTTTCATTTTGCGGACGATCTCTTCGTAAATGCCGCGCGCCTTGCCGGATTTCAGCAATTCGGCTTCGACCATCTTGCCGTCAATTTCCATGGAGAACTTGTCCAGTTGCGCGCCGCGCGGGACGGGGAACAACAGCGAGCCCTCCATCTGTTCGGCGTTGGGATTGTAGAGGACTTGTTCGACTTTCGTTTGTGCCACCTGATCGCGAATATTCGCAGTGACGTGCGTTGATTCAATTTCGATCGCGGCCCATTGGTAAGGCTGAAAATCAGGCGGTCGGACCCAATGGTGCCGAACGTCGGTCTCGGGCACAAAGACCTGACCGAAACTGCACCTGACGAAAGTAAGCAACAGAACCGCCGCACGAACGAATGATGTCGTCTTCATACCGGGTTAGTCGGGAAAACTCGAACGGATGCTCCCGGAAATTTAACGCAGTCAAGTGAACTTGATTTTTGCGGCTGAAATGCCAAGGTTTAGCCATGAAAGCCATCACCTGTTCCGCGCTGGTTCTCTGGTCGCTTCTCGCCCTCACTGCCAATGCTGAAAACAAAACCAAGTGGCGCATCAAAGGCGACCTTGAAGAAGCCTGTTCGTGCAATGCGCCATGTCCGTGTTGGTTTCAGGCATTGCCGTCGCGCATGACCTGCAACGGTGCGCAAATTGTTTTCATCGAAAAGGGCAAATACGGAAAAGTATCGCTGGACGGTTTGGCGGTGGCGCAGTACGTGCAAAGTCCGGAAAACAAAAGCATGTTTGAATCGTTTGGCAACTGGAACATCGACAACGTTTATATCGATGAAAGAGCCAACGAAGCTCAGCGCGCCGCTTTGAAGGAAATTACCAGCCACTTGTTCGCATCGGGTGGCAAGGAGCGCAAAGTCCAATTTGTTCCCATATCTCGTCGTATCCAGGGCGGTGAACACATCATGAACGTGGGCAATTACTCGATGTGCTCAGGGCATCTGATCCAGGGCGGTTACGAGGGCGCACCGGTCATCAGCAATGTTCCTCTGGCTGATCCGACGCATAAAAGTTTTCAACAAGGTCAGACGACAAAACTCACTTACACCGACGCCGGACAGAACTGGAAATACGAAGACTCAAATTACATGTTCAATCACTTCGACGTGGACAGCAAAGAATACCAGAAATTCGAAGCTGAAATGGCCAAGAAAATGGAGAAATTAAAAGGCAAGATGTAGGCGCGCTTAATTTGACACCTGTGCTGCAACCATTCGCCTGATGGCGGCCCGTTCGCCCGCGCTCTTCAATTCAATCCAGAAACGGCTGCCCTTGCCCGGTTTGGACTCTACGCCGACGCGGCCGCCCATGCGAGTGACAACCTTTCGGACGAGCGCAAGGCCGATGCCGGTTCCATCGTAAGTGTTTTGTTCCCGCATAAACATATCGAACACTTTTGGCAGGAAACTTTGTGAAATACCAATGCCGTTGTCTTCGACCCAGAGGCGAACCCAGCCGTCAGTAGGCTCGGCACGGATGACGACGTGCGGCTGTTTGCCAGGCTCGACAAATTTCACGGCGTTGCCGATCAGGTTCGAGAAACATTGCGTCAGGCCTGCTTCGTTTCCGATGACGGCGGGAAGTTCGCCTTCGATGGTGATGCTGGCCTTTGACGGCTGGAATTCTGGATACGTATCAATCATGCCACGGATTAACGTGCCGAGATCGACGAATTCCTGCGGGAGTTCCTCGCGAACAGCGCGGTTATAATTCAAGGCATCGGTGATCAGCAAATCCATGCGCCGGGCGGCAGCGCTGATGCGAGAGAGGAAATGCTGGCGCTGCTCCGCGGAGCATGATGGGCCCAGGTCTTCGAGCACCTGGGCAAAGCCGGTCATGGCGCGCAAGGGTGAGCGCATGTCGTGAGTGATGGTGTAGGAAAAATGCTCCAACTCGCCGACGAGTTCTTGAAGTTTTGCGGTGCGCTCGGCGACAAGCTTTTCCAGTTCCTCGCGGCCGCGGGCCAACACCTGTTCGGCCAGCTTGCGTTCCTTGATGTCGTGAAAATAAACCGTCAAACCTTCCTGGCTCGGGTAGCAACGAATCTCCAGCCACTGGTCGGGACCTGAATAATATTCTTCGAAATGTTGGGGCTGCTTCTTTTCCATCGCCTCCTTAAATTGCGGGCAGGATTTTTTCTCGCGCGCTTGCGGAAGGACTTCCCACATATTTTTCCCAAGCATGTCGACTTCGTTGATCCGAAGAATGCGCGCGGCTTGTTTGCTGAGATATGTGATGTGCCAGTTGTGATCCAGAACCATCAAACCGTCGCTAATGCTGTCGATGGTATTCTGCAATCTTTGCGACGCCACGCGGCGGCGACGCGTTTCATCACGCAAACGACGGTAAACCCACGCAAGAAATCCCAGGTTCACCACGCCCGTAAAAATAAAAGTGGTCGTGCGAAAGAATGTGCCGACGCGGGATTTTTGGGCGGTGCGTTGGTAATCGAGTTCCTCCTCGGTGGTCAGCTTCGCAACCAGCTGACGGATCTGATCCATGGCGACTTTGCCCCGATCGGATTGGACGATGGCGACGGCCGCAGAATAGTTTGTGTCTCGCAGGACAATGGTTTGCTCCAGTTCATCCATTTTCTCGCCGACCCGTTTGTCGAGGATTTCAACGTCGTTCGTGGCCAAATCTCCGGACCGGACAAGTTCGTGGAGGCTTTTTTGCTCAGCGTGCAAGCGACGAACCGCTTCATGATAAGGCGCAAGGTAGCTCGACTTGCCGGTAATGAGATAGCCGCGTTGCCCGGTTTCAGCGTCGGTAAGGGTTGACGAAAGTTGAGTGAGGTGCTGAATTACCGCGCGCTGAGCCGCCATTTCATTGCTCCAGCGTACCACATACATGCCGACGAGGTAGGTAAACGCCAATGTCACCGCCAGCAGAACAGCCGCAGCCAAAAAGAGGATTCGCGGAATTTTGTCTGGTTGCTTCATCGATATAGAATGCCGGAAAATCTGTGGAAAATATTACCCACGTTTGTCCGCCTCACAACCGCGGTCTTTTGCCGGTTGAAAGGTGAGCAAAATAGTTAAGCGGCTGCCGTGTTGCAACTCGCCGTTTGACACGTAGAGTTAGTTTCATGAATCGAAAAGCATCGGCAATGTGGCGCGGCGGTCTTAAAGACGGCAAAGGCGTAATATCCACGGACAGCGGCGTTTTGAAGGAGACGCAGTATTCTTTTGGGACCCGTTTTGAGAATGGCGCCGGAACGAATCCGGAAGAGTTGATCGCGGCGGCGCACGCGGGTTGCTTTTCGATGGCGTTTTCGGCTGAACTTGGCAAGGCCGGGCTGACTCCGGAATCAATCAACACGACCGCAACGATTACGTTTGAGAAAACGGACGCTGGTTTTACGGTTACGCAATCTCACCTGGATGTGACTGCGAATATCCCCGGAGCCGATAAAAATAAAGCGCTGGAAATCGCTAACGCCGCCAAAGCCGGTTGCCCGATCTCGCGGTTGTTGAAGTGCAATATTACGATGGAGGCGAAACTCGGTTGAGAGCGTGAGTCGGCGAGTCGGAAATTGTTTAACTTTGTGCTGCTGGAGGTCGTTAGGGCGCTAACCCGTTCGTTGACTTGCTATGGCGAAAGGGATCGGCGGTTCCTGCCTTGGATTCAGGCCGTCTTTTTCACGCTTGACGATGGTCGGGGAATCGCTATCCTACTCTAGACAATTTGTTTGCCCTGATACGTTGGGGCGCGAGAGTCGGAGAAGTAGTTTCTGCCGACTATTTT
>Ga0265327_10004748_pt1 | contig 11849 bp, 12 predicted proteins | sample 41621metaG_FD_202089 | JGI IMG/M metagenome (GOLD analysis project Ga0265327, IMG submission 202089) | Rhizosphere microbial communities from Carex aquatilis grown in University of Washington, Seatle, WA, United States - 4-16-21 metaG | ecosystem: Host-associated > Plants > Roots > Rhizosphere...
TATCGAGCAGCTTTTCAATTTTGAAGAAGACGAGGGCGGCGCGAAAAACATGGCGCAATTGATTGGCACGGTCAAAGGTGTCAGCGAGCATATCGCGTCAATCTTCTCCGCTTTTGTGCTGTCGCTACTATTTTCGTTTTTGATCGTGCTGGATTTGCCACGTTTAAGCAAGAGCGTCGCGAACCTGGAGCACACCAAGGTCAAATTTATTTATCTCGAAGTGGCGGACAGCATCCGGGATTTCGCCCATGTGCTGGGCCGGGCCTTGGAGGCGCAGTTGTTCATCGCTTTGGTGAATAGCGTGTTGACGGCTTTGGGATTATATCTGCTAGGGCTGGGCGGGCATGTGGCGTTTCTGGCGGTGATTGTGTTCATTTGCAGCTTTATTCCGGTGGCGGGCGTTTTCATCAGCTCGTTGCCGATTTCCTTGATCGCCTTACAAACCGCCGGTTTGAAAATCATGGCCTTCACACTGGTATTGATTACCGTGATCCATATCATCGAAGGCTATGTGTTAAACCCAAAAATCTATGGCTCGTTCATGCGGATCAATCCGGTGATCGTGCTGATTATCCTGACCATCGGCGGCAAGCTGTTCCATCTTTGGGGATTGATTTTAGGGGTGCCGGTGTGTACGTATATCTTCGGACAGGCGATCCAGATTAAACACGCCCGAGCCGAGGGGAGCGCGCCGCCCGCCGATGCCCAGGCTTGAAGGCAAAGGGGCGGCGCTACTAGGCGTCCAAGCCGCCTGGCAAGGCCTTAGGGTTTATCCTAAGGCAGCCAGAAAAACGTCGCGGCTTGCTGCGCTTGAAAGCTTATTTCGCCAGGGCCGGGTCGATCCAGCCTTGCTGCGCGAAATATTTCGCCAGCTCGGAGGCAATTTTCTCGGCAATCTTCTTGGCCTGCTGCGCGGAAGACGACTTGTAGCTTTTCACGCCGCTCACCGCCGCGTTCGTCGCTAGAACCGCCGCCGTGCCGGCCCCCGCCGCCGCGCCGGCCGGCCCCATGACCGCCGCGCCCGGCATGCTGCCGCTGTCGGCGTGGGCGTCGAAAGCGATGAGTTCCGCCATGCCGGAACTGCCCGGTGCCAGCACGCTGACGGCGGCGTCGACCGAGGATTTGCCCGCGCCGAATCCGATCAGATTGCGGCGCAGGCGGTTGCCCTCGTCGATGTCGACAAACTGGCCGGTGATCAAAATCGAGCCTGCCGTGACCGGCATGTTGGCCGTGGCCCGCAGCGGGTTCAATCCCAGATTGGCTATTTTCACCGTCAACTCGGTCGCCAGCGCGTCGGCCACTTCGCGGCCCACCTGGATTTCCTCGGCGGTCTGGTTGCCGCCCTCCACGCTTCTGCCTATTTTGGCGAAGATGCTGGAGTTTTCTTTGATGTCGGCCGGGCTGACGGCGAAATTGTAAATGAGCACGCGTTCCGGCCGGGGCATGCCGGTGTAAGCGATTTCGTTGGTAGTCCGCACGTTGGTCTTGGCGCAGCCGGTCACCAATAAGACCAAGGCCAAGGCCATTAAGTTTTTCATTGGAAAGCTCAAGCGCATGATGTTGCCTCTTTGAAAAGTGGGATATCAGAATGTAAAAACGCGGGCGTCATGTTCAACGCCACGCCGTCCAAGGCATTGGGCCTGCTATGGGTTGGCCTGGCCGGCGTGGGAACCAAATTCGATTTGCTTGGCCCCGGCCGGCTTCTTCAGCGCAAATTGGCTGGCGCTCAATTTGGGCTTGAGATTCCAGTCTAGGTATTCGACCAGGAAACGGGGAAAGTTTTCGACGGTCTTGTAAGTTACCGCCACCCGGCGCGGCAGCGGGTTCTCGCCGGCCTCGATCCAGAGTTCAAAATTGGCCGCAGGCCCCATGTAGGCAAAGTGCTCGCAGGCCACCCCGTTCACCTTGGCCGGCCCGACCACGATGGCATGGGTCAAGTCCTTGGTCAGCTCGGCGTAAGGGTTGCTATACATGAAATCCGCCGAAGGGAAGTCGATGCCGATTTTCTCCGTCACAAACGGCAGCATGGCGTCTATCGTCGCCGGCGCGGCCGTCGTGGCGTACAGGTTCTTTTTCGGATCCAAGGCGGTAATCGTGGTGCCGTCGTAGTAAAACTCGAAATTCGACACATCGCCGCTGATTTTCGACACCAGCTTGTTGGGCCGCTCCAAGACGACTTCAGATTCAATGAAATGGGTCAGAAACTGCCCGGTCTTGGCTGGCAGCTCCACAGTGCTGCGCGAGCGGTAGGTGAACGCCTTGGCGGCGGCCAGCTTGTCGCTGAGGGCTTTCAGGCGATCCAAGGCGGCTTGCTCGACGATGGGCGGCGGCGGCGGAGTCGGCTCGGCCCGTTTTTCCGCCGCTTGAGGCGGTGCCTTGGCGAGATCCGGGGCGGGCGCGTTGACGGGTGCCTGGTGGGCGCAGCCTGGCACGCCCAGGGCGAGAGCGACGGCGGCCAAAACAACGCTTTTTCTAACAAGGTGTGGCTCGATGTGCATGTTGAGTCCTCTTTAAAATCAATGGGGATGTTATCTGTCCGGCGCTGCTATCAGGCTAATAAGGCACCTGCACCACTTTGTAATACACCGAGGAATTGCCAAAATAAGGCTTAAACCAATTCGGGCCGCATTGGTAGTATTCGACGCCGCCCACCGTCGCACTCCCGCAGTTGCCGGGCAACACCGTCACTTGGGCGCCGATGGGCATGGGCGAGCCATAATCCGGCTGCTGCACGACGACGGTCGTGGGCGGCGGGGCTTGTTTCGACGAAGCCGCCGCCGCGCCGACCACGGCCCCGACGGCCAGGCCCGCGACCGCCGCGCCAGCCACTTGGCTGGAACTGTAGCCGCCGCCGTAATAAGCGGGCGGATGGTAGCCGCCGTACACGGCCGGCGGGTGGTAGCCCGCACCGCCGTAATAAGCGCCGCCCCGGTTCCATGCCGCCGCACCGCCGTTGGGCCCGGCGGCGACGCCAGTGCCGTGGCTCCACGCCGCCGTGCCGCCGTTGGGCCCGGTGGCGACGCCAGTGCCGTGGCTCCACGCGGCACTGCCGCCGCGCGCGCCATAGGCGACGCCACTGCCGCCGCCGCCGGCGGCAACGCCGCGCGCCCCGGCGGCACCCCAGGCATAGGCTGGCAAGGGTAAAGCCGACGTGACGGCGGCTAAGGCCAGAGCAAAGCGTATAGTGTTTCGGATCATGGCTGTTCTGCCTTTTTGTCTGGTGTAACGGATTGTTAGGAGGAACGCCTTAATACGGTGCTTGCACCACTTGGTAATACACCGAGGCATTGCCAAAATAAGGCTTAAACCAGTTCGGGCCGCATTGGTAGTATTCAACGCCTCTGACCGTCGCATTGCCACAATTGCCGGGCAAGACCGTCACCTGGGTTCCATAGGGCATCTGCGTGGCGTAAGACGGCTGCTGCACCACCACGGTCGAAGAATACGGGGCAGCATTCGACGAGGCTATCGCCGCGCCGGCCATCGCCCCCACGGCCAGGCCGGCGACGCCAGCCGCAGCCACTTGCCCGCCGGAATAGCCGTAGCCATAGGGGTAATAACCGCCCCGGTAGCCGTAAACCGGCACCGGCGCACGGTAAACCCCGCCGCCGTAATAGCCGCGATGGTTCCACGCCGCCGCTCCGCCATAAGGGCCGCGGGCGACGCCCGCGCCATGGTTCCACGCCGCCACGCCGCCGCGCGGGCCAACGGCGACGCCGCGGCCATACCCGCCGGCCGCCCGCCACGCATGGGCCGGGAACGAGGCGGACAGTGCCAGAAGCGCCGCTAACAGACAATAAAATTGTTTACTTGGCATCATAATTCACTAGCCCCCTTTTTTAAGAGCGGCGGCGATGGCGGCGTCCATTCGAGACACCGCCAGGCCGCCGCCTAAGCGCTTGGGCAATCAGCGCGGACGCTCATTAGACGCAGGCCCGCGCCCAAGGCTTTAAGGCTTTTCCGCGCCCGTCGTCCATTTCGACAGCTTTTCCGCCGTCCGCTTGCTCCAGTCGTTGATCGCGTTCTCGGCGTCGCCCCATTGCCATTGGAAGCCCGCCGCCATCGACCCGCCGCCAAGCTGCTTGTCCACCACCGCCGCCAGCGTCTCGCCGGTCACCGCGTCGCTGATCTTGGCCTCGGCCTGCGCCGCGCCGACGAAGGGGAAGGTGCCGGTGGCCAGGTACTTGAGATTGCTGATCATGTGCGCCTGCGGGACGATCATCGAGATGCTGCGCAGGCCGGGCGTCGCGGCCTCGGCGTCGGTCAGGGCCACCGCGAGTTTCAGCACGCCGGGGCCAGGCTGGTCGACGAGCTCGAATTTCTTGCCCAACTGCTCTTTAAGCTGCTGCTGGAAATAATTCACCAGGGTTTGCTGGTCGGTGGCGGACACCTTGGTCGTTTCCGCGCCCCAGAACGTCACCGGCGCGACCAAGACCTTCTTATATTGCGTCCATTGCGCGGCCGGGTTGATGTAGCGCAGGCCGGCCTGCTCTTTGCCGCCGACGCTGAGCTTGGCGCTGTCAGCGCCCAGGAAGGCGCTGGCCTGGGTCACTTGAGCTTTTTGCGTGGCGGAGCACGCGCTCAACAACACAATGCCCAGCCCTAAGGCGGAGTAAGAAATCCAAGCGGAAGCCCGCCATGGCGTACGATTCGTTTTGTCGTTCATTGCTTTTTCCTGTCGGGTTGATTAAAAGATACAGCACCGCTGTTTACAGCATAAACCAGTGGCCGCGGCAGCGCCGGGCAGGCGGCAGTGTCCCCGCCCTGCCCCGCCGCCGTCAATTGCAGCCTTTGTTATAGCGGCCTTTGACGCAGGTTTTCCCGCCTGGGCCTTGCACGGCGCCCATGCCGTCTTTGGTTTTGGCTTCTCCGCCACGCAAGGTTTCCGTTGTCGTGACGCCCCGGCCATTGGTCTCGGCTTTCCAAGCGTTGCCGGTGTTGGGATTATACCCGCCGGCCGCCGCGCCTTCACCGCAGACGACGCGACCATCGGGCGCCCTCGCGCAGGCGGCGAAGGCCGTGGAGGAAAACGCCCAGCATGCGATTATCAATATAATGTTTTTAGCCATTGTCTTAAATCCTCTTGTCGCGATGGGAAAGACGCCCGTGCGCCATCCTGCCGGGCTTGTTGTATTTGAGTTGCGGGCTAATGCGGCCTAATCAGCCGGGATTTGGAAAATCGGCGGCAAGCTTGCGACTCAATGGGCAACAGTATAAGCCTAGCATCTGAAACTGGCTTGCCATCTGATGCCCCGCCGCACAAAAAATTGAACAAAACTTGGCGCGATTCCGGCGCAGTCGATGGGCAGCCGCCCTGTCGCCACCGGCTACCGTCACCAAGCCTAAGTCATTTAAAGCCTTTCTGGTTTTTCCTGGATAATGGCAAGGCAATTTCGTCGGCGAGCCCGCCGATTAAGACTCGCCTGCGCGGCGACTCCGTGGTTTGGCAAATGCGCGGCCAAAGCGGACAATGACCGTCCGTACCGCGTATCCATTGAGCCCAGACATGTCCACCCAACCCACCCGCATACTCAGCCAAATTCCCAGAGGCGTCTGGGTGCTCGGCTTCGTCAGCCTGCTGATGGACGTTTCCTCGGAAATGATTCATAGCTTGCTGCCCTTGTTCATGGTCACGACGCTGGGTGCCAGCGCGGTCGCGGTCGGGCTGATTGAGGGGCTGGCCGAATCCATCGCCTTGATCGTCAAAGTGTTCTCCGGGGTGTTGAGCGACTGGCTAGGCCGCCGCAAGCCCCTGGCCCTGTCCGGCTACGCGCTGGGCGCGGCGTCGAAACCCTTGTTTGCGCTGGCCGAAGGCATTGGCCTGGTGCTCGGCGCCCGGCTGCTGGATCGCGTCGGCAAAGGCGTGCGCGGCGCGCCCCGCGACGCCTTGGTCGCCGACCTTACCCCGCCGGCTTTGCGCGGCGCCGCGTTTGGCCTGCGCCAGTCCTTGGACACCGTCGGCGCGTTCCTCGGGCCATTGCTGGCGGTGGCCTTGATGCTGTTGTGGGCCGACGATTTCCGGGCGGTGTTCTGGGTCGCGGTCATTCCCGGTGCGATGGCTGTCGCCTTGCTTTTTTTCGGCATTCACGAGCCGGACCGCCAGCCGGCCGCCAAGCGCGGCAATCCGATCCGCCGCGAAAACCTGCGTCGGCTGGGTCGGTCTTATTGGTGGGTCGTAGGCATCGGCGCGGTGTTCACGCTGGCGCGTTTCAGCGAAGCGTTCTTGGTGCTGCGCGCCCAGCAGGCGGGTATTCCCGTCGCATTGACGCCGCTGGTCATGGTGTTGATGAACGTGGTCTACGCCGCGTCGGCCTATCCATTTGGCAAGCTGGCCGACCGCATGAGCCACACCCGGCTGCTGGCCTTGGGCCTTGTCACGCTGATCGTGGCCGACGGGGTGCTGGCCAGCCGCGCGCACTGGAGCGCCCTGCTGCCGGGCGTCGCGCTGTGGGGCTTGCACATGGGCATGACGCAAGGCTTGCTGGCGGCGATGGTCGCCGACACCGCGCCGGCGGATTTGCGCGGCACGGCTTACGGGTTTTTCAACTTGGCCGGGGGGGTGGCGATGCTGTTGGCGAGTGTGCTGGCCGGCTGGCTCTGGGACGGGCCGGGCGCAGCCTTCACTTTTTACGCGGGGGCTGCTTTTTGCGTGTTGGCCCTGCTGGGGCTGGCTTGGCGTCCGGCGACGCGGCCGAGCTAGAGGCGCGCTTTTGCAGCTCTTCGATCAGATGCTGGTACTGGGCGGGCGGCAGGAAGGTGCGGTTTTTCGCCATGGCCTGCAAGGCGGCGAGGCCCGCCGCCGTGAACAGGGCGCAGGGAATGCCGCGTTCGGGATTGACGATTTCGACCAAACCCCGCGCCAGCATCGACTGCACAGGCGCTTTGAGCTTGGGCTGGCCCTTGTGCGGCCCGCCTGCCCAGCGCAGCAAGGTAATCCCTTCGTCCAGGGAAGGCACCAGGCCCCACCTGAGCATGAATTCGGTGCGGATAAGATTGCGTTCGGCGGCTGTGAAATTCTCGGTCACGTCTGGCATTTCGGCTTACATCGGAGGGTTGGAGGCGGGTCTGCCTGGTTTACACAAGAGCGTCGGCAATCGGGCCGACGACCCCGTTTTTTGTGTTGATTTTACACTGTGCGTCGGCGCCTGGCGCAACGCCGTTCGGCCGCGTGCGCGGGAACCGGGCCGGTTCCTAAGCGCTCAATGCGTCAGCCAACGCATGATCCATTGCTGGATGGCGCGGCCATAAGGCGGATACATGAACTGCATAGAATTGAGCCGGCCCTTGCGCAACACGGATTTTGCCTTGGACATCGTCAAAAACCCCTCGTGCCCGTGGTAATGGCCCATGCCAGACGCGCCGACGCCGCCGAACGGCATGTCGTCCACGGCCACTTGAATCATCGCGTCGTTGATGCACATCGAACCGGCATGGGTGTTTGCCACTACTCGCGCTTGCAACGCCCGGTCATAGGTGAACAGATACAAGGCCAAGGGATACGGCCGCCGGTTGACATAGTCCAGCGCCTCGTCAATGTGTTCATAAGGCACCAGCGGCAGGATAGGCCCGAATAATTCCTGCTGCATGATTTTCATCGCGTCCGTGACCTCGGTCACCAGATGCAACGGCATGCGGAAAGTGCCGTCGTCGATGACTTCGTCGCTGGCCGTTTCGATCCGCGCGCCTTTCTCCGCCGCGTCCTTCAGCCAATCCTGCAAGCGCTGCTGGCTGCGGGCGTTGATCAGACTAGTGTAATCCGGATTGCCGCTCAGTTTCGGGTACATTTTGCGGAACGCGGCTTTATAAAGCGCGATGAAGGCTTCCAGCTTGCCACGCGGCAGCAGGATGTAATCCGGCGCCACGCAGGTCTGCCCGGCATTCAAGGACTTGGCGAAGCAAAGCCGGTCGACGATGTCGGCCAGCGGCATGTCCTCGGCGATGATGGCCGGGGATTTGCCGCCCAATTCCAGCGTGACCGGGGTCAGATTGTCCGCCGCCGCCCGCATGACCTGCTTGCCGACCGGAATCGAGCCGGTGAACAGCAGGTGGTCGAACGGCAGCCTGGAAAACGCGGCGGCGACCTCGGCCTCGCCCGTGACCACGGCGACATGTTCTTCCGCAAAACCCTTGCGCAGCATTTCGGCCACCAGCGCCGCCGTCCTCGGCGTGAACTCCGACATCTTCACCATCGCCCGGTTGCCGGCCGCCAGCGCCGCCGCCAGAGGTAGCACGGCCAGATGCAGCGGATAATTGAAAGGCACCATGATGCCGACCACGCCCAAGGGCTGGTACGCCACGAAAGCCGCCGCCGGCAGAAACTGCAAGCCGGCGCAGCGGCGGCTTGGCCTCATCCAGCGGCGCAGGCGTTTCAGCGCATAGTCGATGCTTTGCACGCCGGGCATGATCTCGGCCAGCCGCGTCTCGTCGGCGGAGCGGGCCGTGAAATCGGCGCCGATGGCCGCGACCAGCGCGTCGGCGTGCTCGATCAGCAAGGCTTTCAAGGTCGTCAGATGCTGCTTGCGTTCCTCCAGCGTCGGCATCGGCGCGCGCGCATAGGCTTCCCGCTGCCGGGCAAACAGGGATTCCAAGCGCGTCAACTCGGCGGCTTCGCCGGCTGCGTGTTCGGGGGTGGCTGTATGCATAGGTGTTTTCCTCATTTTGCCCGCTTCAATTTAATTCCTCGTCTTTCCAATACTTGGTTCCCTGCATCGAACCATGGGCCATCAGCCCGGTCTTGGTCAATTGGTAGACTTGGATGCCTAAAGGCGAATCCCTGTCGTCGGCGTTGCCGCCTTGGCCGTCGGTCTTGGCGACGGCCTGCGCCTCGCCGCTGAAGAGCCAGCCTTTTTCCAAAAACTGCTTGAGGGTGTCGCGGTGCTTGAACACCAACACCGTCCGCACATCCTTGAAGCCGACGCCCAGCCCGGCGCTCACCGAGCCGACCCGCATAAACGTGTCCCGGCCCGTCAGATTATCACGGACGAGCCCGCGCCCGCCGCCGCCGCCCAAAATCAGAAGCTGCGCATCGACCACGCCGAACACGCCGTAGCCGGCGGCGGCACGGATCGCTTTCTTGGCCTGCGGGCTTTCCTTATACAGCAAATCGAGCGCTTCTTTGCGCATGCTGCGCAATTCGGCCTGCGCGTCGGCTTTGTCGTCGGCATGGGCCGACAGGCCGGCGGACAACAGGACGAGCCCTACTAATAGATTAAGAACTAATAGATTAAGACGCGGCATCGGATATCGCCTCTGCTTTGACAAGTTTGCGGCCAAAATGCTCGGTCAGCACCGGGCCAAGGATGGACGTCAGCACCATCAACACGATCACCGCGTTCAGCACCGACTCGGTGATGAGCCGGTCGCCATTGCCGTCGATCGCGTCAAAAGCCGCTATCGCCGCCGCCAAGGTCGCCGCCACCTGCGGCAAAGACAGCGACCACATGGTCAGCGCCGGAAGCCAATCATAAGCGAAAACCCGGCGGATGCTGAGGACGGCGAGGAATTTGCCTGCGACTAGCGCGGCGACGATAGCCAGCACGAATGGCAGGCTGTTGACCAGCGTCGCGGCGAACACCGGCAGATCCAGCTTGACGCCGATGGCGACAAAGAATACTGGAATGAACAGGCTCTCGCCCATCAAAATAATTTTATCGCGCACCTGCGAAGCGGCCAGCACGCGGTTGACGGCCACGCCGGCCAGGAACGCGCCGACGATGTCTTCCAGATGGATGAAATGCGCCCCGGCCGCAGCCAGCATGACCACCAGGAAGGTGAACGTGAACAGCGAGTTTTCGTCCTCGCGGTGGCGGCGGAAATACAGCCGCCCGAGCAACGGCAGCCCTTGCAGCACGATGATGCCGTACACCGCCAATTGGAACAATTGCGTCAACAAGCCTAGCGCGGAAAAGCCACCCTTGTGGATGGAGATGCAAACCGCCAACACCAGTAGCGAGGAAATATCGGTAAAGATCGTCGCGCCGACGGCGACGGCCATCGGTTCGCGCTTCGCCAGGCCGAGCTTGGCCAGGATCGGGAAGCCGAGCAGCGTGTGCGAGGCCAAAAGCGATCCAATCAACAGCGAGGCGTTCCAACTGAACTCGAACAGCCTTGCCACCAACATCCCGCCGAGCAGCGGAAACAGAAACGTCGCCACGCCGAAGCCCATCGAGCGTTGCCGGGTCGCGTTGAATACCCGCATGTCGATTTCCAGGCCGACGATAAACATCAAAAACACCCGGCCGACCACGGTGAACAAGCCCAGCACGGGATCTTCGGAATCGATAATCCCTGACACATGCGGGCCGAGGATCACGCCGCCGACCAGCAAAGCCACTACCGCAGGCAAACGCAAGCGGGCGAACAGCGGCGGCAGCAGAAACACCAGGAACAAGATCATTGTGAACACTTCCAGCGCGGACGCTTGGCGGAAATAATCCAACAAATCGCCCGGATTCCAGGCGCTGATCGCCGCCAGCAGCGCGACCGCCAGCGCGGAGAACAAGGGCCAGCGCTTCAGCGCGGTTTTCAGCCTCATATAAAAATCCTAATGCGTTTGCTTCAAAGCCAAAGCAGCGCGGCCACCGCCTCGCGCTCGTCGTCGGCCAACTCGAAATCGAAAATCGCCAAGTCTTCGCGCATATGGTTGGCCGACGTCGTCCCGGTCAACGGGATAATGCCGGCTTGGGTCAGGAAGCGAAAAAAGATTTGTGCCCCGGTATAGCCGTATTTTCCCGCCAAGGCTTGCACGGTGTCATGCGCCAGTATGTCGGGATTGGCCGTCAGCGTCCAAAAGCTTTGATAAAGTATGTCGTGTTCGCGGCAAAACTTAAGTATCTGACGGTCGTGGCCGGTGGCGGCATAGAAGCGGTTCTGCACCACCGCCGGCTTGACGCGGGCGTTTTCATGCAAAGCCTTCAGCAGTCTAGGGTCATAACAATTGCTAATGCCCAGTTGCTTGGCCCCGCCGGCGTCGAACACCGCCTCCATCGCGGCCCACACCTCCAATAATTGCCGCCCATCGGCCAAAGGCGAATGCAGCACTAGGGCATCGAGATAGTCGGTTTTGAGATTAGCCAGGGACGCCGCGAACGATTGCCCGACTTGCTCGGCTAGGCTGGCTTTGGCGTCGTAAGGCATGCGCTTAGGATCTTGGCCGTCCGCCGGCGTGAATTTGCTTTGCAGATAAAGGTCGGCGCGGCTTATCGCCTTGTTTTGATGCAGAGCGGCCGCCACGCCTTCGCCTACGCCCGGCTCATGATAATGCTTGGGCTGGCAGGCGGTGTCGATGCCGCGAAACCCCAGCGTGATAGCCTGTTCCACCAGCGCCGCCGTGCGCTCTTTCTTCCAGGCCGTGCCGTAGAGGATTTTAGGCACGCGCACACTGTCAGTGGAAATCGCGTAGTCGTGTTCTTTCATGGTTAATTCCTATGAACAATGGGTAATAGATCGTTCCACGCAGAGTGTGGGAACGATAGGCAATGGCTGTGGATGTGATCAAAGGCGCGATTGGTAGATGCGGTCGAAAACGCCGCCGTCGGCGAAATGCTTCTTCTGTGCGCTGGCCCAATCGCCTGCGACCTGCTCCACCGTCAATAATTTCAGGGCGGGGAAAATGGCGCGGTTGTCCTGTAGTATTTTCGCCGAGCTGGGGCGGAAATAGTGCTTGGCGATCAGGCGCTGCGCCTCGTCCGACCACAGGTATTGCAAGTAAGCCTGCGCCGCCGGGCGCGTCCCTTTCTTGTCGACGACCTTGTCCACCACGGCGACCGGCGCCTCGGCCTCGATGCTGACGGAGGGGATGACGACATCGAAGTCGTCCGGGGCGAGCTTCTTGGCAATCAGGTACACCT
>Ga0265327_10004749_pt1 | contig 11849 bp, 17 predicted proteins | sample 41621metaG_FD_202089 | JGI IMG/M metagenome (GOLD analysis project Ga0265327, IMG submission 202089) | Rhizosphere microbial communities from Carex aquatilis grown in University of Washington, Seatle, WA, United States - 4-16-21 metaG | ecosystem: Host-associated > Plants > Roots > Rhizosphere...
TCGCTCGCCACACTGGAGCGCCAGATCCCGTTCCTGACCGAGGCCGGCGCGGGGCTCGACGCTGGGCTGCGGACGCTGGGCGATGGCGTGACCGGCAAGGGCCTCGACTTCGGGAAGAATTGGACCGCCGCTCGCGCCACGCAGCAAGCGGACGTGGACGCCTTCGCCCAGGCTCACCCGGTCGCCTCCAACGTGACCAAGGGGTTAGGCTTGGCCGCGCCAATCGCCGCGGCGATCCTGTCGGGTGGCGCGACGGCTCCGGCCAGCGTGGAGGCCGAGGCTCCGGGCGTCACCAAGGGCGTCGGCGGGTTTCTCAAGGGCGCGATCAAGCAGGCCCCGAAGTCGGCCGTCACCGGCGGGGCCACGGCCGCCGCCTACGGGGCGTCACAGCCGGGCACACTCAAGGAACGGCTCCAGGCGGCTGACGCAGCAGCCCCGGTCGGCGCCGTGCTGGGGACCGTTGTCCCGCCGCTGGCGGTCAGCGCCGCGAAGGCGGTGGGAAATACCGCCGCCAAGGTCGCCACGACAGTCACCCGCGCGGCCAACAAGGCCACCGGCGGGGCGCTGCTCGACGCCAGCCAGACCGCCGCCTCTCGCCTCGTCGAGAGCCTGAAGGCGGACGGCGCGACGCCGGACCTCCTGCGCCAGGCGATGAACGGCTACCTGAAGAACGGCGCGACCGACCCCACGCTGATCGACATCGCCTCGCGCCTTCCCAGCGGCGGCCAAAACACGCTGGCCCTGGTCCGGGCGGCGGCGGCGAAGGGTTCGGGGCGCGGTGTGGCGCAGACCTACGCGGATAAGGTCGCCGCCGACCTCCAGGACAAGGCTATAGACCGCACCCGCGCGCTCACGCCCGACACCCGTCCGGCGAATGTGGTGCGTGACGCCGCGGTGGCAGATCGGCGGGCGACCGCTGACGTGGCCTACGCCGGTCCCAAGAACACGCCAGTCGATGCGACGTCGGTGCTGCCCGCGCTGGATGGCGATGCCGGACACGCGGCGATCTCGGGCGCCTACAAGGATGCGGATGCGCTACGGGACGCCGCCCAGATGGACGAGCTCGACCGTCTGCGCAAGGCCACCGGACCCCAGGTCACCCCTACGGCTCGGGTCGGTGGCGATGAACTTCCTGCGACGCCCGCGCTCGCGGCTCGGATCAAGGCTGCGGTCGGGGGTGGGGACGACACCATCCCGGTGAGCCTGGGAACCCTCGATCGCACCAAGATCGCCCTCAACGAGGCCGGGCAGGCGGCGGCGAAGGCCGGGAACAACAGCCAGGCCGCCGGCCTCTTCCAGCGTGCGGCGGAGATCGACGATCATCTGGCGAACGTGAACCCGGACTACGCCGCGGCGCGCGATGGCTACGCACGCAGCTCGGCCGGCATCGACGCCTTGGACCATGGGGCGACCGGCCTCATGGCGCACCCGGACGAGTTCGAAGCCGCGCTGGCCGATCTCCGGTCGCGAGCCGCTGATCCCTCCGCCCCGGAGGCGGACCCGGCCGGAGCCATGGCTGGCGTCGGCTACCGCCAGGCGCTTACGGACGCCATCGGAGCGCCCACCGAGGGGGCCACCGGGACGCTGAACAAGGTCTCCACCAGCACCAACCAGGGCCGCAACCTGGAGGCCACTTTCGGTCCCGAGGGTGCGGCGGCCTACCGCGCCGGGCTGAAGGACCTGGTCGACCAGCTCGCCAACGCCAGGACGATCAACCCGAACACGGGATCGGCAACGGCGATGCGCCTGGCGGACCTGGGCCTCGTCGAACCGAATGACGTGGCGATCCCGAAGCCGACCATCTCGGGCGTGATTATGCACGCCGTGAACAAGATCCGCGCGGGCGCGACGCTGACCGACGCCGAGCGCGAGATGATCGCTCGCATCGGGACGCTGAAGCCGGACATCTCCAGCCTCGATCTGGCCGACCATCTCCGGCTCCCGCCGCCCTCAGGCCAGTCGATCCCGCTCGCTCCGCTGATGATCGGCGTGCAGGCCGGCGAAGATCAGGACCCGAAGAGCCAGTGATAGGCCCCGCGCACCATCGCCGCGACGACGGTGCTGATGGCGAACCCAAGCGCCACCAGAAAGCCCTCCCAAGCATCGCGAGGGAGGTCGCGCCAATCGTATCGCGGAAGCTTCACCGCGCCTTCCTACCACAACCTAACGGACGATGAGAGCGCCCGGAATGACCGCTACCCGTTTCACGATGAAGGCCAAACCGACCAATTCCGACCTTCAAGCTCTGGCATTCGAGCAGCATGAGTGCTTGCACGCCACAGGCGACAAGGTCGATGACGCCCTCGTAAAGATCGACGACCTGGGGGTGATCGTGACCGCCATGGCGCACGCCCTGCACGTCGAAATTCCCTCAAAGGCGGCGATGGCCGAGGGGAAGCTTCCGCGTATCAAGGGGCGCCTCGGCAGCGTCCGGCCTTGGCAGGCGGCAGCGGTCGGCATCCCGATCCTGGTGGGCGTGCAAGGGCTCTACAAGGTCATCGAGCCGGCCGCCGCCGCGTTCTTCATCGCGCTGCACCACGCCCTTATGTCGGCGCACTGAAACGTTTCAACCGTCGCGCAAAGCTCCGTCCGTCGCCACACCTAGGCGACCGCACCGGGAGCCGCGCGCCGGACATGAGACCCGTTCCGCAGATCGCGCTCGACTTCATCGGCGGAGCTGAGGCCGACAAGCTGGTGGCCTACCCGGACCAGGGTGGCCGATGGACCATCGGGCGCGGTCATACGGGCCCTGAAGTCGTTCCGGGCATGGTGATCACCGAGGCCCAATCGCTGGCCTATCTCGTGACGGACGCCACGCTCGCAGCCCGCCGGCTGGCGATGGTGGTCAAGGACTCCGTGCTCCAGGCCCTCACCGAGCATGAGTATGGCGCGCTGATCTCCTTCGTCCTGAACCTCGGCGAGAAGCCTGAATGGGGCATCTGGAAGGACCTCAACAGCGGCAACCTGGACGATGTTCCCAACCAGATGATGCTGTTCGACAAGGTGAAGGTGAAGGGCGTTCCAACCGTCGAGCCGGGCCTGATCCATCGCCGCATGGCCGAGGTGGCGCTGTGGAAGACCCCGGACGTAGACGCCGCCGTCGCCATCGTCCAGGCCGCCCCGATCGCGCCGCCGCCATCCTCGTTCACGCGCAACGCCGACACCCCGCCCACCGAGGTCTCCGCCAAGCCGCAGATGAAGTCGAAGACCTTCGTCACCTCCTGCCTCACCGCGTGCGCGGCGGTCGTCACGCCCTTCACCGGCCAGGTCCAAGGCGCGCTGAAGACCGTCAACGACACGCTCGCGCCCTACGCCGGCCAGAGCGCCGTACTGCAGCACATCCAAGGCGAAGTGGTGATCGGGCTCGCCGCGTTGGCGACGCTGACCGCCGTCTTCGCCTACATCAAGAACAAGGCTCCCGGACAATGATCGACTTCATCTTCGGGACCATCTTCGGCGCCCTGATCGTCGTCGCCTACTTCAACTTCAGGGGTTCGCCCACCCCGAAGGCCCCCCCGTCTCTCGACCTGGAAACCATGGTGGAGGCCGTTCGCGGGCTCATCACCACGGGTGTTCCGAAGGTCGAAGACTTCTTCGCCCCCATCGAACAGAGGATTGAAGCCGCCATGTCCAAAGCCGGAGACGACATCGTCGCGAAACTGAACAAGGCCACGACCGACGTGACCACGGCCATCACCGCCGCCGCCGAGGCCGAGAAGACCGATCACGCGGCCGACCTGACCAACATCGAGCAGGCCGCCGATGCGCTGGTGGCCGCCATCCCCGCCCAGCCTGCGGCCTAGTCCCCATGCCGGCGGTCCTGTCCTTGCTGTTCTCGCGGGCCGGGATCGTCGGCATGGTCGCGGTCGCCCTGGTCGTCTTCATGGGCGCCCAGGAAATCCGCGTGAAGGTCGCCCAGCACGGCGAGGCCGGGGCGAAGGCGACCCTCAAGGCCGAAGCCGACGCCGAAGCTCAGCGGGAGAAGGCCGGGGCCCAGGCCAGCACCCAGACGGCGACCGCGCTCACGGCCGAGCGCGTCCGCATCCAGACCGTCACCAAGACCCTGATCGAGAAGGTCCCGACCTATGTTCCGGCTGCTGCTGACGCTCGGTGCGTCGTTCCTCTTGGCTTCGTGCAGCTCCACGACGCAGCCGCACAGGGCCTTTCCGGACCCGCCGGTGGACCTGAAGAAGCCCCTTCCGGAGTTCCACTCTCTGCCGTCGCCGCCACCGTCGCCGCAAACTACGGCGTCGCCTACGACTGGCGCGCCGAAGCCCTGAGCTGGCGCGACTGGTACGGCAAGCAGGCGGCGATCTGGAATCGCTAGGGCCGCTTGCTCCTGAACTTGCGGGCCTCGTCCTCCAGGGCCGCGCCCCATGATCGAGCTTCTTCCCGGGCTTCCTGGTCGCTCAGCGGCGCACCTGGCCGCCGGCCGCCTATTCCGAGCGAGACCATAATCAGCACGCGCGCGATCTCGTCGGCGATCAGGAGGACCTCGCCCTTCTCGTCAAGCACATCCCAGCCGTGACCGCGCCAGAACGCCGCCTCCCGGTCGGTCTCCATAACTTCGATCCAAGCGTCCTTCGCCTGATCGAAGGCGGTCTGCAATCGGTCCGCCTCGGCGGCATCGACATCGGTCAGGAAAATCGGATACCAAGCCTCGTCCGGGGTGACGCCGAAGCACCGCTGGCAGGCGCCGGGAAGCTTCTCGTTCGCCTGGTCGAACTCCACCGCCCAGAGCGGGTTCTTGTGCAGGTTGGCCTTGGCAAAAAGCGCCTCCACCTCCATGAGAGGCTTCAGATCCCGCAGGCGCCAGATGGGAGGTTCGTCAGTCATAGGCTGGTCTCCCAGGATGTTTTGAGTCGCGGTACGCGCCTAGCGCTCTTCGTAGGGCTGCTTCCACCATGGCTTTCCCCGCTTTGGGGGCCTGTACGGCGGAACTTCGGGACGCGAAACCTTGACGAACGCTCCGCGCATGTCCCCCCGCGCCAGGCCTTCCGGGGTCTTTTCCCAGCGGGTGGTGTCGGTCGGGCGGTCATCGGCCATGGCGGTCTCCGTGAACAGGCCGAGAACATTACTCGGGACTATTCCGGGACATCCACACCGAAGAGTCCCGAACTTTTCCCTTCTGTTCCGATTTTCGAGGCGCTCAACGCCATGCGCGATCTCGCGGTGAGCGGGCAGAAATCCCTTGCAGATCAAGGGGTGTAGCTGGCGGCCCCGGAGGGACTCGAACCCCCGACCTTGGCTTTAGGAAAGCAGCGGCGACACCGGCCTAACCCGTTATCCGGCCTTGGTTTTCGGCTCCTCGTGGGGGGTTGGTTCGGGACTATTCCGGGACGACTCTACCTCTTGGAGGGCCGCCAGGACCTCGTCTTCCATGGCGTGGATGTAGCGGTCGGTCGATCGCGGATCGAGGTGGCCGAGCAGGCGCTGGGTCACCTTGGAGTTCTTGTATGTCCGCTGAACCGTCGTGCCGGCATGGTGACGGGCGCCGTGGATGACGCGGCCCTGGGGGATCTTCGCGCGCTTGGACGAACTGCGTAGTCGCGACTGCAGGCCGTAGTAGGTCAGCGGGCGAAGGGTGACGTTGCCGCGGCTGTCCACCTCCTCGACGTACCAGATGGTGTCCAGGCCCGCGGCGACCGCTCGCCCGACGCGAGCCGCGATCTCATCAGCGTCTTCGGTCAGGAGCGGCACAGTGTGCCAGACATCCTTCTTTCGGCCCTTGTACCAGCCCAGCCGAGGGCCAGCGGGTTCGAAGGCGTGCGGGTGGAAGAACAGCTCACCGAAGCGCAAGCCGTAGCGCATGAGCAGGCGCAGAGCCAAGGCGGCGGTGGGCCCATTCTCGGCCGCCCAGTCCTCTCGTTCCGCGTCGGAATAGACCCTGATCGTCTCGCGCGGGACGGGCAGCGTCAGGGCCTTCCAGTTGATCTCCGGCAGGCCCTTGGCTTCCCAGTGCACACGGGCGCGGTTCAGGATCGGCCGTAGGACCTGAATCACGTCGCGGTTCACCGCGCCGTTGGTCGGCATGTAGAGCTTGGCGCCTTTCTTCGGGCTCTTCCTGAAAGGCTGGCTGCGGCGCTTCTGCATGGCGGCCGAGACGACGGCGGTGGTGATCTCCGCTAGGCGCATCGTCTTCGGGATCAACTCCAGCAGCCGCGCGATGCGACCCTTCATCTGGGCGGCGTCGCCCCGGTGGCGGCAATGCTCCAGCCAGTAGCGTCCGGCGGCTTGGTCAAGCGTGAGCTGCGCCGGCTCGTCTAGGCGCCCTTCGGCGGCGTCGAGCCGGAACTTGCGCTCGACCGCCTCCGCTGCGCGTCGGGTTTCCTGGCCTGTAGAGCCGTGAAATCGACGACCCTTCTGGACGAAGTCGTACTGGTAGAAGCGGCTCTTCTTCGGCTTGTAGACCGACATTCGATGTCAGGCCCCTCGATCAGATAGGCGCGCACGTCGCGCTCGGTGTAGCCCCGCAGCCTGCCCTTCGCGACGGCCCGGATGACGCTGCGGTCAGTGAGGTCGCCCAAGGTCTTCACGTCAAGGCCCAGGAACTCGGCTGTGGCGTTGGCCGGTGCGACGGCGGTAGTGGCGAAAAGGGCCTGGAGGCGCGCTTCGGTGACCGCTCCCAGGTATCCGGGCGGGAGGACGGCTTCGGTCATTGCCGGGCCCCCATGTCGTAGCGCTCGAAGGCGATGATCCAGTCCGGTGCAGGGCGCGGTCGGTTGGCGCAAGCCGCGCCGCCGTTGCCGAGTAGCAGCGTCAACTTCTCCCAGGCGTCGATCCCCTGGACGACGATCACGTTGTTGCCGCGAACGCGCTCAAGCTGGGTGTTGACCCTCGGTGTGTAGAAGCGCTTGCACTCGATGAAGAGCTGGAGGCCAGGCAGGTAGAAGTCTAGGCACGACGGGTGATCGCGGGTGAACGAAATGCCCCGGGCGACCAGCCAGCGTTCAACAATCGCCTCCATGGGGTCGGGGGCACCTTCCCAGCCCTGGCGGTGAGGTTTCGTCGAGCCGCTCACGCCGCCGCCTCAAAGAGTTTGAGTTGCGTGGCCGGGCGCCGCGCGACGATGTCGTCCAAGTCGCCCCACTGATCGGCCATGGCCTCGGCGATACCCGGCAGCGTGCGGCTGCGTGTTCTCCAGCGCTTCGGCCCGGGTCCGACGAAATGCACACGCTCACGGAGCTTTCGTGGAAGCGCCAGCATCTCGGCCTTCACGTCATGCGTCGGTTGAAGCGGTGGAAGCCCGTCAAGCCAGAGGCAGGTCTCCTTCACCTCCATGTGCCCGAACTGCCAGGGCTGGATGCGCTGGGCGGGCTCGACATAGTTCGCGATCCGCGCCTTGCCGTGGCGGTGCATCGCGGGGTTCTCGATGCACCGGCGCGGTATCGGCGCGTTCCAGAAAGCCGAGAAGAGGGCCGCGGCTTCGTCCAGGTCGGCCCACATCTCTTCGCGCGTCCGGCCGCGCGGCGGTTCATGAAGCCAGCGCACGCCGCTCTTGCAGAGGCGGGTGCATGGCGGGTGGAACACCGCGAGCAAGTCCCAGCCGTCATCGAGGAACAGGCGCGCATCGCCGACCAGGTGCTGATTGCTGCCGTCCTCTGCCGGCAGGTAGTCGCATGACCACGCATCGTGGCCGCGAGCTGCGAAGGCGCGGCGCACGACGCCGGAATATTCGCAGGCGACCAGCACCCTCAAGCGGCCCTCCTGGCGCCGACGTAGTCGCGCAGGACCGCCCGGCCGTCTCGCCCGGCGAGGTAGGCGTGGAACAGCTCCGTCGAGAGCGCGCCAGGGTCGACGCCCAGGCGCTCCCAGAACGCCCGCTCGGAGCCGGCGTGCTGGTCGTGCTGGTGGTGGTGACGGCAGAGCGGCGTCGCCCAGCGGTCGTCGGGCTTGGCCTGCATGCCCGGATTGATGCGACCGGCGCGAGCGTCGGAGAACCGGATGTGTGCGGCCTCGATCGGGCCCGAGCATCCGGCCTCCACCATACCGGCGACGCACGGCAGGCGGCGCAGGAAGGCCAGGAAGCCGGGGTCGCGCTGCCGTCCTGGCCGGGTGCGCCTTTCCGCCTTCCGTGAGGCTCTGGCAGCGGCCTGGCGGCGCTTGCGGGTGATCAGCGCCTCCTCGGCGCGCGAGAGCTTCACGCCAGCGCCTTCCTGGCCTCGTCGCGGGCCGCGTTCAGCTCGGACATCGCCGCGTGCGATCCGCCGGTGTCGGGGTGCGCCTCGCGGACCTTCGCTCGGTAGGCGCGCTCGATCTCGTCGGCGCTGGCGCCGGGCTCGACGCCCAGGACGGCCCAGTGCGACTTTGGCGGCGGAAGGGCCACGAAGCCGGCGAAGGCCCGCTCCATCATGATCCCGCCGCCGTGGCGTTCGAGCTGGCGCATCGCCTCCAGCGCCAGGGTGAGCGAGCGCATGTTCTCCTCGCCCCGCGTGTAGCGGTCGCAGGCCATGGCGTACTGCCGACCGCCGCGCTTGAAGTAGATCGCGATCCCTTCGTCCGGCGGGCGGCGCGCATCGGCCCTGGCGTGGCCCTTGGTGTTCAGGGGCCAGTTGCTGGAGATGACCGCCGCGCGCAGGTCGCTCATCCGCAGGACTTCGGTGAGCAAGGCTTCGCGAGCCGCGGCGAAGGTCCAGCAGGCGTTCCCGAAGGCGCCACCGCGAAGGAAGCGTCCACGTCCGTCAATCTGGTCACGTGGCGCGGTGCGCGGCCAGCCATCGGGCCACGCCAGCGGAAAGGCGTCGCTCATTCCGGCATCTCCGGGGCTGCGAGGCGCCGGATCGGCTCTCGGTGGGTGAAGGAGACGAAGGTCGTGCGCTCAACCACGAACGGGCCTTCGCCGGGCGACTCCAGCAGCCGTTCGCCCAGGGCGACGGCGGCCTCCTCGGTCTTCAGCCCAGCCCCGCGGATCATCCCGGCGGCGTCGAGAAGCCGATAGGTGATCGTGTCGAGACGGTCCCCGCTGGGAAGCATCAGGCAGCCTCCACATTGCGGATTTCGGCCATGGGGTCGCTGAAGACGACGCCGTTCTGGGCGCCCCAGGCCTCGATGTAGTCCTGCAGCTCGACCATCTCGGCCTTGGACATCTGCGAGGTCCGCAGGCCCAGGATCATGAACCCGCCCTCCAGGCCGGGCACCGCCTCCAGGCCGCCGCCGGCCGCCTTCACCGCGCCGGTGAACAGATCCTTCCACTCCTCAGTCGTGCGCTTCTTGCCCGCCCAGGTGGCCTGGCGCGCCACGTCGGTCAGCAGCGCCCACAGGCGGGAGTTCTGCGGGATCGTCCGCTTCGTCCCCTTCAGGATGGCGATGGTGCGCGGGGGCGCCTTGCGGACCCAGGCGCAGAACCGCTCCCGGCTCTCGGGCGTGGTGAGGATGACTGTCGCCTGCCCCATCAGACGACCACCTTCTCTTCGTGGATGACGAAGCCGGGAATCGACCGCTTGCCCTCCCGGACATCGGTCTCGGCGAGCACCTGGAGGCACGCCTTGATCGCGGCCGGATTCGTGGTGGCGTAGTGCTGGAGGGCGGCCCGCGGGCTCATCAGCTCCGGCCGGAAGGTTGTGCGCAGGGTGGTCGCCCGCGCGCCGCCTCCCGCCTGCGGGCGCGCCTTCTCGGCGCGGCTGGCGTCGGCCTCGGCTGCCCTGGCGTCCTTCACCAGGGCCTCGGCCTGTTCGCGGGCGCCCAAGTCGGTTTCGCTGGCCGAACGGATCGCCGCCTGGGCGGCTGCGGCGGCCTCCTCGGCGCGGACGCGCGCAGCCTCGGCCGCGGCGCGCTGCGCCTCCTCCTTCTGCCGCAGCCAGGGTTCCAGGACGCGCTTGCAGGTATCCACGGCCAGGAGAGCCCGATCGAGGAGCGGGTTCCACTTCGCCTGGACGGCCTTGGCCGCTTCGTCGTGCGGCCGCTTCTCCGCCTTCCGCGCCTCGTCGGCGTCCTTGCCGGCCTTGCGGATCATGTCTAGGAGCTTGGAGACCGCCTCGGCCTCCCCGTCCGACTTGATGCCCTCGCCGTCGAGGAAGTGCTTTGCCTCGTCGAAGAGGTCCCCGATGTGCGTGTGGAACGCCACGAACGGGTCGTCCGCCGGCGGATTGTTGTTGCCGATGGCCGCGCGGGGGTTGGCGTCGTCAGCCATCCTGGCGGTCCTCGAACGTGGCCTCGACGGCCTTCATCCGGGCCTCGATGGCGGCGATGGTCTCGGGGTCGCCGCCCGCACGCCGCAGCTTGGCGAGGGCGTTCTTGGCGTGGTCGTACTGCATGGAGGCGATCTCCACGGGGCCACGGCTGGCGGAGTCGTAGTGGGTCGCGGACATCACGCCGCCTCCTGGGCCTGAGCGGCGGCGTAGGCGACCGCATAGCGGCGCGCTTCCCGGCCGCCCTCGGTGATCCACCACCTCGGCCCGCACCTGGCGATCCATCCCCTGGCGAAGAGCCGGTTCATGAGGTTCGCGCCGGCCAGGTCGGGCGCGCGAACCGCACGGTCGGCGTCCAGGGCGTCGGCCGCTATCAGCGCCTCCAGGGTGGCGAGCTGGTCGCCGCGGGCTTGCGGTTGCTTCAGCATGGGGCTCTCCCGCTAGAAGGGAATTTCGTCGTCCAGGGTGAGGTCGTCCGCGAGCGTGCGGCCGGTTTCCTCCTGGTTGATCAGGGGTGGCGCCGCGGGCTTCGGCTCCTCCGGGATCTGGGCCGCCAGTTCGCGCATGACGGCGACGACCCGCGCCCAAGCTGGGGCGTCGAGGACGGCCTTCCAGCCGTCCTTGTTCTTCTCCCAGGCCTCCTTGAAGTGGGGGCGCGAGACCGCGACCGCGCGCAGCATGGCGATGGCGGTTTCCTCGGCGCTGGCGGTCCGCTCGCCCTCGGGCTCCTCGGCGTGGAGGTCGCCCTTGTGCCAGAGGTCCAGGGCGGCGCCGAAGCGCATGGCGGCGTTGCGCAAGGCGTCGCCGATCAGCTCCTTCATCGCGTCGCCGCCGGACTTGCCGTCAGCGCTGCCGTACCCGATCCGAGTCATGTCGCAGACGGTGAGCTTGATCCACAGGCCCCCATTGCGGTCCAGGGCCGGAAGCCCGTCAGGCGTGAAGCCCATCGGCCCCCAAGACCAACGCGGGTCGGTGTCGAGCAGCCGGTCGGTGAGAGCGGCGTGGCCGACGTAGTCGAGGTGAACCGCGTTCTTGTGGTGGTAGCTCCCGCAGAGCTGGCAATTGATCGCGTTGCGGTTCTGCTTGCGCTCCTCGATCTGCGCCTTGCTCTCCTTCGGCAGCTTGGAGATTTGGTTCGGCGGGAACGGCTCGCGCAGCTTGGCGAGCGGGTCCGGCGTCACCTCGGCTTCGGGCTTGAGCGGGCCAACGGGCTTGTTCATGGCGGGACTCCCGGCCTCGCCTACGCCGCTTCAGCGGCGATAGGCGGCTCCAGCGGGGCGTCCAGCCGGCGGCAGCGCACCTCGAAGAAATCGAGGATGTCGAGGGTTTCGAAGCCCTTGGGCGTGTCGGCGTAGCAGCCGGCCACGTGGGCGCGGTACTCCGGGATGGTGAACCAGCGACACCCGGCCAGCACCTTCACCCCACCGGAGGCCAGCTCGAAGGCGTAGAAGGTGTAAGGGTCGGCGAGGCGGTTGGCAGAGGCGAGAAGGCGCGAGACCTTCTCGCCTCGGACAAGCGCACCGTCGAGGCGCGCACCGACGAGGCTCGCACCGTCGAGGCGCGCACCGTCGAGGCGCGCACCGACGAGGCTCGCACCGTCGAGGCGCGCACCGACGAGGCTCGCACCGTCGAGGCTCGCACCGACGAGGCGCGCACCGTCGAGGCTCGCACCGTCGAGGCGCGCACCGTCGAGGCGCGCACCGACGAGGCTCGCACCGTCGA
>Ga0265327_10004751_pt1 | contig 11847 bp, 10 predicted proteins | sample 41621metaG_FD_202089 | JGI IMG/M metagenome (GOLD analysis project Ga0265327, IMG submission 202089) | Rhizosphere microbial communities from Carex aquatilis grown in University of Washington, Seatle, WA, United States - 4-16-21 metaG | ecosystem: Host-associated > Plants > Roots > Rhizosphere...
ATTTTAAAGGAGATCGTTGGCGCGGTTTCCTTTTTTTGTCATGCCAGCAGAATTAGGAGCTGTTGAATGTTTTCATGGTTTTGTCTCTTTTAAGATTGTTTGTGTTTCGACTTTTTAAATAAGATTACACGCTCCTTTTCGTAGGTACCGTTCGCCTTCAGCTCACGCGGAATAATTTTGAAGCGGATTGGAGAGGTCATACTTAGTAAATTAAGCACCTCTTCCAAAGAATCGTCTTCAAAAGTGGCTCTGAATGAAAACTGTTCAAGTTCCTTATCAGCCAGTTCAACCTTGATATTGTACCAGCGTTCGATTCTCCTGGCCACTTCGGCCATGTCGTCCCCTCTGAATACCAGTTTCCCGTTGGTCCACGCCTTGTATTTTGCAGGATCAACTGATGTGACGGAGATGTCACCATTCCGATAGACCAACCGCTCGGATGGTTTCAAAGTTGTATTTTTTGTTTTACTGCTGTCTGAGAACATCACTTTCCCTGTTTGAAGCACAACTTCAACATACTGTTCATCACGATAGGCACTTAAATAAAAACTGGTTCCCAATACCTGAACAGTTGAATTTATTGTTTTGATTTCAAAGGGTTTTTTCTCGTTGTGGATCACATCAAACCAGGCTTCGCCTTCGAGGGCAACACTCCTGTGATCAGCAAATGGGAGCGAATAGGTCAGACTTGAACCGCTGTTGAGCCAACCGGTTGATCCGTCCGGCAGATTAAAGGAGACCCTTGAGCCCATGGGGGCATGAATAACCGAGTTAACGGCCAGATCCCTGGAATGAAAATCAACTCCAAAGCCAAGCAATACCCCGCCAGCCAGGATTAAAGGGAGGAGTAAAATAGCGGCGACCCTGGTGTAAACAGTAATGATCTTATGCACCAGCTGTTTCCGTTTTTGGTCCTCTTTTTCGCGGATCTGGTGATGAACCCGATCCAGCAAATAGTCAAGTTCAACTTCTGAAAGGCGCTGCTCCTGATTAGTGACCTGCCACTGCTCATCAAGGTAATTCTTTAGTCCGCTATCCAGATGGCCATGAGCAAATCGCTCTTCAACCCAGTTAATGTCGGTTGAATCGCCTGTTTCATTAAGGTATCTCTCGATTCTGTCTATTTCGTTTTGTTGTAACATAGGATTTTAGTTCAATGAAGTGGAGCTGATTTTTCCGGCTTCTGTATTGTAATACACACAAGGAGGATGAATCTCATATCAAAAAGGACGATTTTTTTTAATTTCATAAAATAAAGATGGAAATATAAAGTACAGAGCTGTACCATCCTTCAATTGGTGGTTTAATTGTGTTCTCAAAACGGGGAGTGAAAACCCTCTTTCAGTTAAAAAACAAGGAGCAAAGCAGTAAACCTGCAATGTTTTTATCTTGGATGTGATTGCGGATGAATTTGAGCGATTCAGAGATATAGTTGTCTACCGTTCCCGTGGAAAGGCCGAGTTCAGCGGCAATATCCCGGGTTGATTTTCCCTCCTGACGACTTTTAAGAAAGATGATCCGCTGTTTTTCGGGAAGTTTAGCGAGAATCCGATCCACCTGTTCCTGGAAGAAGTGGGCATCTATTTGTGCCTCAGTTTCTTCTGTTGTATCATGATTTGAGTTTAATGCAGATTCAACGAATTTCCGGAGGTAGGTTCGCTGCCGGAATAAGTTGCAGATTTCGTTGTATGCAATTGTAAACAGATAGGACTTAAATGAGGTGTCCCGTTTAAGATTGTGCTGGTTTTCCCAGACCTTCAGAAAAGCAGACTGGACAAGCTCCTCAGCTTCTTCCTTTGACTTAAGGTACTTAAATGAAAAAGCATAAAGTTTTCCGGCATATTTATGATATAGCTGGTCAAACGCATTTACATCGCCTTTCCGGAGTTTTTCAACCAATTCATTTTCTGTCGGAAGCACTTTCAAGGCCTTTTAGACGTTAGTTGAAGGCAAATATAGTGATTTATTCCCGGAATTAAACCAGGGAAGTACTGATGAAGTGCGTTAAATGTTATTTTACGAAGTTGGGGATCAGTTATTCCGGATCATCTTTTTCGCAAGCAATCTGGTGGCAAAAGTGGAGAATGCTACGACAGTGACTGAGCTGGCTGGCATCAGAACTGCTGCAACAACAGGGGAAAGGTTACCCGTCAGGGCGATTGATAATCCTACGATGTTATACAGGAATGAGATTGCGAAACTCAGTTTAACGATCACCAGCGATTTGCGGGCAAACCCAATAAATGCAGTTAGCTGTTTAAATTGGTCGGCTTCAATGATTGCATCGCCGGCGGGGGAGAAGTGGTAGATGTCATCTGCGATGGAGAGTGCCACATCGCTTTGCATAAAAGCACCGGAGTCGTTTAACCCGTCGCCAGTCATCATGACATGTTTCCCCTGGTTACGCAGCCGGGAAATAAACTCCATTTTTTGGTGGGGTTGCTGGTTGAAGAAGATTTTATTTTTATCAAAAAAATGTTCAAGATGCTCTTTTTCAGCTTCATTGTCACCGGAGAGGAGATACATGTCAAACTGTTTCCCCAATTGCTGAATGACCTTGCTGAATCCCGGACGGTACTGGTTGCTGATTTTAAAATATCCTTTAACAACATTATTTACAGCTATATAAACACTTGAATTTGTTGAGTTATTATCAGTTTTATCACTTACAAACGGATAGGACCCTATTTTTATCGCATTTCCATCTACGTGGGCAAAAATTCCCTTTCCCGACATCTCGACAAAACCCGTGGCATTTAGTGGATCAATATCTGCAAGGTATTTATCCAGTGCCTGACTCAGGGGATGGGTAGATTGGTGAACAAGAGACTTAACTGCCCGGGTTTCCCAACCGGTCAATTCAGTGCCGATAAACTGAACCTCATTTTGATCAGGTTTGGTCAGGGTGCCGGTTTTATCGAATACCAGAGTATCAATTCTGGTGAGTTTTTCAATTACCCGTATATTCTTCAGATACATTCCTTTGTCCCCAAGGATACGCATTGTCGTACCTAATGTGAAAGGGAGTGACATTGCCAAAGCGCATGGACAGGCGACAATAAGAACCGATGTAAGTACCAATATGGCGGTACGGAAGTCTCCCACGATCATCCATCCCAGGAATCCTGCCAAAGCAACGACAATAATTGTTATCGTAAAGTAAATACTTATTGCATCAATTAGACTGGTCAAAGAGCGATGGGTGCTCTGTTTTGGCTCATTTTGATTCCACAGTTGGGTCAGGTGACTTTGCTTCACTTCCCGCTCGACCCGTATCTGGATTGCACCGCTGGTTTGGATGCCACCCGCATAAACAAAATCTCCGGCCACTTTTTTGATTGGCACCGATTCTCCGGTTACAAAACTATAATCGATGAGGGCTGATCCTTCAATTAAGATTCCATCGGCGGGGATGAGTTCCTTACTTCGGAGCAGCAGGAGATCTCCAATTGCAATATCTTCGAGAAGGGTGCTTATGGGCTTTCCGTTTTCAATTTTAGTTACCGCAACAGGGAAGTATGATTTATAGTCTCTGTCAAATGAAAGTGACTGATAGGTTTTACTCTGGTACCATTTCCCGATGAGCAGGAAGAATAAGAATCCCGCCAGGGTATCTGAATATCCGGGACCCCGGCCGGTGAACACCTCATAGCCGGTCATGAAAAACAAGGCAAGAATCCCCATGGCTATCGGCAAATCAATATTTATGATCCCTTTTCTTAGGTTCTTGAATGCTGAAATAATGTAGTCGCTACCGCTGTAAAGAACCAGTGGCAGTGCGAGGATAAAGCTGATGTAATGTAGAAAAGTACCCAGAAATTCTCCCAGTGGTTTGCCATTAAAGTATTCGGGCAGGCTATACATCATCACGTTTCCGAAGATAAATCCCGCTACCCCCATTTTATAGAGGAGTGACCGGTCAACAGAATGAATATCTTTTTTCTCCAGCGTTTTAAGTGAGATATCGGGGATGTAATGGATGGAGGCCAATAATTCGACAACTGAACGCAGGGAGGTCTCTTCGGTATTGAAATTGACTGTCACCTCTTTTCTCACAAAATTCACAGCTGATTGTTTGATTCCGCTGTTGAGCCTTCCTAAATGCTCAAGAAGCCAAATGCAGGAGACGCAGTGAATGGAGGGGATATAAAATGTGACACGCGCAGAACTCCCTTCAATAAATTCGTAAAGTTTCTGTTTAACCTCCTCCTTGTCGAGGAATGCATATTTGGACTCGTGATCGCGGTCGGCTATTCTGACTCCCGGGGTAGTTTCAAAGGTATAATATTGATGAAGCTGATTCTCATTGAGTAACTGGTACACCTGTTTGCACCCCGAGCAGCAGAATTTTTGCAGGCTATAGATTATTGGCTCTTTGCCGCAATCGGCTCCGCAATGGATACATGTGTTTTCACTCATCAATAGAAATCTTTATATAGACCTGAGTTTATCCGGATTGATTTTCAGTTAGGGCAAAAGTAAGCAAGCAAAGGATAATATGCAAAGTGTAAGATTCAAAGTGCAAAGATGCTTTATCTTGATGATTTTAATCTTTAACTAGCTTTAAATTTGCCTTTTGCCTTTTTCATTCTTTATTTTTCATTTCCCCCACTGCCTTAGGCTGACAGCATGGATGTTTAAGGGCATCGGCGGCTTTCACCGGAGAGGCTGTCCTATGGGAAGATGGAGTCAGTTTTTCTTTTGGAGGACTCAAATAGGGGATTCCAAGGGTAAGGCCGCGCAGAATAAATATCACTCCAATAAGTACAACGATATATGGAATCACCTTATTCATTTTATTTCGGATTGAGGCGGTTACTATATTGCCAATTAAGGAGATTAACAGCATCATTGGAATTGTTCCCAATCCAAAAAGGATCATAAAAGTGGCACCAAGAGAAACAGTTCCGGTTCCGATAGCTCCGGCTATGGCCAGATAAACCAATCCGCAGGGGAGTAAGCCATTTCCTAATCCAATAAGAAACAGTCCTTTATATGAACGTTCCTTAAATAATTTCTGCATTCCCCTTCGCAAAGGAACGGTGAAGAATTCAAGGTTAATCCGAAGATGATTTTTAAATAGAAAAGGGAGCAGTACCGTTGCAATCATGAAACTGCCCATGATTACAGAGATCCACTGCTGAAAACCAAGCATTTGAAAGCTTTGACCAATCATCCCAAAGATAGCCCCCATAACACCATAGGTTGTTGATCTTCCTAAATTGTAGAGGAGTCCGCCGGTAATTTTCTGTGAGAAATTATTGCCGCGTAAAGGGAGACTCAGAGCGATCGGACCGCACATCCCCACACAATGGAAACTGCCCATTAATCCAAGTATCAATGCGGTGATTAAAATTTCCATCGCAATTAATTGTTTTCCATGAGCAATTCCTTTTCCACCTGATAGCTTTTTTGGTTGTTTAACCAATTAAATATCACCGTATAATGCCCTTTTGCCAGATGGCTTTTTTCAATTTTGACGGAGTCAGAAGGGTGAGAAATACTCATGTTATAATCAAGTTTTTTATCGGAAGGACGATAGAAATAAATGTGCATCGTATCAGCCATTTGATTGACAGATTTTGCAAATCCTGCCAGGATAAAACCGTTGCGTTCCGAGAGTCTGATACTGTCTTTGTAAATGACCGAACGACTGTTGGTTTCCATTTGATGCGTAAAATCGGCCCCTTTTTCGTAATAATCATTGGTGACCAGGTCGTTGCTCTGTCGGAATGTGAAAATCATAAAGCCGATCATTAGCGAACAAAAGATCACAAAAAATATGATGATGCTATATCCCCAGTTTATTTTCATTTGTGAATTTTATAAGTACAAAAAACAAAGAAAGGGATTAATTCTCAATTTCTGACTCGTCCTGATTTTTGTTTTTTGTAAACCTATTTCAGGACCAGACACTCAATCGCTCAGTCTCTCCCTCTCTCCATCCCTTTTGTCACTTCCCTTCAGGTCCCAGAAAATTTGTGATATAACTCTTGAGAAGCGTTTCTCCTTCATAGATGCCCACTTCAATAGGAGTACTCTTTCCTGTTAAGTCTTTGGTGTTAAGATTTACGATTGCTATGCTTTCAAGTTTTCCTTGTGATTTAAGAAGCGATTGTCCGGTAACCAATTGTATTTTACCTGATGCAGGATGGATAATTCTGATTTGCAGATTTTTATCTGCCTGTGTTTTATTGATAATCTTTAAAAGATAGAGATTTGAATAGGTCACAGAATCGACCTTCTGATAAATGGAGCCTGAAACACGCAAAATAGTGGTCTCAATCGGTTTGCGGTTAAAAATTGTGATTACGAGTGCACAGATTAAAATCCCCAAAACCGCTGAATAGGCATAGGTTCGGGCATTCATTACCGAATGTTTACCCGTTTCAATTCCGTGGACAGAGTCGAACCTGATGAGGTTTTTAGGTTTGTTGATTTTTTTCATCACAATATTGCACTCATCAATACAGGCAGTGCAATTGATACATTCGAGCTGGCTGCCGTTTTTTATATCTATTCCGGTAGGACAGACTGAAATGCACTGGTTACAATCAATACAATCACCCGTACTTTTTGGCCCACGCGGTTCTCCTCTCTTATAATCATAAGTTACGGAAATAGATTTGGAATCGAGCAGGACACCCTGTAACCTTCCATAAGGACAGATCATTGTACAAACCTGTTCCCTGAAAAATGCATAAATCCAGTAATAAAAAATAGAGAGGCCAAGCATTAAGAAAAAGCCTACCAAATGCTTGTGGATAGGTTCTGTGATAATCGCCCAAAGGCGCTCGGGGCCGATAATCCAGTTCAAAAACACATTGGTAATGAGTATTGAAATCAGGATAAAAACGGCATGTTTACCCAATTTCCGAAAGAAGACCTGAGAGGACATCTCCTTTTGATTCTTTCCCTTCCGGTAATTTCCTTCAAACAGATACTCTATTCGGCGGTAAACCATCTCCAGGAAAATGGTTTGCGGACATGCCCATCCACACCATATCCTTCCGTAAATAACGGTAAAAAGGACTATGAAAACCACCGTGACAGCCATTATAATGGCTAAAAGGTAGGAGTCCTGAGCCCAGATGAGCTGTCCAAAGAGGGAGAATTTCCGGTTGGCAATATCAAACAGCATCAGGGGATTTCCGTTTATCTTGACAAACGGAGCCAATACCAGAAATGAAATTGCCAACCAGGCTACTATTGTGCGACGTGTATACCATATCCCCTTCGGTTGTTTGGCATAAATCCAATTTCGGTGACCGGTATCACTGATATTGATCGGACGATCCCGAAAGGTCCTTGGTTCTTCTAATTCCATAATTTTGGTGACAGAGTAAAAATCTGTCGGTTATTATTTACACTCTACACCTTGTGGTGCCTTTGCATTTGGAGGATTGCTTCCGACTAATTTCTTGAGGATAAAGGTAGCAACATTTTTGATCTCCTCAGAGGTCATCATGGTTTTAAAGGGTGTCATCCCCTTTTCCGGTTTACCTTCTGCAATCATATGAGTAAGGTTCTCCATGGTGCAGCCGTTCAACCAGTAATTATCGGTTAAATTCGGGCCAATTGGATTTCCTTCACCTTTCATACCATGACAGGCAACACACCCTTTTTGGGTAAACAGTAATGCTCCTGCCGTGATCATCTCCTCTTGTGGTATCGCTGAAACACTACTTTTTTCTCCTCCTGGCTGTTGTGCATGCTCCTTGTCAAACTCGGCAGAGCTTTGTTTGTATTCACTCACCTGATCTTTCCCGTTATTTGGAAATCCAAAATAGCGGATTCCATAAATCATCGAAAATCCAATCGTTGCCAGAAACACCAGCACGATCCAGTTAGGTGCAGGATTATTCAATTCCTTGATTCCATCAAAATCGTCATTGTGCTGATTTGCATCAGGAGTATTTTCGCTTTTGGTTTTAATTATTTTTGCCATAACAAATAGTTTCTGTTATTTAATTTTATCTGGTTCTGATATTTTAATTGCACCTTTTAACAGGGAAATTATCCCTGGGATTTGTAGTTTTTATCCTTTGATTTTATCTCCTCCTCATCAAAAATTGAGGTTTTAAAATCGTCCAAATCCTTACGGGGAATTTTTATGGTCCTGTAAACAATGACTATGAAAAGCGCTATGAATATTAATATACCTGCAATGTAGAAATATTGAATTCCATCTACATTTTGAAGAACATTACCTACAAAGCTCATAAAAATTCCCTTTAGTTGATTTCTGTTTATTTCTGATTTCCGGATGAAATGTCCCGGCCAAGTTTATGCAGGTAAGCAATCATAGCGATGATCTCCTTATCGGCTGCAACATCAACACCTGAAGCCTTTAATTCGGCTACAATCTTATCAGCCTGTTCACGATAATCGGAAACAGCTTTCTGATCGTAGTCTTTCGGATAAGGGACACCAAGTGTTTGCATCGCCCTTATTTTGACAGGAATCATTGAGAGATCGACAGTGTTTTTGGCAAACCAGGGATAGGCGGGCATAATGGTTTGAGGATTGATCTCCTTTGGCTTTGTAAAGTGATTATAATGCCAGATTGCCGTTTTATAGGTTGAACTTCCAACCCATCCTGTGCGGGCAAGATCTGGTCCGGTACGGCGGGATCCCCACTGGAACGGATGATCATAAACAAACTCACCGATTTTGGAATATTCGCCATACCGGTCAGTTTCCCATCGTAAAGGTCTGACTTGCTGAGAGTGGCAATTGTAACATCCATTACTTACGTATATGTCACGACCGGCCAGTTCAAGCGGGGAATAAGGTGTGACAGCTGCGATTTTCGGAATATTCGATTCAATCTTAAGCATTGGAATGATCTCCACAGCACCACCAATAGCCAGTGCGATAAAGACAAGAACAACAAAAATAACCCCTTTTCGTTCGATCAGACGATGAACAGTTTCGCCAACCTTGCGGGCAGATGAATCTGTCAGGACCGGAGCCTCAGCGGGTTCGTTGTCGACAAGACTACCTGCTGCAATAGTCTTAAACATATTGAAAAGGAAAATAATAAATCCGGAGAAGAAGAGTAAACCACCTAGAATTCTTGCATGATACATCGGCATGATTTGGGTTGTTGTTTCCAGGAAGTTAGGATAGGTCAACAATCCATTGGCATTGTATTCGTGTAACATCAACCATTGGGTGATGGCAGCCCAGTAAAGTGGAATTGCAAACATCAGAATTCCAAGTGTGGCCAGCCAGAAATGGGTATTTGCAAGCTTTTTGGAATGTAACGGTGTTCTGAATAGTTTAGGAACCAGCCAGTATAACATACCAAAGATCATACCACCATTCCATCCCATCCCGGCGATGTGGGTGTGTGCAATGGTCCAGTCGGTGAAGTGACTCACAGAATTCACACTCTTAAGTGACATCATCGGTCCTTCGAAAGTGGCCATACCATAAGCGGTTAGCGCCACAACCATAAACTTTAACTCAGCCTGATCGCGCACCTTATCCCAGGCTCCGCGAAGTGTAAGAAGACCGTTAATCATACCGCCCCATGACGGAGCAATCAGCATTATTGAGAATGTTACTCCCAATGCCTGAACCCAGTCTGGCAGCGCCTGATACAATAAATGGTGTGGTCCGGACCACATATAGAGAAAAATCAATGTCCAGAAATGGACAATCGATAGCTGATAGGAATAGATTGGACGGTTAGAGGCTTTGGGTAAATAGTAATACATCAATCCCAGCCAAGGCGTGGTTAAGAAAAATGCTACGGCATTATGACCGTACCACCACTGTACTACGGCATCCTGCGCTCCCGCATATACGGGATAACTTTTTAATAATGAAACTGGAAGTTCGATGCTGTTGACAATATGCAATACTGCAATTCCCAGGAAGGTTGCCAGGTACCACCAAACTGATGCATAAATGTGTTTAACCCTTCTTTTTAAAATAGTTCCAATCATATTTACGCCAAATGCTACCCAGAAAAGTGCAATAAGGATATCAATGGGCCATTCAAGTTCTGCATATTCTTTACCTGTCGTAAATCCTGAAAGGAGAGTCAATGCCGCTAAAAGTATTACGAGCTGCCATCCCCAGAAATGGATTTTACTTAATGTATCATTAAACAATCGAGCCTTCAATACCCGCTGTAATGAATGATAAATACCTGCAAACATGGCATTTCCAATAAACGCGAAAATTACTGCATTCGTGTGTAAGGGGCGGGTTCGGCCATAAGTGGTATATTCAAGACCAAAGTTTAAAGACGGAAATGCTAATTGCAGAGCTATTAGTAATCCGACAAGGAGAGCAACTGCACCCCAAACCAATGTGGCAATAATAAAATATTTGACTATTTTATTATCATAATTGAACTGTTGTACTTCCATAATTTTCGTATTAGATTTAATTTGTGCGTATTAGATTCTATTATAAATTTTGAAATGGATCAATATTCAAACATATTCGTCAAATAATTTCAATCCTTTTTTTCTTCTTCCTGCTTATCTTTTTTTTCTTTATCCTGTTCTGACAATTCATCATCGTCAAATAAAATCCTCACAGAAGGGGTATAGGTATCATCATACTGTCCACGACGGACAGCCCAAATAAACAGGAACAAAAAAGCCATAGCAGCCATCAAACTCACCCCAATAAGCAAAAACATGATATTCATTTTCTCTGTTCTCTTTGTTTAGTCAGTTTGCTTACCCGGTTTATGCTTTACCAACTGAAAATCATCAATTAGGCATAATGAGTGGAATTGTTAATTGCAAAAATACGATTGTTGTGAAATTGTATACTTTTTTTAATAATTAAATGCAGAATTTAGAAAGGTTTTAAATAACAGGACAAGACAGGAGATTATCCTTTATTCAGTCACTCCGGGAATGATCTCTTTTATTAATCAATTAGGAAGTTACGGTCCGATTATAAATGTGACAACCCCAGCTTCCCGAGTCGGATAAGATTTTGGCAATTTTCCTGGTTTCGTTTTGAAAGGTCGTCATCCCAGATTTGCAGATCGGGAAGCGAGACCGCGAAATAGTCGAGTTTGAACTCATCGTTGAGATGCTGGTTTCCAAAACGAATCAATGTTTCAAAGCGCTCCCGCGCCGCTTCCCGCTTATTCAACCGGATTAAAGCCATTCCCTGAAAATAGATCGTATCAGATTGCTGATCATTGTAAAAGATCGCCGGAGCAGGTTCCTTCAACCCACGGGAGGCAATTTCCCAGCATTCAAAAGCTTTATCGCTGAGACCCAATCCCTCGTAAGCACATCCCAGCCAGTAAAACAATTCGTTTTCCTGAGCACCGTATAACTTTCCTTCGCCCAGATTTTGAGGATAGTATTGAGCCCTGGTTAGAAAATCTATGGCAGTAGCAAATGCATTTTGGCGGATAGCTTTTTTAGCCCGTTCGGTGAGCGAGAAAACATATTGACCCGTAGCTTTTCCTTCGCCCCCTTCCCATGGATGAAACTTGCGGGACATAAGGAGATCGTAACTCTTTTCAAATTCTCCCAATGAATTATAGAGTGCCGCTCTTTCGAGATAAAGATCGTCACGCTCCTCCACCAGGGGGAGATGCATTTCAAGCTGATGCAGCCGCTGGTCCGGTGAAAAATTTAATCGTTTATGTAACTGATCAAGCTCCATGAAGATTCTTGCGTCGGATTGATCCAGCACAAAGGCCTTCTCCAATTCTGCCAATGCCTCTTCAGGATCATTTAATTTATTGAAATAAGCCAGCGCGAGGTTCCTGTGGGCAGTGGGGAACGTATCATCAAGCTTGGCTGAAAGTTCCCAGTTTTCTATCGCTTTTTCATATTGACGGGCATGGTACCAAAA
>Ga0265327_10004752_pt1 | contig 11843 bp, 9 predicted proteins | sample 41621metaG_FD_202089 | JGI IMG/M metagenome (GOLD analysis project Ga0265327, IMG submission 202089) | Rhizosphere microbial communities from Carex aquatilis grown in University of Washington, Seatle, WA, United States - 4-16-21 metaG | ecosystem: Host-associated > Plants > Roots > Rhizosphere >...
ATGGTCTGGAAGGCCTGCACCATCTCGCAGGCCACCGGCACCGGGTCGATGCCGGTGTGCGGCAGCGCGGCATGGCCACCCTTGCCCTTGATGGTGATCGCGAACTCGTTGCTGGAAGCCATGGCCGGGCCGGGGCTGACCGCGAACTGCCCGACCTTCATGCCGGGCCAGTTGTGCATGCCGAAGACGGCCTCCATCGGGAACTGCTCGAACAGCCCCTCCTTGACCATCTCGCGGGCGCCGCCGCCGCCCTCCTCGGCCGGCTGGAAGATCAGGTAGACCGTGCCGTCGAAGTTGCGGTTCTTCGCCAGGTGCTGGGCCGCGGCCAGCAGCATCGCTGTGTGGCCGTCGTGGCCGCAGGCGTGCATCTTGCCGTGGTGCTTGCTGGCGTGCTCGAAGGTGTTGAGCTCGGTCACCGGCAGCGCGTCCATGTCGGCGCGCAGGCCCACCGCGCGGCTGCTGCTGCCGTTCTTGACGATGCCGATCACGCCGGTGGTGGCCAGGCCGCGATGGATCGGGATGCCCCATTCGGTGAGCTTGGCGGCCACCAGGTCGGCGGTGCGCACTTCCTGGAAGCAGAGCTCCGGATGGGCATGGAGGTCGCGTCGCACCGAGGCGATGCCGGCCGCCTGGGTCACGAGAGAGTCGATGAGTTTCATGGTGTGACAGTCTAGGCTTTGGCCGCCCGGCTCGCAAAGCGCGCATGCCCGGGGCTTCGCCGGCGCCGGGAAAAGGACTTTTTGCCAGGCGATCGCATGTTCGTGCCGGCCGCGGGACGCGCCCGGCGCGCGCTTCCGGGACAATGGCCCGCATGCCACACACGCTCTCCCTTCGCAGCCTCGAACTCGCGCAGACCCTGGTGCGCATGAACACGGTGAGCACCCGCAGCAACCTCGAACTCATCGATTTCGCCCGCGACCACCTGGCCGGCCTGGGCGTGCGCAGCCGCCTCACCTACAACGCCGACAAGACCAAGGCCAACCTCTTCGCGACGCTGGGCGCGGGCAAGAAGGCCGGCGTGATCGTCTCGGGCCACACCGACACGGTGCCCTGGGACGGCCAGGACTGGAGCGTCGACCCGCTCTCGGCGACTGTCCAGGACTGGCCCGGCGACGAGGCGTCGGGCGCCGATCGCGTGCACACCGAGCCGCGCCTCTACGGCCGCGGCTCGGCCGACATGAAGAGCTTCATCGCGGTGGCGCTGGCCAATGCCGAACACTTCATCGAGCGCGATTCGCCCTTCGCCGTGCATTTCGCCTTCAGCTACGACGAAGAGATCGGCTGCTTCGGCGTGCGCGAGTTGATCGCCGACATGAAGGAGCAGGGCATCAAGCCGCTCGCCTGCATCATCGGCGAGCCGACCAGCATGGTGCCGGCCATCGCGCACAAGGGCGTCTATCGCTACAAGTGCTGCGTGCGCGGCAAGGAGGCCCATTCGTCGCTCACGCCGAAGTCGGTGAACGCGATCGAGATGGCGGCGCGCGTGGTCGGCAAGCTGCGCGACATGGCCGAGGGCTTCGAGCGCGACGAGCCGCGCTACGAGGGCTTCGACGTGCCCTACAGCACCGCCAGCGTCGGCCAGTTCCATGGCGGCATCGCCGACAACGTGGTGCCGCGCGACGCCGAGTTCCGCTACGAATTCCGCAACCTGCCGACCGCCGACGCGCTGCAGATGCAGAAGGAAATCGCCGCCTTCGCCGGTCGCACCGAACTTGCCATGAAGAAGGTCGCGCCCGAGGCCGGCTTTCGCTTCGAGACCATTTGCGAAGTGCCCAGCTTCCTGGGATCGGCCGCCGAACCCGTCACCCGCCTTGCGCTGCGACTGGCCAACGAGCCGCACACCACGCTGGTGGCCTTCGGCACCGAGGCCGGCATCTTCAAGGGCGCCGGCATCCCCACCGTGGTTTGCGGGCCCGGCAGCATCGCGCAGGCCCACCAGCCCGACGAATACGTGACGCTGGCCCAGTTGGCGCGCTGCGAGCAATTCCTGCGCGGGCTGGCCGAGACCCGGGAGCTTCGGTGATGAAATGAAACACCCCCCGAGCGGCTTCGCCGCTCCCCCCTCTCTGGCGCCTTCGGCTTGGAGGGGGGCGCACCCGACGGCCTGGCAAAGCCAGTTCCGTGGGTGCCCTGGAAGGGCGTCCGGCTTCGCCGCCGCGGGTCGAAGTGTGCGTCGGTTGCATGCGATGCGGGTGACGCGCAGCGCCGTGGGACACTGAGATGAAACGCGTGGCGCTCGGCCTCTTGTGCGCCGCGGCGCTGCTCTATGCGGCTGCGAGCGCGCTCGAGCCGCACCATGCGGGCTGGGGCTACGTCGCCGCCTTCGCCGAGGCGGCGATGGTCGGCGCAATTGCCGACTGGTTCGCGGTGGTGGCCCTGTTCCGCCATCCGCTGGGCCTGCCGATCCCGCACACCGCGATCATCCCGGCCAACAAGGAGCGCATCGGCGCCAAGCTTGCCGGCTTCATCTGCAACAACTTCCTGAGCACGCCGCAGGTGCTGGCCAAGCTGGACCAGTTCGACCCCGCCGCCCGGCTCGCCGGCTGGTTGTCGCGGCCGGAGCACGGGTCCCGGCTGGGCGAGCACCTGGTGGCGGCCACGCGCTACGGGCTGCAGGCCTTCGACGACGACCGGGTGCGCGATTTCCTCGGCCGCATGGCGGCAGCCGGCCTGGCCCAGGTCGACCTGTCGCGCCTGGCCGGCCAGGCCCTCGACGCATTGACCGCCGACGGCCGGCACCGGGCGCTGCAGGACGAGCTGCTGCTGCAGGTCAGCGCCGTCGTCGAGGCCGAGGAAGTGCAGGAGCGCATCGCCGAGGCGATTGCCCGCGAGGTCAAGGCTCTGCGCTATGTCGGCCTCGACCAGGTAGCGGCACGCCTGGCGACGCGGCGGATCGTCTCGGCGGCGGTGCGCACCATCGGCGAGGTGGCGGCGGACCCGGCCCATCCGCTGCGCCAGCGGCTCGACCTGTTCATGACCGACTTCACCCAAAGGCTGAAGACCGACCCGGAGATGCAGCGCCGCGGGGAGGCGATCCGGGCCGAGCTGCAGGCCCATCCGGCGCTGGCGCAGTACCTGCACGGCCTCTGGAGCGAGCTGCTGGCCTGGCTGCACGACGACCTGGCCCGGACCGATTCGGCGATCCGCCGGCGCATCGAGGCGATGGCAGCCACCCTCGGCGCGCGCCTGTCGGCGGACGAGGCGATGCGGCGCTGGATCAACGAGCAGATCGTCGATGCGGCGCCGCGCGCGATCGACCGCTACCGCGAGGACATCCGCCGCTACATCGTCGAGCGGGTGGCCGACTGGAACACCGCCGAGATGACGCGCGAGCTGGAACTCAACATCGGCCGCGACCTGCAGTTCATCCGCATCAACGGCACGCTGGTCGGCGGGCTGGTGGGGCTGGCGATCCACGCCGTCACGCAGCTGCTGCGCGGCTGAGGCGCGGCCGCTTCAGCCGGCCTGCTCGCGCTCGCGCGCGATGACCAGCAGCCCGTCCATGATCAGGCTGTCGACCAGTTCGAAGTCGCCGTTCATCGCCGGCGCCATCTTCCAGCCGGCGCCGCCGGTCATGTAGCAGGCCGGCTCGGCCGCGCAGTGCTGGCGCACATGCTGCACCATGCGTTCGACCGCGCCGGCAATGGCGTAGGTGCCGCCGCTGGTCAATGCGTCGCTGGTGTTGGTCGGGAATTCGCGGACCTCGCCGGTGGGCACGTGCAGTCCGGCGGTGCCGGTCTCGAGTGCGCGCAGCATGATGCCGTGGCCGGGCAGGATCAGGCCGCCCAGGAACCTGCCGCCGGCGTCGATGGCCTCGACCGTGACGGCGGTGCCGATCATGACCACCACCATCGGTCGCGCCGGCCCCTGCGCGAGCATGCGGTGGCGCGCGCCGATCATCGCCACCCATCGGTCGGCGCCGAGGCGGGTCGGATGGTCGTAGCCGTTGGTGATGCCGGCCTCGGCCAGGCTGGACACCACCCAGCGCGGCGAGCAGTCGAAGCGCTCGACCAGCTGCTCTTCGGCGCGGCGCCGCACCGCATCGCCGGCGACCACGCATCCCAGCATCGAGGACGGCGGCTGCAGGTCGGCCCAGGGCCCTTCGGCGAGCCGCTCGATGTGCTCCAGGAACTCGGCCCCGTGCGCCAGCAGGGCCGCACCCGGGCGGCCGGCCTCGTAGAGAGACCACTTGAGGCGGGTGTTGCCGATGTCGATCGCAAGAAATGCCATGCGCGGGATTATTGCGAGTTGTGCTTACGCGCGCTTGCACTTTGCGCCGCCGGTCTGCGCGCCGCGGTCATCTTCCGCCGTTAAAGTGGCCCGTCCGATTCATCAGGCAAGGAGAAAACCATGGGATTGCTGAGTTTCATCAAGGAAGCCGGAGAGAAGCTGTTCGGCGGGTCGAGCGCACATGCGGCAGAGGCCGCCGGGCCCGATCCGGACGTGGCCGCCGCCGCCGCGATCAAGACCTACATCGAGACGCAGAACCTCGGCCTCACCGACCTCACCGTCACCTATGAATCCAAGGGCGGTGTCGTCACGCTGGCGGGCAATGCGCCATCGCAGGAAGCCAGCGAGAAGGCCAGCCTGGCCGCCGGCAACGTGGCAAACGTGACCTCGGTCGACAACAACCTGGTGGCGCCGGCGGCGGACCCGGCCCAATACCACGACGTGGTGCGCGGCGACACCCTGTCGGCCATCTCGAAGAAGTTCTACGGCGACGCCAACAAGTACAACCTGATCTTCGAGGCCAACAAGCCGATGCTGAGCAGCCCCGACAAGATCTATCCGGGCCAGAAGCTGCGTATCCCTCCGCTGAATTGAAGCACCCCCCGAGCGGCTGCGCCGCTCCCCCCTCTCTGGCGCCTTCGGCTTGGAGGGGGGCGCACCCGACGGCCCGGCAGAGCCGGTTCCGTGGGTGCCCTGGAAGGGCGGATCTTCAGGCCGGACAATGAAAGAAAGCCCGCTGGTGCGAACCGGCGGGCTTTTTCGTTTCATCGAGGGCACGCGCGGCGCAGGCCGCGGCCCGGCTCAGCGCTGCTGCCAGGGCAGGCCGCGAAGGCGCCAGCCGCCCTTGCGCCCGCGATGCCCATCGGCGTCCACATCGCCTTCGAAGCCTTCCAGGATGTTGTAGGCCTCGATGCCCAGTTCGGTCGCCCTCTTCGCGGCCGACACCGAACGCACGCCGCTGCGGCACAGCAGCACCACCTTCTTGCCCGCCGGCACCGCCGCGCGCAGCTCGGCGTCGAAGCCCGGGTTGGCCGCCATGCCCGGCCACTGCTTCCAGGCGACGGCGACCGCGCCCGGAACGAAGCCGACCCATTCGCGCTCGGCATCGCTGCGCACATCGACCAGCACGGCCTCCCCGCTGGCCATCCAGTCTGCGGCCTGCTGGGGCGTGACGTCGCCGGCATAGCCGCTGGCGCTCGGCGAAGTGGTCTGGTTCATGGCCTGGGTCGCTTTCGAAGGGGTCGGGAAGGTCGGGCTATTTCACCATTTCAGGAAGACCGCGCAGCGGACGATGAAAACATCCATATGACATCCAAGTGGATGGTGATAGGATGGCGACATGCCAAATCCATCGTCATCCGCCCTCGCCACCCGCGGCAAGCCGCCCGAGGCGGAAAAGATCACCATCAACATCGGCTACGTCGACCTGGGCCATATCGACCTGATGGTCGCTGAAGGCTTCTATTCGAATCGCAGCGACTTCATCCGGACCGCCATTCGCAACCAGCTGACGGCCCACGCCGACACCCTCAAGCAGGTGGTGGCCCGCAAGATGCTGGTGCTGGGGCTGCAACAGTTCGGAGCAGCCGAGCTCGAGGCGGTGCGGCAGGCCGGCGAGAAGCTGGAGATCCGGGTGCTGGGGCTGGCCAGCATCGCAGCCGACGTCTCGCCGCAGCTGGCCCAGGACACCATCGCCTCGATCACGGTCCTGGGCGCCCTGCATGCCAGCCCGGCCGTCAAGGCGGCATTGGCCGGCCGGCTGCGCTGACCCACCTCTTCCTTCACGGACACCCTCATGAATCCATTGTTCGAAGACCTGATGCGCCGCGCCACCGGCCTGACGCAAGGCGGAAGACTCGACGAAGCGACCCAGGCCATCCAACGCGCGCTGGGCGCCGCGGGCCTCGCGCCGCGCACCGGACCCAGCGCTGCGGCCGGCCCGACAAGCCCCTGGAACCCGGCCCCGAGCGCCGAGCGCGACGACCTGGTCGTCGACGTCGAGGCCCGGGTGATCGACGACGCGCCTCAGCTCCGCACCGCCTTCGGGACGCAGCCCCGAGAGGACGACGCCGTCCCAGGCACCAAGCCGGCCGTCGACCAGTGGACCGACGGCCACTTCAGCCACCAGCACCGGCAGATCGCCTACAAGCTCTTCGTGCCCGCCAAAGGCACTGGCCAGGCCCGCCCGCTGCTACTGATGCTGCACGGCTGCACCCAGGACCCGGAAGATTTCGCGGCAGGTACCCAAATGAACCGGCTGGCCAGCGAGCAGGGCTTCCTGGTCCTCTATCCGGCGCAGACCCAGCATGCCAATTCATCCAAGTGCTGGAACTGGTTCAAGCCGCAGCATCAGCAGCGCGGGCGCGGCGAGCCGGCCCTGCTGGCGGCGCTCGCCCAGGGCGTCGCCGCTGCGCGGTCGGCCGATCCGGATCGAATCTATGTCGCTGGCCTGTCGGCTGGAGGCGCCATGGCGGACATTCTGGGACAGCGCTATCCGGACGTCTTCGCCGCGGCCGGCGTGCATTCGGGATTGCCGGCGGGCGCGGCCAGCGACCTGGTGTCGGCGATGGCGGCGATGAAGGGCGGCCCGGCACCGGGGTCGGCGTCGGGCGGCGGCGTACCGACCATCGTCTTTCATGGCGACGCCGATGCGACGGTGCATGCGCGCAACGGCGAGGCACTGGCCGCAGGGGCGCTCCATGGCCGCGCCGACGCAGGCATGCCATCGCAGCGATCGGGCCGCTCGCCGGGCGGTCGCGCCTTCACCCAGCGGGTCCACCTCGACATCGAGGGCCGGCCGAGGGTGGAGCACTGGCTGCTGCACGGCGCCGGCCACGCCTGGTCCGGCGGCAGCGCGCGCGGCTCGTTCACCGACCCCGCCGGACCGGATGCCAGCGCCGAGATGCTGCGCTTCTTTCTTGCGCACCGGCGCGCGACCGAGCCCGGCCGAACCTGAATCGGGCCGGTCGGCCTGCATGCCGATGCAGGTTCGACTTACACGCGGTTGCCTGCGCGGACGAAATATTTCCGTCAGACACGAAGCGGACGCCGTCGCGCGGCGGGCCTCGTGCGTTGAACCTTCATGAACCCAGGCAAGCCTTCACCCCCACCTGCGGATCGGCATCCCGGCGCGCTGCAGCGTCGCACTGCCCGCCTCATGAGTTGGCTGCTGGCCCTGTCGATGCTGTTCTGCGGCGTCCAGGCCCTGGCCCAGCAGGATCCGCCGTCGCGCATCGGCAGCCTCGGCTATCGCGAAGGCGCCGTCAGCTTCTCGCCGGCAGGCCAGGACGCCTGGTTCGACATCGACGCCAATCGCCCGCTGACCACCGGCGACCGCATCTGGACCGACCGCAGCGCCCGCGCCCAGCTCGACATCGGCTCGATGGCCCTGCGGCTGGACGAGCAGACCGGCATCACGCTGTCGCAGGTCGACGACAACACGGTGCGCATCACCGCCTCGCAGGGCAACCTGCAGCTGCGCGTGCGCGAGGACCTGGCCGGCGGCAGGCTGGAGGTCGACACCGCCAACCTGGCGCTCGTGGTCGACACGCCCGGCGACTACCGCATCGACACCGATCCGGCGAACGGCACCACCCATGTCGCGGTTGCCTCGGGGCAGCTCACGCTCTTCGGCGAGAACGGCGAATCGCTTCCCTTGGGTGCGCAGCAGCAGCTGACCACTTCCGGCCGTCAGCTGGTCGCGGTGGCCGCGCCGCCGGGGCGGGCCGGCAGCGGCTTCGATCGCTGGGTGGCCGAGCGCGACCGCATCGACGACCAGTCGGTGGCGGCGCGCTACGTGTCGCGCGACATGGTGGGCTATCAACAGCTCGACAACCATGGCGACTGGCAGAACGACCCCGACTACGGCGCGGTCTGGTATCCGCGCGACGTCGGCGCCGACTGGGCGCCCTACAGCGACGGCCAGTGGGTCGACGTGGCGCCCTGGGGCTGGACCTGGGTCGACGCGGCGCCCTGGGGCTTCGCGCCGACCCACTATGGCCGCTGGGCCCGCATCGGTCCGCGCTGGGGCTGGGTGCCGGGTCGGCCGCAGGCGCGCCCGGTGTATTCGCCGGCGCTGGTCGGCTTCGTCGGCGGCGCGGCGGTCGCCAATGCGGGCCTCGCGATCGGCGGCGGCCGCAACGGCGTCGGCTGGTTCCCGCTGGCGCCGGGCGAAGCCTGGCGGCCCGGCTACCGGGCCAGCGACCGCTATGTGGAGCAGGTCAATCGCGGCGCGCCGCAGAACCCGCGAGTGATCCGCAACGGCTTCGCCTACCAGCAGATGCCGGGCGCCGTCACCGTGATTCCCGCCGACAACTTCGGGCGCGGACCGATCGGCCGGCACGAGGTGATCCGCGTCGCACCCGACCGGCTGGCCGGGGTGCCGGTCGGCATGGGCGCGCCGGTGCCGGTGCGCGGCGACCGCATCGGCCGGCCCACCGCCATCGCACCTCCGGCCGCCATGCAGTTGCAGATGCAGCAGCAACAGGCGCAGTTCCGGCAGGCGCAGCAAGTTCAACAGATGCAGCAGCAGGCGCAGATGCGGCAGGCGCAACAGGTCCAGCAGATGCAGTTGGGCCAGGCCCAGGCAGCGCAACAGGCCCAGTTGCAGCAGGCACAGCGACAGCAGGCGCAGGTACAGCAAGCCCAACAGATGCAGCGGCAGCAGCAGGCGCTTCAGGAGCAGGCGCTCCAGCAACAGGGGCGTCAGGCACAAGCACAGGCGCTGCAGATGCAACAGGCGCAGGCGCAGCAGCTGCAGCGCCAGCAGCAGGAACAGCAGCAGCGGGCGATGCAGGCGCAGGCGCAGGTCCAGCACCAACAGGCGCAACAGGCGCTGCAGGTGCAACAAGCCCAGCAATTGCAGCAGGCGCAGCAGGCCCAACTGATGCAGCAGGCGCGCCAGCAGCAGGAGGCGCAGCAGCGTGCCGTGCAGGCGCAAGCCCAGGCCCAGGCGCTGCAGGCACAGCAGGTCCAGCAGGCACAGCGCCAGCAAATGGAGATGCAGCAGCGCGCCGCGCAGATGCAGGCCCAGCAAGCCCAGCAGGCACAGCAGATGCAGCGCCAGCAGCAGGAGATGCAATTGCGCGCGGCCCAGGCTCAGGCGCAAGCCCAGGCACAGGCGCAGCGGCAGCAGCAGGAAATGCAGCAGCGCGCCATCCAGCAGCAGGCGCAGCAGATGCAGGCCGCGCAGCAGCAACAGATGCAGCGGGCCCAGCAGATGCAGCAATTGCAGGCCCAGCGCGGCATGCAGGGCCAGTTCCCCGGCGCGGCGCAGCAGCAGCGTCCGCGCAACGAACAGGCGCAGCAGGATCGCCCCTGATCGGCGACCACTCTGCCTTTGCCCATCGCGCCTGACCAGCCACCTGGCGCGTCTCGCCCCGGCGGCGTCGAGCGGCATGCCCGGGCATCCAGCGTCGCGGCATCGCGGCGCCTTCCGGATGCCATGCTTCGACGCCAGCTAAAGTGCGCGCCAAGGAGCATTCCATGCGCACATTCGACTTCGACCTTTTCGTGATCGGCGGTGGCAGCGGCGGCGTGCGCGCCGCCCGCATGGCCGGCCAGCACGGCGCCCGCGTGGCGCTGGCCGAATGCGCCGAACTCGGCGGCACCTGCGTCAACGTCGGCTGCATCCCGAAGAAGCTCTACAGCTACGCCGCGGGCTATGCCCAGGCCTTCGAGGAAGCCGCCGGATTCGGCTGGAAGGCAGCAGGCAAGCCGAAGCTCGACTGGCCGCTGCTCAAGGCCAACCGGGCCCGCGAGATCCGGCGGCTCAATGGCGTCTATGCCAGCCTGCTCGATGCCGGCAGCGTGACCCTGCTCCAGGGCTGGGCGCAGTTCGTCGATGCCCACACCGTCCGGGTCGGCGACAGCAGCTACACCGCCCGGAACGTGCTGATCGCCACCGGCGGCATGCCCTTCGTGCCAGAGCTGCCCGGCCGCGAGCATGTGGTGGTGTCGGACGCGATGTTCGACCTCGACCCCTTCCCCAGGCGGCTGCTGGTGGTCGGCGGCGGCTACATCGCCTGCGAGTTCGCGTCGATCTTCAACGGCCTCGACTCGAAGGTCACGCACCTGTGCCGCAACGCGCACCTGCTCAACGGCTTCGACGAGGACCTGCGGGTGTTCCTGGCCAGGGAAATGATCGGCGCCGGCGTCGACCTCCGATTCAACAGCGAGATCGCCACGATCCGGAAGATCGAGGGCGGCCTTTGCGCCAATCTTGCGCGCGGCCAGCGGGTCGAGGCCGACGTGATCCTCTTCGCCACCGGCCGCGCACCCAACACCCAGGGCCTGAACCTCGAGGCCGCCGGCATCGCCACGCACGACAACGGCGCGGTGATCGTCGACGCCGACTACCGCAGCAGCATCGCGTCGGTCTACGCGGTCGGCGACGTCTCGACCCGCCAGCAACTCACGCCGGTGGCGCTGGCCGAGGCGATGGTGGTGGTCGACGCCCTGTTCGGCAAGGGCAAGCGCCACCTCGACTACGAGTTCACGCCGACGGCGGTGTTCACCCATCCGCATGTCGGCAGCTGCGGCTACACCGAGGCGGCGGCGCGCATGAAGTTCGGCCAGGTGACCATCTACTCGAACGAGTTCAAGCCGCTGCGCCACACGCTGTCGCAAAGCAGCGAGCGCACCTTCATGAAGCTGGTGGTGGATCGCGCCAGCGACCGGGTCGTCGGCCTGCACATGGTGGGCCCCGAGGCCGGCGAGATCGTGCAGGGCTTCGCGGTCGCGATGCGCGCCGGCGCGACCAAGGCGATGTTCGACCGCACCATCGGCGTCCATCCGACCATCGCCGAGGAGTTCGTGACCATGCGCGAACCCAACATGGGCTGAGCCACAATGGCCGCATGCCCTACATGCCCGCCTTCATCGCTCCCGCACGTTTCACCGATCCCGAGGCCGCTCTCGCCCAGGTCCGCAGCATCCACGACGGCGGCTTGCAGCACCTTCGCGAAGCCATGCAGCGCTTCGTGGCCGGCCAGACCCTGCCGGGCCGGGTGCGCGCCTGCTACCCCTTCGTGCGCGTGCACACGCACACCGTCTCGCGCCGCACGCCGGCGGCCAATGCCGGCCTGAGCTACGGCTTCGTGTCGGGCCCCGGCCGCTACGAGACCACGCTGACCCGGCCCGACCTCTTCGCGCGCTACTTCCGCGAGCAGTTCCGCCTGCTTCTTGAAAACCACCAGGTCGAGCTCGAGATCGGCACCAGCACCCAGCCGATACCGATCCACTTCTCCTTCGCCGACAACGAGCACATCGAAGGCACCATGACCGAGGAACGGCGCGCCCTGATGCGCGACGTGTTCGACCTGCCCGACCTCAGCGCCATGGACGACGGCATCGCCAACGGCACCTTCGAGGCCAAGGCCGGCGAGGCGCAGCCGCTGTCGCTGTTCACCGCGGCGCGCGTCGACTATTCGCTGCACCGGTTGCGCCACTACAGCGGCACCGCGCCCGAGTGGTTCCAGAACTTCGTCCTGTTCACCAACTACCAGTTCTACATCGACGAATTCGTCCGCCTGGGCCACGAGGCGATGCACGACGAGCAGAGCGAATACATCGCCTTCGTCGAACCCGGCAACGTGATCACGCGACGCCGCGGC
>Ga0265327_10004753_pt1 | contig 11842 bp, 6 predicted proteins | sample 41621metaG_FD_202089 | JGI IMG/M metagenome (GOLD analysis project Ga0265327, IMG submission 202089) | Rhizosphere microbial communities from Carex aquatilis grown in University of Washington, Seatle, WA, United States - 4-16-21 metaG | ecosystem: Host-associated > Plants > Roots > Rhizosphere >...
AATCTGATTGAAGAACGAGAAAGTTTATTAATTCAGATAGCAGATAATATTCCTATTTTCATATCGCTTCTAAACAAAGATTTAGAATATACGTTTGTAAACAAAGAATATGCGAAAGTATTTAATCGGCAAAAGGAAGAAATAACCGGAAAAAAAGTAAAAGAAATATTAGATATGGAAGCTTATGAAAACGCATACCCATATCTTATTAAAACATTAGAAGGGCAAATTGTAAAGTACGAAAATGTGTTACATTTCAAAGACACCAAACAACGAATAATACAAACAACCTACATACCTTATTACCAGAACAATGAAATTAAAGGAATCATTGTTTGCAATATCGATATTACCGAACGTAAAAAAGCCGACAATGCACTAAAAGCAAGCGAAGAAAAACTAAGCTTACTAATTAAAAATTCGAACGATATTATTGTTTTGGTAAATGAAAAAGGAGAACAATACTTTATTAGCAACGTAGCCGAAAGGCTTACCGGTTACACAGTCGATGAATTATTGGGCTCTATTCAAAACGTTATTTATCCTGACGATTTAGATATTGTACGTCAACATTGGGAAAGAGTTTCGTTATTTAAAAACGCTCCAGATATAATTCAATACAGACACAAACATAAAGAAAAAGGCTATGTTTGGTTTGAAGCAGTTGCTCAAAATTTTCTCGACAATCCGGCAATAAACGCAATTGTAGCAAACGTTAGAGATATTACAGAGCGCAAAAATATTGAGCAAGCGCTCAAAGAAAGCGAAGAAGAAAAAGCTAAACTGATGGTATTAGAAATCGAAAGAATTAATAACGAACTTGAATCGAACCAAAAAGCTATGACTGCTGCGACTTTAAAACTGATACAAAACTCCGGGCGCGACACGCAAACCATAGAACAGTTAATGGATATAGAAAAAAATACAAATCCCGAAGGGAAAAAAAGTATTAATATGCTTATATCGAACTACAAACGTCTATCTTATAATTCAAACTGGGACGAATTCGAAACATTATTTGAAAAAGTACATAGCTCGTTTTACGAAAAACTTAATGCACAATTTCCGCATCTTACTCCCAATGAACGAAAAATATGTGCATTCTTAAAACTGAATATGTCGAGCAAAGACATTGCACAAATTACCTTTCAGTCAGACGATGCATTAAAGAAAGCACGTTTGCGTTTGCGACAGAAACTGGCTATTAACAGAGAAACAAATCTGGTCGCATTCTTGCAAAATATTTAAAATTTCACAATCTTTTACCGTTTTATAAATTTGATCTGTATTGCTAACAACATTTTTATCGACTGAATGACAATATCTTTTAAAATTATTTTTCAATTGTCCACTTTTTGTCTCACTGTTTTTTTAGCACTTCATCACAAAATCTATTTAAAATTGTACCGTGGTTTTCAATTAAATTACAAGCCACCGTCGGAACCGAAAAACGTTAATGGTAGGTGAAATTAATTAATTAAAAATTTTATGAAAAAATTAGCATTGTTAATTGTTGCTGTTGCATTCCTTCAGATAGGATTAAAAGCACAGGATTCTCAATTAATTAAAGTGGGTATTGGCGTAAACTCCAACGCAACCCCAATTGAAGCATCGTATGAAAGAGGTGTTAAAAAAGATTTTCTTGGTGTCAAAAACCTTACTTTAGGGCTTGGTGTGTATGGTAGCTATTATGGCTATAATAAAGATGGTTGGAGTTTTTCCTACGCAATTATCGGAGCACGTGCTTTAGTTCACTACCCGATTTTTGAAAAATTAGAAGCTTATGCTGGTTTTATGTTAGGTTATGATAAAGCAACAATAACATATTCCGGACCGCTTGGAGACCTAACAGCTTCAGGTGGTGGTTTTCAATGGAATGGTGTTGGTGGTCTTCGTTACGTGTTTAATGACCATTGGGGCGTTTATGCAGAAGCTAACTATTCCAGTACAAGTGGCGCCAGCGGTACAGCTGAAAGCATTGGTGTAGCTTATAAATTCTAATTATAAATAATATGAAAAAATTAGCGCAACTATTTACAGTAGCCGGATTATTGGTATTTATCGCTTGCGGACCAAGCGTTGACCAAAATGCGGTAAAAGCAAAATTATTAGATTCTTTGAAAAAAGATTCTATTGCAAAAGTTGAAAAACTAAAAGCTGAAGCAGCTGAACTGAAAGCAAAAGCAACGGCAGATTCAATTGCAGAAGCAGATAAAGCCAAAGTAAATAAATCTAAAAGCAAAAAAGTAAAGAGTTTATTTTAATTTGGCTTTACTTTTTAAGTTGATAATTAATTGTAGTAATGGAGAGACGAGCAATCGTCTCTTTTTTCTTTACCGAATTTCCGACTAATTAAACATTAGATACTTCAAAAAACTAAGTTACGACGCTCTACAAAACTATTTTCAATTGTCCACTTTTTGTCTTACTGTTTTTTTCCAATATCCAAATTAATATTTCTATAATTACAATGTGGTTTTATTGACGCAAAAGCCATTAACAAAATTATTGTATTATTATTTACATTAAACATTTTAAAATGAAATCAATAAAATTCTTATTCATGTTTGCCCTCGTGGCAATATCATTATTAACAGCAAAAGCCCAAGTGTCGAGCGATATAAATGCGACTGGACTTTTTAGAACTAAATATTTTAAAAATCAGGTTTGGGACGTTCAACGTTCTCCAAGTTATCCGGTTGCAAACCAAGACTGGACATTGTCTGGATTGAAAAGCGCTTTAGACGCAACCGGCGCCAACATTGACTGGGGCGTTGGCAGATATTTAATGTTTGCCGGAGATGTTGATAAATCTAATAACGCTAAATCATTGGTTGATGACGTATATAATGTCGGCACCCAATATAATATTTCGCTAAAACTGTTTGAAAGCAATGGTAAATTGGTGAAAGTTGTGTCAAAATACGGTCAAATAATGGGTATGGGTCCACAGGCTTTTATGTACGAAGAAGAAGGACAGTACGGAACATTCTTTACAGCTATTGCAATAAATCCATCATCGGTAATCAAATATAAACCAAGCATGGCTTTTATTACCAAACGCTCGGAACTAATAAAAGGGAATGCCGAGTTTATGAGCGGAAAATTAGCAACCAACCCGACAGAATTACCAAAAGTGAATACAGAAACCGATTCGCCTGAATTAATAAAAATCAATACAACAACTTCTTTTTTTACAACTAAATATACAAAAGATAAGGTTTGTAATGTTCAACGAGAGCCCGAGTTCCCAACCGCAGGAAAAGATTGGACTTTGATAAAAACAGGCGCCCCTTTTGATTTTACCGGAGCTCCAATAGATTGGGGAGTAAATAGATATTTAATGTTTGTTGCCAAAGTTGATAAGTCAACTAACTATAAATTATTGGAAGATGATGTTTATAAAACCGGATTAAAATACAGTGTTTCGCTGCAACTATTTGAAAGCAATGGAAAATTAGTGAAAGTTATTTCCGCTTATGGCGACATTATTGGCACAGATGAACAAAATTTTGTATATAATTCAGAAAACAGATTTGCAACCTATTTCGCAGCAACGACTATTAATTCGACTAACATCAAATATAAACCTACCCTGAAAATTGTAACAAAACTATCGGAATTATTAAAGCCCAATGAGGTGAGTAGTCCCTCAGAATTACCAAAAGTTAATGCAGAAACTTCTTTCTTTACCACCAAATACACAAAAGACAAAGCATGGGACGTTCAACGTTCACCGGCATTTCCTGTTACCAATCAGGATTGGACATTATCGCAACTCCAAAGCGCTAAAGATGCAAAAAGAGTTACGATAGATTGGGGAAACGGCAGATATTTAATGTTTGTAGCGGACGCTAATAATGTTAATGTTGCTAATTCGTTGACTGATGATGTATATAAAATAGGTACAAAATATAATATATCGCTTCAACTGTTCGAAAGCAATGGAACACTTGTTAAAGTGGTGTCAAAATGGGGCAAAGTAAGAGGCATTGGTTCACAAGGTTTTTTATACGAAGCCGAAGGTGACGTTGGAACATTTTTTACTTCGACAACTGTTACTGCAACATCAGTAATCAAATATAAACCATCGTTGGCTGAAGTTACAAAACTTTCGGAATTAGTTAAATATTTTGTAACAAACAATCCACCAATAGAACAACCCTCAACTACTATCGCAATCGGCTATTATACTTTAACTTCAAGAAACAGCGGAAAACTTTTAGATGTACTTGATGCCAGTAAACTTGACGGTGCAAAAATACAGCAATGGAAACTGAATGGCAATATTGCGCAACATTGGAAAATTGAACCGGTTAAAGATGCTCCGGGTTACTACATTTTAACGGCAAGATGTAGCGATAAAGCGTTAGATGTTAATGAAAGCAGTAAACTTGATGGCGCAAAAGTTCAACAGTGGACACGACACGGACAAGCCAATCAACAATGGAAAATTGACCCTGTACAAGGTGCTCCCGGTTACTACACACTTACTTCAAAATGCAGTGGCAAAGTTTTAGATGTTAATGCAGCAAGCAAACTTGATGGCGAAAAAGTACAACAATGGGCGCCGAACGGCGGTACCAATCAACAATGGAAATTAGACATGGTAAAATAGTGTGTAATTTGTAAATGTCCGAATAAAAAATATTTTTTATGAAACGTAAATTAATCTTTTCGCTCATAGCATTTATTATCATAAATGCTTCAACTTGGGCACAAAAGCCAAAGTCAACTACAAAAACAACGCAACTTTCGAATGCCGAGAAGATGGGTTATGCGCGTACCAACAATTATTGGGGACCCGGAACATTTTACCTCTTTGCACCCGGCAAGCCAAACAACAAGATGGCAAATAATGCAGTATCGGCAATGCGCGATTTGACCGGAATTTCGTCCGACGATTTTTATACCGAAATTGCAAAACAAGGTTTTGTTGAAGTCCCAAAAAATGAAGTGAAAAAGTGGTTCAACGAAAACAATAGCAAAGACAAAAGATTTTATTATTCGTCCGACAAAAGCTATATTCTTCAACCCGGAATAAAGGATATGAGTAGAAGTCCTGCGTTAAACAATCATTGGGTGCTTGCATCTGGTAGTGTAACGCGCTACGTACTTATCCCAACTGAAGACAGTCTGAAAGTGATGGACGCAATCTGGCAGTTTTTGCGCGACCTGAACGAAATGAAAGCGGTCTTGGTAAGTTTGGACAGCAAATATAAAAAATCAAGAACTGATGTCTATCCATTCGAACAATCAGATGCGTATGGTTGGAGTAATTTTCGCGCCGGCGCTTGGGTTCAGGTAAATGTTGATGGTAAACCAAAAAATTATTGGGAGCGTCACGAAAACATTCTTCGTCGAACCATTGGAAAGCCAGAGTTTGACTTGTGGATACTTGGAATGGAAGCCGATTTTTGGTACGGAATGCACGTTATGCTTCAAAAAGAAGGATATGTTTTATATTATAATGTGGTTGCCAGCACCATGGCAGATTTAGAACCCGGTAACAACTGGACAAAAGAACACAAACAAAAAATAGCGGAGTATAATGTGTATGTCAATAATTATAAACACGATATTGACCAATACAAAGGTAAACTTCCACCGAATATCGAAGACTTGAATAAGTTGTTGCACATAAAATAATACATTCTCCAGAAGAACTTTGTCAAAATTATGAATTCGTCAGAGATAAATAAGAACTCATCAAATTAAAAAACAAATATTTATGAATCGTACAACAATCATATTATTGATAGCGCTTATTTGCGTAAATGTTACGACTTGGGCACAAAAGCCAAAGTCAAACACACAAAAAAAGACAACAACCAAAACGGCGCAGCTTTCCAAAGCCGAAAAAATGGGCTATCAGCGTACCAATAAATATTACGGACCCGGAACGTATTATTGTTATGCCCCGGGGAAACCTATCAACAAAATGGCAGATAATGGAATGACCGCTTTGCGCGATTTAACCGGATTAATGGAAGATGATTTAAATACAGAACTGGCCAAGCAAGGTTATGTTGAAATCCCAAAAGATGAAATAAAAAAATGGTTTTACGAGAATAGAAGCAAAGGCTTAAAATTTTATTACTCGCCCGACAAAAGTTTTATTCTGTATCCCAATCTTTGTGAATTATACAACAGTCCGGTAATGCCAAATAAGCACTACGCAAAAGTGTCAAACGCTATGGTCAAATATCAACTCATTCCGTTACAAGACAGCCTGAAAGTAATGGAAGCAATTTATCAATATTTACGTGACATGAACGAAATGAAAGTACTGTTGGGAACCTGGGGCAGTTCATTCAAAAACTCCAAAACCAAAGTGTATCCAATTCAAGAAGTGGCAAGTGGCGGTTGGACAACTTCGCGCGCCGGCACTTACGTCCTTTTAATGGTTGACGGCAAGCCCAAAGGATACTGGGAGCACAACGAAGATATTGTTCGACGAAACCTTGGCAAGTCCGAACTCAAAATAAATATTCAAGCTGTAGAAACAGATTTTGTGTATGTGCTGACAATAAAACTTACGAAAGAAGGATATGTTTTATATTTTGAAGCAGGTGCAGGGACGATTAATAATCTGGAAGGGGGTACAACCTGGCAACAGGAATATCCACTTATGGTATCAAGAATGAAAAACGGTTGGAAAAACGAAAAAGATGCAGTTAATCTTTATAAAAAAACGTCATTCCCGCCGGTGTTAGAAGACCTAAATAAGTTTTTGCATTTAAAGTAAAACATTTTCAGAACTTTGTCAAAGTTTAAGACTTTGACAAAGTTGTGAATTCATAAGAAATAGAAACGAAATCAACACATTAAATAACATTTTCATGAAACGTACATTAATTATTTTATTAGCGCTTTTTCTTATAAACAGCTCTATTTGGGCACAAAAACCGAAAGCAAAGTCAACAACAAAAAAAGAACCTGCGCAGCTTTCCAAAGCCGAGAAAATGGGCTATCAGCGTACTAACAAGTATTACGGTCCCGGTACTTATTATTGTTATGCCCCGGGCAAACCAATCAACAAAATGGCAGATAATGGAATAACCGCTTTACGCGATTTAACCGGACTGATGCAAGACGATTTTAATACAGAACTGACCAAACAAGGCTTTGTTGAAGTCGCAAAAAATGATGTAAAAAAATGGTTTAACGAGAACAAAAGCAAAGACAAAAAATTTTATTACGCTCCCGACAAAAGTTATATATTGTTATCCGAACTTGAAGATTTATATAATAGTCCGGTAATGTCAGAAGGGCAATATGCTTTTGCGACCAGAGGTATGATAAAGTATGTACTTCTGCCGGTTGCGGATAGTCTGAAAGTAATGGAAGCAATTTATCAATATTTACGTGACCTAAACGAAATGAAAGTAATTTTGGGAAGCTACGGCAGTACATTCAAAAATGCCAATCCCAAAATATATCCTATTCAAAAAGCAGGTACATCTGGTTGGACAAGCGGACGTGCCGGTTCTTTTGTTCTAATAATGGTTGACGGCAAGCCCAAAATATTATGGGAACGCAACGAAGATATTATTCGCCGAAATCTTGGCAAGCCCGAACTTAAGGTAGAAATACTTGGTCAGGAAACCGATTTTTTTTACGGTTTGACAATAAAATTGATGAAAGAAGGATATGTGCTAACTTATCAAGTCCTTGCAGGTAACATTAGCAATCTGGAACCGGGAACCACTTGGCCACAGTTTTATCCAACAAAAGTGAAAGAGTATCAAATGGGCGTAAAGGGCGATAAAGATGCCGTTAATCTTTATAAAAAAGCACCATTTCCACCGGTTTTAGAAGACTTAAATAAATTTTTGCATATTCAGTAAAATTCTTCTTTGCAGTTGATATCAAACTTTGTCAAAGTATGTATTTAAGCTTTGACAAAGTTTTGAATGTTGCCAAAGTACCTACAAAAATTATCGTCTATATAATTACACCTTCCAGACTTATTTTTCAATTGTCCACTTTTTGTCTCACTGGCTTTTTCGTAGAATGTTTAAACGTAGATTAATTTTGTGTGCAAAAATAGTTTATTACAATAACGTAAATAATTATAAACAACTATATATTCTTAACAACAACAAATTTTATGAAAAAGTTATTTACACTATTAATTGCTGTGCTCATATTTAGCACACAAATTTGGGCACAAACACCCGTAGCACCCTCGTTGGGCGATGGCTCTACAGGTAATCCTTACCAAATAGCCAATATCAACAATCTGGCTTGGCTTCAGGATGGGACAAACTATAGCCAATGGGGCATGAACTTTATTCAAACTGCCGATATTGATGCTTCGGTTACGGCATCATGGAACTACGATGGTTATTCAACCACATTAGGTTTTAGTCCTATTGGAAATGATTACTCCAATTATCCGTTTTCAGGGACATACAATGGACAAGGACATACTATTACCGGATTAACTATTAACAGGCAATACTATTATTACGTTGGTCTTTTTGGTTACACATTAGCTTCCTGCAGCATTAGTAATTTAGGTCTTATTAATGTAAATATTACCGGAACTGAATTTGTTGGTGGTTTTGTAGGCGTTTTTCAGGGAACAATCAGTAATTGCTACATCACTGGAACCGTAAATGGACTTCCTGATTCAGATGGGTCGTTCGAGGTAGGTGGATTGGCTGGCTTTTCAAGTGGGCAAATAAGCGATTCATACAGCACCGCAACTATAAATGCACGTGCTGGAGTCGGTGGACTTGTTGGCGATGTTGAAGGAGGCTTTATAAACAATTCATACAGCACCGGTAGTGTAAATGGTATTGGTGATGTAGGTGGTTTGATTGGCTATTTGGCATCAGGTAATATAAGCAATTGTTACAGCACAAGTAATATTTCAAGTAGCGGTTGGAATAGCGGTGGGCTCATTGGCGATTTAAGACCGGGAACCGACGGCGTAACGATAAATGTTACTAATTGTTACAGCACGGGCAATGTAGGTGGTTCTTACTCAGGCGGTCTTATTGGCACTATTGAACTATTGTATGGAACGCCAAGCATAAGTGTAAATATGTGCTATGCTACGGGTAGCGTAAGTGGTAATAATTACTTCAACGGCGGTTTGATTGGTGAAATAGCTACAGATTGTACTATAAATAATTGTTTCAGCAGGGGTGATGCTACTGTTGATAATTATGCCGGTGGTATGATTGGCTACTTGTATCATCCGTGCACATTAAATAATTGTTACAGCACCGGTAAGCCAAGTGTTACCACAGCTTATACTGGCGGTATGATAGCTGCCGCATATCTTACTTCAAGTATAAATAATTGTTACTGGGACATGACAACTTCATTGCAGCCGACAAGTCCGGGTGGTGGTATCGGCAAAACAACTACACAGATGAAAGATCAGACTAATTTTCTATATAGTGGTTTTACTTCCATTTGGGGAATTAATGCTGCAAAAAATAATGGTTATCCGTATTTAAGAGGGCAATATGTAAGCCCATTAGCTACTGCAGCCACCAGCCTTACATCAAGCGGTTTTACTGCCAACTGGGGTGCAGTTGATGAGGCTACAAGTTATTCAGTCATTGTAACAGATAATTCTTGTAACCCAATAGCAGGTTCGCCGTTTATAGTTTCAGCGCCGGCAACAAATTTGGTTATTACAGGTTTATCAGCAAGTACAGTTTACAAATACAAAGTAAAAGGTGTGAATACATTTGGATCAAGTGTGTATAGCAACGTAATCAATGTTACTACAAATGCACCGGTGGTTATAGCTCCGGCTGCGCCGGTTGCCACAGCAGCTACAAGTGTTACTGCAAGTGGTTTTGTCGCTAATTGGGGCGCAGTTGCCACCGCAACAAGTTATTCGCTCGAAGTTACAGATAATTTAGGTGCTCCAATAGCTTATTCACCATTTACAATAGCAGATCCAACGGTTAGTCAAACAATTACTGGTTTAATGCAAGGGGCAACATATCATTACAGATTAACTGCAATAAATATAATTGGTCCCGGTGCTTACAGCAATGTAATTGACGTAACTTTGCCATCGCTTACCATTGGCACAATAAGCGGTTCGCCATTTCAAGTTTCGTCAACCCAAAACGCTTCAGTACAGGTTCCATTTACAATAACCGGAAGTTTTTCAAACGGCAATGTTTTTACAGCTTATTTATCTGACGCTTCAGGAAGTTTTGCATCAGAAGTTGCAATTGGAAATTTAACAGCAACAACATCAGGTACTATAAACGCAACCATTTCTGTAAATACACCAGCCGGTAGCTTTTATAGAATACGCGTTAAATCAACATCGACCGTAGTAATCAGCAATGATAATGGCAGCAATTTAACCATTCAAGCAACACCAGATATTAACTGGACAAATCCTGCTGATATTACTTATAATACATTGCTTAGTTCGACGCAACTCAATGCTACCGTAACTTATAACGGAAGTGCAGTAACTGGAATGCTAACATACAATCCCGTTAGCGGAAGTAAATTAAACGCCGGTAGCAACCAAGATTTGACTATTACATTCGCGCCTACCGATGCTACGAATTATGCCGCTGCCACAAAAACAGTCAAAATAAAAATTACCAAAGCAACACCGGTAATAAATTGGTCGAATCCGTCGGATATTGTTTATGGTACAGCTTTATGCGCTACACAACTAAATGCAACGGCTTCCACTTTGGGCTCGATGGTTTATACGCCAGTGTCTGGTACAATTCTCTATCCCGGTACAAATCAAACATTGTCTGTTTCATTTGCACCAATTGATGGTGCGAATTATAGACCGGCTACAGCTACTGCCTCTATAAATGTTTCGAAAGCGACTTTAAATTATGTGGCAGATAATATTGCTATCTTTTTTGGAAACCCTATACCAACATTAACCTATCATTTCAACGGATTGGTAAATAACGATGCAGCAACTGTTGTTTCGGGCTTACCGGCATTATCTACGGCTGCATTGCAGACATCTCCAATAGGTAATTATCCAATTACAATTGCGCTGGGAAATTTATCTGCATCGAATTATAATTTTAACTTTGTAAACGGAACGTTCACAATTAATCCGGCGACTGTTTGGAACGGTACATCGTGGAGCAACGGTTTTCCATCAGCAAGTTTGTCGGCACAAATAGATGCACCGTTCACAGTTGGCGTTAATCCACCAGTAACAAACAATCTTACCCTTTTAGCTTTAATTATTTCGCCAAGTGCAACTTTATATGTCAAGCCCGGTTGTTCTTTAACTGTCAATGGAAATTTATATAACAACGGTGGCATTGTCTTGCAAGGCGATGCAACCTCCACGCCTACCGGTTCGTTTATTTGTTATGGTACAGAATCGGGTACAGGAACTTTTACTGCTCAAAGAAACATTAGTGCTTCGGGAATACTACATTATGTTTCGTCGCCAATGCCAAACCAAACGAACGCAGTTTTTGCACCTTATTATTCGTTTAATACTGGCAATGGCACAACCTGGACAACTTACACCGGTATATTGGCAAATATGACAGGTTATGCAGTACAATATTCGGTCAATACTAAAATGAGCACTTTCACCGGAACAGCGCCATTTAATTCGGGTAATCAACAAATCAATGTCAACGGAGCATGTGCCATGTTTCTGGCGGGCAATCCATATCCATCGGCAATCGATTGGGTAAAAGTTGCCGGACTTGCGCAAACAAATATTACAAACACTTTTTATATCCGCGACGTTGGTAGAAATGTTACCTGTAATACAACAACTTGTGCAGGTGGCGTGTTTGCTACCGACCGTTTTATTCCGGCAATGAAAGGATTTTTAATTAAAACCGGAACTGCA
>Ga0265327_10004754_pt1 | contig 11838 bp, 10 predicted proteins | sample 41621metaG_FD_202089 | JGI IMG/M metagenome (GOLD analysis project Ga0265327, IMG submission 202089) | Rhizosphere microbial communities from Carex aquatilis grown in University of Washington, Seatle, WA, United States - 4-16-21 metaG | ecosystem: Host-associated > Plants > Roots > Rhizosphere...
GCTCGGACTTTGAACGTGACCAGTGACAAGCGCCCGAAGGTGGATGGGATGGCCGTAGGGGTCGGCGATCGCATAGAGGTTCAGCGGACCGGTGTCCAGGTGGCCCCGCGGATGGGGGTTGTGGAGAGCGTCCTGTCAGAGTCGCCGGGCCGTTATCAGGTGCGGTGGGACAACGGTCGCTGGAGCATCATCTCGGCAACCGATGGCGCACTGCGCCTCGTCTCGCGAGCGAAGCGGCCGCCGGCCAAACCCCGAACCGTCAGACCCAAGACGCGGGCCGCGAAACCCTGAACCAACGGCTGCGTGTGCGACGCGATCATCCGGACAGACGTACAATGAGCGCTACCGCTGTGGTTGTGCGCTTCCTTTGAGAAGCCCGTTCATTACACAACACGGCCCCGGGCAGGAGATCATATGCCTCGCACCGTTACTCTTGTGCGTCACCACGTCGCCGATTTCGACGCGTGGAAGAAGGAGTATGACACCGCGACGCCGCTCCAGCAGGCCAATGGGCTACGCGTGCACCAGGTGCTCCGCTCCGCCGAGGATCCGAACGATGTCGTCGTGTCGCACACGTTCGATTCGTCCGAGGCCGCCCACGAGTTCATGGCCAAGCCTGAGATCAAGGAAGCCATGAACCGCGCCGGCGTCAAGGCCGATTCGGTCAAGACCACGTATTACAGCGAGGTCGACACCGAGAAGCTCGCGATCAGCTAACCGTGCCCCGCCGGCCCGGGTGCGGGTTTCCCACGCGCCCGGTCCGGCGAAGCTCGATTGGCCAGGGGCATTCTGGCCAGGCGCAGGGCATGGGGGTGCCGCGCAGCCGGGCCGGGTCACAGCGTCGGACATGGCTTGCGGTGAGATGGCGGCACCTTGACATGGGACGGTCCCGGGGATTAGTGTCGGCGTACAATCGCGAACAGTGTTCATACTATGAAACGACCCGCAGGGTACGCCCCCGCCTTCCTGGATGGAATTCGCCGTCGGCTTCCGCTCGTCGCCAGCTTCGTGCTGACGGCGGTGTTGGTCGGTGGATGCGGTGGGGGTAGCAGCAATTCGGGCTCGACCAGCTCCGGTGGACGCGGCGGCACCCTCACCGTCGTGTCGACGGGCCCCCCGGACTCGATCGACCCGGCGCTCGCCTACTCGAACCTTGCATGGGGGTTCCTGAATGCGACGAACGATGGGCTCGTGGCGTTCCGGAAGACGTCCGGCGAAGCCGGGACGCAGATCGTTCCGGATCTCAGCACGAACGTTCCGACTCCGACGTCCGGGGGCAAGGTCTACACCTTCCATCTCCGGAACGGGGTGACGTACTCGAACGGAGCGCCGGTGCGGGCCAGTGACTTTCGGAACGCGATCCAGCGCCTCTTCAAAGCTCAGTCACCAAGCCCGTACTTCAGCGACATCGTCGGGGCATCGGCGTGCGCCGCCAAGCCGGCCACCTGCAACCTCTCACAGGGAATCGTGACCGACGATTCGACCGGAGAGATCTCGATCCATCTGACCCAGCCCAACGGCGAGCTGCTCGATCAGCTCGCGTTGCCGTTCGCCGACCTGGTACCGCCATCTGTTCCCAACAAGGACGTCGGCGTGCACGCAGCGCCGGCGACCGGCCCGTACATGATCCAGAGCTATGTCCCGAACGTCTCGCTGACGCTGGTGCGAAACCCGCACTTCACGGTCTGGTCGACGGCGGCCCAGCCGGCCGGGTACCCGAGCAAGATTGTGTTCAAGTTCGACGTGAACGCCGAGAGCGAAGTCAACGAGGTGCTCTCTGGACAGGCGGATTGGGCCTACGACAATCCACCTGCGGACAGGCTCGGCGACCTCGCAACCAACCACGCGAAGCTCATGCACTTCGAGCCCAACAGCACGACCTGGTGGTTCTTTCTCAACACCCTTCAGCCACCGTTCAACAACCTTCAAGCCCGGCAGGCGTTCAATTACGCCGTCGACCGCGGGGCCGTCGTCAAGCTGTTCGGGGGATCGGGCGTGGCCAGCGCAACGTGCCAGCTTCTTTCTCCGCTGATCGTCGGCTACAAGGCGTACTGCCCGTACACGTCGGGTTCGACATCGAGCGGGAAGTGGTCTGCCCCGGATATGTCGAAGGCGAAGCAGCTGGTTGCCGCGTCCGGCACAAGGGGCGATCCCGTGAGCGTGTATACGGAGACCGACGAGCCTGCCCGCTCTGTGGGCATCTACATCCAGTCCGTCCTCCAGTCGCTCGGGTACAAGCCGACGTTGAAGCCTCTCAGCACGAGCGTCTACTACAACGTCGCGCCCAACTCTGCGACCAAGGCGAACACCGGGTGGTTCGAATGGATCCCCGACTATCCGTCACCCGGCCAGGCGTTCATCGTGCCGACGTTCAGCTGTGCGTCCCGCCGCCTCAACAGCTCGGCAAATCTCAACGCGTCCCAGTACTGCAACCCGGCCCTCGACAAGAAGATCGCGCAGGCGCTGTCGGTCGAGACCAGCCAGGGAGTCCAAGCCTCCGCCCCGATGTGGACCGCCATCGACCACACGCTCACCGATCAGGCCGCGCTCCTGCCGCTGGTCAACGCCAAGCGGATCATTCTCCTGTCGGACAGGGTCAAGAACCTGGTCTACAGCCCGGCGTTCTTCCCATTGATCAGTCAGTTTCAGGTGCAGTAGCCGGCTCGAGCGAGAACGTCTGGAAGGCTCCGCAGCACGGCCGGCCCGCGCAGACCGCGAGGCGCAGAGACTGTGCATCCAGTTCCATCGCGACGGCGAACGTGGTCAGCGCGTCGCTTCCGGATTTCTCGTGCCGGCAGATCGGATGCTCGGCGTCGTCGTGGCTGCTCAGGATGGCGATCAGATCGGATGACTCCACAGGTGTCGGCACCGCCCCGAGCCTGGTGACCATCGCCTCCAGTCGCGCCTCGCTGTCGGCGCGGCCCTCGACGTTCGGATCACCGTCCGGCTGGGCGAGCGGATGATTCGTGTGGCAGATGAGCCCGGGCGCGGGCCATGGATCGAGCCGTACCGTTCCCCTGGGCGAGCACTCGAAGCAGGCCGCCTGCCCCGGAGCCCCCAGGGTGTAGGTCTCCTGCGTCGCGTGATCGACCGCGCGCAGAAATCGCTCGGCCGTCTCCAGCGAGGTGCTTTCGAGCACCCTTCGGGCGACCAACGATGTGGCCAGGCCGTCAGCACGGCGAAGGCCCGGCACGTCCATCGCGTTGAGACACAGGCCGACGCCCCGATCATTCATGCCCCATAGACCGCAAACCCCCGGAACTGTCACCGTGATCACCTGGTCGCGGTGCTCGCTCCGAGTCAGGTGCACCACGATCGGCGACCCCTCGAACGATGCGCCCATATCGGCGTTCTGTGCGAGCAGCGTTGCGCCGTCTCCGCCAAAGACCGACAACGCCGAGCAACGGCCGGGCCCAGCTCGGATCTCTGATGGCGCCCGGCACAGCCACTCGAGTTCGTCCAGGAGCTGCCACGCGAAGGCCACGGGAAAGGTGAGGTTCGCGCCTTCGCCGATCCCGCGGATCTCTTCCACGAGGTGCGGAGTCCACCGTTTGGCGGCCTCGAGAAAGCCCGCGCGACGAGCGATGTCGGCTAGCACCTCAAAGCTCTGGCCGCCCATCTCCTGGAGGGCGTGCGAGCGCCGCTCGAGCAGATCGGCGATCTCCCCTCGGAGAGCCTCTCCGTGTGCGCGACCGATCTCACGGTCATCGCCCGCGAACTGGTAGAGCGCAAGCGGGTTGCTCACACGCCCTCGCCCAGTCGGAGCACGCTCTCGTTGAGAACTGCATCGCGGGCGCCCCGGATCGCAGCTGCCTGATGCGGCTGGATGTCCTGACCGCTGATCGCCGTGAATGCCTCGAGATACGGATCGCGAACAGCGGTGCGGACACCCGCCAGGGCCTCGACGACCGCCAGGCCGCAGAACGGGGCGTAGGTCGTGGAGTATCCGCCCTCATGGCACAGCACGAGCTTGCCCGCGCATACCTCGTTGGCGACAGTCAGCACCAGCTCGGCCAGCATCCGATACCCGTCGCTGTGCAGCATCATCTGTGCCTGAGGCTCGAGCGCACTCGCGTCGAGCCCGGACGAAACGAGTATCAGCTCCGGACGGTAGGCATGGAGCGCGGGCACCACCACCTGGCGAAACGCCTCACTGTATGCGCCCACCCCAGATCCGGCCGGGAGCGGAACGTTGATGTTGTACCCGCGCCCGCCGTCCGCTCCGGCTTCCGTGACCCGTCCGGAGTCGGCCGGGTAATACCCGTCCTGGTGCACGGAGAGCGTGAGAACCGATGGATCCGTCCAGAACAGCTTCTGCGGCCCGTTCCCATGGTGAACGTCCCAGTCGACGATGGCCACCCTGCCGATTCCGCGCTGAGCCTGTGCGTGGCGGGCCGCCACCGCGACGTTTGCGATCAGACAGAACCCACGGCCGCGGTCAGCCTCCGCGTGGTGCCCCGGCGGCCGGACGAGGGCGTACACGTTGTCCACCCGGCCATCGAGCACTGCGTCGACCGCGGCGATGCACCCTCCGGCGGCCAGCGCTGCGATCTCGTATCCGCCTGGTGCGAACGTGGCGTTTTCACCCGCATCTCCGCCCCCCTGCTCGCTCGCCTGGGCGATCCTGTCCAGGTACGCCGCGTCATGAATCCGGAGGAGCGACTCGCGAGAGGCGGGCTGCGGATCGACCGAAACGAGATGGGCGAGCAGACCGCTCACGTCGACCAGATTCCGGAACCGCCGCTTCGTCGCCGGGGTCTCCGCGTGATCCTCCGGCTCGACCCACTCGCCTCCGGCGAGCGATCGCCCACGGCGCCCCGGGTCGTGCCACATGTACCGCTCGTCCCAGACCCAGCCCGTCGTCATCCCGTCGACCGTGGCATGTCCAGAACGTGCTGCCCGAGGTATGCCAGAACGAGGTTGTTCGAGATGGGGGCGATGGTGTAGAGGCGCGTCTCCCGGAACTTCCGTTCGACGTCGGACTCCCTGGCGAAACCGTGGCCGCCATAGGTGTCCATGCACGCGTTCGCGGCCGCCCACGACGCCTCGGAGGCGAGCAGTTTCGCGAGGTTCGCCTGGGGGCCGCAGGCGCGGCCGGCGTCGAAGCGGACGGCGGCCTCGAAACGCATCAGGTCGGCGGCTCTGATTGCGGCGTAGGCGCGCGCGATCGGGAACTGAACGCCCTGGTTGGCGCCGATCGGTTGGCCGAACACGACGCGGCTGGAAGCGTACCGCGATGCCTGGTCGACGAACCATCGTCCGTCACCGACGCACTCCGCGGCGATCAGGATCCGCTCCGCGTTCCACCCATCGAGAATATGACGAAAGCCGCTTCCCTCCTGTCCCACCAGCGCCGTGGCGGGCACCTCCAGGTTGTCGAAGAACACCTCTGTCGTGGAGTGGTTCATCATGGTCTGCAGTGGGCGGACCTCGAGCTGGGCGCCGGCCGCTCTGAGGTCGACCAGGAAAAGCGACAGGCCCGCCGTGCGGTCGGCGCCGGCCGGGTCGCCGTCACTGGTTCGAGCCAGCACGAGCATCAAGTCTGAATGCTGGGCACGCGAGGTGAACACCTTCTGCCCATGGATCGTGTAGCCGGCGCCGGTTCGCTGTGCAGTCGTGCGGATCTGCGTCGTGTCCGACCCGGCGGTCGGCTCGGTCACTGCAAAGGCCTGTAGCCGGAGCTCGCCCCGCGCAAGTTGCGGCAAATAGGCGTCGCATTGCTCCCGGGAGCCGTGGCGCACCAGCGCTCCCATGATGTACATCTGCGCGTGACACGCCGCTGCGTTTCCGCCGGAGGCGTTGATCTCCTCCAGGATCACGCTGGCTGCTGCGATCCCGAGGCCGCTGCCGCCATACTCCTCCGGTATCAGGGCGCTCAGCCAGCCTCCCTGCGTCAGTGCAGCGACGAACTCCTCCGGGTAGACGTCCGGCTCCAGCCCTCGCCAGTATGCAGGCGGAAACTGAGCGCACAGGTCGCGCACGGCCGAGCGTATCTCGTCACACCCGGCCGGCTCGAGCGCCGTTGGCTCCCAGGGGTCGGTGTGGGAAGTGGTAGGGCGCGTCATACCACCGTGGAGCGAATGCGGGCTGCGATCCGGGCGGCGTCCGGCATCCATGCCGCCTCAAGGGCGGCAGCGTACGGAATCGGAGTTGGATCTCCCGTCACGCGCTGCGGCGCGGCGTCAAGGTGGTCGAAGACGGCGTCCAACACATCGACGATCAGCGCCGACGACCACCCGCCGGCGGGTGTCGCCTCCTCGACCACGACGATGCGCCCGGTCTTCTGCACGCTGGTGGCGATGGTAGTCAGGTCCGGCGGCCAGATCGTGCGCAAGTCCACCACCTCGACCGAGATGCCCTCCTCGGCCAGGAGTTCAGACGCGTCCAGGGCACGGTGAACCATCAACTGCGATGCAACGACCGTCACGGCGTCGCCCTCCCGCGCGATTCTCGCCTTCCCCAGGGGAACCGCTGCTGGAGGATCCCGCACCGCCCCCGTCAGGCCGTACATGGCCTTGTGCTCCAGAAAGACGACCGGGTTCGGCTCCTGGATCGAGGAGCGCAGCAGACCGTAGGCGTCGGCCGGTGTCGCGGGCGCCACGACCAACAGGCCGGCCGTCCCGTACAGCCACGAGTCGACGCTCTGGGAGTGCTGGGCGCCGAAGCCTGCCCCAGCGCCGTTTGCCATCCGGATTGTGAGCGGCACGTCGCACTGCCCCCCGGTGAGGTAGCGATGCTTGGCGGCCTGGTTGACGATCTGGTCGAAGGCGACGGCCGCGAAGTCCGCGAACATCAGATCCACCACGGGGCGCATCCCGGTCAGCGCCGCCCCCGTGGCGGCTCCGATGATCGCGACCTCGGAGATCGGGGTATCCCGCACCCGCTCCGCCCCGAACTCGTCGACCAGCCCGACAGTCGCCTTGAACACGCCGCCGGCCTGGGCGATGTCCTCGCCGAGCAAAAAGACTCGATCGTCCGACCGCAGTTCGTCGGCAAGCGCCGCTCGAACCGCGTCACGCAGCGAGCGCTCGGTCACGCGAGGACGTCCTCGAACCGTGATTCGGGGGACGGTGGCTGCCAGGCGACCGCCGTACCCCGGGCCTCGCGAACCGCAGCTTCCGCCTCACCGCGGATGCGGTCGAGCTCAGGGTCGCTGTAGCCCATCTCCTGGAGCGCCTTCGCGGCCAGCACCAGCGGGTCGCGCAGCTTCCAGAGCTCCAGCTCGCCGTCGGGCCGGTAGGCGCCAGGGTCCGACCTCGAGTGCCCGGCCTGGCGGTATGTCCTGGCCTCGATCAGGGTCGGGCCCGACCCGCGCCGGGCGCGTTCGACGGCGGCCCCGGCGACCTTCCGCACGGCTGTCACGTCGTTACCGTCGACCTGCACCCCGGGGATGCCGTAGCCGGCCGCGCGGTCTGCCAGACGGTCGATCGGGGTTGTGGTGGCGATCGGGGAGTACTCACCGTAGAGGTTGTTCTCGCAGACAAACACGCACGGCAGGCGCCAGATTGCCGCAAGGTTCAGACTCTCGTGGAACGCTCCGATGTTGGTGGCTCCATCCCCGAAGAACGTGAGTGCGACGGTGTCCCGTGACTGGAGCTTGGCCGAGAGCGCCGCTCCCACAGCGACCGGAATCCCCGCCCCGACAACGGCGAACGACCCAAGCGCCCCGCGATCGTGGGCCGCCAGGTGCATCGACCCGCCCTTGCCCTTGCAGAGGCCTTCGGCCCGGCCCAGGATTTCGCCGAAGCAGCGCTCGAGCGGCGCGCCCATGGCGATCAGCGCTCCGTGGCCGCGATAGGTGCAGGTGATGACGTCGCCGGGCGCCAGGCTGCCGCACACGCCTACTGACACTGCTTCCTGACCCTGGCACAGGTGGGTGCTTCCGTGCACCAGATTCTGCGTGAACAGCCGCTGAACCTCGTCCTCGAACAGCCTGATTCTCCACATCAATGCGAGGTCGGCCTCGAGCTGCGAGGCATCGCTGGCGCTCATGACCGCCCGATGCCTCCGCGGCGTGGAGGTGGTTGGCATCCATGGGCAAAGCCCACGCTGGTTGGGCGGCAGGTCACGCGCGCCATGCTACCGAGGCTCCCGTTACGTGTCAATATTGTGACTAGTGCTTTCACGATCTGAACGACTGACGACGCGGGGATCCCATGGGATTCATGGAGTATCCTCGTCGTGATGCCCGTAGGCAGCCACCGCTCCGTCGACCAGCTCCCCCTCAACGGCATCCGCGTTCTCGACCTGACGAGCTCCGTCGCAGGCCCTTTCTGCACCCAGCTGCTGGGTGCGCTCGGCGCGGAGGTGATCAAGGTGGAGCGACCCGGATCCGGTGATGACAGCCGGTCATGGGGGCCGCCGTCCTGGGGCGCAGACAGCGCGATGTTCCTTGCGATGAATGCAGGCAAGCGCTCCATCCAGATCGACCTTCGCACCGACCAGGGTGTCGGGATCGCGCGCAGACTGGTGGCGCGCAGCGACATCTTCGTGGAGAGCCTGCGACCCGGGCTGTGCGACGAGCTGGGCCTCGGATTCGACGACGTCAAGCGTCTCCGACCGTCCATCGTGTATTGCGCTATCGGCGCGTACGGTGCCGTCGGACCGCAGCATGCGCAGCCGGGATACGACCCGCTCATGCAGGCGGCCGGCGGGATCATGAGCGTCACAGGTGAGCCTGGGAGTCCACCGGTCCGCGCCGGAGTCTCGGTGATCGACCAGGGGACTGCACTCTGGGCGGTGGTCGGCATCCTGGCGGCCTTGCGAACCAATGAGGGGCAGCCACGCGCCCGGCTCGTCGACACATCGTTGTACGAGGCCGCGATCAGTTGGATGGGGTACCACCTCGTGGGCTATCTCGGTTCCGGCGAGATACCCGGCCGGGTCGGATCGGCGTTTCCCAGCGTCGCCCCCTATCAAGTGTTTGAGGCGGCGGACGGCTGGCTGGTGATCGCCGCATCCAACGACTCTCAGTTCGCGCGACTGTGCGACGTCATCGACCGCACCGATCTGCCCCGTGACACGCGGTTCGCCTCCAACCCCGATCGGGTGGCAAACAGAGAGGAGCTGGCCGCTCAGATTCAAGCTCGACTGGCCGATGGGTCGGTGGGCGAGTGGCTCGAGCGCCTGGCTGCAGCGGGCGTTCCCGCTGCGCCAGTGCAGGACACCTCGCAGGTCGCTGTGCACCCCCAGACCGTTGCGCTCGAGATGCTGCGGTCGATGCCGGGGCACGCCGTGAGCGATCTCAAGGTGGTCGCCGCGCCGGTCTCGATCGACCGTGCCCGTGTGGCTGCCCGGTCCGCTCCTCCCCATGCCGGCGAGCACTCGGATGAGATCCTCGCCGAGCTCGGGATCACCGCGGCGGAGGTCTCAGACCTTCGTGCGCGCGGCGTGGTCGGCTAGCAGCGCATCGTCCCGTCACAGCACCGTACCGGTCAACCGGGCACTTTGAGCGCGAGGAACCCACCGTCGACCCCGACCACGGATCCGGTGACGAAACTCGCACGGTCCGAGAGCAGAAAGGCGATCACGGCTGCAACTTCGGCCGGCGTCCCGAACCGGTTGACCGCGTGGAGGCCGCGGTAGAGCTCGGCGTCGATCCCACCCTCGGCGACGAGGGTCGAGACCAGGGGTGTCTCGATGTAGCCGGGCGCGACGCAGTTGACGCGGATCCCGTGCTCCGCCCACTCGACGGCGAGCGTGCGGGTCATCGCGCCGATGGCCCCCTTCGCGGCCGAGTATGCCAGACGGTTGGGGTAGCCGACGGACATGGCCACCGAGCCGAGGTTGACGATGGCCCCGCCGCCAGTATCGGCCATCCGCCGGCCGACCTCCTTGCTGACTAGGAAGGTGCCGTCGACGTGCACGTCGAGCACCCGGTGCCAATCGGCGTATTCGAGCTCGAAGGTGGGGCGATGCTCGGCGATCCCGGCGCAGTTGACGAGGCCGACCAGCGGCCCGCCCCAGGCAGCGGCCGCCGCCACTGCATCGCGCACCTGGGACGGCTCTGTCACGTCACAGGCGACCGACAGGCAGCGATCGGCGTTCGCGGGCTCGATGGCTTTGAGGTCGAGAATCACGCACCGCCGATCCGTGGTGTTGCACAGCTCCGCGACCACGGCCTGCCCGATCCCGCTGCTACCACCCGTGACCACGATCGTGCGCGGCCGTTCTGCGCCGCTGGTCACTGCGTGGACGCCGCCTTCGCCGCCTGGACGAGCTTTTCGATCAGGTCGTCTTGTGTTTCGGCAAAGCGGCCGGTGGGCGCCGAGACCGTGAACGCGGCCGTTACCTGACCGTTGCTCATCACCGGCGCCGAGGCGCACGCGACGCCCTCGGCGAACTCGCCGTCGTCAGTCGAGTATCCACGGTCGCGGATGCGCTGGAACTCCGCGTTGAGGTCGTCGAGGTCCACGATCGTGTGCGGTGTGACGCTGCGAATGGGGTGCTTAGCGAAGTACGCATCGCGCGCCTCCGCCGTTGCGTGCGCGAGCAGGAGCTTGCCGGAGGCTCGGGCGTGAGCGTCCCCGCGCATACCCCGGTGCAAGACGCCGACGCGCACGGCGTGGCTTCCCTCAATGGACGCCAGCACCGAGATCTCGCCTTGACGCCACGCGCTCAGATACGAAGTTTCCCCGCAATCCTGGGCGAGCCGTCGCAGCCCGACGAGCAATATCTCTGGTGGAGCGAGTTGACGGTCGAAGGCGTCCGAGAGTTCACCCACTCGCGGGCCGAGGCCGTATCGCCGTCCGGCGTCCTTTGTCACCAGGCCCTCCGCGACCAGCGTGTTTAGCAGGTGGTAGGTGGTCGCGATATGCATGTCGAGCGCGGCCGCCGTCTCCTTCGCGGTCGCCGGGTCTCCCTGGCGTGCGAGGTGCAGGAGGATGCGAGACGCACGCGCGACGGACCGGATCAGGGTCGGCTTCGTCTCAGTCGCCATCGCGCCCCCTGGGTGGCCACCGGCCTGGATCCCTCGTTGCACGCGTCATAGCCATTCGATACGCTCAGCATATCGTAGTTTTGTTTCACCATCTGCAAACACGAGCCGTACGTCGTCTGCCAACCGGTCGGACGTTGTAGCCCATGCGTGAGGGGCGACTCGAGATCACCGGCGGGCACGAGATCTACTACCAGATCCACGGCCATGCGCCCAACTCGCTCGTTGGTCTGCACGGAGGACCCGGCGGAGATCTGACGAGCCTGAGGCGATTTGCAGAGCTCTCCGACGACTCGTTGCAGGTGGTGCTCTACGACCAGCTGGGCGGGGGGCGGTCGGAGCGCCCGGACGATCCGTCTCTGTGGACGATGGCTCGTTTCGTGTCGGAGCTGGAGGAGCTACGGACGCAGCTCGACCTCGGCCAGATGCACCTGGTCGGCAGATCGTGGGGCGGGTTCCTCGGCCTGCAGTACACGCTCGACCACCCTGATGCCGTACGTACACTCTGCGTTTCGAACGCCGGCGCATCCGTGCTCGAAGAGCTGCGGGGTATGACCCGCCTACGGTCCGAGCTCGACAGCGACACACTCGCCCCCTTGCTTCTGTATGAGACTGCCTCCGAGTTCGAGCACCCGGATTACCTCGCCGCAGTAGAGCGGGTGTACGCGGCGCACTTCAGGCGCTCGTCGCCTTTTGAGTCCGCCCGGTCGCTGGAGGAGCTGCGGCGCGACGTCCTCCCGCACATGTCCGATCTGGGGCCGGCCTACCAGGTGATGTGGGGTCCGAACGAGTTCATGTGTACGGGGAACCTCCGCGACTGGGACGTCACCGAACGCCTCGCGGAGATCGCGGCGCCGACCTTGATCGTCGCTGGGTGGCACGACATGGTCAGCGTCGAATCA